>Ga0308175_100003088_pt1 | contig 11496 bp, 11 predicted proteins | sample PhyCR1_3_FD_203893 | JGI IMG/M metagenome (GOLD analysis project Ga0308175, IMG submission 203893) | Soil microbial communities from UC Gill Tract Community Farm, Albany, California, United States - DLSLS.C.R1 | ecosystem: Environmental > Terrestrial > Soil > Agricultural land | place: USA... | reverse complement strand
AGCGCGAGTCCGCGAAAAGCGTCCCTGAAGGACGGTTTTCGCGGACTCGCGGATAGACTGGCCCCGATGGCAACGGTCGACGTACAGGGGGTCGAGGGGATGGAGGCGCTTGTCGGCCAAGAGATCGGGCCCAGCGACTGGCGCACCGTCACCCAGGCCGACATCGACGCCTTCGCCGAGCTCTCCGGCGACCACCAGTGGATCCACGTCGATCCCGAGCGCGCCAAGTCCGAGAGCCCCTACGGCACCACGATCGCCCACGGCAACCTGACCCTCTCGCTGGTCGACGGCTTCCGCGGCGAGCTGATCTCCTCCTCGGGCTTCGCGCTCGGCGTCAACTACGGCTGGAACAAGATCCGCTTTCCGGCTCCGGTTCCGGTCGACTCCCGCGTCCGCGCCCGGGCCGAGGTCGTCTCGGTCGAGGAGATCGGGGGCGGCTGGCACCAGGTCGTCACCCGCTTCATCCTCGAGGTCGAGGGCGGCGAGAAGCCGTGCTGCGTCGGCGACTCGGTGACGCGGGTGATGGCGGCCGGCTAGCCGGCCGCTCAATCCAGCTCCGGCGGCCGCTCGCCGTCGAAGTAGTCGACGGCGCCGCTGCGCCGGAAGAATTCCCGCAGGCCGCCGCCGTGCGGCTTGCGCTCGCCGAAGCCGATCTTGTCGGAGTCGGGATAGACGATGATGTCGGGTCGGCCGTGGCTGGAGACCGCCAGCAGGGTGGCCTGCTCCTCGGTCGTGTTGAGAATCTGGTGCGCCCCCTCCTCCCCGACGGGAAAGTGGACCGCCTCGCCCTCTTCCAGCTGGCGGGTCCCGTCCGGGGTGCGCAGGGAGGGGCGCCCGGAGAGCACGATCACCAGCTCCTCGTCGGCGTAGTGGAAGTGGTACGGATAGGCCGCCTGGCCGGGAGGCAGCTCCCAGAAGCTGCAGCCGATCAGCTCGGTTCCGAGCTGGTAGCCGACGCGGGCGCGCCGCGAGCGGAATCCCTCCGGCCGCTCGCCCTCCTCGAACTCCGGCCTGTAGACGTTCGGCATGGGTGGAATCTAATCCGCTCGGCCGACGCCCCGACGCCTCACTTCACCGTGAGGGTTCCTTCCATGCCGGCTTCGCGATGGCCGGGGACGGCGCAGTAGAAGGTGTAGGTGCCGGGCTTCAGGTTCACCACCGTGGACTCGGAGCCTTTGGGGGTGATTTCGGTTTCGCCGATCGTCTTGCCACTGGAGTCTTCGATCGCCACGTTGTGCGGAACGCCCGAGAGGTTGGTGAAGTCGACGGTGACCTGGCCCGCCTTTGCGGTGGCGGAGTCGGTGGTGAATTCGAGGTTGCCGTTGGGGTCCGGTTCGAACTCCACGCTCGAGGGCGTGCCGGCGGTGCCTCCTTCCGCCCCGGCACCGTTGCCCGCTTCGCTCGCGGAGCCGCTGCCGCCCCCTTCGCTCGAGGAGCTGCTGCTGGACGAGCCGCCGCAGGCGACGAGCGCCACGGCAGCGAGGACGAGGGCGAGGCCAAGCAGAAGTCGCTTCATCGGGATCCTTTCCGGCGCCGGCTGGGTACTTCGACTGTACCGCGATACGCGGTGTCGGCCACCCGGGTTCAGCGGCCGTGGAACTCGGGCTTGTCGCCCGCGAAGAAGGCCTCGACGCCGAGCCGCAGGTCCTCCGTCGCCATCGAGTCGGCGATGCCGTGGCGCTCCAGCTGCAGGTGCTCGGCGATCGTGTGGTCGAGGCTCGTTTCGGTGAGCGCTTTCGCCATCCGCACGTAGTGCGGCGCCATGCCGGCCAGCTTCTCGGCCCGCGCCCGCGCCACGTCCATCAGCTCCTCCGGCGGGGAGACCCGGCTGACCAGCCCCATCTCCAGCGCATCCCGCGCGCTCAGGTTCGGGTCCTCCAGCAGCAGCTCGAGCGCCCGGCTCGGCCCGACCACCCGCGGCAGGAAGTAGGTCATGCCGCCGTCCGGGGAGGCCCCGATGCGGCCGTAGGCGGGCGCGAAGAAGGCGGTCTCGGCGGCGATCCGCGTGTCGCAGGCCAGCGCCAGCGAGAAGCCAGCGCCAGCCGCCGGCCCGTTGACTGCGGCGATCACCGGGTAGGGGATCCGGCGCAGGTCGATGATCGCCTGGTGCAGGACCTCGGCGCCGCGTCGCACCTCGGAGGGAAGGTCCACCTCTCCCGACTCGACCCCTTTGCGGAACCAGCCGACGTCGCCGCCGGCGCAGAAGGCCTTGCCCGCCCCGGTGAGAACCAGCGCCCGCAGCGGCGCCCTGTCCGCGAGCCAGGAGAAGGCGACGGTCATCTCGCCGATCAGCTCCGGGCTCATCGCGTTGAAGGCGTCGGGGCGGTCGAGCGTCAGCGTCCCGATCTCGCCGTCGAGCTCGATCCGAATCGTCTTCAGCTGCGGCGGGTTGATGGTCTGGGTGGTCATCGCTCTCCTGTTGGCGTGCGTTTGGCCGGGTGGCCAGCAGCCTACCCTTTGACCGATGCCCGAAGACGAAGCAAAAGGAGCCCTCTCGCGGGCCGAGCGGATCGCCCGCCAGCGCAAGTCGCTGCCCGACGCGCCGGGCGTCTACCTCTTCTACGACAGGGCCGGCGAGCTGCTCTACGTCGGCAAGGCGCGCTCGATCCGCAAGCGGATCGCCTCCCACTTCTCCGGCGGCGACACCCGCCTCACCTCCCGCATCGAGCGCATCGACAACCTGGTCACCGCGAACGAGGCGGAGGCGCTGCTGACCGAGCAGAGCTTCATCAAGCGCCACCGGCCGCGCTTCAACATCCGCCTGCGCGACGACAAGTCCTACCCCTACGTCGCCGTCAGTCTCGACGAGCGCTATCCGCGCGTCTACTTCACCCGCGAGAAGCACCGCCCCGGCCGCGCCTACTTCGGGCCCTTCTCCAGCGCCCGCCGCGTGCGGGAGACGCTCGACCTGCTCGGCAAGCTGTTCCAGTTCCGCACTTGCGAGGGCGCCGAGCCGGGTCGCCGCTCCGGCAGCCCCTGCCTCGACTACTACATCAAGCGCTGCGGGGCGCCCTGCGTCGGCTACGTCAGCGAGGAGGAGTACCGCCGCAACGTCGACGCGATCGTCGACTTCCTCTCCGGCCGCTACCGCCAGGTCGAGCGCGAGGAGCAGGCGAAGATGGAGGCCGCGGCCGCGGCGCAGGAGTTCGAGCGGGCGGCGATCCACCGCGACCGGCTGCAGGCGATCCGCTCGCTGTTCGAGCGCCAGCGCGTCGCCGGGGGCTCGGTCGGAACCGCCGACCTGATCGGGGTCGCGGTCGAGGGCACTGACGCCAACGCCCAGGTCTTCCAGGTGCGCGACGGGATCCTCGCCGAGCGCCAGAGCTTCTACCTGGAAAACCAGGGCGAGCGCGAGCCCGCCGAGGTGGCCGAGGAGTTCATCGGCCAGTACTACGCGGCCTCGCCGGCGATGCCGCGGACGATCGTCGTCGGCTCCTACCTGCGCGACCGGGCCGAGGTGATCGCCGAGGCGCTCAGTGAGCGGCGCGGCGCGCCGGTCGAGGTGCGGGCCGCCGAGCGCGGCGACAAACGGCGCCTGCGCGAGCTGGCCGAGCGCAACGCCCGCCTCGCCCTCGACCAGGACCGGCTGCGGCGCGAGCACCGGCGCACGCGCCGGGTCGAGAGCCTGGCGGCGCTGAGCGCGGCGTTGGGGATGGAGGAGCTGCCGGTGCGGATCGAGGGCTTCGACATCTCCACGATCGGCGGCGAGCACACCGTCGCCTCGATGGTCGTCTTCGAGGGCGGGGCGACGAAGAAGTCCGACTATCGCCGCTTCAAGGTCCGAGGCGACCTGCGCGCCGGCGGCGTCGGCAACGGCGGCCCCGACGACTTCGCCTCGATGGAGGAGGTGCTCTCGCGGCGGATGGCCCGCTACCTCGAACAGGCCGACCTTTCGCCGCACGACGGCAAGCGCGACGAGAGCTTCGCCTCGCTGCCTTCGCTGATCTTGATCGACGGCGGCAAGGGGCAGCTCGCGGCGGGGGTGAGGGCCCTGCGGCCGTTCACCGAGCGCGGCGTGACCGTGATCAGCCTCGCGAAGCGCCTGGAGGAGGTCTACGTCCCCGGCCGCGCCGAGCCGCTCGACCTCGCCGCCGACTCCGAGGCCTCCCGGCTGCTGCAGCGGGTGCGCGACGAGGCCCACCGCTTCGCGATCGACCACCACCGCGGCAGGCGCGACCGCGGCATGCTGGCCGGCTCGGTCCTCGACGGGCTGCGCGGGATCGGGCCGGCCCGCAAGCGCGCCCTGCTGGCCCATTTCGGCACCCCCGAGCGGTTCCTCGCCGCCACCCGGGAGGAGCTGGAGGCAGTGCCCGGCCTGCCTGGCAAAGTAGGACGCGAGATTCACGAGCAGCTCAACCGGACCAACTAGGGACTGAGGATCGGATGGCGGAGCGGGTGGACAAGCAGGCGGCGCTGGCGGAGCGGCCGGGCAAGGAGGTGACGCTGGTCGTCATCACCGGACACTCCGGCGCCGGCAAGTCCGAAGCGATCGCGGCCTTCGAGGACGGCGGCTACTTCTGCGTCGACAACCTGCCGCCGCGGATGATCGCCGGCCTCGGCGAGCTCTTCCGCCACGAGGGCAGCGGCGTCGAGCGCGCGGCGATCGTCTCCGACGTGCGGGGCGGCGAGTACTTCGAGGACCTGGTTCAGGTCCTGGACGATCTCGAGAGCGAAGGGCTGAGGCCGATGCTGCTCTTCCTCGAGGCCGACGAGGAGACGCTGCTGGACCGCTACAAGGAGACCCGCCGCCGCCATCCGCTGGCGCCCGAAGGACGGATCGTCGAGGGGATCCGGGCCGAGCGCGCCCTGCTGGCGCCGCTCCGCGAGCGTGCCGACCTCGTCGTCGACACCAGCGACCAGACCGGGGCCGAGCTGCGCCGCCGCATCACCGAGGAGCTGCTGGGGGAGGAGGAGACCGGCAAGCTGGCGCTCACCCTGCTCACCTTCGGCTTCAAGAACGGGCCGCCGCGCGACGCGGACCTGACCCTCGACGTCCGCTTCCTTCCCAACCCTCACTACGACGAGCGGCTGCGGCCGATGACCGGGATGGACGCCGAGGTCCGGGCCTACGTCGAGTCAGGCACCCAGGCCGGCGAGTTCTACGGCCGCCTGCTGCCCCTGCTGGAGTTCCTCGTCCCCGCCTACGTCGCAGAGGGCAAGAGCCACCTGACGATCGCGATCGGCTGCACCGGCGGCCGCCACCGCTCGATCACCGTCGCCGACCGCATCCGCCGCGACCTCGCCGCCCGTGACGACGTCATCGTCCGCGTCAAGCATCGCGACGTCGAGCTGGGTCGTTGAGCGGAGCCGGGAAGCCTCGCCCTCGCAACAGCGGGGAGGCTCGGTTGAGGCTTCCCGGCTCCGCACGAACGGCGGCCGGCTCCGTCGCGAGGATGGGGAACCTAGAATCGCCCCTCCTTGGCTGAGCCCGTCATCTCCATAAGTGGTTTGCGCATGTCCTACGGCGAGGTCGAGGCGGTCCGCGGCATCGACCTCGAGGTGGAGCGGGGGGAGGTCTTCGCCTTCCTCGGCCCCAACGGCGCCGGGAAGACGACCACGGTGGAGATCCTCGAGGGCTACCGGCGCCGCACGGCCGGTGAGGTGAGCGTGCTCGGCGAGGACCCGGAGCGGGGGGGGCGGGACTGGCGCGAGCGGATCGGCATCGTGCTGCAGAGCGGCCGCCTGGACCCCTACCTGACCGTGCGCGAGTCACTCGGCCTCTACGCCGGCTACTTCCGCACGCCCCGTCCCGTCGAGGAGGTGGTCGAGCTGGTCGGGCTCCAGGGCAAGGCCGACGAGCGCACCAGCCGCCTCTCCGGCGGCCAGCAGCGCCGGCTCGACGTCGGCATGGCGCTGGTCGGCGACCCCGAGCTGCTCTTCCTCGACGAGCCGACCACCGGCTTCGACCCCTCGGCCCGCCGCCAGGCCTGGGACGTGATCGCGGGCCTGCGCGACCTCGGCAAGACGGTCTTCCTCACCACCCACTACATGGACGAGGCGCAGCGCCTCGCCGACCGGGTGACGATCATCTCCGCCGGGCGCATCGTCGCCCGCGGCACGCCGCAGGACCTGGGTCGGCGCGAGCAGGGGGCGACGACGATCCGCTACCGCTGCGGCGGCCGCGAGGTCGTGGTCGAGACGACGACGCCGGCGAGCACGCTGCACGAGATCACCGGCGAGGCGCTGCGCCGCGGCGATGAGCTGGAGGGTTTGGAAGTGACCCGGCCCTCGCTCGAGGACGTCTACCTGGAGCTGACCGGCGAAGCCGAGCGAGATCAGGCGGAGCCCGCCCCGGAGGGCGCCGAGTGAGCGGCCTCGCGCTCGTCGCCCACCAGTTCCGCTACGACCAGAAGGCCTTCTGGCGCAACCCGGCTTCGGTCTTCTTCACCGTGATGTTCCCGGTGATCGTCTTCCTGATCCTCGCCGTGGTCTTCAACGGCGAAACCGTCGACGTGCGGGGCGGGGTGGAGGCGACCACCTACTACGTGCCGGCGATCATGTCGCTCTCGATCATCTCGGCGACGATGCAGACGCTGGCGATGACCCTGGTGATCGCCCGCGAAGACGGTCGCCTGAAGCGCGGCCGCGGCACCCCGATGCCGCCCTGGGTCTTCATCGCCGGGCGGATAGGCAACTCAATCGTGGTGGCGCTGATGATGCTGGTGCTGCTGGCCGTGATCGGCGGCGTCCTCTACGGCGTCACGATCCCGTGGGACCGCCTGCCGGCGATCCTCCTGGCGCTCGTGGTCGGCGCCGCCTCCTTCTGTTGCCTCGGCATCGCCCTCACCGCGGCGATCCCCTCCCAGGACGCCGCCGCGGCGATCGTCAACGCGATGCTGTTGCCCCTCTACTTCCTCTCCGGGGTCTTCATCCCCGAAGACCAGCTGCCGAGCGGCGTCATCGCCTTCGCCGACGTCTTTCCCGTCCGCCACTTCTTCGACGCCTTCTTCGACGCCTACGTCCCGGCCGGCGGCGCCGCCGTCTCCTGGGACAACCTCGCGGTGGTCGCCGCCTGGGGCGTGTTCGGCCTCCTCGTCGCGATCCGCTTCTTCCGCTGGACCCCCCGCTCCGGCTGACCCGCCGGCCGACCGGGCGGGGGAGGGTCCCGATAGCCTCCTTCGTCCGATGCTCCATCACGTTCTCCTGGAGGTGGGCGACCTCGATCGCAGCGCCGCTTTCTACGACTCGATGCTCGCCCCGCTGGGGTGGCGGCGCCACCACGAGGAGGACATGACGATTGGCTGGGGCATCGCCAAGCCGGTTTTCTTCGTCTCGGCCAAGCATGATCCCCAGCCGGGGTTCGGGCTGCTCAGCTTCTCCGCGCTCGGCATCGTCGCCGTCAAGGCGGCATGGGAGAACGGGGTCAAAGCGGGCGGGATCAGCGTCAGCGACCCCGGCGAGCGCAGGGCCGCGGGCTCGGGCACCTACTCTGCCTTCCTCAGGGACCCGGACGGCTACGAGATCGAGATCACGATCGGCTCGGATTAGCGGACTCCATAGGATCCGCTTCCCCAAACGAAACGCAGGAGGAATGACTTCATGGCTGTGAAGGTCGGCATCAACGGCTTCGGCCGCATCGGGCGCAACGTCTTCCGCGCCGCCCACGCGGCGGGAGCGGACATCGAGTTCGTCGCCGTCAACGACCTGGTCGACACGGCCACCATGGCCCACCTGCTCAAGTACGACTCGATCTTGGGCCGGTTCCCGGGCGAGCTCACCGTCTCCGGCGACTCGATCTCCGTCGACGGCTCCGAGCTCGAGGTGCTCTCCGAGCGCGATCCCGCCGCGCTGCCGTGGGGCGACCTCGGGGTCGACGTCGTGATCGAGTCCACCGGCTTCTTCACCGCCCGCGCCGACGCCGCCAAGCACCTCGAGGCCGGCGCCAAGAAGGTCATCATCTCCGCTCCCGCCAAGGAGCCCGACGTCACCGTCGCCCTCGGGGTCAACTTCGACCGTGACTACGACGCCGCCAAGCACGACGTGATCTCGAACGCCTCCTGCACCACCAACTGCCTGGCGCCGCTGGCAAAGGCGCTCAACGACTCGATCGGCATCGAGCAGGGGCTGATGACGACGATCCACGCCTACACCGCCGACCAGCGCCTGCAGGACATGCCGCACAAGGACCTGCACCGCGCGCGCGCCGCGGCCCTCAACCTGATCCCGACCACGACCGGTGCGGCCAAGGCCGTCGGCCTGGTCCTGCCGGAGCTGAACGGCAAGCTGAACGGGTTCTCGATGCGGGCGCCGGTGCCCACGGGCTCCGTCGTCGACCTCACCTTCCAGACCGCCGAGGCGGTCACCGCCGAGCAGGTCAACAACGCCGTGAAGCAGGCGGCGGAGGGCCCGATGAAGGGGATTCTCACCTACACCGAGGACCCGATCGTCTCCACCGACATCGTCGGCGACCCGCACTCCTCGATCTTCGACGCCGGGCAGACGATGGTGATCGGCGACGGCAAGCTGGTGAAGGTGGTGAGCTGGTACGACAACGAGTGGGGTTACTCGAACCGCTGCGTCGAGCTGGCCGGCAAGGTCCTGCCCGGCTGAGGCCGGCCCGGGAGCGCCGATGGCCGGCTTCACCAAGGCGAGCGTGCGCGACGCGCCGGTCAAGGGCCGCCGGGTCCTGGTCCGCGTCGACTTCAACGTCCCTCTCGAAGGAGATGGGGGCGAGCGTGTCGTCGCCGACGACACCCGCATCCGCGCCGCCCTGCCGACGATCGAGCTGCTGCGCGAACGCGGCGCGGCGCTGATCCTCGCCGCCCACCTCGGGCGGCCGCAGGGCAAGCGGGTGCCGGGGCTCTCGATGGCGCCGGTAGCCCGCCGCCTCGGCGAGCTGCTCGGGACGGAGGTGAAGCTCGCGCCGGGGGTGATCGAGGGCGACGTCGACCTCACCTGCGGCGCCCTCGGGCCCGGCGACGTCCTCCTGCTGGAGAACGTCCGCTTCGAGCCGGGAGAGACCGAGAACGACCCGAAGCTGGCCGAAAACCTCGCCCAGCTCGCCGACGTCTACGTCAACGACGCCTTCGGCGCGGCCCACCGCGCGCACGCCAGCACCGAGGGCGTCGCTCGCCACCTCCCCGCCTACACCGGCCTGCTGCTGGAGCGCGAGGTGAGGGAGCTGAGCGCGGTGGTCGAATCGCCCCAGCGGCCGCTCGTCGTCGTGCTGGGCGGCGCCAAGGTCTCCGACAAGGTGGGGGTGATCGAGCGCTTCCTCGAGGTCGCCGACCGGATCCTGATCGGCGGCGCGATGTGCTTCAGCTTCTTCCGCGCCCAGGGGATCGGAACCGGCGACTCGCTGGTCGAGGAGAAAGGCGTGGAGCTGGCGCGCGAGGCGCTGGAGCGGGCGCAGGGCTTCAGCTGCGAGCTGTCGCTCCCGGTCGACCTCGTGCTCGGCCGCGAGTTCAGCGCCGAGACCGAGCGCAGGCAGAGCGAGGGGCCCGAGGTGCCGGACGGCTGGATGGGCCTCGACGTCGGCCCGCGCACCGCCGCCGCCTACGCGGAGGCGGTCGCCGCCGCCGGCACCGTCCTCTGGAACGGGCCGATGGGCGCCTTCGAGCTCGAGCCCTTCGCGGCGGGGACGCGGACCGTGGCCGAGGCGGTCGCCGCGGCGCGGGGCACCACCGTCGTCGGCGGCGGCGATTCGGTCGCCGCCCTCAACCAGTTCGGCCTCGAGGACCGCGTCGACTGGGTCTCGACCGGTGGCGGGGCGTCGCTGGAGCTGCTCGAGGGCAGGGAGCTGCCCGGCGTCGAGGCCCTGCTCGACGCCGAGGAAGGAGACGACTCGAATGGCTGAACGCACCCCCTACGTCGCCGCCAACTGGAAGATGCACAAGACGGTCGCCGAGGCTGCCGAGTTCGTCGACGCGCTGCTGCCGCGGATCGCCGCCACCCAGGCCGACGTGGTCATCTGCGCGCCCTTCACCGCCCTCACCGCGGTCGTCGAGCGGCGCTACGGCACCGCGGTCAAGGTCGCCGCCCAGAACATGCACGAGCAGGAGGCCGGCGCCTTCACCGGCGAGGTCTCGGCGCCGATGCTGGTCGAGCTCGACGTCGAGGCGGTCGTGCTCGGCCACTCCGAGCGCCGCCAGCACTTCAACGAGACCGACGAGGCGCTGGCGCGCAAGGTCCCCGCCGCTCTGGCCGTCGGGCTGGAGCCGATCCTCTGCGTCGGCGAGAGCGAGGCCGCCCGCGACGCCGGCGAGACCGAGGAAGTGCTCGAGCGCCAGCTGCAGGCGGACCTGGCGGGGCTTGAGGCGACCCGGATCGCCGAGGTCGTCGTCGCCTACGAGCCGATCTGGGCGATCGGCACCGGCCGCACCGCCACCCCCGAGCAGGCGCAGGAGGCCTGTGGCTACATCCGCGACGTGCTGCGCATGCGCGGCGCCGTCGCCGACCGGGCGCGGGTCCTCTACGGTGGCTCGGTGAAGCCGGGGAACGCGGCCGAGCTGCTCTCCCTGCCGGACGTCGACGGCGCCCTCGTCGGCGGCGCCAGCCTCGACCCGGAGGACTTCGCCGCGATCGTCGCCGCGGCGGGGTGAGATGAGCCCGCTCGTCCCCTCCCTGGCGCTGATCATCCTCGACGGCTGGGGCCTCGCTCCGCCGGGGCCGGGAAACGCGATCTCCCTCGCCGAGACGCCGGTCTTCGACCGCCTCTGGCGCGAGTTCCCCCACACCCAGCTCTCCGCCCAGGGCCGTGACGTCGGCCTGCCGGACGGCCAGATGGGCAACTCGGAGGTCGGACACCTCAACCTCGGCGCCGGCGCGATCGTCAAGCAGGACCTGGCGCGAATCGACGACGCGGTCGCCGACGGCAGCTTTTTCGACAACGAGGCCCTGCTGGCCGCCTGCGAGCGCGCGCGAACCAGCCCGCGCGGGCGCCTGCACCTGCTCGGCCTCGTCTCCGACGGCGGCGTCCACTCCGGCTGGGAGCACATCGAGGCCTGCATCGAGCTCGCCTCCCAGGAGGGCGTGCCCGACGTCGTCTTCCACGCCTTCACCGACGGGCGCGACACGCTTCCCCACGGTGGCCGTGGCTACCTCGAGGAGCTGGAGAGATGGCTGCGGGCGGCCGGCCGCGTCGCCACCGTCAGCGGCCGCTACTACGCGATGGACCGCGACACCCGCTGGGAGCGGACCAAGCTCGCCTACGACGCGATCGTCCACGGCCGCGGCCTGCGCGCCACCAGCTCGGCGGAGGCGATCGAGTCCTCTTACGAGCGCGAGGAGACCGACGAGTTCGTCAAGCCGACCGTGATCGGCGACTACGACGGCGCCGCCGACGGCGACGTCGCGATCTTCGTCAACTTCCGCCCCGACCGCGCCCGCCAGATGACGCGGGCGCTCGCCGAGCCGAACTTCGACGAGTTCTCCCGCACCGGCGGGCCGACCCTCGACCTGACGACGATGACCGAGTACCGCAAGGGCTGGCCCTACCCGGTCGCCTTCCCCGAGCAGCGGCCGAAGACGACGCTGGCCGAAACCGTCGCCGAGGCC
>Ga0308175_100003086_pt1 | contig 11500 bp, 12 predicted proteins | sample PhyCR1_3_FD_203893 | JGI IMG/M metagenome (GOLD analysis project Ga0308175, IMG submission 203893) | Soil microbial communities from UC Gill Tract Community Farm, Albany, California, United States - DLSLS.C.R1 | ecosystem: Environmental > Terrestrial > Soil > Agricultural land | place: USA... | reverse complement strand
CTCGGTGCCGGAGGCGTGGCAATTGCCGAGGATGCCGGGCAGTCCGGCCTCCTTGCAGAAGGCCGCGATCAGATCGGGCGGAAATGTCGGAACGGTATGGGGGAAGTAGCTCCATTCGAATGGCACCGGAACGCCGCCGATCTCCCAGTGGCCGGAGGGCGTGTCCTTGCCCAGCGAACGCTCGCTGGCGCAGCCGAATTGCGCATCGGCTCCGGCATTGCGCGTTAGTCCGGGCGGGCAGCGGCCGGCGGCCAGGCGGCAGGCGTCGCCGAGCCCGAGGGCAACGAGATGCGGCAGGTGTAACGGGCCTGCACGGCCTCGACCGTCAGCGAGGCCGGCAGCGCAGGCTTCCGCGATGTGTCCGATCGTATTGGCGCCTTCATCGCCATAGCGCGCCGCATCCGGCGCGCCGCCGATGCCGACGGAGTCCATCACCACGATCACGGCGCGCATAATGTCGCCTCCATCACGGCGGGCTCGGAAGGCGCAAGGCCGGTCCTTTCGCTATAGCGCGTGATCATGCCGGCGCAGAAATCGGCGAACTCGTTGACGTCGAGCGGCGGACTGGTGTGATGAGGCGCGATGCCCCGATGCTCGGGCGTGAAGCAGAAGGTCACGGTGACGTCGAATTCGGCGAGCGCCTCCATCTGACGATCGAACCAGGCCAGCGCATTGGGGCGGAAGCTGTCGGCCCACGAGAGCCCGGTTCGAACATGGCGGACGCCCAGCCTGCGCAGCCAGGTCACGGCCTTGTCGAGCCGGTGGTCCTCGAAGTGGAACCACTGGCAGACGCCCATTGCAGGCGCGAATTGCGGAAACAGCTCGGCTGCAGCCTTCGGCGTACCGTCCTCGCGCAGCAGTCCCATATGGAAATGGCGGTAGTAGGAGGAGCCTTCGGCCTCCTTGTGCCGCGTCGTGGCTTCCCACGCCATCGGCAAATCATACAGGCTATACCAATGGATGCGCGGTGCGCGGCCGGTGAGCAATTCAGCCGTGCGCTTCAATCCCCAGGCCTGCACCTCGTCGGCTCCAAAGGAGGAGACGCCGACTTCGGTGACCCAGACCGGCACCGAGACCAGCGCCTGGATTTCCGCAAGCTTCGCCGGCCATTCATCGATCTTCCAAAGGTTCCAGTCGAGCGGGAAGCCGTGCACGGCGACGGCGTCGACGTGGTCGAGCACGCCCCGCGCCTTCATGTTGTTGATGAAGGCCGGATCGATCGGCGAGATACCGCCGAGCACGCGCGGCAAGGTTGGATGCGCCGAGCGGATGGCCTTGCCCGCCGCGATCGCCGTCTCGGCGAAGCGCGCCCAATCCGGATCGAGCTGGAGGTCCCAGTGCGACTTGTTGTTGGGTTCGTTCCAGATCTTGGCAGCTTCGATCATTCGGCACCTCGCGCGGGGTAGACCGGCCCATCGTCCTGCGGCCGCGGTACCTTGCGGCAGAGATACACTTCGTCTTCAGGATGCGCGACGATGGCGAACCCGGCGCTGCGCAGCATGGCCTCGACACACGCGCGGTTCGGCGCCCACCAATTGGTGGGATCATCGGCATATTTATGCTCGATGAAATGCATCTTCGGATAGCCGGGACTGTCAAATTGTGAGGTGGTCCAGAAGTCGTAGTTGCGCGCGACGGTGTCGACCGCCGTGCTCCCCCGCAGCATCGATTGAAACAGCAACTGATCGCGCACGACGTGCTCACGGATCAGGTCGAGTGCGAGCAGCGGATGGCGAAGGTGGTAGAGTACGCCCATGAAGATCACGAGATCGAACTGCTCGCGCAGTTGGCCGACGTCATAGGTGGAGAGCTTGCGAAACTCGATTTTGAGACCGTTGATGTCGGCCGCGAACCGCGCCTGTTCGAGATAGTCGTCGTCGGTGTCGAGCCCGAGCACGCGCTCGGCGCCGCGCCGCTTCATCTCCATTGCGTAGAAGCCGGCGTTGCAGCCGATGTCAAGTACGGATTTGCCGCTCAAGTCGGCCGGGATGACTTCGGCGAAGCGGCGCCATTTCACGTTGGGATAGTCGCCGAGGAAGTGCGACGGCGCAGTCGGCACGCCCTGAAGATCGAGATTATGAAACCACGGGCCCAGCGCATCGACGCGGCGCTGGATCTCGTCGCGGGAGAGCACCGCCTGGTTCATGCAAGGCCTCCGCCGAATGCGCGTCGTGATGCGATCATGCCGTCGGCCGCTGCAGCCCGTAACGCAGGCCGCGGCTCGGCGCCGTCCTGGCTCGCCGCCAACAGGGCGATCGCCGTGCGGTAGCCATTGATGGTGCCGACGTCGACGTAGGATTCGCCGGCTTTGATGCCGAGCGCCGATCCACCGGCAGCAAGATAGCTGTTCACCAGCGTGCCGAAATATTCATCGCTCCGGTTTCGCTGCTCCCAGAGCGTCCTCAGGTCGCGGAAGCCGGATGCGGACATCCGGAACGCGCCCCAGATCCAGTTCGACCGCGCTTGCGGCGTCTTGACCTGGATCTCCTCGACCCGTTCACCGTCCAGCACGACGGCGTCGAAGAATTCGGGCCGGTCGACCGGGAACAACAAGAAGGACAGATCGGCATCCGGCAGCGCGCCGAGCGCTGCCTTCGGAAACCAGACCGTGTCGGGCAAGCCGACCAGCACATCCTCGCGGTCGCCCACGACAGTGGAGGCGCGAAATACGGCGTCGCAGAGCCCGGCGGCGTCCGGCTGCACCACGTAAGCGAGTTGCGCGCTGCCGTAGCGGTCACCGAAATATTCCAGAATGTCGGACTTGCCCGGCGAGATCACGAAGCAGATCTTGTCTGCGCCGCCCAGGATCAGCCGCTCGATCAGATATTCGGAGACCGCGCATGGCCGGTCGGTGCCGTGATCGCTGCGGCTGCCGACCGGCAGCAGCTCCTTGGAAAAGGCGAGAGGCTGGATTCGACTGCCACGTCCAGCCGCAGGCACGATGCCCCACATGTTCAGGCCTCCTCAGTGGCGAGATCGGCCGCATTGCGGCCATGCGTTTGTTCGAGCAGGGAGATCAATTCCTCTGCGCGCTTTGCCGAGCTGTGCTCGTCGAGTGTGCGCTCGCGCGCACGCCGGGCGATCTGCTCGAGCACATCGTCATCGTGGGCGAGCGCGGCAAGCGCATCCGGCGTGCTGTCGGCGAGAAGGATCTCTTCGCCGGGCGAGAAGAAGTGCTCGATGCCATCCCAGGGATCACTGATAATGGGCGTGCCGCAGGCGGCGGCTTCGAACAGACGCCCCGACGGACACCATCCCATGTCGGCCATCGCCCGCCGCGTCACGTTCAGCGTGAGGCGCGAGGAGGCAAAGAACGCGGCGTGCTCGGCCGGCGGCAGATGGCGCACGAAATAGATGTTCGGCGACCACGGAAAATCCTGCGGATATTGCGCGCCGCCGATCAGAAAGCGAAGATCCTGCCGCGCGCGGGCCGGATGCACGAACAGCTGCTCCAGCGTGCGCTGGCGATCATCCGAGTAGGTGCCGAGATAGGACAGATCGGCGCGATAATGCGGCTGCGGCATGACCGGATGATGGACGTCGGGATCGACGTGGCCATAGAGCGGCATGATCTGTCGGGCGCCGAGCTTCTTCCGATATTCCTCGACCAAGCGTGGCCCGCCGGTGAAGCTCAGCACGAGGTCGAAGCCGGCCAGCCCGTCAGGTCCGATGTAGGAGAGCCGTTCGCCAGCGTGCAGCCGCGCCAGGGTAATGGGCGTATCGAGATCATAGAAGATCTTGAGCGGACGAGCCTGCTCGAGCATCAGCTCCGTCACTTCCAATCCGTCTGCACAATAGGACGTGAGGATGATGGCGTCGGCATCCACAATCGCACGACGCGCGGTCTGCTCGACTGTTGGCCAGGACGCATAGAGCAGCAGGCTGCCGCCCGGCAGCTGAGGAAAGTCACGGGCCCCGGCATAATAGGGAACGTCGCGCTCGAAGAAGGTGACGTCATGTCCTGCGCGGATCAGATACTTGCACAGGCCGCGCCAGAGGGTGGCATGGCCGTTCCCCCAGGACGAGGAGATGGTGAGGCCGAAAATAACGATCTTCACGCCGCTACCTTTTGATTGAGACAGGAAAGCTGCACGCCGCCGGGATCGTCGATCAGCGTGGTGACGCTGGCAGGATCGATCTCGATCGACAGGAAATCATCGAGCAGGATGCGCGCATAATGCAGTACGACCGCGCGGATCGGCTCGGCGTGGCTCAGAACGGCGATCGTCTCGCCGGGCCGCTCCAGGCAGAGCGCCTCGATATGACCGACCATGCGGGTCTGCAACGCCTGCATGCTTTCTCCACCCGGCGGAACGCCGGAGCCGCGATGCGCATTCCAATGCCGCCAAGCGGGGTCATGCTCCAGCTCGTCGAAGCGGCGCCCCGTCCAGTCACCGACATCTATTTCATCGACCTCTGGCGCCACGTCGACATTGAGGCGAAAGTGATCCGCGAGGATATCAGCCGATTGGAGCGCGCGCGGCTGGGGGCTTGATTGGATGAGCGAAGGCGGCGGCGCGATCTTCTCGGCACAGGCGGCCATTGCCGCGCGACCTTGTTCGTCGAGATTGACGCCCGGCATACGGCCGCACAGGATGCGGCCGAGCAGCGCGTGGTGGCCGTGACGGACGAGATGAATGGTGGTCGGCATCGCCGCTCCTTCAATTCTTGACGTCCAATTCTCGACGTCAATTCTTGGCGTCGATGAATTCGCGCGTTCTCCGACGAGCTTCGTCGTCGGTGAATTGCTGTGGCGGTGATTTCATGAAATAACTCGAAGGCCCGGTGAGAGCGCCGGAGATACCGCGGTCCATCGCCAGCTTGGCGCAACGCACGGCATCGATGACGACGCCGGCTGAATTTGGTGAATCCCAGACCTCCAGCTTGACCTCAGCGCTCAATGGCACGCCGCCAAAGGTCGTTCCTTCGAGCCGGATGAACGCGAGCTTGCGGTCGGTCAGCCAGGGCACGTGATCGCTTGGACCGACATGGATGTTGTCGGCGTCCAGCGGTACGTCGAACTGGCTGGTGACGGCCTGAGTCTTCGAGATCTTCTTCGAGCTCAGCCGCTCGCGCTCCAACATGTTCTTGAAGTCGCTGTTGCCGCCTACATTTAGCTGATAGGTGCGGTCGAGCCGTACGCCGCGTTCCCTGAACAGATTTGCGAGCATCCGGTGCAGGATGGTCGCGCCCACCTGACTCTTGATATCGTCGCCAATGATCGGAAGGCCTGCGTCGAAAAAACGCTGGCGCCAGGCCGGATCGGAGGCAATGAATACCGGAATGCAGTTGACGAAGCCGCATCCGGCTTCGATGGCCCGCGCGGCGTACCATTCTGTCGCCTTCTGCGAGCCGACCGGCAGATAGGATACCAGCACGTCGGTGCGCGATTTCATCAGCACGTCGGCAACGTCGGTCTCAGGTTCAGGTGAGATCGGCACGTCATCCCGCAGATACTGCCCGATGCCATCGAGCACCGGGCCGCGCTGAACCGTCACGCCGGTGCGTTCGACCGACGCAAAGCGGTGCGTATTGTTCGGCTCTGCCCAGATCGCCTCGGCGACATCGCGCCCGACCTTGCCGGCATTGACGTCGAAGGCCGAAGAAATTTCGACATCGCCGATATGATAGCCGCCGAGGTCCACATTCATCAGGCCGGGGACAGGCTCGTTGGCCTTGGCGTCGCGATAATGTGTAAGTCCTTGAACGAAGGAGCTGGCGCAGTTGCCGACTCCGACGATGCCGACGCGAACACGGCGCCTGTCCTGAAGGCGAGAATGCATGGATGGCCGTCCTCCGCATCGAGACGTACATTGGCAAGGTAAGTACGTTGGCGAACGTGCCTCTGTGGTGATCGTTCCTACAAACATTCTTCGTGAAGTGGCACCAGGAACGAGATTTCGGCAAAACCTGAAGAAAATTTAACCTGGGTTAGATTCGGCCGACCCACGCGACAGGCACGTTGTTCGAAAGGTAACTTCTTTGAAGATGATGCAGCTTCTTTGATGAAGAAGATGAAGCTGTGTTTCAATTCGTTGAGCATGCGTGAGGCTAAGAACAAAAGAGATCGTTTCGCGTTCACCTGCCGACTGGTGCCCGTCGTCGGCATCAGTACGGAACTGCAAATCACCTGCAATGAGGCTTGGAATGAGCCCTGGAGTGAGCCATGAGTGACAGCGAAACCACCACCGATCATGACACGATCCGGAAATGGGCTGATCAGCGCGGTGGCCGGCCGGCGACCGTCAAGGCGACGGAGGAGGACGGACATGCCGGAATTCTTCGCATCGATTTCGGACCGAAGGAAGCTGCGCTCGATCCGATCGAATGGGACGAATTCTTCCGCAAGTTCGATGAGTCCGACCTGGCGTTCCTGTATCAGGACAAGACCAAGGACGGAAAAGTCAGTCGATTCCATAAATTCGTCCGTCGCGCGGCGTGAGCGCTAGGACGGGCTCCGAACCGAACCGCTCCGAACCGGTCGAAGGCGGCTGGACTGCGGCAATGCGGGCGGGCGACTTCGCTACGGCCTGGCGGATCGCCGACCGCGATCTGGCGTGTGTGTGCAGGGAAGGGCCTCCCAAGCACGAGGGACCGCGGCATCTGCAGCGGATCTGGCGTGGTGAGCCACTGGCTGACAAGTCGGTTCTGGTCCGCTGCTATCATGGCCTTGGGGACACCATTCAGTTCGCGCGCTTTCTGCCGGCGTTGGGAAGCATTGCGCGCGCGGTGACGGTGTGGTGCCAGCCGTCGCTGGTCGGGATGATCGCCCGGGTACCGGGCGTGGAACGTGTGATAGCGCTTCACGACGGAACGCCCGAAGCTGCTTTTGACGTCGACATCGAGATCATGGAATTGCCGCATGCCTTACGCGCGGGACGCGATCTCGTGCAGATGCGAACGCCCTATCTCACGCCGGCGCCCCCCGGTGCAGGATCGTTCGGAGAGACATGCTCGATTGGCCTGGTCTGGAAAGTCGGCGCCTGGGACAAGCGACGGGAAGTGCCAGCCGCCGCGCTTCGTTCTCTGTCGCTGCCGGGCGTTCAGCTGCTCTCATTGCAGCGCGATGTATCTGCCTCGGAGGTCGCCGCGACCGGTGCCGTCGACATCAGCACGCCTGATATCGAAAGCCTTGCGTCGCGGCTGCAGGATCTCGATCTCGTGATTTCGGTCGACACCATGGTCGCGCATCTCGCCGGCGCGCTGGGGCGCGAAACCTGGATCATGTTGCATGCCGATTGTGACTGGCGCTGGCCGGCGACAGGCAGCCGGACCTATTGGTATCCGCACGCGCGGCTGTTCCGGCAGCGTGACCTGGACGACTGGAGCGGCGTTATCGCCGATATTGGCTCGGCCTTGCAGGCGCGGCTCAAAGCGCTGAGGCGGGCATCTCGCCTCCCGTCATCAGCAGTTCCGAATGATGCGCTTCCTGATGCAGGTGCGGCTGGCGCAGCCGCAGATAATCGGGCGTGAATCCGGCAAGGCGGACAAGCCCCGGCCAGTTCGTGATGGTGATGGTGCGGGCCTGCCATTGCAGCAGACCCTTGCGCCGCAGGTCCTGAATGATGCGATTGGCATGGACGGGAGATATACCGCAAATGGCAGCCAGGTCCGACTGCGTGAACGGTGACGGGATGCGGTTATCGCGCGCAAGCCCGACGAGACGGAGCCGGACCGTGATCTCGCAGATCAGATGAGCCGCTCGCGTCAGGGATTCGCAGCTGCCGAGAATGACGAGCCAATTGCGCAGGCTGGCGAACTCGGCCAACGCCAACAACGACAACGCGTGAGCCAGGCGTTCGGACATCGCGCTGATATCTCGGAAGAAGCGGTGCGGCACGAACGCGACGACGGCCGGCCCCAGCGCGCACAAACGCGCGTCGACCCGCGGCGACAATGTTGTGTAGAGATCAGGAACGTCCCCGGGAACGTGAATGGACGTGATCTGACCGGCGGAATGATCATCGTCTTTCCAGCACGTGTAACCCTGCAGCAGCACGCAGCATTCACTGGCGTACTCGCCGGGACGCCTGATCTCGTCGTGTGAAGCAAAGTGCCTGATGGCGCTAGGCATGCGCGCGAGCATGTCGACGTCATCGGTCGACAGCTCCGCAACGCTCATCAGGCGGTCGGCAAACCTCGTGAACGCAAAACCCGTCTGCATGGTTCGACCTGCACCTGTGCGACCCGTTGTGATCTCGTCTGCATCTTCCACGCGAGCTCGGCTGGATAGCAAAGGCGAACCTCGAAAGAGGCTGAGAGATCAAGTGATACGAGCGAGATGACTCCCATTGGACAACTCGTGACGTTCCTGGCCGGAACGCCGATAACGAATGTGAGCCATCCGCGGCAGCTGTCGTTAACAAGGGTTATTTGGGAGACAAATACGGACGGAAGCGCGCCGAATTTGACGGGAGATGGAACTTGCACCTTGCAATGCAAGCGTCATCTCGGCGCAATGCCAGGGAACAGCAAGTGCCGGTGGCATGGCCGGCTGGCCCGTCCTCGGGCATGTCATGGTGAAGGCTATCGCTTTCCTGTGCGTTAGGAACACTTCCGAAACACACGAAGTTTTCTGTTGCTGAGCACTCGTCGAGACCGCCGGCGGACCTTGCGCTCACCGGCACGTCTCGCGAGTAGCTGCGACGGGTAAGCAACAGGAGACTGATTCATGCGTATCTCAGGCGTTCTCGCGGCGCTGTCTTTGTCGAGCGCCCTCGTGCTTGGAAGTCAGGTGCCGGCTGGTGCGGCGCCGGTCACGGCATTGTGGGGCGCAGCCAAGCCGGCTGCGCAGATTGATCCAGGAGTGGTTCAGGTTCGCTTCGGTGGCGGTGGCTTCCGTGGCGGATGGGGCGGAGGCTGGCACGGCGGAGGCTGGCACGGTGGAGGCTGGCACGGCGGCGGCTGGAGGGGAGGCGGCTGGGGCTGGGGTGTGGGGGGCCTGGCAGCCGGTGCCCTGATCGGCGCAGCCATCGCGGCGCCCTATGCCTGGGACGATCCGTACTACGCGTATGGCGGATACCCGGTGGCCTATCCGGCTCCGTATTATGGCCCCTATGGCTACGGCCCTGGCCCCTATTGGCGACGTCCCGTCGTTTGGGGTCCCGGCTGGTGGTGAGCTGATCTGACGCGAGCCGCGGCGCATCGCTGCGGCTCGATCTGGTGCAAGCGCGCGCCGCAGGCGACGCGCGCTTGCGACCACTCGTGCCCGCGGATCAGTTCGCTCGATCGCAGATCAACGATCGGCGCTTGCATCTGCCTCGGCTGCGCGAGCCAGACGCCGTAAACAGGAACCGCGGCGGTTTGAGCGCATTGCACTCGGACTCTCGAGCGCAAAAGCAAAAGTAAAAGGCTTCGATCTCGGCCGCGATCCCGAGCGCGCGCCGCTGCGCTGGGACGACAGCCCGCATGGCGGCTTCAGCAGCGGCGAGCCCTGGCTGCCGATGGGCAAGCCCGACATCAACGTGCCCGACGACCCCGGCTCATTGCTCCATCTCCATCGCGAGCTGATCGCTACGGCATGCGACGCCGTGCCTGATGCGAGGCGCCTACCAGCCGATCCGCGCGCGCAATGACGCTCTGGCTAATCGGCACAGCCTGGACACGGAAGGAATCCTCGTTCTGCTCAATATCGCCGGCGATCGCGTCGCTGGCACTGCGATGCGCCCGGTGACTGCCTGCTGTCGAGATATCCGGCGCGACAGCGTGGTCCGCTCGGCCGAACGGTTCAACTGCTGCCCAATGAAGGCTTGATCATCGCCGTGCGGTGAGCAGCCGGCGGACCAAGCGATGACGCGCACTCCAATCATTTGTCGATTTCCGCCGCGACCTGCCCGTAATTCAAGATGGCAACCAGCGTGGTGCCGCCGACCACATTGCCAAGCAGGGTCGGCGCGAAGAACACGAAAGCGTAATCGGACAGCGACGCCTTTCCGGTCTGCATCAGGAAGGCGCAGTCGACCGAGCCGGCGACGATATGGGAGAACTCGCCGAGCGCGATCACATAGGTCATGATGAGGATGACGTGGACGCGGGTGCCTTCCGCCGCCGGCAACAGCCACATCATCAGCGCGATCAGCCAGCCGGCGAATACAGCTCGCGCGAATGTCGCCCAGAAGCTTCCCTCCACAGTGTGATGCGCGATCTCGACGAACGCGTCACGGATGCGCGGCTCGAACACGTCGGTATGAGCGAGCACGGCCGCGACCGCCCATGTGCCGGCTATGTTGGCGACAAGCACAAGGATCCAGAGTTTGACAACGTTCAGGAACGTGCTGCGGTCGCGATGGTGAAGCAGCGGCAGGATCGGTGTGAGGGTGTTTTCGGTGAACAGCTGCTGCCGCCCCAGGACGACGACGAGGAAGCCGACCGTATAGCCAAGCGGCGCGACCAATCTGCGGGTGGACTCGTCTGAAATGAAGGCATGAAGCTCGCCCTGGACCACGAGCGACAGCCCGATCGACAGGCCGGCGGCCAGCCCGGACAGCACAATCGCCCACCAGCGTCGCTCGAGTTCGCTCTCTCCTTCGGCGCGGATGGTTTCATGGATTAGCGCGGCATTGGGTCGGCTTTGTCCCTTGATCTCTTCGGCTTGCTCTTCAGACAGGCCCTCCACGTTGGCCGCTGGATTGAACGTGGTCCGTTCGGGCATCCGCTCACCTGTCGCTGCCGGCGAAAAATTCAAAGAGATGCAAGCGGTGCTCGGTCGATCGGTTCCAATTTTCTGGGCGACGACAGTCCCTCTAGGAACGCGTGCGGCGGAGGCCAGTTGATTTCGCGCCGACAGCAGAAGGATTGATCCATGTCGAAAATGCCTCCCGTGCCTCCGGAGCAGCGGAGCGACAAAGGACCTGGCTCGGACCCGAAGATCGAGGCCGACGAGAAGAGCCGCGGCCGTGAGAACTTCGAGACCCAGGGCCGCCAGGGCAACGTCAAGCAGAACACCACCAACCAAGGCTATCAGCAGGATCGATGAATGCCGCACAAGAATCCAGATACCGAGCGCTTCGGCGGTCCCGGCTCGTCACGGCAGGATCGCGATCATCCGGAAAAAGGCGGGCGTGAGCAGGAGCGTCCGACGCGGGGCTCGGCGACCAGCGGACGAACATCCAAGGTCTCGGGCGGCGGCGGGGAGCGGGATGCGCATCACAGCCATGACGACAGATCAAGGAACTGAAGCTTACGCCGCAGCAAGACAATGAAACAGCCGGACGGGGCAACGCGAGAGCGAGCAAGCAAGATCCGAATGGCGCCGCAAGTGAACGCCAAAAGCTGCCAAATCCGGCCGGGCCCCATGCCAGGCCGGACTTAACGGACAAGGACAAGACACCCGGGTCCGGCGTGCTTCCCGAGCCGGGTGACGCCGAGGGACCGACGACCGGCTGACCGGTGCCGGCGTTCCAAAGAGGAAGGGACGACCGGCTCGTTATCACAGTCTGTTGCTCTCACTGGGATCGGTTGCTGTGAACCGAGCCGATTTACCTATGTTGATGCGCGGCGT
>Ga0308175_100003085_pt1 | contig 11500 bp, 12 predicted proteins | sample PhyCR1_3_FD_203893 | JGI IMG/M metagenome (GOLD analysis project Ga0308175, IMG submission 203893) | Soil microbial communities from UC Gill Tract Community Farm, Albany, California, United States - DLSLS.C.R1 | ecosystem: Environmental > Terrestrial > Soil > Agricultural land | place: USA... | reverse complement strand
CTCGACCAGGTCGACGAGCTCCCCGACGTCGTGCCCGAGGTCGTGCGCAGCCGCCGACGCCTGCCGACGCGGCTCGAGGCGGTCCAGGGCATGCACCAGCCGCACGACTCCCGGCAGCGCGACCGGGCCCTCCACCGGCTGCGCTACGAGGAGGCCTTCGTCCTGCAGGCGCTGCTGGCCCGGCGACGCTGGGAGCAGGCGACCGAGAAGACCCGGGGGCGCACCCCCCGCGACGGCGGGCTGCTCGCGGCCTTCGACGCCCGGCTGCCGTTCGAGCTCACCGCGGGGCAGGTCGCGGTGGGCGACGTGCTCGCCCAGGAGATGGCGCGCGAGACCCCGATGCACCGGCTGCTGCAGGGCGAGGTCGGGTCGGGCAAGACGGTGATCGCCCTGCGGGCCATGCTCGCCGCCGTGGACGCGGGCGGCCAGGCCGCCCTGCTCGCGCCCACCGAGGTGCTCGCGGCGCAGCACCACCGCTCCATCACCGCAATGCTCGGCGACCTCGCCGAGGCAGGCATGCTCGGTGGCAGCGACATCGGCACCCGGGTCGCGCTGCTGACGGGAAGCCAGTCGACGGCCGCGCGCAAGCAGGCGCTGCTCGACACCGCGAGCGGGGACGCCGGCATCGTCATCGGCACCCACGCCCTGATCCAGGAGCACGTCTCGTTCTTCGACCTGGCCCTCGTCGTCGTCGACGAGCAGCACCGTTTCGGCGTCGAGCAAAGAGATGCGTTGCGCGAGAAGGGGAAGCACCCTCCTCACGTCCTGGTCATGACCGCGACCCCGATCCCACGCACGGTGGCCATGACCGTGTTCGGCGACATGGAGACCTCCACGCTGACCGAGCTGCCGCGGGGCCGCTCGCCGATCACCACGCACGTCGTGCCGGGCGACAACGCGCGCTGGGTCGAGCGCACCTGGCAGCGCATCGCCGAGGAGGCGGCCGCCGGGCGCCAGGCCTACGTCGTCTGCCCGCGCATCGGCGACACCGACGAGGCGCCCGACGACGGCGAGCCGTTCCTGCCGCCGGACGAGGAGGACGCCGCCGCCGCGCCGCGCGAGTGGGCCAGTGTGTATGCCGTGGAGCAGGCCCTGCGCGAGACGCCGGCCATGCAGGGCCTGACCATCGGAGTGCTGCACGGCCGCATGGCTGCCGAGGACAAGGACGCGGCGATGGCCCGGTTCACCCGGGGCGAGACCGACGTCCTGGTCTCGACGACGGTCATCGAGGTCGGTGTCGACGTCCCGAACGCCACGGTCATGGTGGTCATGGACGCCGACCGGTTCGGCGTCTCCCAGCTGCACCAGCTTCGCGGCCGGGTCGGACGGGGCGCGCACCCCGGGCTGTGCCTTCTCGTGACCGGGACGGACGCGGAGGCTGCCCGCACCCGCCTCGACGCGGTCGCGGCGACCACCGACGGGTTCGAGCTCGCCCGGCTCGACCTCGAGCTGCGCCGTGAGGGCGACGTCCTCGGGGCCCGCCAGTCGGGCGGTCGCAACCAGCTCGAGTTCCTGTCGGTGCTGCGCGACGAGCAGCTGATCGAGCAGGCCCGCGAGGACGCGGTGGCGCTCGTGGAGTCCGACCCCGAGCTGTCCGGGCACCCCGAGCTCGCCGCGGCGGTCGCCGCGCGGGTCGACGAGGAGCAGGCCGCCTTCCTCGAGCGGGGCTGAGCGCCGACGCCCGGTGCGCCGCCGCCCGGCGCGGCCATAGTCTCGGTGGATGCTCCTCTCCCACGACGACCAGGGGTCCGGCCCCGCCGTGCTGTTGCTCCACGCCGGGGTGGCCGACCGTCGCATGTGGGGGCCGTTGGCCAACCCCCTCGGCCACTCGTTCCGGGTGGTCCGTCCGGACCTGCGCGGTTTCGGTGGGTCCGCCCTGCCGCCCGGCCCCTACTGCGACGCCGACGACCTCGACGCCCTGCTGACCCACCTGGGCATCGACCAGGCGGCGGTCGTCGGGTCCTCGTACGGGGGCCGGGTGGCGATGGAGCTGGCGACCACGCACCCCGGCCGGGTGTCCTCGCTCGTGCTGCTCAACCCGGCATACCGGGGCCTGGAGCCCACGGCCGCGGCGCAGGCGGTCGGCCAGGAGGAGGAGCGGCTGCTGGAGGCAGGCGACGTCGACGGGGCCGTGCAGCTCATGGTGCGCACGTGGCTGGGGCCGGACGCCGACGACGCGGCCCGCGAGCTGCTGGTCACCATGCAGCGCCACGCCTACGAGGTGCAGCTCGCCGCGGACCAGGCGGACCCCGGGCCGGCGCCGCGCCGGGTCGAGGTCGACCCGGGCACCATCGCCGTCCCCACCACTGTCGTGTCGGGAGGGCGCGACCTCGACCACTTCCAGGCCGTCGCAGAGCACCTGGTGGGGCGGATCCCGGGTGCCGAGCACGTCCACCTCGACTGGGCCGGGCACCTGCCGCCGCTGGAGCGGCCCGACACCGTGCTCGCGCTGCTGCTGGACGTGCTGCGCGACGACCCTGCGGTGCACGCCCCCTGACGCGCCACCGCTGCTAACTTTCGCCCGTGACGCGGATCATCAGCGGGCGGGCCGGCGGACTGCGGCTGGCCACGCCGTCCGGGGCGGGTACCCGACCGACGAGCGACCGGGTCCGCGAGGCGCTGTTCTCCCGGCTGGAGCACCTCGAGGTGCTCGCCGGTGCGCGGGTCACCGACCTCTACGCCGGCTCGGGGGCGCTCGGCCTCGAGGCGGCGAGCAGGGGAGCGCGCAGCGTCCTGCTCGTGGAGTCGGACCGCGGGGCGGCGAAGGTCGCCCGCCAGAACGCCGACGCGCTGGGCATGCCCGGTGTGGTGGTCCGCAGGGCGACCGTGCGCCAGGCGCTGGCCGCACGGCCCGAGGACCGCCAGACGCTCGTCTTCCTCGACCCGCCCTACGACCTGTCCGAGGAGGACCTGGCCGCCGACCTGCACGCCCTCGCGCAGCAGCAGTGGCTGGCTGAGGACGCGCTGGTCGTCGTCGAGCGTTCCGCGCGTTCCCCGGAGCCGACCTGGCCGGACCGGATGGAGGCGGAGGGCGAGCGCCGCTACGGCGAGACGCGCGTCTGGTTCGCCGGGCCGCGCAGCCCCGACGACGTGGCCTGACGGCCCGGAGACGACCGTGCCCGGCGCACCCCGTGGGAATGGGCCGGGCACGAGCCGGAGGTGGTGCGTCAGGCGGTCGGCGCGCCGTTGGGCGACGACGGGCCGGCCTGCGCGGCGCCGCCGGCCGGGGTGATGCTGAACTGCACCGCGCCGTTCTGGTCGACGCTCGCGTCGAGCACCTGGTCCTCGAGCGCGACGACAGCGGTCTGGTCGAGGTAGACCCGCGCGCCGTCCTGCTCGACGACCGCGTCGCCGGGCTGGGCCTCGGGGCTGGGGGCCACGGTGAGCGCGCCCTGGTTGGCACCCTCCTGGCTGAAGCGCAGGCCGGAGTCGTCCCCGGGCGCACTCTGGTCGACGATGGTCTTGACGATCGTGCTGGCGTTCTCGGTGAGGGTGAGCATGGCTCTCTTCCGATTGACGTCTGGACCCCTCCACCGTGACCCATCGGCCGGGCCCACCTCAAACCGGTCGTCCGGTGGGTGGGACGCAGCACGGCCGCACGGGCCGCAGGTGTGGCTCCGTGGCAGGTGGGGAACGGTACGGGCGTGACGCACTGTGAGACCGCCGATCCGGCCGAGGGCCTGCGGCCCGGCAGGGCAGCCGGCGCTCGCGGACGGTCCACGGTGCTCGCGCTGCTAGCGTTCCCGTGTGACCAGACGGTGCGTGTGCCCGGGCTCCTACGACCCCGTCACGCTGGGCCACGTCGACATCATCCGGCGGGCCGCGGCGCTCTACGACGAGGTCGTCGTGGCCGTGCTGCACAACCCCGCCAAGCGTGGGACCTTCTCCCCGCAGGAGCGGCGCGACCTGATCGCCGACTCCTGCGCGGACCTGTCGGGGGTACGGATCGAGCTATACGCCGACCGCCTCCTGGTGGACGTGTGCCGAGAGCTGGGCGCCGGTGCGATCGTCAAGGGCTTGCGGGGCGGCACCGACTTCGCCTACGAGCTGCCGATGGCGCTCATGAACCGGCACCTCAGCGGTGTCGAGACCGTGTTCATCCCCGGGGACCCGGAGCTCGGGCACGTCTCGAGCTCGCTGGTCAAGGAGGTGGCCCGCTATGGCGGCGACATCAGCGGCCTGGTCAGCGACCGGGTCCGTGACGCCCTCGCCGAGCGCCTCGCCGAGCGCTGAGGCCAAGCCGGGCTTCCGCACCGACATCGAGGGCCTGCGGGCCGTGGCGGTGCTGCTCGTCATGGCCTACCACGCCGGGTTCGCGCCGCGGCACGGCTTCCTGGGCGTCGACGTCTTCTTCGTGATCTCCGGCTACCTGATCACCGGGCTGCTGCTGCGCGAGCTGGCGACGACCGGCACCATCTCCTGGGCTCAGTTCCTGGGGCGCCGGGTGCGCAGGCTCCTGCCGGCCGCCGTGGTCGTGCTGGCCGTCACCGCCCTCGTGTCGTGGTTCGCGGTGCCGGGGCTGCGCCGCCACCACGTCGGGACCGACATCGCGGCCGCGGCCCTCTACGTCGTCAACTGGGTGTTCGCCCACCGCGCCGTCGACTACCTCTCCAGCGACGCCCTGCCCTCGCCGGTCCAGCACTACTGGAGCCTGTCGGTCGAGGAGCAGTTCTACGTCGTGTGGCCGGTGGCGCTCATCGTCCTGGCGTGGGTGGTCCGGCGGCTGCGCCGCCGCCCGGGGGCCCCTTCGCTGCAGTCGGTGGCGTGGCTGCTCGCCCTGATCTGCGTGCCGTCGTTCGGGTATGCCGCGTGGCTGGCCCACGGCGACCCGGCCAAGTCGTACTTCCTCACCACCACCCGCGCCTGGGAGCTCGGCGTCGGGGCCGGTCTGGCCGTGTGGTGCGCGGCCCGCGAGCCGCAGCGGCGCGGGGCGGTCGTCGCGTCGGTCGGCTGGGCCGGCCTGGCCCTCGTGGTCGGCTCGGCCGTGTGGCTGCCCGGCGGTGCGGCGTGGCCGGGACCGGTGACGCTCGCGCCCACCCTCGGCGCGGCGGCCGTGCTCTACGCGGGCTGGGCGGCCGCGCCGGCCGGCCCGGTGCGGCTGCTGGGACGGGCCCCGCTGGTGTGGGTGGGCACGCTGTCCTACTCGCTCTACCTGTGGCACTGGCCGGTGCTCACCCTGACCCAGTGGGCGCTCGGTGACCTGTCCGCCGTGCAGCGGCTGGCGCTGGCGGCGGTGTCGGTCCTGCCGGCGTGGGCGAGCTACCGCTTCCTCGAGCACCCCGTCCACCACAGCCGCGTGCTCGCCCGGCACACCCGCGCCGCGCTGGCCACGGGTGCCGGCCTCTCCGCAGTCGGGGTGCTGGTGGCCGTGCCACTGCTCACGGTCGGCTCGCCGTTCCGGACCACACCGCCGGACGGGGCGGACCCGTTGTCCGCCGCGGCCGGGGCGCGTGCGCTCGACCACCCGGTCAGCCGCGACACCATGCGGGCGCGGCAGGACAACCCGGCGTGGGTGGTGCCCGACCCGCAGAAGGCCGGCGAGGACCGGCCGCGCGCGGACGTCGACCACTGCCAGGTGGACCGCACCGCGACCCAGCCGGTGCGCTGCGACTTCGGGGTCCCCGGCGGGAGGACGACCATCGCCCTGGTCGGCGACTCCAAGGCCATGCAGTGGCTCCCCGCGCTGGAGGACGCCGCCCCGACGCGCGGGTGGCGGATCGTGACGTACGGCAAGAGCTCGTGCGCCTTCGCGGACGGCAAGGCGGCCCTCGCGGGGCGTGCCTACCCCGAGTGCGACGCGTGGAACTCCGCGGTCATGACCGCGCTGCGTGCCGACCCGCCCGACCTCGTCGTGACGTCCGGGTTCGCCACCGCCGCCTGGCAGGGCGACCAGCCCTCCCGCACCGCGCTGGTCGCCGGGCTCAGCGAGCGGTGGCAGCAGGTGCGGGCCCTTGGCTCGCGGCTGCTCGTGGTGGCCGACAGCCCGGTCTCGCCCGACGACCTCGACGTCTGCGCCGCCCGCCACGTGCACCACCTGGCGGAGTGCGCCTTCCCGCGCGCGTCCGCGGTCGCCGAGAGCGCGCTGCCCGAGCAGCAGGAGGCGGCCCGGGTGTCGGGGACGGCGCTGCTGGACCTCACTGCCCGGATCTGCCCGCTCGAGCGGTGCCCGGTCGAGATCGGCAACGTGACGGTCCACCGGCCGGGGGATCACCTGACGGCCACCTACGTGCGCACCCTCGCACCGGAGGTCGCCGAGGCGGTCGAGCAGGAGCTCTCGGCCTCGGGCTGAGGAGCCCACGCGGCACACGCGCATTTGGGCGGCGGCCCCCGCTCCGGTAACCTCGTGCGTCGGTCTCAGTCCTCGCGTGGGGCAGGCCGAGTCCCTCGACGTCTGCTGGAGCCATGAACCACCTCGACCCCCGATCGCCGCTGGTGTTCGACACCACGTCGCTCGGTCGGCGACCCGGTTCCATGGAGCGCGTCCAGCGCACCGTCGAGGCACCTGCCGACCTCGGCACGGACGTGATCGCAGTGCCGGAGGGCGCCCCGCTCGAGCTGGACCTGCGACTCGAGTCCGTGGTCGAGGGCGTGCTGGTCACCGGCTCGGCCTGTGCCACGGCGACCGGCGCCTGCGTACGGTGCCTGGACCCCGTCGCCCACCCGGTCGACGCGGCGTTCCAGGAGCTGTTCGCCTACGCCGACCGCGCGGCGCACCACCACCAGGTGGCGCCCGACGAGTACGAGGCCGAGGAGCACACCCTCCACGGCGACCTGTTCGACCTCGAGCCCGTGCTCCGGGACGCGGTGGTGCCCGCACTGCCGTTCCAGCCGGTGTGCCGGGACGACTGTCCAGGGCTGTGCCCCGAGTGCGGGGCACGCCTGGCGGACGACCCGGACCACCACCACGACGTGATCGACCCCCGGTGGTCCGCGCTCTCCGCGCTGGCCCCGGCGGACGTGACCCAGGACCACCCCAGCAACACCGACGAGAAGAGGAACTGACGTGGCTGTCCCGAAGCGGAAGATGTCGCGCTCCAACACCCGTTCGCGCCGCGCGAACTGGAAGGCGACCGCGACCACGCTGACCACCTGCCCGCAGTGCAAGGCCCCGACGCAGCCCCACCAGGCGTGCCCGTCGTGCGGCTACTACAAGGGCCGTCACTACACGCCGGCCGAGCGCACCGAGCACCAGGGCTGAGCCCTCTGGCACGCGCGTGAGTCCCGCTCAGTCCTCCGCCCCGGAGGAGCGCGCGCCGCAGCGGCCCGTCGACTCGTTCTCCGCCCACCTCGAGCAGGTGTGCGGGGCGAGGGTCGACGAGCCGCTGCTCCAGCGTGCCCTGACGCACCGTTCCTTCGCCTACGAGAACGGCGGGCTGCCCAACAACGAGCGCCTCGAGTTCCTCGGCGACTCGGTCCTGGGGCTGGTGGTGACCGACACGCTCTACCTCACCCACCCCGACATGCCCGAGGGCCAGCTCGCCAAGCTGCGCGCGGCAGTGGTCAACATGCGGGCGCTCGCCGACGTGGCCCGTACGCTGGGGCTGGGGGAGCACCTGCGGCTGGGCCGAGGCGAGGAGAGCACGGGCGGCCGTGACAAGGCGTCCATCCTCGCCGACACCATGGAGGCCGTGATCGGCACGGTCTACCTGTCCGCCGGCATGCCGGCGGCTGCGGCACTGGTCCACCACCTGCTCGACCCGCTGATGGCGCAGTCGGCCACCCTGGGCGCGGGGCTCGACTGGAAGACCTCCCTGCAGGAGCTGGCTGCGGCCGGTGGTGCCGGGTCTCCCGAGTACCGCGTCGAGGAGGAGGGCCCCGACCACGAGAAGACCTTCCACGCCCGAGCGGTCGTGGGTGACGAGGTCCTCGGCCGGGGCAGCGGCCGGTCCAAGAAGGAGGCCGAGCAGCAGGCTGCCGAGCTGGCCTGGCGGCTGCTGACCGAGCGAGCCACCCCCTCGGGAGCGGGCGCCGCCGATGCCCTCGCCGCCACGGCCACCGAGCCGGACGACGGCGACGCGGACCTCGCCGCGGGCTCGCCCTCCTAGGCGCCGCGGCACACGCCATGCCCGAGCTCCCGGAGGTGGAGGTGGTCCGGCGCGGCCTCGCGGACCACGTCGTCGGCCGCACGATCGCCAGCGCCCGGTTCAGCGGGGAGCGCGTCGCGCGCCGGCACCTCCCCGGGCCTGCCGACCTCGCGGCCCGCATCGCGGGCAACCGCGTCGAGTCGGCACGCCGGCGCGGCAAGTACCTGTGGCTCGTGCTGCGTGCGCCCGACGGCTCCCAGCAGGCCCTCCTGGCGCACCTGGGCATGAGCGGGCAGCTGCTCGTCGAGGACCCGGCAGCGCCGGACGAGAAGCACCTGCACGCCCGGCTGGTCTTCGACGACACCGGCCCCGAGCTGCGGTTCGTCGACCAGCGGACCTTCGGTGGCATGGCGCTCGCCGAGCTCGACGACGACCTGGTCCCCGAGACCATCGCGCACATCGCCCCGGACCCCCTCGAGCCGGCCTTCGACGCGGCCGCCGTGGTGCGGGCGATGAAGCGCCGGCACTCTGCCGTCAAGCGGGCGCTGCTCGACCAGGGACTCGTGTCCGGCGTGGGCAACATCTACGCCGACGAGGCGCTGTGGCGGGCGCAGGTGCACGGCGAGCGGCTCTGCTCGGCGCTGACCAAGCCGACCCTGGCGCGTGTCCTCGAGCACGCGCGAGAGGTGATGCTCGAGGCCCTCGGCCACGGCGGCACGAGCTTCGACGCCCTCTACGTCAACGTCAACGGGGCCTCCGGCTACTTCGACCGCTCCCTCAACGCATACGGCCAAGAGGGGCGCCCCTGCGCCCGGTGCGGCACCCCCATCCGCCGCGAGGCGTTCATGAACCGCTCGTCCTACTCCTGCCCCCGCTGCCAGCCTCGGGCCCGGCCGCGCCGGGTGGCCGACACGCCCCGTCCGGGCACCTGACAGGTGGCCCCGGCAGTTGTATTACTTAGGGGAGAGGTGATGCAGATGGACGAGACGGGTCCGGTGAAGGCGACCATCTGGGTACACGGTCGCGTGCAGGGCTGCGGGTTCCGCTGGTGGACCAGGGCGCGCGCGCTCGAGCTCGGGCTGGTGGGCCACGCGCGCAACGCCACGGACGGCCGGGTCGAGATCATCGCCCAGGGGGAGGCGGCCCAGATCCGCCAGCTGGTGGCACTGCTCGAGGAGCGACCCTCGCAGCACCACCGCCCGGGAGAGGTGAGCGACTGCGTGGCCACCTTCGGACCGGCGCACGACGGCCTGGTCGGGTTCGTCGAGAAGTAGCCGTCAGGGGCGCCTGCCCCGGGATTGACCGGGGGCGGCAACGGCTGTCACCCTGAGAGATGCCCCCATCGGGGCACCGCAGCGCGCTCGACCCCCGCGCCTGCGCCTAAGGAGTCGACATGGCCAAGGCCCTGCTGGGCTATCGCCCGCAGAACGACCAGCGGCTGGTCCTCGAGACCCTCGAGCTGCGGCGGCGCGTCGCGGACCTCGAGCACCTCGTGGAGCGGCTGCAACACGACAACGACGACCTCAAGGTCCAGCTGTCCGAGGACCTGAGACAGCCTGACGTGGTGGGAGCCGGCGCACCTACGATGGGTGGGTGAGCTCTCCCGACCCCGCACCGCCCGCTGAGCTCACCCGCCTGCGGGCCAGCATCGACAACATCGACGCCGCCCTCGTGCACCTGCTCGCGGAGCGCTTCAAGTGCACCCAGCAGGTGGGTCGGCTCAAGGCGCGTGAGGGCATGCCGCCTGCGGACCCTGAGCGCGAGGAGCGCCAGATCGCGCGGCTGCGCTCGCTGGCGGACGAGGCGGGGCTCGACCCCACGTTCGCGGAGAAGTTCCTGGGCTTCGTCATCGCCGAGGTGATCCACCACCACGAGGCCATCGCCCGCGACTGATCCCGCGCCGCTGTCCCCACGCCCGCCCCGGCCGTGTGGCTCGGGGCGCCCTCTCGCCAGCAGGCGCTAGGACGCCGGCCACGCGGCATACCTCAACCGTCACTTCGGTACCACCAGGCACAGGCAACGCAGGGACGCGCGAGGTGCACGGACGCGTCGCCCCGCGCCGGTAGGGTTGCCCCGATCCACCCGCCGCACCAGGGAGCCGCTCCGCTCGTGTACGTCAAGAGCCTGACCCTCAAGGGCTTCAAGTCCTTCGCCTCGGCGACCTCGATGCGGCTCGAGCCGGGCATCACGTGCATCGTCGGCCCCAACGGCTCCGGCAAGTCCAACGTCGTCGACGCCCTCGCCTGGGTCATGGGCGAGCAGGGCGCCAAGAGCCTTCGCGGCGGCAAGATGGAGGACGTCATCTTCGCCGGCACCGCCGGCCGCGCCCCGCTCGGCCGCGCCGAGGTGGCCCTGACCATAGACAACACCGACGGCGCCCTGCCGATCGACTACACCGAGGTCACCATCAGCCGGACGATGTTCCGCAACGGTGGCTCCGAGTACTCCATCAACGGCACGTCCTGCCGGCTGCTCGACGTCCAGGAGCTGCTCTCCGACTCCGGCATCGGCCGCGAGATGCACGTCATCGTCGGCCAGGGCCAGCTCGACACCGTGCTGCGCGCCACCCCCGAGGAGCGGCGTGGGTTCATCGAGGAGGCGGCCGGGGTCCTCAAGCACCGCAAGCGCAAGGAGAAGGCGCTGCGCAAGCTCGAGGCGATGGAGGCCAACCTCACCCGCGTCAACGACCTCACCGGTGAGATCCGCCGCCAGCTCGGCCCGCTCGGACGCCAGGCCGAGGCGGCCCGGCGCGCCGCGGTCATCCAGGCCGACGCCCGTGACGCCCGCCTGCGCCTGCTCGCCGACGACCTCGTCCAGCTCACCTCGACCGTCGAGCAGGAGGTTGCCGACGAGACGGCGCTGGTCGCCCGCCGCACCGAGGTCGAGCAGGCACTGGCGCAGCACCGCAGCCGTCTCGCCACCCTCGAGCAGCAGGCCGAGGACGCCGCCCCCGAGCTGAACCGCGCCCAGGAGCGGTGGTTCGCCCTGCAGCAGCTGCGCGACCGGCTGGGGTCGACCGAGTCGCTCGCCGCCGAGCGGGTGCGCCTGCTGTCCCAGGACACCGCCGACGAGCAGACCTCGGGCCGCGACCCCGAGGAGCTGCGCGCCCAGGCCGCCGAGGCGCGTCGCCAGGAGGAGGCGCTGCTCGCCGAGGTGCGCGAGGCCAGGGCTGCGCTGGAGGCCGCCGTCACCGCCCGTGAGCAGGCAGAGCACGCGTATGCCGCGGAGCAGCAGCGCCTTCAGCGCCTCGCCCGGGCGGCCGCTGACCGTCGCGAGGGGCTCGCCAAGCTCGCCGGCCAGGTCGGTGCACGGCGCAGCCGCATCGAGGCGGGGGAGGCCGAGATCGGCCGCCTGCGCGCCATCGTCGAGCAGTCGCTCGAGCGCGGCCGGGCGGCGGAGAAGGAGTTCGCCTCGCTCGAGGCGTCGGTCGCCGTCGACGAGGAGGGCGAGCAGGGTCTGGACTCGGCCTACGAGCG
>Ga0308175_100003084_pt1 | contig 11505 bp, 10 predicted proteins | sample PhyCR1_3_FD_203893 | JGI IMG/M metagenome (GOLD analysis project Ga0308175, IMG submission 203893) | Soil microbial communities from UC Gill Tract Community Farm, Albany, California, United States - DLSLS.C.R1 | ecosystem: Environmental > Terrestrial > Soil > Agricultural land | place: USA... | reverse complement strand
GTTTCCGAGCGGTGCCTTCGTCGCCGACGGAAGCCGGACGGCGCGTCCGTCGAACCATGCGTCGTCCGGATCGAGCGTCCTCTTACTGACGTTGGTGAGCGGGCGATCCAGCGAGAAGGAGTCCACGAGCGTGCGCTGCATGCCCGACTCGTGCACGACGTCGGTGAAGAGCCGATAGCGTCCAGGCGGGAGCGGTGGCAGCGGAGTGACGAAGGTAGCGCCGTTCGGCATTACCGGATGCAGGTGCGCGAACTCGCCGAGCGAGTCGGCGCGCGCTAGGAAGAGGTGCGCGAGCTTGCCGTGGTCGGGGATGAGCGACCCGCGCGCACCGGCACGCCATGCTGAGTCGAGCACCTCGAGCGTGAGCAACGGCGTGCCGGCTGAATCGCGCACCGTCGCGTGCGTCGAGAGCGGACGGTCGAGCGTCTTGCGATAGGCGCGCGCCTCTGCCTGCCACCAGCGCGCGCCACCGAAGACGACGAGCGCGAGCAGTGGAAGCGAGACGAGCGTGACGAGGCGCGCGCGGCGGCGCCGCTGCGGAGCGATCTGCTCGCCCGGCTCGACCTGACTCTCTCCGACCGCGGCATGGATGGCGGTCGCGACACCGGCGAGGAGCAACGTGCCGAGTGCGGCCAGCAGCCAGCGGAGGCTCTGGCTCAACGCGAGCTGGCCCGTGGCGACGGCGGCGACCGGCACCTCTACTGTGCCCGCACCGCGAGCGCCGGTGACCGTGACGTGCACGCTGTACGGACCGGCGGCCATGAGCCAGAGCTGTCCGGCGTACGATCCACTCTCGCCCGGGACGGGTCGTGCGTCGTCGCCAGGGGGAGCGCCCTTCTCGCCGGCACGCCAGTACACGGGGCGGATCACGACGCGCTCGATTGCGCGATCGGTGCTGTGCACGACCACGTCGGCGAGACCGGGCACGACCTGTGGCGGACGGATGACGACGTCGACCGGATAGGGTCCCGCGTTGCCCGAGAAGAAGACGTCCGGGCTGCCGACGTGCGCCGCGAGGACGACGGCCATGGACAGCGCGAGCGCCGCGCGCACGATCGCGGCGGCGCGAGCCCTCATCGACGGACGCGCGTCATCCAGCGCCCCCACGAGCGGCCGATCGCGCTGGCGACGATGGCGGAGAGGAGCGCCATGCGAATGCCCGAGACGAACGACGGGTCGCCGGGCTTCGGCGCGCGGAACTCGTAGGCGAAGTGCTCGGTGCTCCGCGGGCGCCAGTAGACGAAGTTGTCGATGTGGAAGAACCAGTTGCGGCCGTGGTGCATGAGCAGGTCGGCGAACGGCCACTGCGCGGCGATGAAGGTTGCGAGGAAGGCGGTACCCAGCGCGATCGCGGCGAGCCACCACGGCTGCGCGCGAACGTGTCGCCAGGTGAGGTCGAGCGCGAACGCCGGCACGATCAACATCAGGGGGAAATCGAGCGGCACGTAGTGGGTAACGCTCTGGTAGATCGGCCCGAGCTTCGGCGTCGCGGGAAAGAGCATGAGCACCCAGCTCGTCGCGGCGACGAGGATGGTGTACACCAGCGCGGCGGTCGTCGCCGGCCAGTCATTGCGGCCGGCGACCGCGACGGCGACCAGCAGGATCGGCAGCACGCGTGAGAGCACCGCGTAGAAGCCGGCCGAGTGCATCGTCGTGCGCGGCGCGCTCTCGAAGAGGAGGATCGCGAGGATGGTGAGGAAGTAGCCCGACGACACGGCGAACATGCGCGACGCGCGACGCCTCGTCGCTCCGTCGGATGCGTTCTGCAGCGCGAGCGTCCGCAGCAGCGCGCCGAGCACGATGCCCATCATCCCGAGTCCGAGGAGGATGTGCGGCGGGCTCACGATGCGGACGTCGAGCCCGTAGGCGTTGTGCCACCAGTCGTCGAACGGCGCGGAGGTGAGCATCGCGCCGCATCCGAGCACGCAGACCCATGCGCCGAGCGGAGCGCGGAATCCCCAGAAGGAGACGGCGCTCGCCTTGGCCTGCGGCGAGCCGCGGAAGGTCGTGTGCAGCGCGAGCAGCCCAGAGCTCACGCCGGCGAGGAGCCCGCCGCTCTGGATGAGGAGATGCGCGGGGGTCCAGAAGGTGTCCCGGCCGATCGACATGTGCCACGAGATGTCCCACATCAGCCCGACGACGACCATGCCCGCGGCGGCGACGACGGCGTAGGCATGCCACGCCCAGTCGAGGACGACGGAGCGGGAGTCGGGACGGGTGTAGGACTGGGAGCGTGGAGCGGCGGCGGTAGTCATGGATGCATCCCTCAAAACAGCGACATCTGCTCGCCGAGCGTCGATGGATCGACCGGCGTCATGCCGAGCATCTGCTGCAGGGCACGCACACTCTCGGGCGAGTGGCCGGCGAAGTGGTTGTTCACGTATCCGTACACTTTCACCTTCAATCTGGCCAGCGGCCAGAGCACGCCGGCCCACGACTCCAGCTCGCGGGTGCGATCCACCTGGATGCGCGAGTAGTCCACGATGTCGCGATCGGGGCCCATCCATCTGATGTAGGTGAAGTCCGTGGTGGGGCGAGTGGCGAGCGAGAGCATCTGCTTCCGCGGAATCCACCGTCCGTCGGAGAGCGCGAGCGCGACGTCGTGCTCGGCGAGCAGCGCAAGGACGCCGTCGTTGATCCAGCCGCGATGACGGAACTCGACGGCGAAGCGGATGTCGCGCGGCAGCTTCGGCAGCATCTGCGCGAGTGCCGGAAGCTCGGTTGGTCCGAAGTCCGGACCGAGCTGAATGAGCACGGGCCCGAGCTTGTCGCCGAGCTCGCGGGCTCGGTCGTAGAACTGCGACGCGACGTCGTCCGCATCGCGCAGGCGGCGCTCGTGGGTGATCTCCTGGGGAAGCTTGAGGGCGAAGACGAAGCCGGGAGGCGTCCGCTCGTACCAACCGCGCACCGTCTTCGCCGCGGGGACGGCGTAGAAGGTGGAGTCGACCTCGACGGTATCGAAGGCGCGGGAGAACACGGTGAGGTAGTCCACCGCGCGCGTGCCGGTCGGATAGAAGGGTCCGACCCAGGCGTCGTAGTTCCAACCTTGGGTGCCGAGGCGGATGAGCGCGCTCATGAGGGGGACAATCGGTGCGGGCAGCGTGATGCTGTCAAGAAGGAATGCGGGATGCGCCGTGCGGGTCGCGCGATGCGCTATGCGGGATGTGCTTCTCACATGGCACAGATCGCATGGCGCAAATCGCATAGCGCTCACCCCGCTCGTGCGTGCAGGCAACCTCGGCTTGTCCATTGAACAGGGTCCCGAACTTGCCTTTCACTGCCGCAAGATCGATCACCATCACGAGGGAGATTTCCATGGACAACCGAAACATCAACGACTCGACCGACGGCCGCCTCGAGCGTGCGAAGGACAACGCGCTCGGCAAGCACGACAGCAACCCCAGCGTCGCGGACGAGGTCGGAGAGGGCGTCGGCGGTATCGGCGGAGCGCTCGCGGGTGCGGCGATCGGATCGATGGCGGGCCCGGTGGGCACGTTGATCAGCGGGATCGCCGGCGCGATGGGCGGATGGTGGACAGGCCGCGCGATCACGGAAGCGGCGAGCTCCGTGACGACGGACGACGACAGCTTCTATCGCTCGCACTACGAGTCGTCGCCCAACCGGCTCGCCGACCGCGGGTTCGAGGACGTGCGCCCAGCGTATCACCTCGGCCACATCGCGGCGCACAATCCGGACTACGCGAACCGTAACTGGAACGACGTCGAGAGCGATCTCCAGCGCGGCTGGGACCGCTCGAACCAGAAGTCGGGCGACTGGTCGACGGTCCGTCCGTACGCCAGCGAAGGGTTCAACCGCGGCCGGTCGGCACTCGGCACCACGGCGGCACGGGCCGACAGCGCACTGCACAACACCGGCAACGCGGCGGAGCGTGGGATGGATCGCGCGGCGCAGGGTGTGGAGCGCGCGGGCAACAAGGCGGCGAACGTCGTGGACGATCTGAAGGATCGCGTCGACGGGAACCCCGCGTCGCGGCCTGGGCCGGATGCGACGGATTCGACCCGGCGACTCGACTCGCGCTGAGTTGGCCGGTGAGCCAGCGAGTCGGGTGCAGAGCCCTCGACTCGCTACGCTCGCTCGGGATGACAACGTGTCCTGACTTCTCGACACGCGGAGCCATTCACCGGTATGTCTCGAAGAACCCCGCTCCGGATCCCGTGAGCGGGGTTCCTCGTATCCGTCCGGAGATCGTCGCGACGCCCTTCATCTGCACGAAGTACGGTCGCGTGAGCCGACGTGCGGCGAGCGCGTCGCCGCGCTCGGCCATGCCGGCCCGCGTGTCGCTCGCCGACGCATCCTCGATGACGAGTGAGATCTGCAGCGTGTCGTCGCCGCGCACGTCGACCATGCGCGCGGTGGACGGCGTGCGGATGGAGTTGCCGTTCACGGTCGTCGTGCGTGCGTCGACGTACTCGATGCGCCGCGGTCGGAAGAGTGCGAGAAAGCCGGACGAGTCGACGAGGTAGACGAAGAGCGGCTGCGCGGCGGCAACGCTGTCAGGCGGCTCGACGCGACCATAGAGGAACGTGTACTGGCCGGCGCGCGCAGCGCCCCACTCCCAGGTCACGCCGCGCCACACGCCCCAGTTGTGGTCATGGTAGGCCTGCACTCCGTCGTAGCGAGTGCACGCGCGCGCGACGCAGATCGAGCCGCTCGCATCGGCGCGCAGCGCGGGGACGACGTAGCCGCTCACCACACCGTTCGTGAGCGCGGCACCCGGAAAGTACGCGCCCGGCGCCGGCGATACGATCAGATCGAGTGCGAGCGGTGCGCCGGAACGGTCTTCGCGAGCGTTGCCGCGGACGGCGTAGCGCCCGTCGGGGAGGACGGTGACGCTCGCGTCGCCGATGCGGAGATCTGCGTCGGTAACGGAGTAGCGAACGCTCGATGCCGGAGCGACACTCGTGAACCGGCGCGCGGGGCGCCCCTGCTCGTGCAGCGTGACCAGCAGCTGCCCGCCCCACCGGCCGCTGCTGTCGCCGACTGCCCCCGCGACGATGAACGACACGAAGGCCCACTGACGACGGTCCGGAGTGATGACGTTGAAGTAATGCCACTCGGCCCAGCTCGGATCGCCGGCGACCTCGCGTGGCGGCTGGTGAAAGTGGTCTATGTCGTTGCGAAGCTCGACCGCGGTTGGAGATCGCCACCGGCGATCGAGCGAGTCGTCGGCCCATGCGCCGCGAACGAGCGTGGGGCCCGCGCCGACCGCCGCGGTGAGTGAGGGAATGTCCGCCGACGCGCGCACGGGACGCTCGCGACCATCCGCGGTGCGGAGGTACACGAGCTTCCCTTCGATCTGCGGCGCCGCGGCGGTCACCACATCGCTCAGCCGCGGCGCGGCGAGGAGCTGTCGATGAACGAAGCGCGCGTGGTCGATCGAGAAGAAGAGACCGCCCAATCCACCAGTTTTCAGCACCTCGATGTCGACGCCTTCGGGGAGCACGGTGATCGAGCCGCCGCCGACGAGCTTCTCGTCCTTCGACTGATCCAGCAGCGCCTCACCGATCGAGAGAAGAACGATCATGACGGCGACGCCCATGCTGAACCCGAAGAGCAGGAAGAGCGTCCGCCACGGCTTGAGCGTGAGGTTGCGCAGCGCGAGGAGGCGGATCATCGCGTCCGTTCGTCTCCCACGATCAGACCGTCGCGCATGTGGATCACGCGCTTCGCCGCGCGCGCGAGCACTTCGTCGTGGGTGACGACGACGATGGTGGTCCCGTCGGCGTTCAGGCGCTCGAAGAGCGCGATCATCTCGGCGCCCGTGCGGGCGTCGAGCTCACCGGTGGGCTCGTCGGCGAGAAGGAGCGCGGGACGATTCGCGAGCGCTCGCGCGATGGCGACACGCTGCTGCTCTCCGCCGGAGAGCTGCGACGGCCGATGCCGCTCGCGCTTGCGCAGCCCGACGTAGTCCAGCAGCTCCAGCGCGCGGTCGCGACGCTCGCTCCCCGCCTGCCCCGCTTCGGCCAGCGGCAGCTCGACGTTCTCGCGCGCGGTGAGCGCCTGCATCAGGTAAAAGCGCTGGAAGACGAAGCCGATGCGCCGCAATCTGAACTCGGTGGCGCGCGCGTCGCTCAAGCTGTCGACGCGCTCGCCGGCGATCGACACGCGGCCCGACGTGGGCCGGTCGATCACGCCGAGGAGGTTGAGCAACGTGCTCTTGCCACAGCCCGAGGGGCCGACGATCGCGACGTACTCCGACTGCTCCACGGTGAAGGACACACCCTTGAGCGCCTGGACGACCTCGTCGCCCATGCGGTACTCTCGCACGAGATCGACCACCTCGAGCGTCGCGCTCATCCGACCGCCTCCTGTCGCATGGTCGTCGCGATGGGAAGCGACGCTCCGCGCCACGACGGATAGACGCCGGCGAGCACGCCGCACGCGGCGAGCAGACCGAGCGCAGTCCACGCCGCCGACGGCTGGAAGAGGAAGAAGTCGATTCGCTCGGGGAGACCGGGGAAGCGCGCGAGGATCGAATTCAGATAGCGCGCCGTGACGAGACCGAGCGCGAGGCCCAGCGGCGCAGCGACCAGCATGATCGCCGCGGCCTCGAGGACGATCTGCGCGACGATCCGCCAGCGTCGCACACCGATGGCGCGCATGACGGCGATCTCGCCGATGCGCTCGTTCACCGACACGGTGACGAGCGTGGTCACGAGGAGGAACCCGACGACGAGGCTGACCGCGCCGAGGATGACGGCGAGCTGGCGGAAGTAGCTCAGCCGTTCGTCCACCTGCTTGAGCGCTTCGTTGGTGGAGATCACGGTGACGCGTGGGAGGAGCCGCTCGAGCGCCGCGCGCTCGCGCTCCACGTCGACGCCGGCGCGGAGCCGCACCATCGCCACCGATGCCCGGCCGTCGAGCTCCGAGCCGTTCATCGCGCGCAGGGTGGTGATCGGGAGCGCGGCGGCACGCTGGTCGAGCGCGAGGTAGATGAAGCGCACTCTACCCACGATGTGGAGCAGTCGCTCACCGGAGAGCGCGCGCAACTGCGCATCGTATCCGGCGGCGGCACGGACCGTATCGCCGACGGAGCGGCCAACCGCGCGCAGTAGGGCGTCGTTGGCGACGATCTCGTTCGCGCTCGACGGGTTGCGTCCGGCAACGAGCTCGTAGTCCCCCTGCACCGCGGGCTCGATGCCGAGCGCCGCGGCGGTCACGGCGCCCGACGCCAGTGGAAAGTGCAGCTGTCCGCCGAGCACGGGGCTCACCGCCTGCACACCGGGCCGCGCGCGCAGCGTGGCGACGAGGCTGTCGGCGTCGCGGATCGTCGCTTCGGTGTCGAAGGGGAGCGTTCCCTTCGGCGAGAGGCGGAGCTGGAATCCCTGCGACAGGAGCAGGCCGCGGAACGACTCGCGCATCCCGCTCGACAACATCACCATGTCGAGCAGCATTGCCGACGAGACGGCGACGCCGAGGATGGCGAGCAGCGTACGGGCGCGGTGGCGGACGAGCGACGCGAAGGCGAGGGTGCCGATCATCAGCGACCGAACAGCGCGAGCGGTGGAGTGCGCACGAGCCGGCGCGCGGCGAGCCAGCCGGCGGCGATCCCCAGCACGAGCGAGAGCATCACCGCGAGGAGCACGATGTCGCCGGTGACCAGCGAGAAGCGGAGCGGCGTGCGATAGACGCCCTGGTAGTGACGATTGACGATCCACGAGGCGGCGAGCCCGACGCCCACACCCACGAGGCTTCCGAGCACGGCGATCGCCGACGCCTCGAGCACGACACTCCGCACGATGGTCGGCGCGGAGATGCCCATGAGCCGCAGCGCGGCGACGTCGCGGCGGCGCTCGTCCACCTTCAGCAGCATGATGCAGAGCAGGAAGATCGCGCTCGCGACGATCGTGATGACCCCGATCGCGCGATGAAAGCGCGAGACGACGGCGAAGGTCTGCGACGTCTCCACCGCGACGTCGGCCGAGCGATGGGCGCGGAAGCCGAACGCGGCGGCATTGATGCGCGCGACGGCGTCGGTCGTGGCCGACGGCCCTCGCGTCGCAACCGCGAACCGGTCGACGCGATCGCCGTAGCCCAGCAGCGACTGCAACTGGCCGAGATGCGTGCGGATGCGATACTCGCCTCGGGCGATCTCGGCCGGATCCGCTCGGCGCTGTACGATCCCGGAGACGACGACGGTGTCGCCCTGCTCTCCTGGCGCGGCGGCGATGACGACGCGGTCGCCGATGCGCAGGGAGGCGTCGGCCGCCAACCTGCTGTCGATGGCGATGGAACGCGAGCGGGGCTCGGCCGCGCGCGAGCTCTCCTGCGCCGATGTGGCGTGGAGAGTGAGGAGGATCGGGAGCAGTGCGAGGAGGACGTTCACGGCGACGCGAGGAGAACGCGCGCGAGGGCGCGTCCGTTCCCCGCCGCCGGCGCCCGTGGCTCGGTTATCCTTTGCGCTGCGCGCCGGCCCAGTGCGCCGTGTCCTTGAGCGCGTGCCGGGTCTCTTGGAGCGTGTAGGACGGCTGCGTGAAGGCGGAGAGACCGCGCTTGAGCAGCCAGGCGCCGAGTCCGAGCTCCAGCACACCGGTGATCAGCGCGCCGAGCCACATGTGGCCGTTCGCGATCCGACCGATCAGCGTGGCGACGAAGACGGTGAGCGCGACCAGGACGATGATCGAGACCCCGAAGGCGAGCGCCATCCAGAGGGCGCCCCTGGTCGCGCGATGCAGGCTGTCCTTCGCCTCCATCTTGGCGAGCGACACCTCGTCGGTGACGAGACGCTTCGAGTCGTCGGTCAGACGGCGAATGAGATCCGGAATCCCGGTATCCGGGTCGCTTACGATCGGCCGTGCGGTCACGCGCTCCTCCTTGAATCCACTTGGTGTCCACCAACGACGTCGGCAATTCGCGTTCCCGAGGAACGGTGAGTTCGTGAGTTGGATGGTTGGATCGTTGGTCGGTTGATTGGTGCACTGAACGGCAAATGCCACGAACCGGCGTGGAGACCTCTCGATGAAGCTTCCACGCCGGTTGTGATTGGGGCCGTCGACTCACCAGCCAACCGATCAACTATCCAACTATCCAACCATCCAACTCACCGCCTCTCACGGCTATTCCGCGCCGAGGGGCTCCACAAATACTTGCGAGGCGAGTGCAGGACCGATCGCGCGGGTGACTCCGGCGCCGCCCTGGTCGATCCACATCGTGATCGGGCCATCGAACGGGGCGCGGTCCAGGATGCGCACCAGCGCGCCGGGACGGATGCCGAGCTCGGCCAGATAGCGCAGCCGCTCGGCGTCGTCGTCCATCACCTGTCGGACGCGGAGCGGCTCGCCGGCGCCGGCGTCGGCCAGAGTACGGAGCACCGCCTCCTCGACGACACCGTCGCGCGTCGGGATGGGCGCGCCGTGCGGATCGTGCAGTGGATCGCCGAGCGCGGAGGCCATCCGCTCGATGAGCTCTTCGGACGCGGCGTGCTCGAGCTGCTCCGCCTCGTCGTGCACGCGGTCCCAGGGATAGCCGAGCACCTCCGTGAGGTAGCACTCGAGAATGCGATGACGGCGCAGCGTGCGAAGCGCCGCGCGTCGTCCGTCCTCGGTGAGGCGCACACCGCGATACGGCTCGTGGGTGATGAGCCCCTGATCGGCGAGCCGGCGCATCATCCCGCTCACCGACGCGGGGGAGATGTCGAGCCGGAGCGCGATGTCGTTCGTCGTCGCCGGCTCGCCGCGCTCGAGATCGTAGATCGCCTTGAGGTAGTCCTCGACCGGACCGGTGAGCGGATGCGGCACGGAGCCCGACGTCATGCAGGTCTGAGCTTTTTGGGCGTGCCGCGCACCATGAGCACGGGGATCGTCGTCCGATGTCGCACTTCGTTGGCGACGCTGCCGCGCAGCAGATCCTGCACGCCCTTGTGTCCGTGCGTACTCATCGCGACGAGGTCGCACCCTTCGCGCACCGCGGCGGCGGCGATCTCGGTGCCCGGGTCACCGCCGGCGAGCACGCACTCCGCTTCGATCCCTTCCGCTTCGAGATCGTTGCGCCGCGCTTCGATGTATTCCCGATCGTCGCGCATCTCGGCACTCTCGCGCAGCACCAGCCCCTGTTGATTGCGCGCGGCCCATCCGTCGGCCACGTGAATCAGAACGACCGACGCGCTGCAGAGTCGAGCGAGCTGGCACACGTGCGCCATGATCGCGTCGTCGTAGTCGGAATGCTCGAGCGGGACCAGGATGCGTGCATACATGGCGGCGGGAGCGGAGGATGGCTCGAACGGTTCGAACGGTCGTCGCTCGGCTAGGCGAGCCACTGCCGCACCGTCTGGAAGAGCAGCCAGACATTCAACGTGGCGATGACCGCCGCCACGAGATACGCCAGGATCTTCAGCCAGGCCGGGTTGACGAACTCGCCCATCTTGAGCTTGCTGGAAGTGAACATTACCAGCGGGAAGACGGCGAACGATAGCTGCAGGCTGAGCACCACCTGGCTCAGGATCAGGAGCTTCGCCGTACCGGACTCTCCGCCGATGATCGCCACGATCACGGCGGGGACGATCGCGATGAGCCGAGTGATGAGCCGGCGCAGCCAGGGGCGGATCCGGATGTTGAGAAACCCTTCCATGACGATCTGGCCGGCGAGCGTGCCGGTGAGCGTCGAGTTCTGCCCCGACGCGAGCAGCGCGAGGGCGAACATCGTGCTGGCGCCGGCACCGAGCAGCGGCGTGAGCAGCTTGTAGGCGTCCTGGATCTCGGCGACGTCGTGATGGCCGGAGGTGTGGAAGCTCGCCGCGGCGACGATGAGGATGGCGGCGTTGATGAAGAGCGCCATCGACAGCGCGATGGTCGAGTCGACGAAAGCGTAGCGCACCGCCTCGCGCTTGCCGGCGGCGTTCTCGTCGTACTTCCGCGTCTGCACGATGGACGAGTGCAGATAGAGATTGTGCGGCATGACGGTGGCGCCGAGTATGCCGATGGCGATGTAGAGCTTCTCGCGGTCGGCGAGGATGCTGGCGCTGGGGACGAACCCCTTCGCGACGGCGACGACGTCCGGTCTCGCGAGCACGAGCTCGAAGGCGAAGCAGAGCCCGACGGTGGCGACGAGGGTGATGACGAGCGCCTCGAGGACGCGCACGCCCTTGTTCTGCAGATAGAGGAGGAGCAGGACGTCGAGACCGGTGAGCGCGACGCCGATCGGCAGGGCGAGGCCGAAGAGAAGGTTGAGCGCGATGGCGGAGCCGATCACCTCGGCGAGGTCGCAGGCGGCGATGGCGATCTCGCAGAGGATCCAGAGCGCCCAGACGACCGGGGTGCTGAAGTGATCGCGGCAGGCCTGGGCGAGGTCGCGTCCCGTCACGATGCCGAGCTTCGAGGCGAGCCCCTGGAGGAGCACCGCCATGAGGTTCGAGATCAGGATGACGCTGAGCAACGTGTAGCCGAAGCTCGACCCGCCGGCGAGATCGGTGGCCCAGTTTCCCGGGTCCATATAGCCGACGGCGACGAGATATCCGGGGCCGGCGAAGGCGAGGATCTTTCGCCATTT
>Ga0308175_100003082_pt1 | contig 11506 bp, 8 predicted proteins | sample PhyCR1_3_FD_203893 | JGI IMG/M metagenome (GOLD analysis project Ga0308175, IMG submission 203893) | Soil microbial communities from UC Gill Tract Community Farm, Albany, California, United States - DLSLS.C.R1 | ecosystem: Environmental > Terrestrial > Soil > Agricultural land | place: USA... | reverse complement strand
CCCGGCGCCGCGGTGCGCGGCCACACCGTGACGTGCGCGAGGGCAGGCGCTGCCTGCAGCATGATGCACGCGACGGCGAGTGATGCGCCCACGAGCATGCGGCGGGCAGGCGCGCCGAGGGGGAAACGAGCGGGCGGCGTGGTCGGCATGAGGAAAGTCGAAGTCGGGCGGAACGTCAGTGGGTGGGCGGCGAGAGGTAGGCGAGCAGCCCGCCGAGGAGGACGATGAGCGACATCACCGCAATCTCGCGGCGCAGCGAGACGGGGAAGCCTTCCGCGACCGCGGCCTCGCTCAACCGCGGCAGCACACGGAAGCGATGATACGCGCCGAACAGCACGAGGACCGCGACGCCGGCCACCTTGGCCAGCACGATCAGGCCGTACTGCGAGTCGACGAGATCTCCCCACGCGGGGAGAAAGAGCGTCGTCTGCACCACGCCCGAGAAGGTCACGACGATCACGGCGATCAGCGCGAGCGAGGACACGCGCCGCGCCTCGCCGATTGCGGCGGTCGTGTCGGAATGGTCGAGCGTGACGAGCCAGAGCAGGCCGCCGAGCCACGCGGCGACGGCGAGCAGGTGCAGCGCACGGCTGGGGATGGCCCACCCGGGATGGATCGCCGCGGAGTGTCCGACCGCCGATCCGGCGAGGATCGCCGCGACGGCAATGATGAGGGCGAGCCGTTCACGTCGAGCGAGCAGGAGCGCCCATGCGGCGAGCAGCGCCACCACGGTGCGCCCGAGCTCCACCTTGCCCGGCCCGCTCGCGAGCAGCGCGGCGATCGTGTCACCACCGAGCGAGTGATCGGGGGAGACGGCGAGCGCCCACATGACGAGATGGAGCGGGACGAGTATCGCCGTGGCGACGGCGAGCCGGCGCGCGACCCGCGACGCGCGGGGCTGGGGCGCCGTCGAGCAACGCGTCACGAGAAAGCCGAGCAGGCCGGCGAACGCCGTGAGCGCGCCGATCGCCAGGCCGCGGAGCGCCGCCGGCGCGGCCGGCACTTCGGAAAGCGTGGTGCCATGGCCGGCGGTTGCCGTATCGGATTGCGTTGGCGTGTTCACTGACGGTGGAACGGTTGCAGCGGTCCCTCCGCTCGGCGTCGCGGTCGCCGGCGTTGCGCTGGAGTCGCTCGGCGCGATGGTGAATCGATACGTGCCGTCGATCGGGTGGCCATCCTCGGAGACGATGCGCCACTCGACGCGGTAGGCGCCCGGTCCGAGCGCCGACGTGACGGGGGCGACGAGCGCCGAGACGTCGTGCGGATCGCCCGCCTGCTCGAGCTTCACGACGCGGCCATCCGGCGCGACGAGGCGGATGCGCCCGAGCGACGGCTCGACTTCCTCGCTGAACACGAGCCGGATCCGCGTCGGCGACGCCGTCAGCGTCGCCCTGGCGGCCGGCTCGGACGAGAGCAGCGTGGCGTGCATGAGTACCGGCGGCGACGCCGCGACACGGCCGACCGGTGCGAGCAGCGCGAGGAGGAGAAGCGTACGAAACAAGGGGATGAGGGAAGGTGGAGATGCGAAACAGGCTGTGCTCACTCGGAATGACGAAGACGCCCCGAGGACGTCAGCCGATTCACTGGATGCCGTACTTCAACCCTGCAATGAAGGTGCGGTGCGGGAACGGGTGGAACAGGAAGTACTTCCGGTCGAGGAGATTGTCCACGCCGAGCGACGTGCTCCAGTTCTCGTTCACGCGGTAGTTCACCTTGCTGTCCATCACGAACCACTCGGAAAAGCCCTGGTAGGTGTTGTAGCGCACGTCGACGTTGTCGAGCGTGGTGTAGAGCCTGGAGCTGTAGCGCGCGGCCAGGGTGAAGGTGAAGTGCTCGTCGGGGCGATACAGCGCCGTCACCGTGCTGCGCCACTTCGGGATGTTCGGCAGCTGCTTGCCGATCGCCGCACCGGGCGCCGCGGTGGTGCTGGCGCGTCCCGACAATGCGAGCGTCTTCGGGTCGACCGCGGTCACGTTCCCCGAGAAGGCCAGACCTTTGATCAAGACATCATTGGTGCCGAACGCCAGCTCGACACCGCGGGCGCGGACGTGATCGACGTTGGAGATGAACGAGTAGAGCGTGGCGGTCGTGTCGAGTGTCTTGAACTGCGAGATGATCGCATCGTGCACGTCGTCCTGGAACAGCGAGAGCTGCACGCTGCCGCGCTCGAACCGCCGCTCGGCGCGGAGCTCGGTGGAGGTGACGTTGTCCGGCTTGAGGTTCGGATCGGGCGACGTGAACGTCGTGCCCGTCGTGACCAGCTGATAGAGCTCCGCCGCCGTCGCGAACCGGTACGCCTTGGCCAGCGCCGCCGTGAACGTCCAGTCCTGTGACGCGTGCCAGGACAGCAGCGCCTTCGGCGAGAACTTGTTCCCCCTCACCGTGGGCTGCGCGACGCGCGTCGCCGTGGTGTCGACGCCGGAGATGCGCGTCGCGACGTTGAGCCCATCGAAGCCGCGCCAATCCTCGTACCGGCCACCGACGGTGAGCTTGAGATCGGGCGTGACGTACCACGCTTCCTGCACCCACGCCGCCTTCGTCTCCGTCTTGCCGTCCCCTTCGCTGAAGACGCCGGGCATGCGGCTGCCGCCGTCGCGCCAGCTGGAGGTGTTGTAGGTCGTGTTCTTCAGGGCGTAGCGCTCGTAGTGCACGCCGGCGCTCAGCGTGTGCGCGGAGAGCTGCCCGCCCGGCTTCCACGTCCCCTTGAGATCGAGCGTGCCCCAGCCCGTGCCGTCCAGCACCGCCACGCGGCCGGACTGCTTGAACGTCGCACCGATGGAGTCGCTCGCCGGACTGCGCTGCTGGTCGTAGTTGAAGCGATACGTCGAGCCGACGAGCTCGAGGTCCCAATCCTTCTTCCGGTCGGTGCGCAGCGTGAACGCCTGCGCCGTGTGCCGCTGATCGAGGTCGTAGAAGCCGCTGGCGAATCCCGCCTGGTTGGCGAAGGTCGGCTGTCCCTGCGCGGTGTTGATGTAGGGATCGACGCCGCTGCTGCCGTCGTTCCGCCAGAGGCCGAAGGTGTACGACGCGCGCAGGGTCGGCGTGATGTCGTACGCCGCCTTGATCTTGCCGTTCGTCATGTGCGTGTTCAACAGGCCCGTCGCGCCCAGCACGTTTGCCGGGGCGTTGAGCTTGTTCGAGTCGGGATACGCGCCCGTCGTTCCCGTCGGCGGCGAACCGCTGGTGACGTAGCTCAGCGGCTGGCTGTTGCTCCTCTGATGATTCCCGCTCACCCAGAAGGCGAAGTTGCCGAACCGGTCGCCGATGCTCGCCCCGGTCTGCGACGTCATGAAGTTCCGCTTCGTGCCGTACAGGTCGAAGCCCTGCACTGCCTGCGTCTGCTGGATCTGCCCCTCGAGCTTCTTCGGCAGGCGCGTCGTGATCTCCATGACGGCACCCATCGAGTTGCCCGCGTAGGCGGCGGAGTAGGGGCCCATCATCATGTCGATGCGCTCGACTTCGGGAGGCGCGACGAGTCCCCACCGCGGACCGCCGACGGTGTTGTTGTTGGCGATCAGCGCGGTGAGCGGCACGCCGTCGGCGAAGATCAGGCTGCGCGCGCTCGAGCTGGTGCCCCACACGCGCGTGGCGAGGGTGGCCTGCGTGTCGCCGTAGTTGCGCTTCCGCAGGAAGACGCTCGGCAGGTACTTCACCGCGTCCTCGGCGTCGACGAGGTTGACCGTCTCCTCGGCGCGACGCTGGGTGATGCTGACCGTGACGGGCAGGGTCGTCAGCTGGATCGGCTTGACGCTGCTCCGGTCCTCGCGCTCGGCGGTGACGTTGATCGTCGTGAGCGTCCGGACGGAGTCGCGGGTGGGGCGCGTGGCCTGCTGCGCGTTCGCGCGACCGGCGAGGAGCGAGGCCACGGCGGCGGCGGCGACGTATCTGGTGCACATGGTACGGGGGCTCTGAGGGACCGAACGCCGCTCGCTTAGCCGCTCGGGGCAGCGGCGACGGACGAGGCGTCGAACGGTGGCCGATGCATGGAGCTCGGCCGATGTCGGGATCGCGAGCGGATCGCGTCAGCGCGGCGTTGCGTCCGAAGCAGGACGCCAGCGCGGCGGAACGATCCGATGACGGGCTGTCAGCTCAGCGCCGTGCGGGAGGTCCGTTCGCGAAGGGGAGGAGCCGATCCGGCTCGGGGCTCGTCGGCCGTGCCGGCTCGATCTCGAGCGGGCGGCTGGGCAACGCAACGACGTGCGCGACGCGCAGGGTCGGTGCAGTCGGACCCGTCGGCAGCGCGATGGCGGCGGAGCAGTCGCCGATGCAGCTGCAGTCGCACCCGTGGGCGTGCGTGTCGCCGTGCGTGTCGCCGTGCCCGTGATGGGACGCCGGCTGATGGTGCGTCATCCCGCTGGCCACCTCGCCGCGGGTCGCCGCGTGCCCCGTCATCGCTCCCAGGCCGTGCATGTCGCACCGGAGACTCTGGGCGTTGCCGAAGCCCACCTGGCTCAGAAGCGCCAGGAGGACGAGCACACCGCGGAGGCGGAGCAGCAACGGAGAGGGACGACGCACGATCAGGATGCTATGCGGATTGGGTGTCGGGCGAAAGTCGGGCGCGCCGCCAGGATACAGACGGACCGCCCCGGAGGTTTATTCCCCCGACTGAATGTACTGCATCTCCGCCCTGGTCAACGAGTTGGCCCCTTCGACCGGGCTTCGCCACGCGAGGCGACCATAATCTGCCGGACGACGCTTACCGAGTGCTTACGTCCACATGTCGCCCGTCGGATGTAGCCGAGCGAAGCTCGCGCGGCCATTCTGTCCGTCGATCAGCGAGCGATCCTGGCGCGTCCGCGAGACGCTCAGACCACCGAGTGAGTTACGGCACACAAATGGCGTGAAGTGTCTCCGCGGACCGGCCGTGGTCGGCTGGCCCGCTGGCGCACAGCCAGGCATTCACCATTTCGGGGAGGCGATTCGCATGAAGTACGAGAAGCCCGCAGTGCAGCGTTTCGGGACGGTCCGTGAGATCACGCTTGGCGCTGGTCAGAACACGCCGGGCGACGCTGCGAACCTGTATCATCGTTCGTAGTAGCCACACGTCCATGATGCGCGCGGTCGCGCGGGGCTGAAGCCTCGGCGCGACCGTCCATTCCACCACCTGCCATCCCTCGCTCGTCATCGCGAGACGCACTGTCGTTCTCCCTGGTACGTCGTCACTGGAGGGATGGCAGCGTGGTGTGACTGCCACGGAATCTGAGGCGAGAGAAACACACCGCCCTGTCGGACGGAACGCGTTCCTCATCGACCTGAATGTGAAAAGCTCCGGGACGAGTCCCCGGAGCTTTTTTTTTACCGAACGCAGCGCCCTGTAGCGTCCGGAGCAGACAGACCCTGCGTCTGCTACCCGACGGAGGCTTCGACAGGGATGTCCAGCTCTTTCGACGCGCGACGCGCCGTCGATGTGCGCGGCAGCACCGGAACAGGCGTATCCTCACCCACGCGGAACCGCGCCACGTGGGTCTGCGTCACCTCGACGAGATGGTTGAGGTGTTCCGCGGCCTGGACGATCGAGCTCGTGCCCGACGCCGTTCCCCGCGTCACGTTCGAGATGCGCTCGATCGTCTCGCTGATCTGCGCGCTCGTCGCGGCGTGTTCCTCTCCCGTGGCCGCAACCTGACGGATGCGGTCGAGCACCTGGTCGGAGCTGGCGATGATCGACGCGAGCGCCGCGTGCGCATGCGAGACCAACTCGCTGCCGCTGCGCACCTGGCCGGTCACGTCTTCCATCGTCATCACCACGTGGCGCGTCTCCTTCTGGATCCGTGACACCATGGCGGCGATGTCGCGCGTCGCCTTCGCGGTGGATTCAGCCAGCTTGCGCACCTCCTCCGCCACGACGCCGAAGCCGCGGCCGTGCTCTCCGGCGCGCGCGGCCTCGATCGCCGCGTTGAGCGCGAGGAGCTCCGACTGGCTCGCGATGGCATCGATCGTATTGGTGATCTCACTGATCGCCGCGCTGCTCGCGCCGAGCTGCTCGACCGCGGTGGACGAGCTTCGCACGACGTCCACGATGCGCTGCATCCCCGCCGCCGTGTCCTCCGCGACGCGGCCGCCGCGCTGCGCCGCTTCTCCTGATTGCGTGGCAATCTCGGCGGCGACGGCGAGGTGCCGCGCCGTTTCCGACGCGGTCGCGCTGAGCTGCTCCGCCGCCGACGCCACCTCGAGTGCCTGTACGGTCTGCTCCTCCGCACCCACCGCGAGCGCCTCGGTGCTCGCATGGATCTCCTGGCTTGCCGCGACCGTCGCGTGCAGCGCGTCGTTCACCTGCGCGACCATGGCGCGGATGTCCGCCACCACCGTGTTGAAGCCGCGACAGAGCTGGCCGATCTCGTCGTCGTTGCGCACGGGCAGCTCCACGGTCAGGTCGCCCGTCGACAGCTTGTCCATGCTGCGCAGTACCTCGCTCACGCTCTGCTCGAGGTACTCCTTCTCGGCGCGCAGCGCCTCGCGCCGCGCCTCCTGCCGGCGCAGCCATTCCCGCGCAGCGGCGATCGCCGCCGCGATCAGGAGCAACCGGAACCACCACGTCTTCCAGAAGGGGGGCGTGATCTGCACGCGGATCGAGGCGCCTTCCTCGTTCCACGCGCCGTCGTTGTTCGACGCCTTCACATGGAACGTGTAGCTGCCCGGCGCGAGGTTCGTGTACGACGCGGTGCGCTGGCTGCCCACCTGCTGCCACTGCGAGTCGAAGCCGTCGAGCTTGTAGGCGTACTGATTCTGCTCCGCCGCCGTGTAGTCCAGCGCGGCGAACTCGAAGGTCATCACCGACTGCCTGTACGACAGCACCACGCGATCGCTGCGCGCGATGTGCTTCGCGAGCGGCGAGCCCTCCGCGCCGATCGGCACCTCGCGGTTGAACAGCTGGAATCCGGTGAGCACGACCGGCGGCCGGCGATCGTTGCGCCGGATCTCCGCCGGTCGCACGACGTTGAAGCCGTTGTTGCCGCCGAAGAACAGCGTGCCGTCGTGCGCGGCAAAGTAGGCGTGGCCGTTGTACTCGTTCCCCTGCAGTCCATCCGCGGTCGTGTAGCGCTTGACGCGCTTGCCGGCGACGTCGAAGCGCACGATGCCGCGGTCGGTGCTGATCCACAGCATGCCCGAGGCGTCCAGCGCGAGGCCGGCGATGTACCCGCTCGGCAGCCCGTCCGCCTCACCGAAGTGGGTGAGCTGCTTCGACGCGCGGTCATAGCGGTCGAGCCCCGTCGCCGTGCCGATCCAGATGACGCCGTTGTCGCCTTCGATCGCGGCGCGCACGGTGTTTCCACTCAGGCTGGACGAGTCGGTCGCGAGACTCTGGTGCAGCGTGACCGTCCCCGACGTGATGTCGTAGTCCGCCAGCCCGGAGCCTTCCGTGCCGATGAGGAGGTGCCGGCCATCGGGCGATCCTCCGATCACCCGGACCGCCGCGGAGGTCTCGGTGCGAGGTATCTGCCCGACGAGCTGCTCCGCCGAGAGGACCGGCTCGAAGCGCTGCCGTGCCCGATCGAAGCGGTAGACACCGTGCTTCTGCGTGCCGGCCCAGAGGGTCCCGCTGCCATCCACGTGCAGCGCGAACACGTTGTCGTCGCCGAGGCCGGCGTTCTTCGACGTGAACGCCGTGAACGACTTCGAGGCGCGGTCGAAGCGGCTCACGCCACCCGCCCACGACCCGAGCCACGTCGTGCCGTCGCGGTCCTGCACCACGTCGAGCACCGCGTCGGAGTTCAGGTTCGAGGTGTGCGTCGTGTAGTGCGTGAACCTGCCGGTCGACGCGTCGAACTCGTTCAACCCGCCGCCGTCCGTCGCCACCCAGTAGGCGCCGGCGCGGCTTTCCGCGAAAGCGCGCACGGTGTTGAAGCCGAGGCTCGCCGGATCGCCGGGCACGGCGTGGTAGTGGCGGATGGCGCCGCTGTTCGGCGTCGAGACATTCACGCCGCCGGTGAAGGTGCCGACCCAGAGCGTGCCCGACGCATCCTCGTGCACCGCCCAGACCGACGGACTGTTGAGCGACGCGGGATTCATCGGGTCGGAGCGGTAATGCCGGAAGCTGCTTCCCGCGAAGTCGAGGAAGTCGAGCCCGAAGTTCTCCGTGCCGATCCAGAGCCCGCGCTTGCCGGCCGGCGCGATGCTCACCACGCGATTCGCGCCGAGGCTGCGCGGGTTGGCGTCGTCGTGCTGGTAGCGCGCGAGCTCGCCGGTCTCGGGGTTCAGCCGTGCCAGCCCGCCGTTCCAGGTCCCGATCCACAGCAGCCCGGTCGCGTCCTCGACGATGCTTCTGACGTCGTCGTCCGGAAGCGACTGGGGATCCTGCGCACTGTGGACGTAGCGCCGCGTCGTGCCGGTCGACGGATCGAGGACGGCGAGCCCCCGCGATTGCGTCCCGATCCAGAGCTGTCCACGGTGATCGGTGTGCAGCGCGAGGATCTGCACACTACGAAGGGCGCCGCCGGCGCCGCCGTCCACCAGCGTCGCCTTGCCGCTCGCGCGGTCGAAGCGATACAGACCGTCGTCCGCCGCGATCCAGAGCCCGTTGCGGGCATCGTCGGCGATGCCATGCACGGCACGCTCACCACTGCCGATCGCGTAGTTGATGAACGCATCCTGATCCGCGTCGTACCGGCTGAGTCCCGCGTTCGTGCCCACCCACATCGTGTCGCCGCGATCCGCGTGCAGCACGTGGATCGTGCCGTCGGCGATGCTGTGCGGATCGGCGCGCCGGTGCCGATAGCTGTGGATGACGTAGCCGTCGTATCGGTCGAGTCCCTTGTCGGTGCCGAACCAGAGGAAGCCAGTCCGGTCCTGAAGGATGCTCTGGACGTAAGAGCTCGAGAGGCCGGCGTCGGGCGTGAGCTGGCGGAAGCGCAGCTCCTGCGCGCGCGCCGGCGCGAGCGCGATCAGCGACACCGCCGCGCCCAGCAGTGCTGTGCGGGCGCGGCGGCCGTTCGACGAGCCGACGGTGGGCTCTGTGAGGCGACGTCTTGTCACGTGCGTTATCCCCCGGGATCCGAACGGCGATCACGGGAGACGGTCGCTCTCCGGAGAGGGTAACGCCGCGCTCTCGCTTCGCTGTCCGCTAGGGCCAGACGGGGACGTCCGGACCGCCGCTGTCGGGGTACCGGCCGAACACGCGCCCGCACTCCTGGCAGGACACGCTGTGGGGCCAGAGGTCCAGCGGCTCGCGCTCCACGCGCCGGTTGTAGCGGCGTGCGAGCACCCACGCGATCGCGCCGACGCCCAGGGCGCCGCCCGACGCGCCGATGAGCGCCTGCCGCGGGAGGATCACACCGGTGACGAGGCCAAGCGCGATGCCGAGCAGGACGCACTTGCCGATCTGCAGCGGTGTGCTGGCGAGATCGCCGACGAACATGACGTCGAGATCCTTGCCGGGGACGGAGGCGCCGCAGCCGGGGCAGGTGCGCGATGTCGGTCCGGACGAGCGCGTGGCGCTCGTCTCGATCGAGACGGATTCCAGAGGCACGATGACTGGTAGCTGGGAGTGCCGGACGGCGACGGCGCCGGTCCGGTGGCGACGCTCGCGAGCGAGCGTCGCCGGTGACTCGTCAGGCCAGTGCGGAGGGCGGCCCCAGTGCGGGAGGGAGGGCGTGCGCGACGGGCGCGCGGTCGCGGCGCGGCGCCGTCGGCAGTGCGGTGCGAGTGCGGTGCGAGACGGACGCGATCTCGATGACGCCCGCAGCCGGAAGCCCTTCCGTCGTGTGCCGGCCGCCATCCGCGCAGGCGTTGGAGCACTCGCGCGCCACCGCGCGGGCGGGCGGGATGGAATCGGAGTCGGGCGCCGTCTCGTTCGCGCTGACCACGCGCGTGCGGTCCGGAAGGGCGCGCTGCGCATGGAGCAGGTCGACCGGAGCGCTCGCGTGCGCGCCCGCGGGCATGGCGATCATGCCCGCGACCCAGATCCCGATCAACGCCGCCAGCGCGCGGCCCCACCAGTCGCGTCTCACGCCACGAAGGTTGCGAATCGTCGGCGAACGCGCCAGCGCGAAGTTGCGCCGAAGGAGCGGCTCGGGCGCTACCGACTGTGTTTGTACATGAGATCGATGATCTCGTCGTACATCGGCTCCGCCTCGCCGGGCCCCGATCGGATCGCCGCCGACGCGCAGTGGCGCAGGTGGTTCCGCATCAGCTCGCGCCCCACCGACCGCAGCGCCTCGTGCACGGAGGAGATCTGCGTCAGGATGTCGGCGCAATAGCGGTCCTCCTCGACCATCTTCTGCAGTCCGCGCACCTGCCCCTCGATGCGGCGCAGCCGCTTCACGTTGCGCGCCTTCGCCTCCGGGTCCACGGCCACGGCCCTGCGCTCGCCCGGCACCTCGGCCGGCATGGCGCACGCGCACTGCAGGACCGTGAGGGGAGGAGCGGACCCCTCGCGCGGGCCGTCCTGATGCGAGGTAGCGTCGTGTGCCTCGTGCGAGTGCGGCATCGGATCCGGATCCTGAGTGGTGAGTCGCCGGCGCGCGCTCATGCGAGGCGCGCGTTCCGGAGGCGCAGGCTGTTGGCCACGACGCTGACGGAGCTGAACGCCATGGCCGCGCTGGCCAGGACGGGGCTGAGCAGCAGACCGAACGCGGGATAGAGCACACCCGCCGCCACCGGAATGCCGACGACGTTGTAGACGAAGGCCCAGAACAGGTTCTGCTTCATCGTGCGCATCGTGCGGCGCGACAGCGAGATCGCCTGCGCCACGCTGCGCAGGTCGCCGCGCATCAGCACGACGTCGGCGGCTTCGGCGGCGATGTCGGTGCCGGTGCCGATCGCGATCCCGACGTCGCTCTGTGCGATGGCCGCGCTGTCGTTGACGCCGTCGCCGACCATCGCGACCACGCGGCCCTCCTGCTGGAGCTGCCGGATCACGTTCACCTTTCCCTCCGGGAGCACGCCGGCGACGACGTGCCCGATGCCCGCCTCGCGCGCGACGGCGTCGGCGGTGCGCTGCGTGTCGCCGGTGAGCATCACGACGTCGATGCCTCGCCCACGCAGCGTGGCGATCGCGTCGCGTGACGTCGCCTTGATCGGGTCGGCGACGGCGAGGAGACCGGCCAGTGCTCCGTCGATGGCGACGTACACCGGCGTCCGCGCCTGCTCGCCGAAACGGACCGCGTCGCCGCGCAGGGGCGAGACGTCGATCGAGCGCTCGGCGAGCAGTGACTCGTTGCCGGCGAGCACCTCGTGGCCGGATACGGTCGCGATGGCGCCGCGTCCCGTCACGGAGCGGAAGTGCTCCGCCGCGGTCAGCGCGAGCCCGCGGTCGCGCGCGTGGCGCACGATGGCGTCGGCGAGCGGGTGCTCACTCTCCGACTCGAGCGACGCGACGAGCGCGAGCAGCTCGTCGTCGGTGCGCGGTGCATCCGCCGCGGGCACGACGTCGGTCACCGTGGGCCGCCCCTCGGTCACCGTCCCTGTCTTGTCGAGCACCACCGTGTCGATCGCGCCGGCGCGCTGGAGGGCCTCGCCGCCCTTGATGAGTACGCCCGCGGAGGCGCCGCGCCCGGTGGCGACCATCACG
>Ga0308175_100003081_pt1 | contig 11506 bp, 8 predicted proteins | sample PhyCR1_3_FD_203893 | JGI IMG/M metagenome (GOLD analysis project Ga0308175, IMG submission 203893) | Soil microbial communities from UC Gill Tract Community Farm, Albany, California, United States - DLSLS.C.R1 | ecosystem: Environmental > Terrestrial > Soil > Agricultural land | place: USA... | reverse complement strand
TACTGTCATGACGTTGTTGAACCGGCTCGCGTCCTTCACGCCGATCACGTTGAGCGCAGCGAACACAGCGACGGTGAGCGCGAGCACGATCGAGCGAAGTGGTTCCGCGGCGAGCGCCGGGCTCATGCTCCCGAGTGCGTCGGCGAGAAAGGACGCGACGGCGGCGGTGGCGATGGTCAGGCCGGCCCAGAGCAGCATTCCCGTGACGAAGCCGACGAGCGGGCCGAACGCAACCTCGACGTAGGCGTACAAGCCACCAGTGAGCGACACCCGGCTGCCCGCTTCCGCGAAGCAAAGGACGATGAGTCCCATCGCGATGGCGCAGACGACGTACGCGAGCGGGGCGGCATTTCCCAGCGCGCCGGCGGCGGCCGCCGGCAAGCGAAAGATGCCGCCGCCAACGGTCACGTTGACGATGCTCGCGGCGAGTCCCCAGACGCCGAGCGCGCGGACGAGCGAGCCGTCGGGGGTGACGCGAGTCACGCCGCTGAGGTTGGAGATGAGACTTCGGTCGCCATGGGCAAGAAGAGTAGGCGGCTTGGGGTTGAGCGGCGAGGGGTGAGGCATTGATCTTTCTGGCGCAATTCTTCCGCAGCCTTCAGCGACCTTCTCACGGAGAAATCCGAATGTACATGCCGATCCCCACGCGTCTCGTCTCCAGACTCGGCGCCCTGGGCCTCGTGCTGGCGATTGCCGCACCCGCGAGCGCGCAGCGTGCCGCGTTGAATGCGGCGTCCGATTCCGCGACTGTCGCGCTCACGAGGATCGCGCCGGATACGTCGATGGGCGTAGTCTCGCCCGAGGTTGCTCCGGCGACGCTTGGCGCATCGCTCGTCGGTTTGCGCGCGGGCGTTCATGCGAAGGAGACCGCTCGTCCGAATCATCCGACGGTGGCGGCACCGTCGCACGCGAATCTCGGTCAGGCACGCGCGATGATGATCGTCGGAGCCGCGGCACTGGTGGCGGGTGCGATCATTGGAGACACACCCGGCACCGTCATCATGGTGGGCGGCGCGGTGATCGGGCTGGTCGGATTGTACGACTATCTCCAGTAATCGCGAGCCGCAGCCGTAACTTCGAAGCATGACTCGCAGCGCGCATCCGTCGTCGCCGACCGTTCAGTCCCCAGCTCCTTCGCGCCGGATCGCGTTGGTGCTGGGCGGTGGCGGCATGAAGGGGTTCGCGCACATCGGCGTCATGCAGGCGCTCGAGGAGCGCGGCATCGTCCCGACACTGTTCGCGGGCACGAGCATCGGCGCGTTGCTGGGCGCGGCACGGGTCGGCGGCATGCCGATCTCCGAGATGCGAGCGCGTGCGGAGTCGCTGCGCCGGCGAGATCTCTTTCGGCTGAATCACTTCGGTATGCTGCTCGAGCGGATGCGGTCGCCCTCGATCTACCTCGAGGAGCCGCTTCGCGATCTCGTTCGCGCCGTCGTGCCGCCGGGCAAATTCACAGATCTCAAAACGCCGTTGCTGGTGAACACGGTGGATCTCGAGCGCGGCGCTCCGGTGATCTGGGGCGCGCGCGGGCTGCAGGACGTCTACGTGCAGGATGCGGTCTATGCATCCTGCGCGCTCCCGGGCTATTTTCCGCCCGGCGAGGTCGCGGGCCGGCTGTGTGTGGACGGCGGCGTGATCGACAACATGCCGGTGGGCATCGCCGCGCTCGGCGCCGATCTCATCATCGCGGTCGACGTCGGGAGCACGGATCTGCGTCCGATCACGGACGCGATGTCGCTGGGCTTCGCGAACATCTACATGCGCGCCGCCACGACGATGATGCACGCGCTGCAGCAGTTCCCGCTCACGCACTGGAACGGTCCGCCGATGGTGCTGATCCGTCCGCGTTGCGGCGAGGATTGGCTGAGCTTCGCCAACATCGGCGAGACTATTCGAGAAGGGCACCGCGCGGCACTCAAGGCGGTGGAAGACATCGACGCGTTCTACGATCAGCCGGGCGGCGTGTATCCCCGGCGGCGGTTCGAGCTCGAGGTGGATCGCGAGAAGTGCATCGGCTGCGGGCTCTGCGCGTCGCTCGCGCCGAACCTCATGGGACTGGATGCCCAGAACAAGGCGTATCCGCGAACACGCACTGCGGATTGGTCGCCGGCAGACGGAGATTTCGTGCACGCGTGTCCGACGAACGCGATCATCGCACGGAAGACGGAGCGCATCGTGCCGCTGAAGGCCGGAGAGCGGGGAGCGGCGTAGGCAACGAGCTCCGTCGTAATCAAAGTTTTCAAAAGTAAGCCGCGGACTACACGGAAAGACGTGGAATCACGCGGAGAACTCCTTGCTGTTTCCGTGTAATTCCGCGTCATCCCCGCGTTTGCCGCGATTGCTTTGTGAACTCTCGTTCAGAGAAGTCTGGGAGCTACTTGACGCGCTTCACCTCGAGCACGTCGCTCACTCGATCGCCGTCCCACAAGTAGCGCAGATGCTTTCGCTCCTGACACTGCGACAACAGCCGCGGACGAAACACACCCACACATCGGCCACCTGGCTGCCGCACGGAATCGTACACCACACCATTCGATCCGCCCGCGCGAAGTGCGCCACCAAGCAGTTGTGACGCCGTGTAGTCGGTGTCGTGATAGATGTCCGGAATGACGGCCCGCAGTCCGCGCAGATCGTGCAGCGCCGCGCGCACGGTCACGGAGAGCACACGCATGTCGAGCTCGCACCGCGGCTGACGCGTCGCCCGCATGAAGCGCTCGCGATGATACTTCGTCTCGGCGATTGCCGTGGGCTCGCGCTGCGCCGCGTAGAACACCCCGTACGTCCCATTCGAGAATCGGCTTCCGTCGGGCGAGAGATGCGTGAACGCCGCCATGATATAGCCGGCGCCCGGACCTGCCACGCGTTCTTCCCTGGGCACGAGCGAGAGATCGCCCGTCGCATCGCGCAGCCGAGGATTGAACATCGACTCGATCGCGTAGACCGCTTCGAGATCCTCAGGGGCCGCGACGCGCTCGAACAGCTCGATCGCCGGAAAGACGCTCGGGATGATACGGACTGCGTTCTTCCAGTGCACTCGCCTGACCGGCAGCGGCGTATTGGCGCCGGGGATGAGTGGAACGACGCGCTCCGACGTTGGCGCTGGCTGCTCAGCCAAAATCTCCGCCCCGCTCGCTGTCGAGGTACGCGCGCACGAGAAAGAGTCCGGCGACACCGCTCAGCATGAGCGCGAGCGCCGGCTGTCCCCCGAACAACGGCGCGTCGTTCGGCCGATGAATCCACACGGCGGCCGCCTCGGCGGGAAGAAGGATTTGCAAACTCTTATAGATCCCGAAGACGTGCGAGAGCCGCTCGAGCGTGTCGGGCGGCAGGACGGCGGGCGGGGTGCGCTTCCAGCGGAAGAACGTGGTGCGCGACGTGAGGCCGAGCACGGCCATTTGCTGCGCCGCATCGAGGCGCCACTCGTCGGCGATGCGGAAGAACGTGGCGAGCCCCGCGCGGGCGAGCGTTCGCGGGTCGATTCTGGCGGCAGCATCCTTGGCGGGCGCACGGAGGACCATGAGGCCAACTTAGTACCAAATGGTACTGAAGACAATACTCTGAGCCGAACAGTACCTCCTCAGCGACGTGTCCAGACCACGAGCGCCGCGCACGGATCGCCGCGGGAGAACTCGCGCGGAATCAGTCCCTTCGTGTACAGCTCGGCGGCTCGGATCGACGTCACGTCGACGAGCGCATTGAGCTCCGTGACGTCGCCGAGCACCGGGAGCGGGAATCGATCGACGTAGAGCATGGGGAGGCAGGGCTCGCCGCGAACACGAAGCACCGCCCTACCCGCGGACGTCTGCACCACGTTCATGGATGCCGAGTGGCGAAGCAGATCGAGCGTCGCGGTCGGACGCATGGCCTGGATGTCGGACTGCGTGAAGAAGGTCCCGGCTCCCTGCGCGCGGCGGTCCTCGAAACCGCTGTGATCGAGATCGCGCAGCCGGCGCACGAAGACCGTGTCGAGCAGACGAAGCCGAGGCAGCTCGATCTCCACCCACTGTGCACTGTCGGGATAGACGTTCACCGGCCGCTGATCGACACCGAAGCCGATCGCGCGCGTGATGAGCATGACGGTGCCGTCGTGTGGCGCGTTGAGCGCGAAGACGCCGTTGTCGTCGGCGTTCACTCCGTCGTCGAGCCCCTGCACCGCCACGTGCGCGCGCGGCACCGGACCGCCATTCGATCCGATGACGTTTCCATGCACGACGACCGCGCGCCGCTCGCCGAGCAGGAGATCGCGGGTCACGACGCCGCGCGGCGGAAGCCGCACGGGGATCTCGTCGGTTCGATGCGCGCCAAGCGTCGCTTCGACGGTGAGGTCGATGCCCTGCGGCACGCCACAGATGGCGAAGCTTCCGTCCGCCCCGCTCAGGCCCTCGCCACCCACCTCGTGAAGACCATTCGTGAGGTCGAAGGCGTTCCAGCGAACTGTTACCGTCGCCCGCGAGACGCCGTTTCGTGTCGCCGCATCGAAGACTCGGCCGACGAGCGCCGCCGTCGAGTCTCTGTCGCTCTTCCGCGTCGACGCGGGGCAATAGAGATCGTGAATTCGAGTTCCGGAAGGAATCCCCAGATCGACCCATGTGCCCGTGTCGCCGACGACGGTGACGACGTACGTGGGCGCGAGCAGACCCATCTCGTCGAGTCGCGGATGGAAGAACGTCGCCAGGTAGTGACCCGTTGGCAGCGCGCTCAGGGAGAAGCCGCCGGCGCTATCCGACTGCACCGTGACGGGCCGGCGCTCCGGGTGGGTCGCGTCCGCGAACTCCACCGACGCGTTCGCAAGTGCCGAGTGCGCACTGCTGTCATACACGATGCCCGCGACACCGCGAGCAACGACCGGCTGGACGATCAGACGTGCACCACTGCTCCGGCATGCGGCCAAGGCGACGAGCGCCGCATGCGGCATCAGCCGGGCAAAGCCCCGACGCATTCGTTCGAGGCGCAGCATGCCGCCAACATACGGCACGCCCCGCGCCGGGCAATGCTGTTGACTCGAAGCGGCCCATCCGGGACGATCAGTCCGTCAAACTTCGCTGGGCAATGGCCTCGTAAGCGGCAACGGCCTCACGCAACTCGTCCATGGATACGTGCTCGTCGTCGCGGTGCGCGACGTGAATCGACCCGGGGCCGTAGAGGTAGGGCGTACCCCAAAGGGCGAGGGCCGGAATGTCGGTCGCAAACGCGGCGACGGACGTACGAAAGCCCTGAACCACGCCGAGCCGTACTGGCGGCACCGTCGGGCCCCATTCGAGCTTCGCACGGCCGGCGGCCCAGCGCTCGATGATGGAGGACACTTCGTCCGCCGGCGACACGAGCCGGATCATCAGTCGGGATTCCGCCCACGGCGCGACCACGTTGTCGGCGACGCCACCCGACAGTGCGCCGATATTTACCGTCGTCTCGCCGAGGAGGGGATCGGAGGGAAAGCTGGTCGCGTCGAGCTCGTGGAGCAGGTGTACGAGATCCCTAGTCGCCGATTTGCCCAGGTGCGGATACGCGGAGTGGGCGGCCTGGCCCTCGGTTCGAACGGTGACACGAATCGCTCCCTTCGTACCGACGGCAAGCGTACTCTCGGTCGGCTCGCCGTCGATCATCACGCGATTCGTTCTCGGAACGACGCCATCGGCAAACGCCCTGTTCGCGGCGTGCGCGCCGTCGTGCGTCACTTCTTCGCCGACCACGAAGAGGAGCGCAATCGGGAACCTGGCCGCGCGAAGGCGTTCCGCCGCGCAGATCATCGCGGCCGCGATGCCTTTCGCGTCACACGCGCCGCGCCCGCGCAGGAGATGTCCGTCGCGCTGCGGCGGGATGAACGGCGGTACCGTGTCGAGATGCGTGGACAGCGTGACGAGCGGCGAGTCGACCACGGTCGCATACAGGTCGTCGCGGCCGTTGCTCACAGGGATGCGCTGCGTGCGCCACCCGCTGGCCGCGAGATAGCGGTCGAGCCAGGCGACGACGTCGCCTTCCCGGCCGCTCGTCGAATCGATCGACATGAGCTGCACGGCCAACTCAATCGGGTCGCTGGGCGTATGCATCTCGGCAAGATCGACGGGCCTGGCGCTCTACGCAACGCTCTCCGGCGGTCCGTTCACGTGCTGTCGCGCGCCCTGTGCGCGGCGTAGGTTGGTTCGCGGACTTCCGCGTCTCTCCTGGAGCTTTTTTCATGCATCGCTCATCCCACCGCATTTTCTCATTCGCTCTGCTGGCCGCCTCCGCGGGCCCACTGCGCGCGCAGGTGCGCAACGTCACGCAATCGGGCACGCCGGCGACGCCGGCACCCACACGCGACAACGGCAAACGCGCGATGACCGTCGCCGACTATGCGAAGTGGCGATCGATCCGCGACGTCGCCATCTCGGACGATGGCATGTGGGCGACCTTCGGGTACAACCAGCGCAACGTCGACGACACGCTCTTCATCAAGAATCTTCCGACGGGCGTGGAGACGAAGATCACGCGCGGCTCCCGTCCACAGTTCTCGGACGACTCCAAGTGGGTTGCTTATTTCGTGACCGCGGCTCGACGCACGGATCAGCCGCAGCAGGAATCCGAGACGCCGCAGCAGACCGGACCTGCGCGACTCGAGTTGCGCGATCTCGCCACGAACGCCGTGCTGTCGTGGGAGAACGTCGGCTCGTTCGCGTTTTCGAAAGGCTCGAATGCGCTGATGGTTCGCAAGGCGCGTGCGGGTCAGGGGCCAGCGCCGGCAGGCGGCCGAGGCGGCGGTGGTGGAGGCGGACGCGGAGCCGGAGCACCCGCTCCGGTGACCGGCAACGGCACCGATCTCATTCTCCATCATTTGCAGGATGGGATGGATGAGTTGATCGGCAGCGTGTCGGCCGCAGAGTTCAATCGGCCGGGCACCGCGATGGCGTACACGGTCGCGGCCAGCGACCGCGACGGCAACGGCTTGTTCGTCGAGACGATTGGCGGCACGTGGACGCGACGTACACTCGACAACGCGCGCGCCGACTACACGCGCCTCACGTGGGACGACTCAGGCTCGGCGGTCGCGGCCTTGCGCGGCACGGATCGTCGCGGCTTCACGGAAAAGGAGAATGCGCTCGTCGCCACGACCGGCTTGGATGGCGCAGAGCCGACGACGCTCGTGCTCGGACGCCAGGAGGTCAGCGGCCTCACGGACAGCATGGTGATCAGCGAGAAGGGCACGCTGAGCTGGAGCGCGGATCGGTCGAAGGTCTTCGTGGGACTCAAGCCGCAGGAGGCGCGTCCGCAACCTCGCCGTGATTCCACGGTGGCGACGGAGCCCGTAGGCAACGTCGACGTGTGGCACTGGAAGGACGAGTACATCCAGCCGGTGCAGATGGTGCGCGCGCAGCAGGATCGCAATCGCACGTTCGTCGCATCGGTACTGCTCGCGCAGAAGAAAGTCGTTCCGCTCGCCGATTCGCGGATGGATCGCGTGCAGATCGGAAAGGACGGCAATTGGGCGGTCGGCCAGGACGATCAGGAGTACGTCGACGACTGGAAGCCGCAACTGAACGACATCTATCGAGTCAGTACGACGACGGGAGAGAGAACGCCGATTCTGAAAGCCCAGGAGCGCTCGTTCGGCCTCTCGCCCGACGGCAAGTACTTCCTCTACTGGAAGGGCGGACACGTGTGGTCGTACAACCTCGCGACCAACACGCACGTCAACATCACGAAGTCCGCCCCGGTGAGCTTCGTCAACGCCGAAGAGGATCATGTCGGAGAGAAGCCAGCATATGGCGTGACGGGATACACGAAAGACGGCACGTCGGTGATCCTCGATCATCGTTTCGATCTCTGGCAAGTCTCGCTCGACGGCAGCGGCACGCCGAAGAACATCACGAACGCTGAAGGAACGAAAAACGAGATTCGTTTCCGGTACGTGCCGCTCGACGCAGACGCCCCCGCAGCTGGACCGGGCGGATTCGGCGGCGGCGGACGCGGTGGTGCCGGCGCGGCGTCGACGATCGATCTCAGCAAGCCGATCGTGCTCTCCGCATTCGGCGAGTGGACGAAGAAATCAGGATTCTATCAACTCACCGACGGCAAGCTCACGCCGCTCGTCTACGAGGATCGGACCTTCGGCCGTCCGATCAAGGCGAAGAACGCCGATCGCGTGCTGCTCACGCGCGAGACGTACGTCGACTTCCCCGACTACTGGATCACGGACAGCAAGTTCGCGAATCCGCAGCGGCTCACGCTTGCCAATCCGCAGCAGGATCAGTTCAAGTGGGGCCACAGAATTCTCATCGACTACAAGGACAAGGACGGACATCGGCTCCAGGGCACGGTCGCGGTGCCCGATGATTATCAGCCCGGCCAGAAGCGTCCCATGCTCGTGTACTTCTACGAGAAGCTCTCGGATCACCAGAACGAGTACGAGGTGCCGCGGTATGCGTCGGCGCCCGAGTACGTCGATTATGTGAGCAACGGGTATCTCGTCCTGCTGCCGGACGTGTACTACCACACCGGCCGCTCACATACCGATATGCTCAACTCCGTCGAAGCCGCCGTGAAGAAAGTGGAGGACCTCGGCTACGCGGATCCGAAGCGCGTGGGCCTGCACGGCGGCAGCTACAGCGGCCAGGGCGGCGCGTACATCTCGACGCAGTCGAAGATGTTCGCGGCCATCGCGATTCGCGCGGCCGCAGTGGATCTCGTCGCCGACTTCAATCAGCTCTGGAAGACGAACGGCACGAATCAACATCGCTACGATGTGTATGGGCAGGGCCGATTCGGCACGAACCCCTACGACAACCTCGACCTGTTCATGGATCAGTCGGCGGTGTTCCACGCGAAGACCATGAATACGCCGCTGCTGATTCTGCAGGGGACGAACGACGGCTCGACTGAGTGGCTCCAGGGCGTGGAGTTCTACAACGCGCTGCGTTTCCTGCACAAGCCCGTGATCTTCCTGTCGTATGAAGGCGAAGGGCATGGGTTCACGCGCTACGACAATCAGTACGATGTCCAGGTACGCATGCACCAGTTCTATGATCATTATCTGAAGGACGCACCCGAGGCGGATTGGATCGCGAACGGAGTGCCGTTCATCAAGAAGAAGACGCCGACGGGTGCAGCCGCGCAGGCGGTGCAGTTGATGGGCGGAGGCGCGGGAATTGGCACACCGATGACGACTGGCGGTGGTCCTGGCGCCGGAGCTGGTGGTCCGGGTGGAGGCACGCCGCCGATCACACCCTGACGGCGGGCGATGGGCGGCGGCGACGGGCGGACAGCAGACCCTCCGCTCGCTTCGCTCGCAGAGGATGACAACCAAATGCCAAATCTCGAATCGAAGCTTCGCGCGTGGTGGTGGACCCGACAGGGACTCGACGGCTCGCTCGATGGAATGAAGCCGGCAGAAGTGCTGACGCAGGCCGGATGGTCGCGATCGGTCGGAGGCGTCGGACCGTATCTGTCACTCTTCGCGCGTGCCGGCACCTCACGCGAAGCAGCCGACAGTGCGGCGGCCAAGCTCGAGATCCATGAGCTTCCCGCCGCGCGCGGGTGCACGTACGTCGTCCCGGCTGCTGACTACGCCGTTGCACTCGCGGTAGGCCAATCGGCACCGGACGCCGACATGAAAGTCGCGGCGAAGCTCGGCGTGACCGAAAAGGAAATCGCCAAGCTCGAGGACGTCGTGCTGAAGACACTCGACGGCGAGCCGCTCGACCCCGACGCCATCAAACAGTCCGCCGGCAAAGCGGTTCGGAACCTGGGCGAAGAAGGCAAGAAGAAAGGCATGATCACCACGCTCCCGCTCGCGCTTGGCCGTCTGCAGGCGCGCGGCGAGATTCGTCGAGTGCCCATCGGCGGACGTCTGGACCAGCAGCGATACAAGTACGTCCGCTGGTCGCCGAATCCGCTCGAGAGGTCGAAGGTCGATCAGAATGCGGCCCTGACGGAGCTCGCGAACCGGTTCTTTCACTGGGTCGGACCGGCCACCATGAAAGAATTCCAATGGTTCTCGGGCCTCGGGGTGAAGGCCGCGAAGGACGCGGTCGAACCGCTCCAGCTCGCCCCGATCGAGCCGGGCAGCGATCGGCTCCTCCTGTCTGAAGACGCCGAGTCATTCAACGACTTCACCGCGCCGAGCGAGCCGCGATACGCGCTCGTGAGCAGCCTGGATTCGATCTCGGCGGCCCGCCGCGACGTGTCGACGCTCGTCGATTCGAAGGACCAGGAAACCGTCGCCAAGCTCACGTTCGGCAACAAGCCCGGCGGAGCGTTGACCGATCTCGCGGCGCACGCGATCCTCGACCGAGGCAGGTTGATCGGCTACTGGGAGTACGACGTCGACGCCGGTCGCATCGTGTGGGCGACGTTCGCGGGCAAGAAAGACAAGGCGCTCAAGGCCGCCATCGAGAACACCGAGTCGTACGTTCGTGACCAGCTCGGCGATGCGCGCTCGTTCAGTCTGGATTCGCCGAAGAGCCGCAAGCCGAAGATCGAGGCGTTGAAGAAGCTCGGATCGTAGGTCCGGTCGCACCATTCAGATCGAATTAGATTAAGCCACAGCCTGGCGGATGGCGTGCGCGCCCCGCCAGTGGCTCCGTCTATTCCTTGAGGCCCCCGAGAGCGGGCGTGCCCGAAAGACGACTCCCATGACAAGCAAGAATTCCTTTGGCAGCCGCGCGACGCTCACCGTCGACGGAAAGACCTACACGATCTTCCGTCTCGCCGCGCTCGACCAGACCTCCGGCGGCAACGTCGCGAAGCTTCCTTTCTCCCTCAAGATTCTCCTCGAGAATCTCCTCCGAAACGAGGACGACGCGTTCGTCAAACGCGGCGACATCGAGACCATGGCTGGCTGGGATGTCACCAGCAGAGCCGAGAAGGAGATCGCGTTCCGCACGAGCCGTGTGTTGCTCCAGGACTTCACCGGCGTCCCCGCCGTCGTCGACCTCGCCGCAATGCGCGATGCCCTCAAGGCACTCGGCGGCGATGCACAGCGGATCAATCCATTGCAGCCGGTCGATCTCGTCATCGACCACTCCGTGCAGGTCGACGAGTATGGCTCGCAGGCGGCATTTCTCATCAATACCGAGCTCGAGTTCGAGCGCAACAAGGAACGCTACCTGTTCCTGCGCTGGGGCCAGGACGCGTTCAAGAACTTTCGCGTCGTGCCGCCTGGCACCGGTATCTGCCATCAGGTCAACCTCGAGTACCTCGGGAAGACGGTCTTCGTTTCCGAAGAGAACGGCGAGTCGGTCGCCTATCCGGATTCGCTCGTCGGGACGGATTCGCACACGACGATGATCAACGGCCTCGGCGTGCTCGGCTGGGGCGTTGGCGGCATCGAAGCCGAAGCGGCCATGCTCGGCCAGCCGGTGTCCATGCTCATTCCCGAAGTCGTCGGGTTCAAGCTGCATGGCAAGCTGCCGCCAGGCGCCACCGCGACGGATCTCGTGCTCACCGTGACCGAGATGCTTCGGAAGAAGAAGGTGGTCGGGAAGTTCGTTGAATTCTACGGCACCGGCCTTTCGTCACTGCCGCTCGCGGA
>Ga0308175_100003080_pt1 | contig 11508 bp, 9 predicted proteins | sample PhyCR1_3_FD_203893 | JGI IMG/M metagenome (GOLD analysis project Ga0308175, IMG submission 203893) | Soil microbial communities from UC Gill Tract Community Farm, Albany, California, United States - DLSLS.C.R1 | ecosystem: Environmental > Terrestrial > Soil > Agricultural land | place: USA... | reverse complement strand
CGGTCCTGTTCTTCTACGGCAACGGCATGTGCCTGGCGGATTGCTATCACGAGTTCAAGACCTTCCGCCGGTTGGGGGCGAACGTGATGATCCCCGATTTCGTGGGCTACGGCATGTCCAGCGGGGAGGCCGGCGAAATCGGCGTCTATGCCACGGCCGACGCGGCGTACGAGCACCTTTTGACCCGGAGCGACATCGACACGGGGAAGATCGTGCCCGCGGGCTGGTCGCTCGGATCCGGCGCCGCCATCCACCTCGCCTCGACGCGGGCGAACACCGCCCACCCCGCCGCGGGGCTGATGACCTTCAGCGCGATGACCAGCGTCACCGACATCGCCCGCAAGCTTTTTCCCTACCTGCCGACGTCGCTGCTGCTCCGGCACCGCTTTGAGAATGAAAAGAAGATGCACGCCGTGCGGTGTCCGGTGCTGATCGTGCACGGGCGACATGATTCGATCATCCCCCCCGCCATGGCGCCGCGGCTCGCCGCGGCGGCCGGTGGGCCGGTCACCCGCCTCGACGTCGATACCGACCACAATGACTTGTTCGAAAAAGGGGGGGGCGAACTTACCGGCGCAATCAAAAAGTTTCTCGACGCTATTGCGCTGCGCCCTGACCCCTGACCGCCGACCCCTCTTTCCCCCGTGCCGAACGCACGGCTTCGACGAACGCCTTCGCGTTGCCGGTGATCGACGCCCAATCGCCGCTGGTCATTGCGTCCTTTGTCACCAGTGCCGATCCCACGCCGACGCAAACGGCTCCGGCCTTGATCCACTCGGGCGTGTTCTTCAGATCGACGCCGCCGGTGGGCGTGAGGCGCAGCTGCGGCAGGGGGGCCAGGAGGTCGCGGAAATACTGCGGGCCCAGGGCCGTGCTGGGGAAGACCTTGACCACGTCGGCGCCCAGCGACCACGCCTTGAGGATCTCGGTCGGCGTGAAGGCGCCGGGGATACTGATCTTCCCGTACTTCTTGGTCGTCTCGATCACCTCCGGGTCGAGGGTCGGGGAGACGACGAACTGCGCGCCCGCCGCAATGGCGTCGCGGCAGGTGGCGGCGTCGATGACCGTGCCGACGCCGACGACGGCCTTGTCGCCGAACTTGTCGGCGACCATTTCGATGGCGGCGATGGCCTTGGGCGTGGTCATCGTGACCTCGATCGTCGGCACGCCGCCGGCCAGCAGGGCCTGGGCGATGTCGGGGAGCAGGTCCTTTGACGGGGCGCGCATCACCGCCACTATCCCGGCGTCCGTGATCGTTGCCATCATCTGGTCCCTGGTTCGCGCCATTCAATGCTCCTCTCGAAGGGTCCGGTCGGATTCTACACGCCGGCGGCCGAAGGGGCACAGGTCCAGCAGGGAGCAGCGGCCGCATGCGGGGTTTGGGGCCTTGCAGGTCTTTCGGCCGTGCGCGATGAGCAGCACGTGCGTGGCATAGCGGTCCTCGGGGCGAATCAAGGGCTTGAGCAGGTCGTGGGCCTCGTCGGCCGTTGTATCGGGCGGGATCAGGCCCAAGCGGATGGCGATGCGGTGGATGTGCGTGTCCACCGGGAACACCGGCAGCCCGAATGCGAAGAGCAGGACGCAGTTGGCCGTCTTCGGCCCGACGCCGGGGAACCGCCGCAGGTATTCGTACGCTTTCTGCTCGTCCATTGCGGAGAGGAATTGGAGGTCCAATTTTCCGCGGTCGGCCTTGATCCGGCGCAGGATCGCCTGGATGCGCGGGGCCTTGAGGTTGCTCAAGCCGCTGATCCGGATCGCCCGCGCGACCTCCTCGACCGGGGCGGCGGCCACCCGGGTCCAGGAGCGGAATTGCCGCCGCAGCTTGCGAAAGCCGGCGATGCTGTTGGCGGCGCTGGTGTTCTGGGAGAGGATCGTGTCCACGAGCACGTCCACGCCGTTGCCCCAGCATTTCCACTCCCGCCGGCCGTAGGCCCGCTCGAGTCTGCGCAAAATATTTCGCATGCCCGGGTTGCCACCGCTCATTCGAGGCTCCCACTTTCGCCCGCAGGATGTATCATCCCCGCGACAAGCGCCCCCCAATTCACGGGAAGGAGAGGGACTTGTTGAGCAACGCCGTCCGAGTCGCCGACCCGGTTGACACCCTGCGGTTCATGTTCGCCGTGGGGATCGAGTGCAGCTACCCCACGATCGCCGGAAACGTGCGCATGGACCTGCTGCGCGACACCGGCCACTACGACCAGTGGCAGACCGACCTGCGCCTGGTCCGCGAGCTCGGGCTGCGCTACCTCCGCTACGGCCCGCCCATCCACCGCATCTGGCTGGACAAGGACAAGTACGACTGGTCGTTCCTCGACCCGGTCATGCACGAGATGCGCCGCCTGGGCATCGTGCCGATCATGGACCTGGTCCACTTCGGCCTGCCCGACTGGCTGGCGAATTTCCAGAACCCCTCCTGGCCGGACCACTTCGCCGAGTACGCCCGCGCCTTCGCCGAGCGTTACCCGTGGGTGCGGTACTACACGCCGGTGAACGAGATCTACATCACCGCGCAGTTCTCCGCCGCCTTCGGGTGGTGGAACGAGCAGTTGATGAGCGACGCCGCCTTCGTGACCAACCTGAAGCACTCGGTCAAGGCGTCTATCCTGGCGATGCGCGCGATCCTCGACCTCCGTCCCGACGCCATCTTCATCTTCAGCGAGTCCACCGAGTACGTCCACCCCGGGAGCCCCGACATGGTGGCGCAGGCTTATTTTATGAACGAGCGCCGCTTCCTTTCGCTCGACCTGCTCTTCGGGCACGACGTGTCGGCCACCATGTACCGCTACCTGCTGGCCAGCGGCATGGCGGCCGAGGAGTACCTCTGGTTCCGCAACCAGCGCGACCTCCGCCGCCACTGCATCATGGGGACGGACTATTACGTGACCAACGAGCACGTGATCCGCCCCGACGGCCGCAGCATCGGCGCCGGCGACGCCTACGGCTACTACGTCATCACCCGCCAGTACTACGAGCGATATCGCATGCCCGTCATGCACACCGAGACCAACCGCACCGCCAAGCACGCCATCGAGTGGCTCTGGAAGGAGTGGATGAACCTCCTGCGCCTCCGCGAGGACGGCGTGCCGATCATCGGCTTTACGTGGTTCGGCCTGGTGGACATGAAGGACTGGGACGTCGCGTTGCGCCAGGTGCGCGGCACGATCAACACGGTCGGCCTGTACACGCTCGCCCGCAAGCCGCGCAAGGTCGCCAAGGAATACCGCCGGCTGGTCGAGGAGTATTCGCAGCTGCCGATCAGCTCGACGAAGTTCCCGATCCTAACGGCGTGACGCGAACTTCACACCGTCGGCGGGATCGCGTCCCTGTCGGTGAACTCGAACATTTCGCCGTGCGCCATGGCGGTGATCCGGCCGAACTCGCGGATCAGCTTCTGGTACTCGCCGGCGACGGGGCGCGGGCGGCGGTCCATGTCGTAGAGGCCGCACGGCATGACGTGGCCGTTCTTTTCTGCCAATTGCGTGTCCCAATCCACCTGGTCGCTCAGGCTGTACCAGGTGAAGCCGAGGACGGGGATCCCGTCGCGGCGCATCCGGAGGACGTTGGTCCACTGCTTCCACAGCCATCGGGGGTTCAGGTCCACAAAAGGCGTGCTCGTCTCGGTGTGCATCACCGGCTTGTAGTAGCGGTGGTAGTAGCGGAGGGTCACGAGGTACCAGCCGAGCACGTCCTCGCCGTAGATCATCGAGCCGTCGGGCAGCAGGAGCTTCTCGTTGTGGCCGTAGTAGTCGTTGCCCATGATCTGGAAGCCGGCCGGCGACGTGCGCATGAACCACATGAACTCCTCGCGGGTCATGCCGTTGTCTTCCGCGAACATGAGCACGTCGGCGTCGGGGGCCTTGGAGTAGAGCAGGTCGAGCGAGAGGAAGATGAGCTTGTTGCGCAGCTTGATCGCGTGCGAGGGTGACGCGACGACGTGGTGGGTGTATTCGGCGCTCTCGCTCTGGACGATCACGGCGTTGGGGACGTGCCTGGCGATGGCGTTGGTGGCCAAGAGGTTGGCCGCCGCCAGGTGCTTCAAGGCCGTGACGAAGCCGCGCTCGCTGCGCAGGCGCTCGTTCCACAAGCCGTCCCAGCCGCTGTTGCGGGCGCAGACGTAGATCTCGTTTACCGGCGTGTAGCCGCGCACCCACGGGTAGCGCTGTGCGACCGCGCCGGCATAGTCGGCAAAATGCACCGGCACCTCCGGGTTCTGGAAGTCCCCCAGCCAGTCGGGGAGGCCGAAATGCATCAGGTCCAGAATGGGGGTAATGCCCAGCCGCTTGATCTCGCCCAGCGCTTCGTCGGCGAAGGACCAGTCGTAGCGGCCTGGGCCGAGAAAGGTGAGGTGGTTGGGCAGACCGTACCGCAGGACCGGGGTGCCGAGCTCCTTGACGAGCTCGAGGTCGCGCCGCCAGTGCGCGTAGTGGCCGCACTCCTCGAGCAGGTCGCGTCGGATCGCCCGCCCGTCGGCGCCGGCGACGCGCGGGTTCGAGCATTCGATGCCGGTCGCGAAGGCGAAATCCCAGGCGCGGCGCTTGCCCGCCGGGCGAACGCCTTGCGCCGCCGGCCCGCCGCACGCTGTCGCCGTGGGGGCGCGATCGAGCCCCTGTTTCCGCAGGATTTCCAAAAAGCTTTCCATAGGGTGGGCGCATTGTACTGCCGAATCGGGACAACCTTCGGGATGCGTTCTGGCGTGACTTGACGGAGATTGGCGGAGATTCGCACGTGCCCGCCGCCGCGGCCTAACAAGGCCCGGCAATTCGAGGCTGTGAATCGGCAAAAATTGCTGACCGCGCAAAAAATGCTCTTTCGGAGGGCGCATCGGGTTGGAGGTGAGCGATCGGGCGGTATAATTCGTGCAATCCGCGGTGGAGGTTGAGGAAAAGATTTCCGGCCTCCCGCCGCCGGACGGCCCCCGCCTGCCGGGCACGGCGGGATCCTGAGTTTCTTTTTGATTTTCAAGGTCGCGTATTACCCGCCGCCTACGTGGGTGGCGTTGTCGATTCTGGTCTGTTTTTAGGCAGCGTGCAGGAGGCACCAATGGCTGAAGCCGTGAACCCGCAGGACTTTCCGACGACGATTGGCCAAGACGCCAGCTTTAAAGGCGAATTGTCGTTCGAGAAGGGCATGAAGTTGCATGGACGCTTCGAGGGCAAGATCAACACGCCCGGTCGGCTCCAGGTCTCGAAGGAGGCCAAGATGCAGGCCGACGTGGACGCCGGGGCGATTACGGTCGAGGGCGAGGTGCGGGGCAACCTCTCGGCCAACGACCGCATCGAGATGAAGCAGACCGCCCGCTACGAAGGCGACCTGCGGGCCAGCAAGCTGGTGGTGGACGAGGGGGCGGTGTTCGTCGGCCACGTCGCGGTCGGCCCCGACGCGGTGAAGAACCGCCCGCCACAGGGCCAGCCGGGCCAAGCGCAGCACCCGCGCGGCGGCGAACAGCGCAACGAGCAGCGGCAGCAGGGCAACGGCCAGCCGCAGCCGGCGCGGGTGTAAACCCGGGTTCGGTCGCCCGCGGCCGAGGCTGGCCCTCCGGTGAGGGCGGCCGAATTTCGCGGGAGTCGGGCTCTTTTCTCTGACCTGCACGACGGCGCCCGCGGGCGGACGGGCGTTCGGAAAAATTTCCGAGCGCCAACGCCCGCGGGCGCTGGCAAGGTCTTCCCCCTTGAATAGAATCCGCGTCGCCGGTGCCGCGGTGGTACGGGCGAACGAGTGGGTGAGCAGTGGGTGAACGGGGCGGGGCGCGCGCATGGCAGCGGCCGAATACAGCATCCCGACGCCGGACGATCGGACGACGATCGTTTGCCTCCATTGCGGGCAGTCGCAGGAGGTCGGCCGCCGGGCCATGTCGGTCACGTGCAAGTTCTGCCACAAGTCGCTCAAGCTCGAAGACATCCGCATCAAGGACTACCAGGCCCGGCGGACCATCGAGACCGTCGGCGTGGTGACTATCGAGAAAAAGGGCAACGTCATCAGCGACAAGATCCAGTGCGGTGGCCTGATCGTCCGTGGGAAGATCAAGGGGCACATCGTCAGCCGCGGGCCGGTCCTGATCGGACCGGAGGCGGAGATCAAGGGGGACGTGACGGCGCCGTCGATCGCCGTGGGCGCGGGGGCGATCCTGGAGGGGAATTACATCATCGGGCAGAATGGAGACGGAATGTAAAGGGGTCAGGGGATCAGGGGATTGCGGGGGAGTTGTTGCCGCACGTGTGTGAGCACGTGTTCCGGCGTGAGCCATTGCAGGCACGACTGGTGCGAGCACCGCCGCGAGTAGCACGGCGAGCAGGGGATGTCGAGGCGGAGGACCGTCTCGGGGCGATCATAGGGGCCGGTGCGGGTGGGGTTTGTGGGGCCGAAGAGAGTGACCAGCGGGCGGCCGAGGGCGGCGGCGATGTGCATGGGGCCGGAATCGTTGGCGATCACCAGCGCGGCGCCTTCGAGAAGGGCCACGAGCTGGCGGAGCGTGGTTTTGCCCGTCAAATCGAGTTCGGCGGGGATTTGCGAGCAGAGTTCCACTTCCGAGGGCGAGCCCGCGACGATCGTGGGGAGATGAAAACGCTCCCGCAAGATGGGGACCAGAGCGGCGAAATGCCCCGCCGGCCAGCGCTTGGTCGGCCAGTTGGTGCCGGGCAACAGGACGGCGTAGCCGTTTGCGACATGCGGATCGCGATTTGCGGTGAGCAGTTCTCGGACGCGGGCCCGGTCTTCGTCCTTCGTGGGGAAATGAAACTCCACCGGCGAGCGGCCGCAGTCAATCGCCTCGGCGACGGCCAGATACCGCTCGATTGCGTGCTGCTCCATCGTGTGGACCGGCACCCGGTGCGTGTAGAACGCCGGCGCGAACTCCCGGGCGTTGGAAAAGCCCACCCGCACGGGCGCGCGCGTCTCAAAGGCGAAGAACGCCGAGCGGAACAGGCCCTGGAGGTCGATGACCAGGTCGAACCGCTCGCGGCGGAGGCGGCGGAGAAATCCGACGAAGTTCAGCGCCGCCAGCGGGTGACGCCAGGCCAGTCCATACTGCCGGCGGTCGAACAGGATCACTTCATCGAGCTGCGGGTGACCGTCAATCAATCCGGCGCAGGCGGGCGTGACCAGCCACGCGATGTGCGCCTTGGGATACCGCCGCCGCAGCAGGTTGAGGAAAGGCAGCGTGTGGACGACGTCGCCGATCGCACTGGGCTTGATGATCAGAATGCGGCCGGGATCGGACACGGGAACGGGCGCGCTCATCGCCCCTCCCGGATCATCTTGGCGTGCGGCGCGTAGCCCTGGCACAGGGCGAGCGAGTCGGCCGGGGTGTATTGCGGGTGATCCCGCAGGCTCCGGAGCAGGCGCTGCGGCGCCGATTCGCGCTTCGGCCATCGCCGGATGCCGTCCACGTCAATCAGGACCGGCTGGGGACCCAGCCGCTCGTCGGGGCGGACCATCCAGTTGGTCGCCTTGGCGTCCCAGTGGTGCAGGCCGTGCTGGTCGAGCTGGCGGAGCGTGCGGCCGGTGCGGCGGAAGAGCAGGTTTCGCTCGCGCGCCGGCAGCTCGTTTAGCCGAGATCGGGCGAGCGTTTCGCCCGGCACGCGCTCGAAGACGATCAGCGCGTCGGTCACGTACCCGAGCTTCCGCCGCTCCATCAGCAGCAGCGGCCAGGCGGTCGGGACGTTGCGCGCCACCAGGTCCCACGACTTGCGCCACGCGCGGCGGGCGCGGGTGCCCCGGACGACGTCGGTGAGGTAACGGTGCCACAGCTTGCGGCGGGGGTGCTTGACGATCACCCCAACCGGCCGGCCCGCCAGCGTTACTTCGCCGGCCAGCACGTCGCCGGACCGCGTGCTCTTGAGCGTCTCGATCTGCCCCGAATCGATCTGCGCAAGCAGCCGCGGCCACTCCGAAGCCCAGTCCTTCTCCGTTACCTCCAACCGGCTTGCGTCGGACCATCGCTTGGGATACTTGGCGTGTTTGAAGTAGTAGCCGCCCCATTCGCCGGCGGAGATTTCGCCGAAGTAGCGGTTTTCGCCCTCGACGCGCGAGAGGAACTTGTTGACCAGCCGCGTGGTCTGGGGGTTGTACGTGGGGAGAGGCCCCCCGGGGCCGAGCGTGTCCCAGGCGCGCTGGAGGTCGCCGTTGGATGCGAACGGCCGGGCACTGTGGCCGAGCAGCAGGAGGTCCGACAGGCGCAGTCCGTCCTTGCGGACGGCATAGCCGTCGAGGAGGTGGAGTTTGCCGGACTGGTCCAGGAGGACGTTGCCCAGGTGCAGGTCCGAGTGGCCGAGTTTCGCGCGGGCGAGTTGCTGGAGGAGCTGGACCAGTTGCCTGGACAGCGAGAGGTGGTCCGGGACGGGCAGGCCGTCGAGCTGGAGCCGGTTGAGGTAGAGGTCGAGCTGCTGCGATGGCTCGATGCCCTCAAGGATGACGGCGTCGCCGATTTGCATTCCATCGGGCGCGTCCAGCCGGTACCCGACGAGCATCGCGACGGCGCGCGGCGAGGGGATCGACGCCTTCTGGAGGAGCTGGAGGCGGGTGAACTCGCGCAGCGCCGGCGAGCCGCGCACGAGGCGCTTCAAGCCGCCGCCGCGACGGGGATAGAACTTCAGGTAATATGATTTGCCGTCGTGCTCGAACCGCCAGATCTGCCGATAGCCGCGGTCCTTCACGAGGCTTCCCACCCTCGGGAGGTCGCGGAGGGTCTGTTCGAGCTGGGCGGCGGACGAGGGCACCGGGCGGGGTTTATATCAGAACTGCGTCGGGTAGGGGCGAACCTTGTGGTCGCCCGTCCAGTTCGGCGATTGGCGAGCACGACGTCGCCCGCTAGGCCACCGCGATGCCTTCAATTTCCACCAGCAGCTCCGGGCGGCAGACGTCGGCGTGCACCAGCTCCAGGTGCTGCAGCGAAGAGAACGAGTCGAGTATCAAATTCGCGATCGTCCGCGCGTCGTTCTGGTTAACGTAATACGCCCGGAGGTGGCGGAACTGGTACAGCCCCGGCGGCGGAGACGGCTGCTCACGCAACATTCCCCCGGCCGCGGCGTGCAACAGCGTGAGAAGGTTCTGGAAAGTTTCCAGCGTCTGCCGCTGCACGTCCCCCGCGTGCTTCGAATCCTCGCCGCGGACGCTTGCGGTGCCGCCGACCAGGATCAATGGCGGGCGGTCGGGCGCGGGGCGGATGACGGTGGCGCGCGCGAAGCAGGGGGGCTGCGGCCCGTAGCGGCGGGAGTATCGGTACGGCGCGATCTGCCGCGGGTTGGCCACCGCGTCGCCGGGGCGATCGGAGGCGAGGCAGTGGATGACCAGGTCGGTGCCGTGGTGCCCGACGCCCGTGGCCGTAGCCAGCCGCCGGTCGAACGCGTCAGGCGAGCCGTACCAGTTCGAAAACGCCGCGAACCTTCCGGCGTTGAAGACCATGTAGCGGTCAGTGCCGTCGCCCAGCGGTCGGCCGATCTCCGGCACGTGGTTCCACAGCCGCACCGGGTTCGGCGTCGGCGAGTCGGCCAGTGTCCTGTTGATCAGCTGGTATGCCTCTGCGGTACGCTGCTGAAACTCCGCGGCGTCAAGTGCGACCGCCTCCGGCACGCGGACCGTTACCAGCGAAAACGCGCGCGACTGCGTCAGGTGGGCGGAAAACCGGCCACCCACGTTGAGCGGGCGCGGCGAAGCGGAGTCGCCGATCAGGTCGCAGACCCACGCCGGCGGCAGCAGCCCCGCGGCGCCGAGGTCCAGTGGTTGCGTGCGGGGATTTGGAAGGGAGGCAGTGTTCATTTCGTCGGAACGCAAGTCACTTACCGCGCTTATCAGTTTGTTAGGGCTCGATTCTTGAGTCAAATTTCGGACTTTTTCGAGGCACGGTGCAGGAGCATGGCCGAGGAGAGGCCGGTGTAGTCGGTGGCGATGACCGCAAAAGAATGCGGCGATTCGACGCCTTTGGCCGGCACGAGGCGGCCGGCCCGGGCGACCCTGTCCGAAACGCGCGGCCCCGGCCCGAACAGCGCCGGCAGGCGCCCGCTCAGCAACACCGCAGCGATCGACGCCAGCGGCCCGGCGCTGAAAAGTTCGGGCGTGTGGCCGTACAGGGCGGAAACGACAACGTCCCGCGGATCACTCCTGAGCACCTGCCGCAGGGCCGCGGATTCGATCCGGTCGATGCACGTGCCGTTGGCGCTGGTGAGCAGGTGGTCGAAGTTCCCGAGGTCCGCCAACGCCGCCCGGGCGGCGTCGGTTTCGCGGCCGGCTTTGGCCATTGCCGCAGATGCCGCCAGGATCGACCCGCGCGGCCGCGCGCCCCGCGCGGCGGCGGAGGCGCGGGATTCCAGAACGAACGCCACCGCCCCGGCGCACGTGGCGAACCCCGGGGAATTCGTGAACGGCGCCGTCGCGCCTTCCCCGGCGTACAGCCCGCAGTGCTTGTACGCCGCGTTCGTCGGCGGCGCGTACTCTTCGCCGGCCGAGACGATCACACGATCCGTCTGGCCGGAAGAGATCCGCAGCGCTGCCAGGCGCAGCGCGTCCAGCCCGGCCGTGCGCGACCCGATCACCGTCTGGCACGAGCCCTTCAGCCCGAACATCAGCGACAGATGGGCGGCCGCCGCGTTCGGCACGCCCTCGGCAAACAGCAGCGGGTTGGCCGCGTTGACCCCCTCGCGCACGATCTGGCTGTAGTACTCGAAGCAGTAATTGGACGAGCCGTGGGTCGTGCCGAGGATCGCCGAGCAGGCCGCGGCAAAGGCGGGCAGGTCGGTGACCGACGCGTCCTTCGCCGCCAGCGCCGTCGCGGCGAGCGACAGCTTCACGTAATCGCTGAGCCGCCGCACCCGCCGCGTGTTGAGCAGCGACGCGATCTGCGATTCGGCCACCGAACCGGTGTCCCGCGTCACCTGCCGCGGCGAGCTCGAGCACAGCATCGCCGCGAACGCCTCGTTCCCGACGCCACCGGGCAGCACAATCCCCACCCCCGTGATCCAAACGTCTTTGAACGCGCCGTTTGTGCCGCCGGCGGCTCGCCCGTGATTTTCTTCGATTTTCAAAGACGCCGGCGGGCCGCCGGTGCCACATTGCTGCGGCCCCCGAATGATCAGGCACGTATTCGCCCCGCCAAATCCCAGGGACATGGTCAACGCCGTCCGAAGCTCCGCCGGTTGCGCCGCCGTCGCCAGGCGCAAACTCGCGAACTCAATCGCGTCCGGCGTGACGTTGACCGTCGGCGGGACTGTCGAATTGCGAAGCGCCATCGCCGTCAGGATCAGCTCGACCGCCCCCGCGCCGCCGAGCGTGTGGCCGAGGTGACTCTTGAACGCCGCCACCGGCACGCGCGGCAGATGCTGGCCGAACACGCGGGCCAGCGCTTTGTACTCCGCCGCGTCGTTGTCCGGCGTCGCCGTCGCGTGGGCGGTAATCAGATCGACCTCCGCCGCGTTCACGCCCGCCGCCTTCAGCGCCGCCTCCATCGCCCGCGCGGCCCCGTCCCCTTCCGGGTGCGGCTGCGAGAGGTGGTGTGCGTCGGCCGACTCGCCGAACCCC
>Ga0308175_100003079_pt1 | contig 11509 bp, 6 predicted proteins | sample PhyCR1_3_FD_203893 | JGI IMG/M metagenome (GOLD analysis project Ga0308175, IMG submission 203893) | Soil microbial communities from UC Gill Tract Community Farm, Albany, California, United States - DLSLS.C.R1 | ecosystem: Environmental > Terrestrial > Soil > Agricultural land | place: USA... | reverse complement strand
TTGCCGGAGGTGAGCCGCTCGGTGTGATCCGAGGCCGGCGTCTCCACCTCACGGCGCCGGTCGGCGGTCATCGGCGTGAGCGGCGTCGAGAGAGGCGTCATGACCGTGCCTCCACTACCGTGTCGGCGGTCATCATCAACACTCCATTGATCGCGGCGAGAAAGGTCGATTGCACGAGCGGCTTGCGCAGAAACGCCGCGGCACCGGCGTCCGCGGCGCGCGCGGCGGCGGCGAGAATGCTGAACACGATGACTGGCACGTCGTGCAGCGCCCGATCGTCACGGACGAGCCGGCACAAGGTCAGCCCGTCGATCTTCGGAATCAGAATCTCTGTGATCAGCAGCACGGGTGGCTCGGCTTGCATGCGCTCGAGCGCGCACTGACCGTCGTCCGCGAACTCGACCGCGAAACCCGCATTCGTGAGAAAGAACTGCTGCAGCTCTCGTACGTTGCGGTCGCGCTCCGCGATCAAGATGAACGCTCTGCCACCCTGATCGTGCGTCATCGGTGCACCTCGCGCGAAGCGACGTCGGTGGGACAGCGTCCGCGAAGTCGCTCGGCGCGGTCCACTAGTCGGCGCGGATGGGCCCGTCGATCTGGCCACCGAGATGCCCGAAGTACGCCTCGACGCACCAGAGTATGACGCGCCGCATGACGGCGGCTTGCTCCATCCTGGAGGTCGTCTTCGACGCCTCGATCAACTCGGTGAGCGCCAGGATGACCCGGCCCGGAGACGTTCCAGCGAGACGCTCTTCACCCACGTACGTCCAGACACCGCGACGCAACATCGATTCGTCGACCGGCTGCGCCGCGAGCGCGGCGGCGATGACCCCTTCGAGGTCTTGGGACTCCCGCAATTGGGAGGGGGTGCGCGCGGGAGAGGCGGATGGCACGTCCGGCCGATTCATGGAGCCTCCGAGAACTTACGGGATCAGGCTGACCACGAATGGCTCGAGGTGTCCTGCGCGCATCGCGCGACGAGGAGCACCGAAAGGGGCGCCGCAGAGACGGCACACCAGCTAGTAAGAGTCTAACGGATGAGACGGGTCTTCGCTTGCTTATTTGTGCGAGTGCGGACGCTCCGGTGTCGCGGGCTCGTCATGCTGACCCGCCGGCGGCTCCGCACCTCGCTGCTCCGCCACGCCTCACATCGGAGTCGCCACCGCGTTCGCCTGCGTGATCGGGAACGACGAATGCTGTGCCCAGTTGCCCTGCGGATTGGTACCGTTCCACCAGTGCGTCCACATCGCCAGGTCGTTGCCGGTCCAGAGAAGGTCGAGCTGTTGCGGCTCGCGGCTGGTGGCGAAGATCCGCGAATGCGGATGCACCATGTTGGGTGGCGTCACGTCGAATGGAGCGACCCAGTGCGGGTGTGGTGCGTCGTCGCTCCAGAAGGTGCTGGTGACGGCGCCGCTCGCGCTGCGCCAGTACAGATCGACCTGCGTTGGAATCCGTGACACGCTCACGAGGTCGTCGCCCGGCGGAACAGTTCCGGGCGGCAGCACGTTGAACGCCTCGTGCTGGTCCCAGCGGCCCTCGCTGTTGCGGTCGTCCCACCACTGACTGCGCACGGCACCGTCGGGCGCGACCCAGAACACGTCGAGGTGATGCGAGGTCTTGGCGACCGCGGTCAGCGGCGAGTCGGGGCGCGCCGAACCGGGAGGGGCGATCATGAAGTGCGGGTGCTGGATCCAGTTGCCGGTTGGATGGGTCGCCGACCACCAATGTGTGAAGACGGCTCCATCGGCGCCGATCCAGAACAGATCGATCTGCTCGTTGATCCGCGAGACCGCGACGATCGGCGAGTCGGCGCGGGCGGCATCGCGCGGGGTCACCGCGAAGGAGTTGTGCTTCTCCCACGCGCCGTCGGGGAAGGCGCCGGTCCAGAAGTGTGAGCGCACCCCGCCGTCAGCGGCGATCCAGAACAGATCGATCTGATCTGGTACGCGCGACACCACGGCGAGCTTCCCCTTCGGTGCGGGCACGTCGCCAGGCGGTACGCCGGGAATGGCGAACGGCACGCTCCACTCGTTGCCGTTGGCTCCGACGGCGCGCCACTTCGTCCAGACCTCGCCGTCGGCGCCGATCCAGAACAGGTCGAGGTTCTCCGACGTTCGAGCGACGGCCACGATCGGCGAATCGAGACGGACCACTGTTGGGTTGGTGAGCGGTACCGCGAGCCCCCACGAGGCCTTGTTGATGTAGGCGTCCCAGTAGCTGGCGTTGACCGATCCGTTGGCGGCAGTCCAGGCGATGTCGAGCCGGTAGATGTCGCGCGAGGCCAGGGCAGCGGCGGTGTGGCGCGGCGCGTCCTTGCGGAACTGATAGCGCCGAGGAATGAGCGGGTCGCGCATGTCGAGCACCAGCCTCTGTTGCATGTATGGGTTCTCGACCGTGACGTAGCCGTTGTGGCCGTCCGTCCCGGGCTCGGTGTTGACGATGTCGCCGCGCGCCAGAGGCCACTGATGGATGTCGGTGTCGAACGCGTAGCCGTTGACGCCGAGGATGCCCCATCGATAACCGTCGCCACTCGCATTGGGGTTGAAGCGAATGACTCGGCCGTCGGTTGTCTCGTAGACGTTCTCGCCCTCCGAGACGTAGGTGCGCCAGGCGTTCTTCGCCTTCACCAGGTTCACGAACTGCGCGAAGTCCATCCGATCGGCCGAGATGACCTCGAAGAAGCCGAAGTTGCTGGCGTTGATGTACGGTGGGGCCAGGTGCAACGAGCCCGATGCCAGCATGCACGCCCCGGTGGTGCAGTCCTGGATGTGCGCGGCGACGTAGAGATTGAGATTGTCGTGCCAGTTGACGCTTCCGGCGGAGCAGTCGATGAACGTCCACGGGCCGTCGCGCACGACGGCTGGCGTGTAGTCGTCCTGCTGCGCGCCCGGCGTGTGGTACACGGCCGGATGCGACTGCACCTGGTGCACGAGGAACGACGCGGGGATCGTGACGTTGAGGCCACAGGCGAAGCCCGGCAGCACACCGGTGTTGATCCGGTCGCGCTCGAAGTTGGCACCGTCGACGCGGATGAAGTCGGCGCGATCGCTTCCCGCCCGCGATGGCATCAACGTGGTCGGAAGCGCGTTCCCGTTGTCCTTGTACTTGACGATCTCGTCGTGGTCGAGATTGCCCGAGCGCAGCCAGATGCCACCGGCGGTGAGCAGCAGGTCGCGCGAGCTCGCGTAGATCTCCACGCCGCCGGGAATGGGGCTGATCCGGATGCCGACCCGGTTCAGGATGGCCTGCACCTCCGCGGGAAGCGGGGCAGGCAGTCGGTCGCCGTGATGGAACTGCTGGTAGTACGCGTTGTGGCTCTTGTCGAGCAGGATGTCGAGGATGATCTCCGGCACCCGATAGCTCGACAATCCGGCGAGCATGATGTCGGCACGACCTCCCCACGCGGCCTTGAAGCCGACGTCGGCCAGACCATCGGGTACGCCCGCGAGCGCCAGGAAGCGCCACGTCTGTGGATCGCTCTCGTCGTCGTAGAGCAGCGTATCGCCGATGTGCTCGCGCAAGCGACGGAATGGCGGAACTCGGCGCAGCCCATTGCTCGATACGGCCACCTTGATCGATACGTAGTCGAGCACCATGCGCGCGGCACGCTTGATCCGCTCGTCCCACGCGTAGTCGTAGAGATTCTGGAGCGCCGCCATGCTGTAGCGCTGATAGGGGCGAGCGTTGTACTCCCAGAAGTCGAACTGCAGGAACCGCTGCAGATGCGCGAGCATCCACGTGTTCATGCCGTTGGTCTCGTTGTCGTAGTTGAGCTGCTGCACCAGCGCCTCGACGAGCTGCGCGCGCGCCGAGCCCAGGAACCCTCCAGGCAGGCTGGCGTCCACCTCGCCGCGCAGCGCATCCACGTCCTTCCACACGCCGCGCTGCCACTGGTCGAGTGCCAGGAGCTGGTTGGTGAGATAGCGCGACGTCTCGATCAGGAGCACGTGGTTCTCCGTCTCCCACGGATCCGAGAAGACCGCGCCGGCCACGCCGCCGACGTTGACATGGTCGGCGTTCGCCGGCCGAGCGCCGCGCGTATTCAGCAGATCGTTCAGCACGTGGGCCGCCACCTCCGGACGCAGCTTCGCGCCATGCCGGTACATGATGAGCACCAGGCCCTTGAGCACGGTGTCCCACTCGCCGGTGCGCTTCGCGAGCGGGATGCCCAGAAAATCCTCATCGGCGCTCGTGCCGGTTCTCTCGCGCACCACCGTGCGCAGCAGTGCGTCGTTGACGGCGCTGATGTTGTCGATGGTCAGTACGTCCCAACCCGCATCGGGGAACATCGGAGGCAGCACCGGGCCGCGATGCGTATTGGCCGGCGAGCTGCCGCCTAGCTCGAGGCGGGCGATGGCGTTGTTGACCGCACCGTCTCCGTCGATCTCGCCACCGACCCAGTCGCCGGGATACTGCAGCGTCGCCTCGTACGCGACGGCGACGTTCGCGCGCTTGCGAAACGCGGATTCCTCATTGGAATCCAACGGCGTACGCGCAATGGGGAATCCGCCGTAATCGATCTCGTTGCGACCCATGGGTGCTTTCAGATGTGGGAGGTGTCCCTACGGTACCGCAAATGGCGGGCGCCGCCAGTGCAGGACGTGAAGACAGGAGAGACAGGTGGTGTGCGCGTCGCGTCGTCGCGCCGCTCCGTAGATGGAGGCGTACCGCTCGGCGCGTCACCGGGTGGCGCCGGTGCGCCGCGGCCGTAGCTTCTACGCCATCCCATCCGATCGTCCGAAGGCTCGCGAGTCCCGCATGTCGCTTCCTCTGCACCATACTCGCCAGCTTGGCCGCAGGTGGCGCACATCGAGCGCGCAGATCATCAGCTCGGCCACTCGCGCCCCGCTGCTGCTGCTGCTCGTCCTGCTGTTCGCGCCGTTCGTCGCTCCGAGCGCGCCCGCGCAACGCTTGGCCGGGACGTCGGCCGCGAGTGATGCCGGCGCCCCATCGTGGGTGCACGAGTCCTGGACAGTGAAGGACGGCCTGCCCGTCAACTCCATCAACGCCATCATCCAGGACCGCACTGGCTACATCTGGATGGGCACCTTCGATGGCCTGGTGCGCTTTGACGGCGTGCGATTCAGCATCTTCAATTCCAGCAACTCGGAGCTGCCAAGCAATCGGATCATCGCCGTGAAGGAAGGGCGCGACCGCGCGCTCTGGCTGACCACCGAGCAGGGGCACGTCGTTCGCTTTCGCGACGGACGATTCCAGAACCTCGCGTTTGCCAACGGGAAGGGCGATCAAGAGCGCGCCACGCTCTGCGTGGACGACGACGGCGCGGTCTGGGTCGGTACGTCGCAGGGCTTGTGGACAGTCCGCGGCGACAGCCTCCTCCCGGTGGCGCGCGGAACGCTCAGCGCGCAAGTCAGCGCGATCATCCCGCGGCGCGACGGCGGGGTCTGGGTCGGTACCTCAGGTGCAGGAGTGTTCAGGATCACCGGCGCGAGCGAGGCGACGAAGATCGCGAACATCGCGGCGGTCGATGCGGACATGATCATCCACATGCTCGAGGACGCGACAGGCTCCGTCTGGATCGCCGGAACGCGACGGCTCTGGCGCTGGCATGATGGTCTCGTCGAGGTGAAGTCAGCCGGGCACTCGCTCGTCGCCTCGAACGTCGTGCAGGTGGCGGCGACCGGCACGGTGTTCGTTCAGGCAACGGACGGTATGTATCGCGTCGACGCCGATCACGCCGTGTTGGTCGGTCCTCCGAGTCAAGCGTCGAGCCTGGGGCTCTGGGCGGACGCGCGCGCGATCTGGACTGTGGCGGGGAGTGAGATTCGCCGAAACGGCAAGCCCGTCATCGACATTCCGGGACTGCGCGAGATCGTCGGTGAGCTGCCCGACCGCGAAGGAAGCATGTGGATCGGAACGCAATCGGCCGGTCTCCACCGCCTCAAGCCCGCGCTCTTCACGACCTACGGTATTCCGGCGACTGACGGTCGACTCAACGCCTACGCGACGTACGTCGATCGCACCGGTGCCGTCTGGGTTGGCTCATGGGGAAAATCCGCGGGAGTGCGGCGCATCGATCCGTCGACTGGTCGCACCGAGGTGATGGGACAGCAGGTGGAAGGCGACGTCAACTCGTTCTACGAAGACAGCGCGGGTCGAATGTGGGTGGGTGCCCTTGGCCTGTACGCATGCTCGCCGCCGGCGATGAGGTGCCGCGCCGAGGGGCCGCGCGATCTCCGCGGCCGCCATGTCGTCGCACTGTACGGAGACTCGAGTGGTCTCTGGGCAGGCGCCACCGGCGCTCTCTTGCGCTACGATGGAACGAGCTGGACGACGTTCTCTCCCGAATCCGGTGCGCCGGATGCCACGGTTCGCGCGTTCGCTACCACGCGCGACGGCGCGCTGTGGATGGGCACGAATGGCGGCGGCCTCGCGCGCTATCGCGATGGACGGTTCTCGCGCATCACTCGCGCGGACGGACTGCCGAGCGATCTGGTTCGCTCGCTGTACACCGACGCGGACGGTTGGCTCTGGGTAGGCACAGAGGGTCGCGGCCTCGCGCGTCTCGACCCGCGCGCATGGAGCGCCGATCAGAAGGGCGCGAGCCGAGCCATCGTTCGCATCTCCACCACGGATGGCCTCTTCGACGACGTCATTCACCAGATTCTCGACGATGGCGCAGGGCGACTCTGGATGAATACGAATCGCGGAATCTTCTGGGTGCCACGCGCGGAGCTCAACGCCTTCGCCGAGGGACGCGCCGCGTCGGTACACTCGACGGCGTACTCGGAGCGCGACGGCATGCGCAATCGCGAGGGAAACGGCGGCGTGCAGCCCGCCGGCGCGAAGGGGCGCGACGGACGGCTCTGGTTCCCGACGCAGGATGGCGTGGTGGTGGTGGATCCGCAGAGGGTGAGCGGCGATCGGCGCGACACCCCGGCGGTAGTAGAAGACGTTCGCGCCAACGGGCGAGCTCTTCGTCCGGAGCGAGATTCGATCGCGCTCGCGCCCGATCAGCGCGACGTGCAGTTCGAGTACACCGCGCTCACCTTCCTGGAGCCGGCCAATACTCGATTTCGTTATCGGCTGGAGCACTACGACGCCGCCTGGGTCGACGCAGGCGCTCGGCGCTCCGCCTTCTATACGAAGGTGCCGCCGGGACGGTACACCTTCCGCGTCGAAGCGAGCGACGCCGCCGGCGGATGGCTCGCACCAGGGAGCTCACTCGCGGTGCAGGTGCTGCCACGCGTGTGGGAAACAGGAATGTTTCGTTGGGCGCTCGGTGTCGCCCTGGCTCTGCTCGCGCTCGTCGCCATCCGTCTGCGCGACTCGCGCCTGCGCGCTCGCGCCGCGCACCTCGAACTGGTGGTGGATCAACGCACGGCTGCGCTGCGCGAACGCGAGCGCGAGCTGGCCGAGCGAAACAGCGCGCTGCAATCTCTCGATCACGCCAAGACGCGGTTCTTCGCCAACGTGTCGCACGAGCTGCGTACGCCCCTCACGCTCACGATCGGGCCTCTCGAGGATCTGCGTGCACGCGCCGGCGGCGACCCACAGGTTGAGCGCTGGCTCGACATCGCGCTGCGAAACGCGCGCCGGCTGCTGCGGTTGGTCGATCAGATTCTCGACGTCGCCAAGCTCGAGGCGGGCGCAATGCTCCTCGCGCCGCGTGCACTCGATCTGGCTCCATTCTCGCGCGGTGTGCTCGCGGCCTTCGCGCCGGTCGCCGAACGGAAGGGCATCCATCTCACGATGGAGACGCCGGATTCGTTCCTCGGCGCGTTCGATGCGGACGCCATCGAGAAGATCCTGACGAACCTCGTGTCGAACGCCATCAAGTTCACGCCGAGCGGCGGGTCGGTGCACGTCGCACTTCTCGAGGATGCCGACTCGGCGCGGCTGCTCGTTCGGGATTCTGGTCCCGGGATCACACCCGATCAGATCGCCCATGTGTTCGAGCGATTCTATCAGGTCGATGAGACAGTGACCCGGTCGCAGCCGGGAACGGGCATCGGGCTCTCGCTGGTGAAGGAGCTCGTGGAGCTGCACGGCGGCCGAGTCGAGGCCGAAAGCGGGGGCCATGGAACGGTGTTCACGGCGATCATTCCGATCGGGCAACCATCAGTCGGTGTCGCGATCTCGAACGCCGCCGGTGCTCCAGGCGTCGCGATTGTTGCCGCGAGCGTCACGGGGGAGCATCAGGGCAGCTCGGCCGAGTGGAGCACCGACGAGCGGAGTGACGACGTTCCCACGCTTCTCGTCGTGGACGACAGTGCAGACCTGCGGAACTACATTCGCGATCATTTCGCTGCGCGGTTCCGCGTGCTCGAGGCGGCGGACGGCGCGGAGGGGATCGCGCTGGCGCGCCGGCACCTGCCCGACGTCGTACTCTCGGACGTGATGATGCCTGGTACCGATGGGCTGGAGCTCGTGCGGGCGCTCCGGGCCAGCGCCGAGACGGACTTTCTGGCAATCGTCCTTCTGACGGCGCGGGCTGAGGACGAGCAGCGGCTCGATGGACTCGAGCGCGGTGCGGACGACTACCTCGTGAAGCCCTTCGAGATGCGCGAGCTGGATGTGCGCGTGCGGAACCTGACCGCGGCTCGGCGCCGCCTGCGCGAACGCCTGCCGACGCAGCCCACCGAGAGGAGAGCCGTCTCCGATCGCGTAGCGCCTGCCGATCAGGCATACGTCGCACGGGTCGAGGAGGCGATCAGGGTTGGCCTCGGCGACCCCGATTTCGGGGTGGGCGAACTGGCGGATGCGGTGGCGCAGGACCGGTCGCATCTCTTCCGCCGCGTCAAGCAGCTCTTTGCGGAATCGCCGTCCGGTCTGATCTGGCGCAGGCGGATCGAGGCAGGCGCGCGGCTACTCACGGAGGGGTCATCGACGGTGACCGACGTGGCGTACGCGGTGGGATTCAACAGCCTGTCCCACTTCTGCCGACGGTTCAACGCCGTCTATGGCATGACGCCCGCGACCTACCGCAGCCAGGCGTCCATTCCGGGCGACTGATCACCGGTGCGGCGGCCATGGGGGACCACCCAGGTTGCGCCGGACGATCTCCAGGTTGCGTGCAACATCCATCGCCAGAAGCCGCAACCTTCAGGCTCAGTGCCGGAGGGCAGTCCCGATACCATCTCCAGGAATCGTTCTCGTTCTACTATCTACGCCTGGAGGCGGTCATGCGCGGGGATCGAAGCGTCATTGGGAGCATCATAGGAATAGCTGCACTCCTCGCCGGTGCGAGCTGCGGCACCTCGACCGATCTCGCACCTACGAACGTCATGACGCCGCACGAGGCTGCGTCGCTCGATCGCGATGCCGCGAATCCGCACGCTGATCACGGCATGGAGGCAACGACGCTCTATGTGTGGGCCAGCGACCAGGCGCACCGGGCCCCTGACTTCCTGGCGGTAATCGACTTCGATCGCCACTCGCGAAGCTACGGCAAGGTGCTGAAGACGGTGCCCTTGCCGCCGCCGGGCAACATCGGCAACGAGCCGCATCACTGCCACACGTCCGCCGACCAGACGATTCTGGCCTGTGGTGGGCTCCTGAGCGTGCTCAAAGGGCAGAACGACATCTTCTTCTTCGACATCATCGACGCGAGGAACCCGAAGTTCCTGCGCTCCACCCGGGCGCCCAACTCGAGCATCACCGACGACTTCCTGGCGCTTCCCGGCGGCGGATTCCTCGTCACCAACATGGGGTCCGCGTCGGGCGGGGCGGGGGGACGCGTCGTGGAATTCGACAAGGGGCTGAACCTCGTCGCGGAATATCCGGCTACGTCGCCCGCTGACGGTGGCTTCAACCCGCACGGCATGGACGCCGACTTCTCGGAGAACCGGCTCGTGACCAGCGACTTCATCAACCCGGTGACGACGCTGAACGCGTTCGCGGGACCCATGGAGTTGCGAAGCTCCGTGCGATTCTGGGATCTGCGGAAGCGCAGCATCACGCGGACGGTGGCGCTTCCCGACAACGCCGGCACGATGGACGTGCGCCTCATTCCCGGTGACCGGCGCGGCCGGGCCATCACGGTCAACATGTTCACGGGACTCTTCTACACCGTCGATCCGACGGATGGCAGCTTCGTGCAGGCGTTCGATGCCGCGACCGTGACGCCGAGCGTGGCGACGCCCGTGCGTGGGGGTATGCCGGGTCTGCTGGCGATGCCGCGTGGCGGACGGCGCCTCATCTACGCCACGATCATGGCGGGGCAGGTCGTGATGCTCGACGTGACGAACCCCAAGCAGTTCACGCAGGTCTCGGTGCTCAGCTTCGGCTCGAACGCGGGACCACATTCCGTGCACCTCACGCACGACGACAAGCGACTCGTGGTGACGGATTACTTCCTCGACGAAGACGACGTGGGGAAGGTCCATCTCGACGGCGATCACAAGGTCCATGTGATCGACGTGGGGGAGAACAGCCTCACGGTGGCTCCCACGTTCAAGGTGGTGGACTTCAACACCGCGTTCGCGACCGGGCCGGCGCGGCCGCACGGAATCGGGATGAAATGAGCTCGCCAAGCGAGGATGGCGTGAGCGAGGGTCATGCGTCGCCCACGCCCCCTCACTCGGCGCGGGTGCGGTTGGAGGTCGCAGTCCTCGGCGACGACTACGAAGCGGAGTCAGCGCCCATTCCATCCACGAGCGACGAGCGCGCGCGCGTGAAGGTGCTGGTGGTAGCGGCCGAGGCGGACTTACGCGCATACGTCCGTGAATGTCTGCGCGAGCGCATCGATGTCGGGCTAGTGGAAGCAGCAACGATCGCCTCGGCGGTCGGTGCCGCGGCACGGCACTCGCCGGTGCTGCTCATCGTGGATGATCTGCAGCGTGCCATCGTCGACGCGCTTCCGCGCTACCCGGCACTCGTGATCGTCGACGACGTGCCGCGCGACGCGGAGCCTGTCGATACGCGCATTCGGTCGATCGTGCGGCCGTTCACGTCGGATGAGTTGCTTTCGGCGGTGGGGCGCGTGCTGGGCTAGGAGGTGCCGCCCGGATTTCAGGCGACGGCGGAGCCGCACTTCGACGACCTCCTCAGGGTCGCACCGACCCTCGCCCAACACCTGACCTGCAACATCCGTAGAGGATCAGGCGCACTCCGAGCGGACGACTCTCTCCCGTTTCGCTCCGCCGTTCGCCCGCCCATTGTCGAGCGACCAGTCTTCCCACCTCCCCTCAGCCTAGTTCAACACATGCGAAACGTTCTCATCCGCGCACTCGTCGCGCTGATCGTGCTCACGCCCTCCGTGTCGCGCGCGCAAGCCACGCACCCGGACTACTCCGGCACCTTCGTGCTCGACACCGCGCTGAGCGACCACGGGCGGATGGTTCCGTCTGCGATGACGCTCAAGATCACCCAGACGCCCACGGCTGTGACCGTCGATCGCAGCCAGACCACCCAGATGGGCGAGACGACGACCTCGATGAAATACGCCACCGACGGCTCGACGTCCAAGAACCAGCTGACGATGGGCGGCAACGCGGTCGACGTTTCCACGGTCGTCACGTGGGAAGCGGCGGTGCCCGTGTTCACC
>Ga0308175_100003078_pt1 | contig 11510 bp, 11 predicted proteins | sample PhyCR1_3_FD_203893 | JGI IMG/M metagenome (GOLD analysis project Ga0308175, IMG submission 203893) | Soil microbial communities from UC Gill Tract Community Farm, Albany, California, United States - DLSLS.C.R1 | ecosystem: Environmental > Terrestrial > Soil > Agricultural land | place: USA... | reverse complement strand
CGCCGGCTCGGGGTTCCACGGGATGATGTCGATCTTCTCGCCGCGCAGCTCCGACACGACCATCCGGACGCGTGAGCCGCGCGGGCCGACGCACGCGCCGACCGGGTCGACGCCTTGCGCATGCGACTCGACGGCGATCTTCGAGCGGTAGCCCGGCTCGCGCGCGACGCCGCGGATCTCGACGAGGCCGTCGGCGATCTCCGGCACCTCGAGCTCGAACAGCGTCTTGATCAGCTCGGGGTCGCGGCGCGAGAGGATGACCTGCGGTCCTTTTGTCCCGCTCCGCACCTCGGTGATCACTGCCTTGATCCGCGAGCCTTGCTCGTAACGCTCACCGTCGACCTGCTCGGAGCGCGGGAGCAGCGCCTCGACCTTGCCGAGGTCGACGAGGACGTTGTTGCGGTCGCCGGCCTGCTGGACGATGCCGGTGACGACCTCGCTCACGCGGTCGATGTACTCGTCGTACATCATCCGCCGCTCCTCCTCGCGGATGCGCTGGAGGATGACCTGCTTCGCGGTCTGCGCGGCGATGCGGCCGAAGCCTTCCGGCGTCACGTCCTCGCGCTTCACGTCCTCGTCCGGCACGTCGGACCAGTCGATCTCGAGGTCGTCGTCGGAGATCAAGGTGTGCTGCCGCTCGCCCGTCTCTTCCTCGAGCCGCTCGAGCTCCTCGAGCTTGCGCTCGCGCGCTTCGTCGAGCAGGCGCTCCTCGATGTCGCCGGGCAGCTCGATCGAGTAGACGCGGAAATCGCCGCGCTCGTCCATCTCGACGGTCGCGTGCCGGGTCGCGCCCGGCGTCTTCTTGTATGCCGCGAGCAGCGCGTCCTCGAGCGCCATGACGAGCGCGCCCTCCTCGATTCCCTTGTCGCGCTCGATCTCGCGAACAGCGTCGATGATCTCCTGGCTCATGGCCTACCTCTCGTCGATCAGATTGGCCCGCACGATCTCCTCGTACGGGACGTCATTCTCGTCGATCGTGACGTGCGTCTCGTCGGCGGCGACGACCTCGCCCTTCATGCGTCCGTCGCGCGTGCGGAGCTTGACGCGCCGCCCGATCACACGGGCGAAGTGCGCCGGCTTGCGCAACGGACGCTCGACTCCCGGTGACGACACGTCGACCGTATACTCGCGCAGGTAGTCGCGCAGGACGTCGGTGACGCGCACGCAGAGCGCATGGTCGACGCCTTCCGGGTGGTCGACGTACACGACAAGGCGGTCGGGGCTTGCAAGCTCGACCGCGAGCACCTCGACGCCGGGTAGATCGTGCTCGACGCGCGGTGCGATGTCGCTCTGCAATTGCTTTTCCTTTTCGTGTGCCGTCGCCATGTCGAAAAAAAATGGGCCCGCAGGGCCCATTTCGCCGAACTGCCGGTGAAATGTGGTCTCACGAGGATAGCAGCGCCCGGGCCCGGGAGGAGTCGAGGGCGACGTTCCTGGCCCGCCCCGCCGGCGTCGGGCGGCCCCGCACCGGGCCGCCTCGCAGGCGGGCGGCGAAGTCCTGCCGGGAAAGCGCCTCCGGGCCCGCGAGATGCAGGATTCCGCGCTGTTCCGTGAGGCGGAGCAGCGCAGCGGCGAGGTCGCGGACCGGGATCGGCGTGCGGATCTCGTCGGTGTGGAAGGTCACGTCGTCGCGCCGGGCGAGCGCCTCCTGCGGGCCGTCGGGCGGGCCGTACAGGAGCGACGTGCGCACGATCAGCGCTTCCGGGTGAAGCCGCCGGACGAGCTGCTCGGCCTCGAGCTTCTGCTGGCCGTACTCCATGACCGGCCGCGGCTCGTCGTCCTCGGTGTAGGGCGCCCCGTGCTCGCCGTCGAAGACGAGGTCGGTCGAAAGGTGGATCAACCGTGCGCCTGCGCGGTGTGCGGCGAGCGCGACGTTATGGCTTCCGCGGACGATCGTGTCGGCGTCGCCCATGACGTACGCGGTGTGAACGACGACGTCGGGACCGTGCTTGAGGAAACAGCGCATCGTCGCGTCGACGTCGCGCACGTCGAGCTGTACACCCTCCGGTACGGGGGTGCGGTGCCACGTTGCGAGCGCGTCGGGCGCCTGCCGGCGGAGCTCGCACCCGAGGTAGCCGGCGCCGCCCGTGATCAGTACCTTCACAGCCGTATCTTGGCCACCTGGGTCGCACTCCTCCGCGCCGTCAACCTCGGCAGCCGCAACAAGGTGCCGATGGCGGGGTTGCGCGCGGCCATGTCGAACGCCGGGTACGACGACGTGCGCACGGTGATCGCGAGCGGGAACGTCGTCTTCTCACGCAGCGCAAAGCCGTCGGCGCGCGCGCTCGAGTCGCTGATCGCCGACGAGTTCGACGTGCGGACGACGGTGATCCTGCGCAGCGGCGCGCAGCTGAAGAAGCTGCGCGCGGCCAGGCCCTTCGACGGGACCGCCTACGTCGCCTTTCTCACGATGCGTCCGCGGACGACGAGGCCGATCGAAGGGCTCGACGACTTCGCTGTCGTCGGCAGCGACATCGTGCTCCACTTCCCGCGCGGCTACGCCGCAGCGCAGCTGACCGGAGCGGTCCTGGAGAAGCGCCTCGGCGTCGAGGCGACGGTGCGCAACTGGAACACGGTCGAAAAGCTCGCCGACCTCGTCTAACGTGAGGGCATGGACGAGCGTGACTACTTCAACGCGACGAACCCGTGCCTCGCGCGGCCCGACCGTCATCGCCGCGCCGGCGAGCATCGCGACGTGCTCGTTGCGAGACGGAGCGTGCTCCGCCGACTGCTTGCGAAGCTCGCGCGCCGCGCGTAGGGGTCTCATGCCGTGCGGCCGCGCCATGCGGACGCACCCGCACGCCGGACACCATTCCGCCAAAGACCCCTAGCCGGCGTCCGGCGGGTTCCGGTCGCGGCGCTCGAGGAGCGCGCGCGGCCAGTCGCCGTCGCCGTTGTGACTCGGCTCGGTCCGTGCCGCGTTGACCCACGCGTAGAGCGGCGAGATGGGCTCTTCGAGCTCCACTTCGGCCTCGCGCTCTGTCGGCGCTTCGGCTTCCGAGGTCGCCGCCTGCTCGTCGGCTGCGGCACGCGCACGTGCCGCTGCCTCGCGACGCTCGCGCTCTTCGGCTTCGCGGCGCGCCTTCTTCTCGGCCTTCTGCAGCGCCTGCTGGTCGGCCTCCGCCCGCGCGCGTTCCCTCGCGTCATCGCGCGCACGTACCGCAGCCTCGCGACGCTCGCTCTCCTCCGCGTCGCGGCGCGCCTTTTCCTCCGCCTTCTGCTGTGCCTTCGCCTCGGCCTCGCGCTGCTCGGCATCGAGGCGCTTGCGTTCCTCGGCCGCGCGACGTGCCTTCTCCTCCGCCTCCTGCCACGCCTTCTCCTCGGCCTCGCGCTGCGCGCGCGCCTTCTCGTCCACCTTCTGCTGCGCCTTCGCCTCCGCCTCGCGCTGCGTGCGCGCCTGCCGCTCCCGCTCCTCCGCCTCGCGACGGTCGCGCTCCTCCGCCTTCCGCCTCGCCTTCTCCTCCGCCTCGTGCTGCGCGCGCGCCTGCCGCTCGGCCTCGCGTCGCGCCTTTTCCTCCGTCTTCTGCTGCGCCTTCGCTTGCGCCTCGTTCTGCGCCTCCGCCAGGCGCTCCCTTTCCCAGGCCTCACGACGCTCGCGCCGCTGGGCCTTCTCCTCCGGCCCGCTTCTCGCCCGCTCTCTGCGCTCCCGCGCCGCGACCTCGCGACGGTCGCGCTCCTCTGCCTTCCGCCGAGCCTTCTCAGCCGCCTTGTGCTCTGCCTGCGCCGTGCGCTCGCGCTGCTCGGCGTCGCGTCGCGCCTTGGCTTCGGCCTCCCGGCGTGCACGGGCCCCCGCCTCGCGGGCGGCACGCTCCTCTGTCTCCCGCCTGGCCTGTTCCTCGGCCTCGCGCTGCGCCCGAGCCCGCGCCTCGGCGCGCGCGTGCTCTTCCGCCTCGCGGCGCCGAAGCTCCTCGGCCTCGCGACGTGCCTTTTCCGCCGCACGCTGCGCCGCGCGCTCTTCTGCCTCCCGGCGCGCCTCGAGCCGCCGCGCGCGAGCCTCCGCGAGCCGTTCCGCCTCCTCCTCCGCCGCCTGCCACGCTCGCTGCTCGCCCCTTCCGGCCGTCGCCTGGAGCACGTCGGAGTAGGCGTACAGCCGGTGGGCCACCCGGCCCTCTGCCGTCGTATAGACGGCGAACACCGCGTGGTATCCGCGGCTTCCACCCCACTCGACGATGTCCGCGCGCGTATACACGGGCGGCAACGTGCGCGCAGGGGCGCTCGAGCCGGCGGCGATTTCGTCCTGCGCCTCCGGCCGCGGCGGAGCATCCGCCTGCGCGGGACGTCTCCAGAGCCTTTGCAGCATCTGGTGCGATCGTAAGCCGAGCGCGTTGGGCAAGGCCTGGACCTTCGTCTCGCGCTGACCGAGCTATCGGCGGCCCGGCGGGCGGGCGGCTCAGGCCTCGAGGACGATCGTCACCGGACCGTCGTTGAGGAGCTCCACCGCCATTTTCGCGCCGAAAACACCCTGCGCCACCGCCACGCCGAGCTCGCGCAGCTCGGCGCAGACGCGCTCGTACAGCGGCTCCGCTTCCTCCGGCGGCGCGGCTCCGGTGAACGATGGGCGGTTGCCCTTCGCCGTGTCGGCGAGGAGCGTGAACTGCGACACGACGAGCGCCCCGCCGCCGACATCGAGCAGCGAACGGTCGAACTTCCCGGCCTCGTCGGCGAAGACGCGCAGACGCGCCACCTTGCCGGCCAGGCGAACGGCAGCGTCCTGGCCGTCGCCGCGTGCGACGCCGAGGAGCACGCACAGTCCCGCGCCGATCTCGCCGGCGACCCGGCCGTCGACGCGAACTCGCGCCTCCGAGACGCGCTGGCAGACTGCGCGCACTACTCGGCGAAGTCTCTGATGCGCGCTCGGTACTGCTTCGAGCCCGGGCAGAGCGAGCTCGCGAGCTTGTAGTGCCCGTTCGCCTCCCGCTCCTTCCCCTGCTTCTGCAGGCAGCGGCCGAGCGCGTAATGCGCGTAGTCGTCGACCGGCGAGATCTCGAGCACCTTGCGGAACTCCGTCTCGGCCTCCTCCCACCGCCCGATCCGGAAGTACGCAATGCCGAGCGCTTCGCGAATCGAGGCCTTCTCGGGATCGCGCGCCTTCGCCTTCTCGAGTGACACCGTCGCCTGCGCCGCCATCCCCCGCTTGAGATGGGCGCGACCTTTCTGGAAGAGGCTGTAGGTGGTTTCGCTCATGACCCCAAATACGGAAAGTTCTCCCGTACCAAGTCTGCCGGATGGGTGAGATCGCGTGTCCTCCCGATCTCGAAGCCCACGACGTGCAGGCCGTCGGCGACCGCCCGCTCGTACGCGTCCGCCAACTCGTACGGGGGACCGGTCAGGCCGTCGAGATACGGGACGAGCTCCGCGCCGAGCGACCAGAGCGGCGCACCGGAGACGTCACTCGTGCGCGAACGATCGAGCACCTCGACGACGCGGCCGTCCTCGACGCGTGTGCCCCAGCGGTGCGGCGGGTCGGGCGCGGGAACGCGACGAACGGCAAGGCCACCCGCCGCGCGCTCCACCGCCGCCGAGAAGCGGCCGACGTCGCCCGGCTCGAAGACGGTGTCGGCGGCGGCGACGAGAACGGGCGGCTCGGCTCCGGCGTCCAGGCCGCGACGGACTGCGTCGGCCGACCCGAGGACGCCCGGCTGGCGTGCGAACGCCACGTCGAGCGCGAAGCCCGATCCGCTCCCGACGAGCGCCTCGACCTGCTCCGCGAGATGCCCGGTGACGACGACGACGCGTTCGATGCCCGCCGCAGCGAGCTCTCGCAGCAGTGTCGCGATCACCGCCCGCCCGTCGATCGGGAGGATCGGCTTCGGCCACTGCTCGGTCAGCGGGCGCAGGCGAGACCCCTCCCCCGCCGCCATCACGACCGCGTGCCTCATCCGGCAAAGCCGAGCGAGCGCAGCGAGAGGACGCCGCGCGCGCGTTCGCGCAACGTCAGCCGGTCGCGCATGCGCGCGCGCAGGCGACGCAGCTCGCGGCGAGCTTCCCGTGCGGCTGCAGGCGCGCCCGCCGGCGGCCCGAACCGCGCGGCAGTCGCGGCGGCGACGAACGCCTCGGGCTCGACGGCGAGCTCATGGCGCACCAGCTCGCCGAGCTCGTGCAGCGTCGCGCTGCGAGCACCTTCGATCCGCTGGTCGACGAGAAAGTCGGCGAGCTCCTGGCGACACGCCGCGGCGACTCGACGAGGGTCGTGTGTGAGATAGCGCACGCGAAGCGCAACGAGCTTCGTTGCGATGACGGCCACGACGATGCCGGCCGCGAGCAGCAGGAGGACGAGGAAGAGGTTGACGCTGCGATGCCGGAGCGGCTCCACCGTCCCCGTCGTCGCCGTGCTGCTGCTCGTCTCGCCGTGCCGGTGGCCCGCGGACCGGTCGACGCCGCCCGAGGACGCCGGCGCGGCCGTTCTGCGCGGCGTTGCGCTGCGTGCGTACGCCGCGCTCAGCGCTCCGCGCTCCGGCCGGCCCGCCTGAGGTGTCGGGTCGAACGGCAGCCATCCGTAGCCGCGGAACCAGGCCTCGACCCAGGCGTGTGCATCGTGATCGGAGACGCTCCACCGATGGTGCGCCGCGTCGTACACGCCGCTCGAGAAGCCGACCGCGACGCGTGCCGGGATCCCGAGATACCGAAGCATGAGGGCCATCGCGCCGGCGAAGTGCTGGCAGTAGCCGGCGCGCGTCTGCGCGACGAAGCCGACGAGCGGCGCCGCCGCGAACACGGAGGGCGTGTTCGTGTACGTGAAGCCGCCGGTCGTCCGGAACCAGCGCACGAGCGCGCTCGCCGCCCCGTACGGCGTCCGCGCCCGCCCTGCGACGGCGAGGGCGTTCGAGAGGATCGGGTAATAGCGCTCGATGTCCGGGTACGCATCGAGGAACGTCCGGCGGGGCGCGCCGAACGGCGGCGCGTAGACGCCGGGCCACACTTCGAGAAAGTCGCTCAACACCGACGGGTAGCGCGGCTGCGAGCGCGCGAGCTGCGCCGGCGTCGGCTCCGGCGCATTGCTCTGGACGGTGTACGAGTAACCGCGGGTCAGACCGGTCGGCAGCGTCGCGAAGCCGGGTGTCGAGACAACGGCGCCGCCAGCGTGGAAGGCAACGGGGACGCTCGCGCCGACGAGTCGCGTGTCGGACAGAGCGAGGACGTGGACGCGCTGCGTCACGAGGTTGCTCGACTTCGGCTCGAGCGCGTCGCCGCGGAGCGGCGGCGTCTCGGTCCAGCGGTCGTCCATGAACTGATCGAGCACGGCTGCGCGCCAGAAGAGCGAGCGCGGCGGCGCGTCGATCTGCAGCACGAGCGTCCGCTTCGCGGGGAAGTGCACGCCGTCGTACGTGCCGTCCCAGACATACGCGACGCTCACGGGCTTGACCGGTGGGTTGTAGAAGTCCCAGTGCTGCCACCCGACGAGCTCGCCTTTTGCGACAGCCGGCGACGCGCTTGCCGCCATCGCAGCGACTGCGAGCACGGCCGCGGAGGGCAGCGCGACCCGGGCGACGCGCGTGCTGAGCAGAACGAGCACTGCGACGAGGATCGCCGCACCCATCGCGAGCGCGTGCGCGCCGCCCGCAAGGGTCGCGGGCCAGCCGGCGCCGACGAGGACGGCGGTGAGGCCTGCCGGTGTCCACCGAGCGGCAAGGAGCAGCACGAAGCCGAAGATCGCGGACAGGACGACGCCTCGCATCTCGGTCTGCACGCGCGGGTCGAACGGCGTGCGCACGTCGTAGAAGTCGAGAAACCCGTTGGCGAAGCGGTCGGCGCAGCGGATGAGATGCCACGGCCACTCGCCGAAGGCGAGGCGCGGCCAGAACAGGAGCGAGAGCACGATCGCCGGCCGCCGGACGAGCGGTGCGAGCGCGAGCGCGACGACGGCGAGCACGACGAGCGGCCGGTCGTGCGGCGACTCGAGCCGCAGCCAGGCGATCGCGATGACCGCTGCGGGCAGGATCGCTCTACGCAACGCGAGCCGCCTGCGCCGACAGTTTCTCCGCGAGGTCGTCGCCCGGCCTGACGATCGCGATCGGGATGCCGGCGGCCTGCAGCCGAAGGAGCTGCGGCTCGGGGCCGCCGCCGATGTACACGAGCGACGAGCCGCGCCGCGAGAGCACGCGCTGCACGAGCCGGTCGGCGAGCGGCGCTTCGACGGTCGAGGTGACGACGACGAGCTCGAGCGCGCGCGCGGCGACGCCGGCCTCCAACTGCAGCAGCGCGTGGAGCGGCGTCCGCCCGTCCGGCTCGACCGCGGCCAGCAGCTCGTAGGCGCGATGCCATTCGCCCGGCGACGCGACGGGCTGCACCGGGCGCGACGCCGAGTTGACGACGAGGCTGCAGCGCCTGCCGCGGCGCACGTGCGCCCGCAGGATCGAGCCGGCTGCGCGCACGCCGATGTCGAACGTCGCGGGCGTCGTCGCATCGAGGAGGACGACCACCTCGTCCCGCGGTGCGTCCTCGAGCTCCTTGACCATCAACCGGCCGCGGCGCGCGGTCGTCGGCCAGTGCACGGCGCGCAGCGAGTCGCCTTCGTGATGCTCGCGAACGCTGTGGAGCTCGTAGCCCGTCGGCCGGCGCAGCAACAGCCGCCGCCCGTCCTGCGCGTGCGAGCCGCCTTCGGAGAACAGCGCGCGCAGGTCGACCAGGCGCGGGTAGACGACGAGCGCCTCCGGCTCACCGCGCTCCATGTCGATGCGCGCGAGCGCGAACGGATCCTCGATCGTCAGACGCGTCGGCGCGAAGACGTAGCGGCCTCGCGCGACGCCGTGAAGGTCATAGGTGCCGACGCCGCGCCGGAGCTCGACGACGCGCTCCGGCAGCCGCCCGGCGCGCTCGACTGCGACGAGCGTCGGCGGTGGCACGGGCGACGTCGGCTCGACCTCGAGCGTGATGCTGATGTCGTCGCCCTCGAGCGCCTCCTGGCGTACGCCGTGCCGGCGCACGTGCGGCGGCCGCGCGCTCAGGCGAACCCACGCGACCGCGAGCGCGACGGCGAGGACGAGACCGGCCGCGACCGGATAGAGCGCGCGCGAGCCGAAGACCCAGGCGACGAGGTACACGGCCACGCCGAGCGCGAGGATCGCGCGGCCTCTCCCCGTCATACGGGTACGGGCGTCTTCTCGAGCGCGTCCGCGACGATCTCGTCGCCGCCGAGGCCGGCGGCGCGCGCCTCGGGACCGAGGATGAGCCGGTGTGACAGCACCGGCGCCGCGATCGCCTTCACGTCGTCCGGCACGAGGTACTCGCGGCCGTCGGCGAGCGCCCGCGCCTTCGCGACGCGCAGGAGCGCGATACCGGCGCGCGGCGACGCGCCGAGATAGAGCCGTTCGTCCGATCGCGTCGCCCGGAGGACCGCGACCACGTACCGGCCGAGGCTCTCTTCCACATAGACGTCACGCGCCTGTGCGGCGAGCCGGAGCACCTCGTCGCCGGCGGCGACGGGATCGAGCGCGTCGAGCGGCGGCATACGCGTCTGCTCGTCGAGCATTCGCGCCTCGTCGGCGAGCGCCGGATAGCCGAGCTGGACGCGCATCGTGAAGCGGTCGAGCTGCGCCTCGGGGAGTGGATACGTCCCCTCGTACTCGATCGGGTTCTGCGTCGCGATCACCATGAACGGGCGCTGCAGCTCGTAGGAGACGCCGTCGACGGTGACCTGCGCCTCCTGCATGCACTCGAGGAGCGCAGCCTGCGTCTTCGGCGACGCACGGTTCACCTCGTCGACGAGCAGGAGGTTCGTGAACACCGGGCCCGGGCGGAACTCGAACTCGTTCGTGCGCTGGTCGAAGACGTTCACGCCGGTGACATCCGACGGGAGCAGGTCGGGCGTGAACTGCAGACGCGAGAAGTCGCACGAGAGCGAGCGCGCGAGCGCCTTCGCGAGCATCGTCTTCCCGACGCCCGGGAAGTCCTCGATGATCAGATGCCCCTCGGCGACGAGGCAGAGCACGACGAGCCGGAGCGTCGCGTCCGGCGCGTGGACGACCCGGCGGAGGTTGGCGACGATTGCCCCTACGAGATCGGCAGCGCCGAGATCGGCGGGCGACGGTGCGACGCGCTCAGCCAATGAGCTTCTCCACTTCGTCGAGGATCTGAGCTGCAATCTCGTCCTTCGACGCCTTCGCAAACGTCCGGTCGCCGTCCGCCGACACCAGCGTCACCTCGTTGTCGGTCGCGTCGAAGCCGATGTCGATCCGGGCGACGTCGTTGAAGACGATGACGTCGACGCGCTTGCGCACGAGCTTCTCGCGTGCGCGCTCCAGCCCGCGCTCCCCTTGATCAGCGGCGAAGCCGACGAGGACTTGCCCGTCGTGTCGTGCGATGCCGAGTGCCTGCAGAACGTCGGTCGTCGGCTCCAGCTCCACCGTCCACGTGGACGCGTCCTTCGGCCGCTTTGCCGCGAGCGCCTCGGCGGGGCGGTAGTCGGCGACGGCGGCGGCCATGACGACGACGTCGGCGGAGGCGCCGCGGAGCAGCGCCTCGCGCTCCAGGTCGGCCGCCGTCGGAGTCTCGACCACCTCGACTCCTACGGGCGGAGCGACGGTGAGGTTCGCCGCGAGCAGCGTGACCTGGGCGCCGCGGCGGCGTGCCTCCGCTGCGAGGGCGACGCCCATTCGCCCGGACGAGCGGTTGCCGACGAACCGCACGGCGTCGATCGGCTCGCGCGTGCCGCCGGCCGAGATCAGGACGTGCTTGCCCCGGAGGGTGCTCCGGCCCGTGAGCAGCGCTTCTGCGGCCATGACGATCTCCTCCGGCTCGGCCATGCGGCCGACGCCGAGCTCGCCCTCCGCCGTCTCTCCCTCGTCCGGCCCGACGAGCACGACGCCGCGGCCGCGCAGCGTCTCCGCGTTGGCGCGGGTCGCGGGATGCGCCCACATGCGCGGGTTCATCGCCGGTGCGACGAGCGTCGGGCCACGGTGGGCGAGCGCTGCCTCGGCGAGGACGTTGTCGGCGAGACCGAGCGCGAGCTTCGCGAGCGTGTTCGCGGTGCACGGGGCGACGAGCAGGAGGTCGGCGCGCGTCAGGTGGAGATACACATCCTCCGCCGGCGGCCGGCGCGCGAGCGCGCGAAAGGTCTCGGCCGTGACGAAGCGCTCGGCTCCCGGCGTCACGAGCGGGACGACGTCGTGCCCGGCTCTGACGAGCAGACGGCACACCTCGCACGCCTTGTAGGCGGCGATGCCCCCAGAGACGCCGAGCAGCACCCGGGCCATGCCCGGATTGTGCCCGCTAGCTCGCGTAGTCGTACGTCAGCATGCCCTCGGCGACTTCTTCGAGGGCCATGGTGAGGTAGTTCTTGGAGCGCGACTCCACGAGCGGCGGGGGGTTGTCGTCGAAGGTGCCTTCGCCGAGCTGATGGTGATAGTTGTTGATCTGCCGGGCGCGCTTCGCGGACACGATGACGAGCGCGTAGCGCGAATCCACGTTGTTCAGCAGGTCATCGACTCTCGGATGGATCATGGGCGGCTCATGGTACCGGCACCGTCCAGAAGACCGCTGACGATCTCCGTCAGCTCGGCGGCGGCCCGCTC
>Ga0308175_100003077_pt1 | contig 11513 bp, 10 predicted proteins | sample PhyCR1_3_FD_203893 | JGI IMG/M metagenome (GOLD analysis project Ga0308175, IMG submission 203893) | Soil microbial communities from UC Gill Tract Community Farm, Albany, California, United States - DLSLS.C.R1 | ecosystem: Environmental > Terrestrial > Soil > Agricultural land | place: USA... | reverse complement strand
CGGCAGCGGCGGCTGCACGGTGACCCTGTCCGCGGGGCAGCAGTGGAGCGACCGCTACAACCTGAACGTGTCGGTGAGCGGGGCCGCCGACTGGACCGTCACGATGAAGGTCCCGTCCCCGGAGAAGGTCCTGTCCACCTGGAACGTCGGCACCAGCTATCCCGACGCGCAGACACTGGTCGCGAAACCCAACGGCAACGGCGCCAACTGGGGCGTGACCCTGCAGACCAACGGCACCTGGACCTGGCCCACGGTGACGTGCGGTACGGGCTGAAGTGACCACCGGGACAACGGAGTCGAGGAGGAGCGAACCCCCATGCGAACCAGCCCGCGCCTGCCCTTACGGGCCTTCGTCACGACACTGGCCGTCGCCGTGACGGCCGTGGCGAGCACCGTCACCGCCGGTGCCGCCACCCCGCGCGCCGCCGGCTGCTCCGGATACGTCGGACTCACCTTCGACGACGGCCCGTCCGAAGCCCACACCCCGGCCCTGCTCAACGCCCTGCGGCAGAGCGGACTCAGGGCCACCGTGTTCAACGAGGGACAGTACGCCGCCGCCTACCCGGCCCGCGTGCGGGCCGAGGCCGCCGCCGGCATGTGGATCGGCAACCACAGCTACAGCCATCCGCACCTGACCCGGCTCAGCCAGGCGCAGATGGACTCGGAGCTCTCCCGCACCCAGCAGGCGATAGCCGGCGCCGGTGGCGGCACTCCGCGGCTGTTCCGCCCGCCGTACGGTGAGACCAACGGCACGCTGCAGGCGGTCGAGGCCAAGTACGGCCTGCGGCAGGTCATCTGGGACGTCGACTCGCAGGACTGGAACGGCGCGAGCACCGACGCGATCGTCCAGGCGGTCTCACGGCTGACCGGCGGCCAGGTCATCCTGATGCACGAGTGGCCGGCCAACACGCTCGCCGCCATCCCGCGCATCGCCCAGGTGCTGGCCTCCCGTGGTCTGTGCGCGGGGATGATCTCCCCGCAGACCGGCCGCGCGGTCGCACCCGGCAGCGCCCTCGACGGCGGGCACTGAGCACACCGGCCACGATCGCCGCACCACCGGGGGCCGCCTTGATCTCCGGTGGGCGATCGTGGCCCACTCGCGGTAGTCGGACCATGGCGTCCGGCCCCCTATCGCCGCCTGGTCAGGCTCCTGCTGTCCGGGCCCGCGGATCAGAGCCGCATGACCGACAGCCGGCCTGGTGGCCCTTCCGGCCGCCCTGGCCGCGGGGCCCCGCACCCCCCCCGCCACCGGCTCGGCCGGGCCTGGGGTCCCGGCTGACGGTCAGCCGCCCCGCGGACGATCCTGGTTCCGCCGGTCGCGACGCGTCCGGCGGGCCTCCGCCAGCAGCGGCAGCAGCGAGAGCGCGACGATGACGGCGACCAGCGGCAGCAGGTAGTCGTCGACGTGGGAGACCGACGAGCCCAGGAGGTACCCGGCGAGCACCAGACTCTGGGACCAGAGCAGCCCGCCCACCGTCTGCCAGAACGTGAACGCCCGCACCGGCACCCCCAGAGCGCCGGCCGCCGGATGCAGCACGGTGCGCAGCATCGGGACGAAGCGGCCGATCACCAGTGCCTTTCCGTACCCGTACCGGGCCAGGAGCTGCTCCGCCCGTGCCGTGCCCTCCTTCACCCGCCGGCTCGACGAGCGCTCCAGCAGAGGCCGCCCGCCGTGCCGCCCGAGCAGATAGCCCACCTGGCCGCCCACCACGGAACCGACGGCCGCGCAGAGCATCACCTGCCACAACTCCAGCCGTGGCGCCTGCCCGTCGCCCGCCGCGCACAGCACCCCGGCGGGGAACAGCAGCGTGTCACCGGGCAGGAAGAACCCCACGACGAGCAGGCCCGACTCGGCGAAGATCACCGCCAGGACGCCCAGCGCCCCGAAGGCAGCGAGCAGCGAGGCGCTGTCCGTCGGATTGACGGCGATCACCACACTCGCCTCCCTGCACCCGCTCACCGGCCGCTTTCCCCCAGTGTCCCGTGCCCGGGGTCGCATGCCGGTCCGACAGCCCGACCAGGCACTCCGCCACCCGGATCCGAACGTCTTTGTCCTGAGAGAGGGAAAAGTCTGCGGGAATCCGTGTACAGCTTCTTCCCAGGTTCGGCGGCCGCTGCTACGTTCTCTGTGAAAGCCCGGCACTGGCGGGCGAATACGGGCGGGGAGGGGCACGTGAGACGCATGACGGCACGACCGGCGAACACGCACCAGGCCCGCCTGCTGAAGCTGCTGCGTGACGGCGGCCCCAACTCCCGCGCCCAACTGGGCGACCAGGTCGACCTGTCCCGGTCCAAGCTGGCGGTGGAGGTGGACCGGCTGCTGGAGACCGGCCTGGTGGTGGCCGACGGACTCGCCGCCTCGCGCGGTGGCCGCCGCTCCCACAACGTCCGGCTCAACCCGGGCCTCAGGTTCCTCGGCGTCGACATCGGCGCGACCTCGGTCGACGTCGCCGTCACCAACGCCGAACTGGAGATCCTCGGGCATCTCAACCAGCCGATGGACGTCCGTGAGGGCCCCGTCGCCGTTTTCGAGCAAGTCCTGGACATGGCTGGGAAGTTGAAGGCCATCGGGCTCGCCGAGGGCTTCGACGGCGCCGGTCTCGGCGTCCCCGGACCGGTCCGTTTCCCCGAGGGCGTCCCGGTCGCCCCGCCGATCATGCCGGGCTGGGACGGCTTCCCGGTGCGGGAGGCGCTCAGCCAGGAACTCGGCTGCCCGATCATGGTCGACAACGACGTGAACCTCATGGCCATGGGCGAGCAGCATGCCGGAGTCGCCCGCACCGTCGCGGACTTCCTCTGCGTCAAGATCGGCACCGGCATCGGCTGCGGCATCGTCGTCGGCGGTCATGTGCACCGCGGCACCACCGGCAGCGCGGGCGACATCGGCCACATCCAGGCCGTGCCCGACGGCCGTCCCTGCGCCTGCGGCAACCGGGGCTGCCTGGAGGCCCACTTCAGCGGCGCCGCGCTGGCCCGGGACGCGCTGCAGGCGGCCGGGCAGGGCCGGTCCGCCGAACTCGCGGCCCGGCTGGCGGCGAACGGAACCCTCTCCGCCGTCGACGTGGCCGCCGCGGCCGCGGCGGGCGACGCCACCGCGCTCGACCTGATCCGCGAGGGCGGCACCCACGTCGGCCAGGTCATCGCCGGCCTCGTCTCCTTCTTCAACCCCGGCCTGGTGGTGATCGGCGGCGGGGTGACCGGCCTCGGCCACACCCTGCTCGCCGCGATCCGCACCCAGGTCTACCGCCAGTCGCTGCCCCTGGCGACCGGCAACCTGCCCATCGTCCTGGGGGAACTGGGACCCACTGCCGGTGTGACCGGCGCGGCCCGGCTGATCAGCGACCACCTGTTCTCACCCGCGTAACCAGCGACCGCCCCACCCGTCCGAGCAGCCCACACCGCCCGCCACTGACTCGTGTAGACAGCGCCACCGCCCGCACCCCCGAGCCCACCTCGTCCGCTCCACCCCACCCCACCCCGTCCGCTCCACCCGAGCACACCCCACCCGCGCCACCGTCGCCCACGTCTACGTCCGCCGCCCCGAGGACCTCGCCGCCACCCGGGCCGCGCTCGACGGACTCCCCGGCATCGGCGAACTCCTCGACGACGAGGGCAAGAAGGCCCACCAACTGGACCATCCACGCGCCGGCGAACTCGTCGCCGTCGCGGAACCGGACTCCTGGTTCACGTACTACTACTGGCTGGACGACGACCGCGCGCCCGACTTCGCGCGGCTCGTCGAGATCCACCGCAAACCCGGCTACGACCCGGTCGAGCTGTTCATGGACCCGCTCGACCCCTACGTGAAGCTCAGGGCCGCCTCCGCCCTCGCCCGCAAGAAGCTCGGGCTGCGCTACCGCATGGCGGTCGTCCCCCTGGACCCCTCACCCATCCGCGGCGGCCACGGCCGGCTGCCCACGAGCGACGACGACGGTCCGCTCCTCCTGTGCTCCACCCCCCGCGCCGTCGGCGACCGCATCGCGGCCACCGACGTGAAGTCACTCCTGCTCCGTCTCGCCGGTCCCGGCGCCGACGACCCGTCCTGAGGAAGGCACCCGTGAACAACACGCATGACATCGACGACCAGTTGCGCCGCAGCCTCGGCATCGGCCGACGCGGCTTCCTGAGCACCTGCACCGCCGTCGCGGCGGGCGCGATCGCCACGCCCGTCCTAGGCGCCGCTCCGGTGCACGCCGCGCCCAAGACGGCCTCCTCCGGCCGAGGTCACACGCTGGTGCCCGCGGACAAGCGCGGCATCATCCTCTACACCGTGCGCGACGCGATCGGCCGTGACCCGCTGACCAGCTCCCTCCCGTCCGGCTTCCGCGCCGTGTTCGAGCAACTGGCCCGGTTCGGCTACCGCCAGGTCGAGTTCGCCGGCTACGGCCAGCACGCCAACGCGCCCGGCGGCGCGAACCTGGAGTCCGTCGAGGGCGCCAGGATGCTGCGCCGCTGGCTGGACGACAACGGGCTGCGCGCCCAGGGCAACCACGGCTTCATCCCCGGCTCCTGGCCGCTCGGCAGCGCCGACCTGGACACCTTCAAGAAGCACTTGGAGATCGCCAACATCCTCGGCATGGCCCACGTCGGCACCGGTGGAGACCCCACCAGCAGCTCCTACAGGGCCGACTGGGACGTGGCCGCCGACAAGTGGCACGCCCTCGGCGCGCTCGCCCGCCGCGAGGGACTCAAGCTGTACACCCACAACCACGACGCGGCCTACGGCTTCCTGCTCGACGGCGGCCCGCTCGACGACCAGGGCCGCCCCACCCGCAGCTCCGGCATCCGCAAGCTGGAGTACTTCCTGTCCATCACCGACCCGAAGCTGATCTGGCTGGAGATGGACATCTTCTGGGCGCACGTGGCCCAGTACAAGTTCCGCACCTACACCGCCCACGACGGCTCCACCCGGACCGACGTCTTCGACCCGGCCGGCCTGGTCGAACGCCACGACAAGCGCTACCCCCTGTTCCACGCCAAGGACGGCGTCGTCAACAACACCAACGGGATGGGCTACGACATGGTCCCGTTCGGTACCGGCGTCATCGACTACACGACGTTCTTCTCCCGTGTCGGCCACCGCAATTACCACAACCCGATGGTCGAGCAGGACAACGCCCCGAGCGGCACCAACCCGGGCCAGTCCCTGGAACACGCCGCGATCGGCTACCGCAACCTGGCCGCCCTGCGCCGCTAGCGGCGGTCCGCGGCTGAGGGCCGTGCCGTACCCCGGCGCGGCCCTCCGCCGCCCCGCGGACACCGTCCCGGAGACCCCCTGTCGGGGCCGCCCCACCGGCCTTACACTGCCCATCCGCAGACATGTGGGGACAGTTGACGGGGGGAGCCGCCATGTCCGGAAATCCGTACGGCCCGGGACCGGGATTCGCCGTACCGCCCATGCCCCAGGCACCGCCGCCCGCGCCGCCGGACGGCCTGCGGGCGGCCGCCGTCGCGGTGCTCAACCTGAGCGGTCTCGGCCTCGGCTACGCACTGGTCCGAAAATGGCTGCCGATGGCCGCCTGCTGGGCGGGTACCGCGGTCCTGCTGCTCGTCGCCCTGCCCGCCGACCCGGACGGCGTCCCGGGACTCGCCCTCGTCCTCTACGGCGTACTGCTGCTGCTCGCGGCCGTGCACGGCGCGGTCGTCGGACTGCGCACCCGGCTCACCGGACCGGCCGGCGCGCCCCTCGCCCTGCTGCTCGCCGTACTGCTGCTCGCCGTTCCGGCGGGCGGCGCCGTCCGGTACCGGGACGCGCGGGAGGAGGCCGTGCAACAGGCGCTCCTGGACCGTCTCGAACGGGCCGACCACCTGGTGACGGCGGCCGGCCGGCACTCCTTCGCCACCGCCCGGTCCGACTACCTGACCGCCCTGGACGTCTACCGCGACCTCGCCGTGGAGCACCCCGGCTCCCGCGCGGCAGGCCAGGTCCCCGACCGCATGCGGACCTACTACACGACGGTCGGCGCGGCCTACGGCCACCAGGACTACTGCGCGGCCGTCGAACCGCTCACCTACCTGCGCACGGTGCCCCGCACCATGCCGAAGCGGCAGCTCGGCTCACTGGCCCGGTGGCCGGACGACCGCCTCGCCACCTCGCTGTACGAGTGCGGATCGGCAGGCCTGACGGGCGGTGAGGCGGACTGGGTCGCGCGCTTCGGCGACCTGCTGACCGCCTTCCCGCGCTCCGCCCCGGCGGCCAGGGTGGCGCCCGCGGTGGACGCGGCGGTACGCAAGGCCGAGAAGGGCGTCGGCGGCGGTGAACCCTGCGCGGCCGTCGAGCGGCTGAACAGCCTGAACAGCCGGATCGCCGACCTGGCGCGCAGCGCGGCCGGCGCCGCGGACACGGCGGACGACCTCACCAGAACCGCCGGCCGGGCGGGCCGCAGCGGGAACGCGGGGCAGTACTCCTGCGGCGTCGACCAGTTCAAGGACGGCGACTTCGACGCGGCGCGGAAGACGATGGAGGATTACGCCGACGGCAACAAGCACGGCGGGAACCTGGAGCGCGCCAAGAAGATAGCCATCGGCGCCGAGGTGGCCCGGACGCTGCCGGCCGCGGGGAAGAAGCTGCCCACCACCGCCTCCGGCGGCAGCATCTCCGTCACGGTCAAGAACGACAGCCCCGACGACGTCACCGTCCTGTACACGGGACCGGTCACCGGCAGCTTCACCCTCAAGGGATGCGGCAGTTGCAAGGCGTACTCACTCTCCAGCACGCTCATGACCGGCTTCAAACCCTGCGACGACAGCGGCCGGCACTACCCGCAGCGCACGCTCAGCCTGCCGGTCGGCACCACGTACTTCGTGCACAAGCCGCACGGCGACAGCACCGCCACGCCGGCCTCCGACACCGCCACGCTGCGGTCCGGGTACGTCTACACGGAATGCGCCTACACGACCCGGACCCTGGGGTCCGCCTACTGACCGCGCGGGGCGGGCCGGGCCCGCCCCGCATCCGGTCACCGTCAGCGCTGCCGGGCGGCGCGGCGGCGGACCGCCAGAACGGTGCCCGCGCCGAGGACCACGGCCCCGGCCGCCGCGCCCGCCAGCGGCAGGGCGGGTCCGCCGCCGGTGTTCGCCAGCCCACCGCCGGTGGCGGCCGAGCCCGTGGTGCCGGTCGTGGCCGTGCCGCCGGTGGCACTCGACCCGGAACCGGAGGCCGACCCGGACGCCGAGCCGCCGGTGGTTCCGGTGCCGGAGCCCCCGGTGGAGGACGTCGAGCCGCCGCCCGTGGAGCCGGCGCCGGTGACGTCGAGCACGATGTCCGCGGTGTCGTTCGCCTTCTGGGTGTCGAACGGCCGCGGCTGCCCGGCGAGTTCCACCGAGCCCTTGGCCCTCCGCACCGCCTTGTCGATCCGCAGCTCGAACCGGTAGGTCTCGCCGCCGCCCTCGTTGATCCAGGCCTGGCTGGTGCCGCACTCGTACGTGCCCGACCCCAGGCTCTTGCAGAATCCGTCGGTCTTGGTGACCGACGTACCGGCCGGCATCCGTACCCGGACCCGGGTCGCCCCGGCGCCGATCTCCCGCAGCACCCAGCCGGGCCCGGCATTGGTGAACTTCACCACCAGCGGCACCGTGTCCCCGGCCCAGCCCTTCAGCCGGGCTCCGCTCACCCGGAAGTCGGCCGTGTTCTTCGCGGTCACCTTCACGGTCGCCGCGTCCCAGCCGGGGTGCTGGGCGCTGCCCGGGGCGGCCGGGGTCTCGTCGGGCCGCTCCACCAGCTTCAGCGCGGGCCCGGTGCCCCGCACCGGCTCGGAGGCGCCGTCGCCCGGACCGGTCTCGGTGCTGTCGACCGTCACCCGCAGCTCGTCGTAGAGGGCGTGGTCGAGCGCCTTCAGGGTCAGCGGCCGCTCGGGAGCGTAGACGACGCCCGGCTTGACCGTCTGGTCGAACTCGCAGACCACCACCGAGTGGCTCGGCTCCTCGTCGAAGGCGGTGACCTCGTAGCGGGAGCAGTTGGAGGGCACCTCGGTGTGGCCGAGCCCGCGGGTGACGGAGTACGACATCCAGACCTTGCCGAGCGCCGAGGTGCCCGTGTTGGTGAAGGAGGTGGGAACCGTGAACTGGCTGCCGGGCCGCAGCCCGTCGAGCGGGGCGATCTTCCCGAGGACCAGGGCGGGTTCCGGGTCCGCGGCACCGGCGGGGGCGGCACCGAGGGCGATCAGGGCGACGGCGCCGACGGCACCGGCGGCTCGGCGCGGTACACGGGAGCCGGAAAGCGTGGGGGGCATGGAGTCCTCGTGGATGGAGCGGCTGTTGCGGACAGATGAACCAGGAGGGAACGCGCGTTCCCCGAAGCAAGACCTCCATGACCGCCCGAGGGTTGCACACGGATCCGGATCGGCCGCGGCCGCCGGGTGCCGTCACCCCCTGGCGTGCCGGACCAGCCACTCCAGGGCGCCGGCGGCTCCGGCCAGCACCGAGATGTGCCCGTCGGCGGGCCGCGGCCGGAGTTCGGCGGACGGGCAGCGGCTCGCCAGCCACTGTCCGTGGGCGAGGGGGACGACCCGGTCCAGCCCGCCGTGCAGGATCAGCACCGGAGCGGTGACCGACGCCGGATCGCATCCCCACGGACGGACGTAGGCCAAATCGTCGTCGATGAGCCCGCCGGGACCGGCGGCGACGGCCGGCCGGACGACCTTGTCGAACCAGGACCAGTCCCCGGCGAGCGCCGCGCGGTCGGCCGGGGTGAACATCTCCGGGTCGTACTCCGCCTCCGCCTCGTGCCGTTCCTTGGCCTCGCGGCCCGCCGCTGCCGCCGTGAGCGAGGCACGGCAGGACGGGGCCATGCCCGCGAACCAGTCGAGCCCCCCGGCGCCGAACGGGGCCAACCCGGACACTGCGACCACGCCGAGCACACGCTCGCGCAGCACCGCGGCACAGGCCAGGGCGTGCGAGGCGCCGCCGGAGTGGCCCATGACCGCGAACCGGCCGAGGCCGAGCGCGTCGGCGACCCGGCGGGCGTCGTCGGCGGCCGACGCGACGGTACGGCCGGGGACCGGAGCAGATCCGCCGTACCCGGGCCGGTCGTACGACACCCAGCGGATCCCGAGCCGGGCGGAGGCGGCGAAGAGCGGCTCGGGCGGCAGGCCCACGTTGGGCGTGCCGTGCTGCCACAGGACGGGAAGACCGCCGGTTCCGGTGTCGTAGACGCGCAGCCTGCGGCCGTCGGGCGAATCCACGGTGGACTCGCCGACCTGAACGTTCTCCATGATGCGGTTCCTCCCGGAGGGGCGCGGACGGGGATACGGCCGGCGTACTGACCCCGCGGCCGCCCGGAAGTCATCGTTCCTCAGGCGCCCACCGCACGCAGAGCCTGTGCGGGCCGCCCGGCGGCCCCGCGCGCCAGCCACTCCTGGTACGCCGGCGCCTGACGGGCCGCCTCCCAGTAGGCCTCCTCCAACTCACGGCAACCGGCGCCGAGTTCGTCCGCCGTCCGGGCCGCGAGCAGCAGCCGTACTCCTATCGGGTCACCCTGGAGGGGCCGGATGACCAGGTCGGAGCGGGGCGGGAGCGCGGTCGGCTGGCTGACCGTGACCACCTCGCCGATGGCGGCCAGGAAGTAGGCGGTGAGGTAGTCGCCGTGCAGCAGATCGGGCTCGATCCCGGCGGCGCGCAGCACCCGGCACACCCCGTCCCACTCGCCGTCGACCGTGGCGTCCACCATCCAGCGGTCGTGCGCCAGATCCGCGAGGCGCACCTCGCGCCGGGCCGCCGCGGGGTGGTCGGCGGCCATGGTGACGAACTGGGGCTCGCGCTCCACCAGGACCCGCAGACACAGCCCGTCCGGGACGCGCAGCGGGCTGCCCTCGACCTCGTGCACGAACGCCAGGTCGAGCCTGCCCTCGGCGACCTGCCGCAGCAGGGCGTTCGCGGACACGTCCATCTGCAGGCTGGGCTCGACGGATGGAATGCGGGCCCGCAGCCGGCTGAGCCAGCCCGGAATCGCCCGGCTGGCCGTGGCGCCGATGCGCAGCCGGGGACCGCCCGCCGCGCGGGCGGCCGCGGCCCGTGTCTCGGTCACGATCGCGGTGAGTTCGGCGACCAGCGGCCGGGCACGGCTCACCACGATGTGTCCCAGCGGCGTGGGGCGGCTGCCCATACGGTCGCGGGTGAAGAGACGGCCGCCCAGCAGCTGCTCGATACGGCGCAGCTGAGTGCTCAACGAAGGCTGGGCCATGCCCAGTTCACGAGCCGCCTTGTGCAGGCTGCCGGCGTCCGCGATGGCGCACAGCACGCGTAAGTGCCTCACCTCGAGCTCCATGCGCGGAGCGTAAGGGCTGCGTCTGATGAGGCGCCAGATGTTCAAAAGCCAACGGAACAGCACGAGTCGCCCTGATAGCCGTGCGCTATCCCCAGTTGCCATCATCCGCTCGGCCACCGGGCTGACCCAGACTCTTGGGCGACCGATCGTTCACCACCCCACACGAACGAGTAGGAGCCCCCCACATGACGTCCACCCGTACGTCCTCCACGTCCGCGAAGGCCTCCAGGAGACTGCTGGCGCTCGGCCTGGGCGTGACGTTCGCGGCCCTGGGCAGCGCGATCCCGGCGAGCGCCCAGACCACCGGCTCCACCGCCACCGTCCGGGCCGGCTACACCGGCTCGGCCCACGAGGCGGCCAACAACAAGGCGTTCTTCGAGGCCGTGCTCAACTCGGTCGCCAAGAAGCAGGCGGCGCACCCGAACCTGCAGTCGGTGACCGTGTACTACAACGCCTCCCAGGCGCCGACCTTCCGCTCCCAGATATCGAGCGCCGCCTCGATCTGGAACAGCTCCGTGAGCAACGTCAAGCTGCAGTCCACCTCGGGCAGTGCCGACTTCTCGTACTACGAGGGCAACGACTCCCGGGGCTCGTACGCCTCCACCAACGGCCACGGCAGCGGCTACATCTTCCTCGACTACGCGCAGAACCGGCAGTACGACTCGATCCGCGTCGCCGCGCACGAGACCGGTCACGTGCTGGGGCTGCCGGACCACTACAGCGGTCCGTGCAGCGAGCTGATGTCGGGCGGCGGACCCGGCACGTCCTGCACCAACCGCTACCCCAACGCGACCGAGCGGTCGCGCGTCAACCAGCTGTGGGCCAACGGTCTCGCCAAAGCCCTCGACAAGCTGAACAAGGTGGGCTGACACCCCGGGGGAATCCTCCGCCCCCTGCTGGAAGCGGGCCGTGCCACCGGCGGCACGGCCCGCTTCGCCATGCCGCCCCGCCCACTTCCGGTCGCGGTGACGGTGTCAGTCGTGTTCCCCGGCCCGCCGCGGGCGCGGCCGGTTGAGCTCCGCGGTCAGCAGGTGTGCGTCGAGCAGCGCGACGTCGGCGGTGCGGGCGGCCCGTGCGTGGCCCGCGAGCATGCGCTTGGTGAGGGTGACGGCCTCCGGCGAGCGCCGGACGAGCGGCCTCACCCACGCCTGGACGGCGGCGTCCAGTTCGCCGGGCGGTGTGACCTTGTGCAGCAGACCGAGCCGGTGGGCGGTGGCCGCGTCGAAGAGGTCGCAGGTGAGCATGAGTT
>Ga0308175_100003076_pt1 | contig 11516 bp, 9 predicted proteins | sample PhyCR1_3_FD_203893 | JGI IMG/M metagenome (GOLD analysis project Ga0308175, IMG submission 203893) | Soil microbial communities from UC Gill Tract Community Farm, Albany, California, United States - DLSLS.C.R1 | ecosystem: Environmental > Terrestrial > Soil > Agricultural land | place: USA... | reverse complement strand
CGCCGATGAGCTGCGCGAGCAACGCCGGAAAGAGCGTGCTCTCCGCGACTGCCGCTCGAAGTGAGGAGCCTTCGCGCACGCGCGTGCGAATGCGAACCGCGTCGTCGCGCGCGATGGGATCGCCAACAGATTCGATCGTGTCGTCCAGCGCGGCGAGCAACGGCGCGCCTCCACCGAGGAGTACGCCAACGAGTCGCGCAAAGCGGCCCGCGAGCGCATAGCGACGCAACGTCGCGACGCCCGGCAGCGCGAGCATGATCCTCGACCACACGCGGCGACCTTCATCGGTGTTGCGTGCCCATGCCGCGAATGCCACGCCGCCGAGCGGAATGAGAAGCAGCACCGGCCAGAAGCGGTGCAGCGCTCCCGATAATGCAAGCAACGTGGAGGTCGACTTCGGCAGCGTCGCGCCGCTTCCTTCGAGCAGCGTCACGAAGCGCGGCAACACGAAGAAGAGCAGCACCGTGACCGCGACGGATCCCGCTGTCGCGAGCAGCAGCGGATAGATCGCGGCCGAGACGACTTTGCCGCGGAGTTGTTCGTCGCGATCGAGTTGATCCGCGAGCCGGGCGAAGGCGGCATCGATGTCGCCGCTCTTCTCGCCGGCGCGCACGAGTCCAACATAGAGCGGCGAGAAGAGATTGGGATGTTCGGCGAGCGCGGCCGACAACGTGTCGCCGCGCTCGACGCGCGATTTGACTTCTTGTAATGCCGAGCGGACGTCACCCGACGCCACGCCGGACGCGGCATGCAGCGCTTGCGCGAGCGGCATGCCCACCGGGAGCAGGGCCGCCATCGCGCGCGTCACTTCGAGCACCTCGCGGCGGCGGCCGAATCTGAAGCTGCCTTTCGACGACGCGCTCTCAGTCGACTCCGCGACGTCGAGCACGAACAGCCCACGCTCCTCGAGCGAGCGAGCGAGCGCGCCCGAGCTCACGGCCTGCGCCTGGCCGCGCGTTCGCTTGCCCGCGCCGTCGACAGCCTGATACGCGTAGGTCGGCATGAATTACGTCACCGTCGAGGACATCAGGTCGCCGGACGGCGACCGTTATTTCCAGCTCGTGATGTCGGCCGCTTCCCCGTCGCCGCCAGGTTTGCCGTCTTGACCATATGACACCAGGTCGTACCCGTTTGGATTTGCCTGGCCGGGGAAGAGGTACACGTACGGGCGGCCCCAGGGATCCATCGGCACCGGTTTGCGCAGGTATGGCGAGCGCCAGTTGGCCGGCGGATCCGTGGTCGGCTTCTCCCACAGCGCGTTGAGCCCCTGCTCGGTCGTCGGATAGCTCCCATTGTCGAGACGATACGCATCGAGCGCGGCGCCGAGCATCTCGATCTGCGACTTCGCGGTCGCGCTCTTGGCCGCGCCAACGTGCTGGAAGATGTTCGGCGCGACGAGCGTCGCGAGGATCGCGATCACCACGATGACGACGAGGATCTCGATCAGCGTGAAGCCGGAGCGACGCGGGCGACGACGAGAGCGAAGGCGCGAAGACGCGACGCGCGCGCGAAGAGAAGGCATCGTTGGGGAAGGAAGAGCGTGGACGGCCGGGAGGTTGGACACCCCGTTATTGGAAACGGTTTTCCCGCCGTGAGTTAGCGCTTCAATAGTTCTACGTGCTGGCGGATGACGGTGTTTTGGAAATGAACGTTAAGAACCATCTACCCGCCACTACGGATCAGGACCGTTACACGTTCCCTTGACTTTCTATGGAAGCATCCCATCTTGAGGCCACATAGAGTTCCTATGGGAGCGTATGGCCGGCCCCACCGTCGAAGTCCTCCGCGGCACCCTCGACCTGCTCATCCTCAAAGCTGTTAGTTGGGGACCAACACACGGCTTCGGCGTCGCGCGATGGATCGAGCAAGCCACCAACGACGTTCTCCAGATCGAAGAAGGGTCGCTCTACCCCGCCCTCCATCGTCTCGAGACGCGCGGATGGATCGCCGCCGAGTGGGGAACGTCCGAGAACAATCGCCGGGCGAAGTTCTATACGCTGACGCCCAAGGGGCGCGCGCAGCTTCGTGTCGAGACCGCAACCTGGACGCAGTTCGCACACGCGGTCTTCGCGGCACTCGAGGCGCCGCCGACGCCGGCCTGATCCGACATGACGCGATCGCGTCCGCCCGCCTGGCGCCGATATCTGCGCTTCTGGGGCTCGAACGTCGAGAGCGACGTCGACGACGAGCTGCGGTTGCACATCGAGCTGCGAGCGGAGCTCCTGATATCGCAGGGCATGTCGCCGCGCGAGGCGCGCCGCGTCGCCGAAGAACGCTTCGGCAGCGTCGAGCGCGCGCACGACGCCTGCGTCGGCATCCAGACCGATCACGCGCGACAGGAGCATCGAATGAGCATCCTTGCCTCGCTGAGACAGGACTTCGCCTTCGCGGTCCGCATGCTTCGGCGACAGGCCGGCGCCACGCTCATCGCCGCCACGTGCATCGCGCTCGGCATCGGTGCGACGACCACGATGTTCAGCGTCGCGAACACACTGTTGCTGCGGCCCATGCCGTTTCCCAACGGCGATCGCTTGTACATGCTCTCGAGCGTTCGAGCACGCGAGGGCGACGTGCGGGTGACGTCCTACGCCGACTACATCGATTGGCGTCGGATGCAACGCTCGTTTTCAGAGATTGCCGCGGTTGGCACCACGAATTTCGCCATTGGGCTGGCCAAGCCCGTGCGCGCCGTCGGCGCCGTCGTGAGCGCGAATTTCTTCCGGACACTCGGCGTGACACCGGAACGCGGCCGGCTGTTTCTCGATGGCGAGGACGTCCAAGGCGGCCCCATGATCGCGATCGTGTCTCGCGGGTTTGCGGAGCGCCAGCTTGGCGGCGTCGATCACGCGCTGGGCGCGACGATCTCGGTGCGCGATCTCCCGCGAACGATCGTCGGCATCGTGCCGGACGAGAGCGCGTTTCCAGCGAACGGAGAGGTGTGGCTGCTGATCCCGCGCGAGCTCGACATCCGCCGCGGCAATCGGAATCTGCAGATCATCGGCTTGATCAAGCCCGGTGTCACGCCGGATCAAGCCCGCGCGGAGCTCGCGTCGATCGAGGCCGAGTTGGTGCGAGAGAATCCGGTCGACGACGCGGGATTGTCGGCGACCGTGGTGCCGCTGCGTGAACGGTTCATCGGCGCCGCCCACCCGACGCTCGTTGCCATGATCATGGCGACAGTGCTCGTGCTGCTCGTCGCGTGCGCGAATGTGGCCGGGATTCAGCTCGCGCGTGCAACGACCCGCGTGCGCGAGATCTCGATTCGTTCCGCCCTCGGCGCGAACCGCTCGCGCATGTTCCGGCAATTGCTCACGGAGAGCATCGTGCTCGCGCTCGCGGGTGGCGTCCTGGGCGTGGTGATCGCGTACCGGAGCGCCGCGTTCGCGGGACGTTCGGCGATCGGGTTGACCCCGCGGTGGCTCGTGCCGTCGATCGACCCACTGGTGTTGATCTTCGCAGTCGTGATCTCGGTGATCACGGGAGTCGTCTTCGGCGTTGTTCCCGCGATGCGTCTCACGCGCGTCGATCCAGCCGACGTGTTGCGCGGCGGGCGCAGCGCTGGGCCAGGTCGTGCGCGTCTCCAGCAACTCTGCGTCGTGGTGCAGATCACGCTCTCGATCGTGCTGCTCGTCGCCGCCGGACTCGCCATTCAGAGCGCGCGCCAGATTCAGCGGATTCCGCTTGGATTCGACACGAGCGACGTCCTCGTGTTCAGCGCGTCGATGCAGACGCCACGCTATGACGCGCCTGGAGCGAAAGCGCAGTTCATCTCGACGCTCACCGATCGCATGAAGGCGCTGCCCGGTGTCATCGGCGCCGGCGCGGTGACACTACCGCCGCTGCGGTGCTGCTCGCAGTGGGCGCTCGACGTGGAAGGACATCCCACGCCGGCGGGCCAGAAGTTCATGGTGACTGGCAACTCGGTGACGCCGGGATACTTCCGTGCGATGGGCGTGACGCTGCTGCGGGGACGCGACTTCTCGCTCACCGACGCGCGCGACGCACAGCCGGTGATCATCATCAACGAGACGTTCGCGAATCGGTACTGGCCCGCTGGCGACGCGCCCGGCCATTTCATTCACGTCGGTGGCGCGCGCGCGCTCGTTGTCGGCGTGGTGAATGACGTGAAGCAGGGCGGCATTCTCGACGCACCGGAGCCGCAGTTCTATCAACCCGTGGCGCAGAGCGTCATGGCCAATACGGCGTTCGTCGTCCGCACGAGCGCCGGCGATCCGACTCGCCTCGTCGGCGACATCCGCGCGATCGTGCACGAGCTGGACCCCGCGCTCCCGATTTACAATGCTGTCACAATGCGGAAGATGGTGGACGACGCGCTCGTGTCGCGCCGCACGTTCGAATCGGTGATGATCGCGTTCGGCGTCGTGGCACTGCTGCTTGCGGCCGCGGGCGTGTTCGCGGTGACATCGTTCATCGTCGCGCAGCGCACGCAGGAGATGGGCGTACGCCTCGCGCTCGGCGCCGAGCCAGCGCGTGTGGTCGCGTACGTGATGCGCGGCAGTGCCCTCCTGTGGACGGTTGGCATCGTGGCAGGCCTGCTGGGCGCGATGATCGCAGCGCGCTGGATGGCGCATTCGTTGTACGGCGTGAGCGCCGGGGAACCGGCGATTTACACTGGGGCGGTGGGCGTGCTCGTCGTCGCCGCGTTCATCGCGACGTTGGCACCGGCAAGGCGGGCGGCCAATGTCGACCCTGTGATTGCGCTTCGTGCCGAGGGATGACGCCAGGCTCATTCCGCGCGTGCGCGTTTGATCGCGGTGATCGCGCCGCCACGTTTGACGCCGCCGTCGCCCCAGGTTCCCTCGCCTCGAATCCCGTCGAAGGTGAGATGCACCTGAAACGAGTTGGGCACCGCTGGCTCGTACGATAGCTCGCGACCGGTCATCGTGACGTTGCGCAGCGGGACGACCTGGTCGTCGCCGATCGCGCGCGTCGTTCCCGTAAGCTCACCGTTCCGCCGGACGATGGTCAGGATACCGCGCTGCCGTCTGTCGCCGATCGTCACAGTTGTCTCATAGATGCCTGTGGGATCCGCCGCGGGCGGCGCCGCATCGGGCGAATCGGCCGCGAGCGTCGGGAGCGGCGCGATCGGCCCCACCCACATTCGTCCATGCTCCAGATCCACGCTCCACGTGGCACGCTCGAGAAAGCCAGCGCTCAACACGCCATCGTGAATCATGTCGCCCTTGAGGCGCACCGGAATGGTTGTACTCACGCCGGGAGCGAATTGCACCGGCATGTCGAACGCGGCGTTCGTGGTATCGGCGCCAAGCAGCGCGGCCGCGGATGGCGCGATGAGCGTTGACGCGTTGTTCTCGGAATCCCACTCGAACCAGAGCTTCGCGCCGTTTCGCGCCGTCAGTCCAATGAACGCTTCGAGCTCGCCACCGTTCGGCCCCGTCGCCAGGCGCACGTCGATCGGTGTCATGCGACGCGTCCGCTCGGCGAGGGTCTTGGGTGTCTCGACGATGAGCCGATTCGCCGCGAGATCGAGCGTGATCAGCCGATCACGGAACGACATCAGCGAGATCATTCCATGCACCGCGGGCGCACCGGGACCGAGAAGCTTCGCAAGATCCATCACGCCAGCGTCGGTGCGGGACGCGAGTCGGCCGATCGCGAGATTGACGTTTGCGCAGTTCCGACCGCGCAAAGGCTCGCCCGTCAATCGCACACCGAATCCCTTGCCGCCGAGCACGCAGCCGAGCGTCGCGGAGTCTTCGGGTGAGATGACGGTGACACCGCCGCCGGTGTCGAAGAGGTACTCGACGTCGCGTCCAGCGACTCGAACGGTCATCGTGCGGAGATGACCCGGTCCGCGATGGAGCGGTAGTGTATCGGGCTGGGCGCGCAGCGACGAGAATGCGGCGCCCCCAACGATGCAGAGAGTGATGAGTGTTCTCATGCTCAAGGGTAATAGACGGATGTTTGACACGAGTCAGGTCGATAGCGTTGGGTACGGTCGGCACGAAGAGGATGTGGCCCGGGAATAACTCGCGGCCTTCGAAGGTACTGTCACCACCAACAGGAGCCTTCAATGCCATCTCATCGCGACCACGACGCCGTCCAATTCGACGGCGAGACCAACACGCGTCCATCATCGGGCAATGTCATCACGCATGATCACAGCGACGACGGAATCGATCGCCGCGGCTTTCTTCGCTGCATGGCCTGGGCAGGCACGGGCGTCGCGTGGGGACTCGCGGCCGGCGTGCCGACGTCGATCCCCCTCTCACGGATTCCGTTTCTGACCGACGCCGAGAAGAAGAGCATCTTCTTCGCGCAGATCAGCGACAGCCATATCGGCTTCGCAAAGGAAGCGAACATGAACGTGGTAGGCACGTTGCAGCAGGCCGTCGACAAATTGAACGCGCTGCCGCAAACGCCCGCGCTCGTCCTTCACACCGGTGACATCACGCAGCTCGCCAAGCCCGACGAGTTTGACACGGCGAACCAGGTGCTCAAGGGGCTACGCGCCGAGCGCGTGTTCTACGTGCCCGGCGAGCATGACGTCGCAACCGATAACGGCGCGTCGTATCTCCAGCGTTACGGAAAGGGAACGAAGGGCGGCGGCTGGTACAGCTTCGACGCGAGCGGCGTGCATTTCATTGGACTTGTGAACGTACTCAATCTCAAAGCCGGCGGACTTGGAACGCTCGGCGCCGATCAGCTCGCGTGGCTCGCGAAGGACGTTTCGCGTCTGCCGAGCAGCACACCGATCGTGCTCTTCGCACATGTGCCGTTGTGGACCGTGTACCCCGAGTGGGGCTGGGGCACCGACGATTCTGAGCGAGCGCTGTCATTGCTGAAGCGCTTTGGGTCGGTGACGGTTCTCAACGGCCACATTCATCAGATCATGCAGAAGGTCGAAGGACATGTTGCGTTTCACACCGCGATGTCGACGGCGTTTCCTCAACCGGCGCCGGGCACCGCACCTGCGCCCGGCCCGATGGTCGTGCAGCCCGAGCGGCTCAAGAGTGTTCTTGGAATCGCGAACGTGACGTTCATTCCCGGCCGCAGCTCGCTCGCCATCGTTGACTCGACGTTGTCGGGCGAGCCGCCCGCATTCGATGCAGCTACGCGCGATGCCGCGAACCGGCCGAAGCGTACGCACGCCGCCCTCGGCGCGAACGAGATCGGCATCGACAACTTCGCGTTCGCGCCCAGTCCGCTCGTCGTCGCCCCGGGAACGAGAGTCACGTGGGTCAACAACGACGACGTGCCGCATCTCATCGTGAACGTGCAGCGCGCGTTCCGTCAGTCACCCGTGCTCGACACGGATCAACGCTTCAGCGCGACGCTCACCAAGCCCGGGACGTACGACTACTTCTGCTCGCTGCATCCGAAGATGCAGGGGAAGATCATCGTACGGTCCTGAGCAGCCGGACGAACTGATCGAGCTCCTGGGCATTCAGGTCGGACACCGCCCAGGACTCGATTCCGTCCGACGTCCAGTGCACTAGGTGAAACCCTTTGTCGGACGATGTCACCGGCTCGCGCGTCCGCCGGTCGCTCGCAGCCCATGAGTATACGTTGATGACATGCTGCCGGCGTCCGTAGACCACGACGGCTGCCCGATGCGAGCCGATGTCGTCCAGCCGTCCGCCAAGCAGCGGAAAGCCGAGTGAATCGAGATTCGGTACGAGTGGTGAGAGGTCGACGCGCCCATTGAACCACGGTTTCACGTTGTGTGTGTTCGTCGACTGGACGTTCGTCAGATGTCCCGGAACGAGCGAGTGAATGTGACTCGCGACCACCGTGTTCGTGAGCCGCGTCGACGGACTCTGGTAGCGTATCGCCGCGAACGTGAGCGCGCTGCTCGCCGCGGCGATCACGACGCCGGCCGCGACGAGCTGAATCCATGACCGTCGTTTCGGCGCGGGCCGCTCCGCGAGCGCCGTTTCTTCAGCAAGCGCGTTGCGTATGCGAGCACGCAGGACATCGGGAGCAGCGTAGCGCACCAGGTGAGCCCTCATTGCTTGACTCGTCGCAACGACCTCTCGGTGCGCACTCTGACACTCGGCGCATTCGGCAAGGTGCGCCCGCACGTCGTCCATCTCGTCGGGCGTGAGCTCGTTGTCGACGTACACGTCCAATGCGTCGCGACATTCGTTGCACCGCATGTCAGCTTGCCTCCCGTGCGCCGGCGCCGAGGAGCGCGGCAAGGCGCTTCCGTGCGCGGGCGAGTCGCGACATGACCGTGCCGATCGGAACGCCGATCACGTCGCTGATCTCCTTGTACGACAGATCCTCCACCTCGCGAAGCACGACGACTTCCCGGAACTCCGGCGGCAGCTCCGCGAGCGCGCGCGTAACGACGGCCCGCTCGGACGAATCGATCGCGAGCTGGTCCGACGCCGGGCCGGATGCTTCCGCCGTGTCGGCGGTCAGAGGAATGGTGTTGCGATCGGTTCGCGTGCGTCGCTGCCAGGTGAGACAGCAGTTCCTCACGATGGCGAGAAGCCAGGCGCGCGCCTCGCCACCCGCGTAGCTGTGAAAGTGGCGGAACGCGCGCAGCACGGCGTCCTGAACGACGTCCTGCGCGTCATGCTCGTCGCGCAGGAGATAGCGCGCGAGCGTGTACGCATCGTCCAGATGCGGAAGAATTGTTCGTTCGAACCGTTCGACGTCGCGATCCGCCAAGCGCGCTCCGGAGCTGCCCTTCCTGTGTAGTGACTCGGGCGTTCAGCGTTTTATTCCCGCCCTTGTCAGGCTGAGGCGCGAAGCGACGAAGGATCTACCATCCCCCGCCCCATGGCCGACTCTAGCTTCGGAATGCACGGAGAACTGCACGGAATGACGCGGAAGGCCTCTCAATCCGAGGCGATATCAACTCGACAGTGAGCGAAGCTCTTCGTTGATAAGTGCCTCCTGAGGCTCCGTGCAGGCTTCCCGAGTGGCTCTTATTCAAATTCACCCGTCACTCACGACTCGCAACGTTGTTTCCGTGTCCGTCATTGCTCTTCGGTGCCTTTCCGTGTTCAATCCGATGCAGCCCTTCTGCAACGCGGAGGGATACGCGGGCGACACCCAAGGCTCACACAACGGGCTTCCACTTCGGCTCGTACTCCCGCGACCAGTAGCCCATCGCGGCATCGTCGCCAATGATGTGGCCATTGTGCGAGTCGGTCCGCAGCGCTCGACCCGTGTACTGCGCGATGTTTCCGAGGTGACAGAGCAGTACGCTCTTCGCTCCCTCTGAGATCGGCGCACGAAGCACAGCCCCGGTTCGGATTCCGTCGAGCAGATTCTGCATGTGGCTCGCCGTGGCCGCGTCGTCGCCAGTGAGCTCGAGACCGTCTCCCGCTTTGGGTTCGAGATTCTGCTTGATGACGGCACCTTTCACGTCGTACTGCACGTAGCCGTCGCGATCGAGCACCATGCTTCCGCCAGGGCCGAGGATCGCGGTGCCGCGCCCGCGATTGAACAGGGCGAGCCCGTTGCAGCTCTGCCCTTGCCAGATGATGGTCTTTCCGGGCCCGAACTCGAACGTCGCTTCCTGCGTGTCCGGGAACTCCCAGTCATCAGCAAAGTGGTAACGACCGCCGTTCGACAGCACGCGCGTCGGATAGTCGACGCCCAGCGCGAGCCGCGCGATGTCGATCTCGTGTGTGCCGTTGTTGCAGATCTCGCCGGTGCCCCACCGACGGAACCAGTGCCAGTTGTAGTGAATGACGTTGTCGCGGTACGCCGTTCGCGGCGCTGGCCCCTGCCACAGGTCGTAATCGAGATTCTTCGGAACGGTTGCCGGCTTGCCGTGACCAATCCCGGTTCGCGTATTCGCGTACCAGCCTCGGACGAGATACGGCTGGCCGATCGCGCCGCTCCGAATCATCTGCATGGCTTCGATCGTGCGCGGCGACGACCGCTGCTGCGTGCCGAGCTGCACCTGCTTGTTGTACTTCTTCTGCGCGGCGACGAGCAGCTCGCCCTCGCGCGGATTGTGCCCGCACGGCTTCTCGAGATACACGTGCTTGCCCGCTTGCATCGCCAGGATCGCCATCGGCGTGTGCCAGTGGTCCGGCGTCGCGATCGACACGACGTCGACGTCCTTGTCGTCGAGCGCGCGACGGAAATCTCCGATCGCGGCCGGCGTGGGTCCGCCTCGCGACGCGGCCGACCGCATCGCTTTTGCGAGCACGTTCGAGTCGACGTCGCAGAGATGCGATACCTCGGTATTGGGAAGCCGCGCGAAGTTCTGCGCGTGCACGGCGCCGCGACCATTCAATCCGATCACCGCGACGACGATCTTGTCACTCGGCGACCGACCTGGCCGTGACGGAGTCGCGAGTGGAAGATGACCGGCGACCATCGCGCCGAGTCCAGCCGTGGACGCCGTCTTGAGAAACTCGCGGCGATCGACGGGCATTTCGGAATCACTCATGGCGTGAGCTCCCGAATCTTGACGTTGCGATAATAGACCTCGTCGCCGTGATCCTGCAGGATGATGTGCCCCTTCCTGCGCTCGGCGAAGCCGGGAATCGTGTGATACTTGCTCTTCGCGAGCAGCGAATCCATACGCGCCGTCCCGAGCTCGAACTCCACGACCTTCACGCCGTTCAGCCAGTGCTCGCCGTGGTTTCCGCGGAACACGATACGCGATGAGTTCCACTGACCGACTGGCTTCAGCTTCTTTGCGCTGCTTGGCGGAATCAGATCGTAGAGCGAGCCCGCGCGATGCGACGGAATCTTGTTGTCGTCGCTGAGCGAGTCATCGAGCACCTGGTACTCGAAGCCAAGGGCAGCGTGGTTGGTGGCGTTCTTGAGTGAGAACTCTTCGGACACGTTGTACTTCACGCCGCTGTTCGCGCCGGGCGTGACCTTCCAGTCGAACGCGAGCTCGAAATCGCCGAAGGTGTCGACGGTCATGAGATCGCCGCCGTTGGCGGGCTGCCCATCCGGCATCTTGGGGACGTTGCCGCTGGCGATCTTCTCGATCGTCCCGTTCACGACTTTCCAGTGCGCAGTCGGGATCGAGTCGTAGCCAAGGCCACGCCAGCCCTTCAGCGAATGGCCGTCGAACAGGAGACGCCAGCCGGCTGCTCGCTCAGCGGTGCTGAGCTGATTCACGGCGCTTGACGATTGCGCCGCAGCCGCCTGGGCGATTGTCACGGTAAACAGTGCTGCGAGGACGCGCCGCATCCGAGCTCCGAGGGAGACTGACGCACTCGATGATACCTGTACGGGGACGCGCGTCAACTGGCCACGTCCAGCGCCGTCATCCTGAGGGACCGAAGCGACCGAAGGATCTACTACGTGTTGCGCGTGGCAGTCCACGGGCTACGCACAATGATCCTTCGCCTCGCTCGGTTCAATCCGCCGCGTCCCCACTCGACTTCGCGACGACCCGCGTCTCCATCGCCATCGCTCCGGCCGGCGCGTGCACAGCATCCGACTTCTTCCGCGAGAACCCGGCGATCCATGCCCCCGCGCGGTGGCTCAGCGAATCCATGTACGTGTACACGACGGGTGTGACGTACAGCGTGATGAGCTGCGAG
>Ga0308175_100003075_pt1 | contig 11518 bp, 11 predicted proteins | sample PhyCR1_3_FD_203893 | JGI IMG/M metagenome (GOLD analysis project Ga0308175, IMG submission 203893) | Soil microbial communities from UC Gill Tract Community Farm, Albany, California, United States - DLSLS.C.R1 | ecosystem: Environmental > Terrestrial > Soil > Agricultural land | place: USA... | reverse complement strand
GCCAGGGCCGCCGAGGCCAAGGCCGGCGGCGCGCAGCGCGTCTGCATGGGCGCCGCCTGGCGCGACGTGAAGGACCGCGACGTGCCGAAGGTGGCCGCCATGATCTCGGGCGTGAAGGCGCTGGGCCTGGAGACCTGCGCCACCCTGGGCATGATGAGCCTCGACCAGGCCAAGGCGCTGAAGGCCGCCGGCCTCGACTTCTACAACCACAACCTGGACACCGGCCCGGAGTACTACGACCACGTCACCACGACGCGGACCTACCAGGACCGACTCGACACCCTGGCGGCTGTCCGCGACGCCGGCATCTCCACCTGCTGCGGCGGCATCGTCGGCATGGGCGAGACCCGTCGCGACCGCGCGGGCCTGCTCCACCAGCTCGCGACCCTGCCCGAGCATCCGCAGAGCCTGCCGATCAACGACCTGATGCCGATCAAGGGCACGCCGCTGGGCGGCTCGACGCCGGTCGACGAGCTGGAGTTCGTGCGCATGATCGCCGCCGCGCGCCTCGTCTGCCCGAAGTCCGTCGTGCGCATCGCCGCCGGCCGCGAGCACATGGGCAAGTCGATGCAGGCGCTGTGCTTCCTGGCCGGCGCCAACTCGATCTTCGTGGGCGGCCGCCTGCTGACCACCAACAACCCCGACCCCAACGCCGACGAGGCCCTGCTGGCCGACCTGAAGATGCGGCCGATGACCATGCGCGCCGCCGAGCCGGCGCCCGCCTGACGCGCTACTGCTGACAGGAATTCGGCGCGGCGGACTCTAGACCTGTCGACGGCGACCTAGCCCGAGCGTCCTTCGGGTCCTATCTGGCGTCTGGGAGGACGGCGTGGCGGCGATCATATCCATCGAAGGCCTCTCGAAGACCTACGCCGGCGGCTTCCAGGCGCTGAAGGGCGTGAGTCTCGAAATCGAGCGCGGCGAGATCTTCGCCCTGCTGGGCCCCAACGGCGCGGGCAAGACCACCTTGATCGGCATCACTTGCGGCCTGGTGAAACCCACGGGCGGGCGTGTGGTCGCCGACGGCCACGACGTGGTGCGCGACTTCAAGGCGGCGCGGCGCAAGATCGGCCTGGTCCCGCAGGAGATCTCCACCGACGCCTTCGAAACGGTCTGGGCGACGGTCAGCTTCAGCCGCGGCCTGTTCGGCAAGCCGCCGAACCCGGCCCACCTGGAGAAGGTGCTGAAGGACCTCAGCCTCTGGGACAAGAAGGACTCGAAGATCATGGCGCTCTCCGGCGGCATGAAGCGCCGGGTGATGATCGCCAAGGCGCTGAGCCACGAACCGGAGATCCTGTTCCTCGACGAGCCGACCGCCGGCGTCGACGTCGAGCTGCGCCGCGATATGTGGGAGATGGTCCGCGGCCTGCGCGACCAGGGCGTCACCATCATCCTGACCACCCACTACATCGAGGAGGCCGAGGAGATGGCCGACCGGATCGGGGTGATCAACCACGGCGAGCTGATCGTCGTGGAGGACAAGGCCGAGCTGATGCGCAAGCTCGGAAAGAAGCAGCTGACGCTGCACCTGCAGGAGCCGCTGAAGACGGTCCCGGGCGGCCTTTCCGCCTACGACCTGGCGCTCGCCAACGACGGCGCCGACCTCGTCTACACCTTCGACGCCCAGTCCGAGCACACCGGCATCGCCGAGCTGCTGCGCGAGCTTTCCAAGAAAGGCGTCGACTTCAAGGACCTGCAGACCGAGCAGAGCTCGCTGGAGGAGATCTTCGTGAGCCTGGTGCGCGGACAACGGGACGAAGCTCGGCGCGAGGAGCAGCGCGCATGAACATCCACGCCATCGCCGCCATCTATCGCTTCGAGATGGCGCGGACCTTCCGCACGATCGTGCAGTCGATCGCCGCGCCGGTGATCACCACTTCGCTCTATTTCATCGTCTTCGGCGCGGCCATCGGCAAGCGGATGGGCACGCTGGACGGCGTCAGCTACGGCGCCTTCATCGTGCCCGGCCTGATCATGCTGTCGATCCTGACCGAGAGCATCTCCAACGGCTCGTTCGGCATCTACATGCCGAAGTTCGCGGGCACCATCTACGAGGTGCTGTCGGCGCCCATCTCCGCCACCGAGATCGTGCTGGGTTATGTGGGCGCGGCCGCCACCAAGTCGGTGATGCTGGGGGTGATCATCGCCGCCACGGCGCGGCTCTTCGTGCCCTACGAGATCGTCCACCCGTTCGTGGCGCTGGCGTTCCTGACCCTCACGTCGCTGACCTTCAGCCTGTTCGGCTTCCTGACCGGCATCTGGGCCGACGGCTGGGAGAAGCTGTCGATCATACCGATGATGGTGATCACGCCCCTGACCTTCCTAGGGGGGAGCTTCTACTCGATCGCCATGCTGCCCGGCGTTTGGAAGCGGATCGCGCTCGGCAATCCGGTCGTCTACCTGATCTCGGGCTTCCGCTGGGCCTTCTACGGCGTCTCGGACGTGGGCGTGGTCACCAGCCTGGCGATGACCCTGGGCTTCCTGGGCCTCTGCCTGGCAGCCGTCTGGTGGATCTTCCAGACGGGCTGGAAGCTGAAGACCTGACCCCTATTCTTCCTCGTCGAACTTCCCCACCACCAGCGCCTGGAGCGCCGTCACCGCGGCGTCAGCCTCGGCGCCCTCGGCTTCGATGTCGATGCAGCAGCCGGGGCCGGCGGCCAGCATCATCAGACCCATGATCGACCGCGCATCGACCGTCTGGCCGTCCTTCGTGACGCGCACCTCGGCGTCGAACGTCCCGGCCAGCTTGACGAACTTGGCGGACGCGCGGGCGTGCAGGCCGCGCTTGTTGACGATCTCGACCGTGCGGACGGCGTTGGCCGTCACTTCTCGCCGGCCAGCACGTACGAGGCGACGGAGATGTACTTGCGGCCGGCCTCCTGGGCCCAGCGCACCGCCTCTTCGAGCGGCAGGCGCGAGCGGATCGAGGCCAGCTTGATCAGCATCGGCAGGTTCAGGCCCGCGATCACCTCGGCCTTGGTCTGCTCCATCACCGAGATGGCCAGGTTCGAGGGCGTGCCGCCGAACATGTCGGTGAGCAGGATGACGCCGGAACCGTCGTTCACCCGCCCGCAGGCGGCCAGGATGTCCTTGCGGCGGCGCTCCATGTCGTCGTCGGGGCCGATGCAGATGGCCTCGACCGCGCTCTGCGGGCCCACCACGTGCTCCATGGCGAATACGAACTCTTCCGCCAGCCGCCCGTGGGTGACGATCACGAGCCCGATCATGCGAAGCTGTCCAAGGGTATCCCCACCCGGCGCGGCAAAATCCGTCCCGCGAGCGGGCCTAAATACGCCTCTTGGCTTCGCCGTCAAAGTGACTCAACGCGCGACCAAGCTTCGCAGGCGCCGAGGAGTCGCCCAGGCGGAGAATCAGCTTGGGGACCCGCAACCCCAGGATGTCGCTGAAGGCCGGATCGGGCATCCGCTCGGGGATACCGGCCTGGGCGACCAGCACCACCTCGCAGAGCGGGATGGCTTCGAGGCGCAAGACATCGAGGCCGCGCACCTCGATCAGGCCGGCCAGGGTGTCCGGGGCGCGGCCGTACAGGCGTCCGCCGGAGGTCCAGAGGATCACCCTGTCATCGGCCACCAGCCGGAAACCGTGGGCCAGCGCGCGGAGCGCCAGGTCGCTTTTGCCGGCGTCGGCCGGCCCTTCGATCAGCACCCCGCGCCAGAACCCGTTGGACCGCGCCGCGATCAGGCCGGCGTGGGCGATCGGCGGGTCCACCTCAGCCCTTGGCCTCGGGCAGGGTCAGCACGAACATCGCCCCCGCCACCCCGCCGTCCCGGCCGATGCGGTTCTCGGCGTGCAGCGTTCCACCGTGCGCCTCGGCGATCTGCCGGGCGATCGAAAGCCCCAGACCGGAGTTGCCGCCGAACGCCGCGCCCTTGGGCCGCGAGGTGTAGAATCGCTGGAAGATGGTCTCGACATTTTCGGGCGGGATCCCCGGGCCGGAGTCGCTCACCGTGGCGATGACCTGGTCGCGGACCCGCACAAGGCTGACGGCCACCTCGCCGCCCGGCGGACTGAACGAGCGGGCGTTGTCGATCAGGTTGCGGAACACCTGGCCCAGCGGCGTCTCGCGGCCTTGCACCGTAATCGGCTCCAGGCCGCCGGGCGACTTGAAGACCACCTGCGGCTCCTTGGCTTTCGCGGTCGCCTGGTAGGTGTGGACGATCTCGGTCACCAGCCGTTCCAGGTCCAGCGTCCTGGGCTGGTCGCGGGAGAGCTCGGCGTCCAGCCGCGAGGCGTTGGAGATGTCGGTGACCAGCCGGTCCAGCCGCTGGACGTCGTTCTTCAGCACGGCCAGCAGCCGCTCCCGCGCCGCCTGGTCCTTCACCAGGTCCAGGGTCTCGACCGCCGAGCGCAGCGAGGTCAGCGGGTTGCGGATCTCGTGGGCCACGTCGGCGGCGAAGCTCTCGATGGCGTCCATCCGCTCCGACAGCGACTGGGTCATGTCCTCCAGGCTGCGGGTCAGGTCGCCCAGCTCGTCGTCGCGCCGCGCCAGGTCCGGCAGCGAGATCGCCCGCGCGCCGGCCACCCGCACGCGGTCGGCCGCCCGCGCCAGGCGGCGCACCGGCTGGGCGATGAGCTGGGTGAGCAGCAGCGACGAGGAGATGGTCACCGCCACGGCGATCAGGATGAAAGGCACGAGCGCCATCCGCTCGGCCGCGACGATGGCGTCGACGTCATTGGCCTCCAGCGTCAGCACCCCCAGCACCTCGCGGACCTGCGCGATCGGGATCGAGACCGAGACCACCCGCGAGCCGTCCTCGGCCCGGCGCACGGTGGCGATCGGTCGGCCGGTCAGGGCGTGGGCCACCTCGAAGCCCAGCGCGCGGCGGGCTTCGCGTACCGTGTTCGCTGTGACGCGGGGGAAGCGGAAGCTGAACCGAAGGCCGTTCTCCGACTGGCGCTTGCGGGCCGGCGGCAGCTGGCGGCTCTCGACGCGGTCGGCCACCCAGGCGGAGTCGGCCACGACCTGGCCGTGGGTGTCGAACAGGCGAGCCCGCTGGTTCCGGGGGTTGGCCAGGATCTGCAGGATGTCGCCGGCGCGCTGGGCGTCCATGGCCGGCGTCGGCTCACCCACCGTCGCCGCCCGGTCGATGATGTTGGCCATCAGCTCGCCCTGGGTCGTGAGCGAGTCGATGCGGGCGTTGACCAAGCCCTGGCGCAACTCGTTCAGCACCAGCGAGCCCGCGATCAGGATCACCAGGCCCAGGATGTTGAGCAGGATGATCAGCCGGCCGAGCCGGCTGCCGGGCAGCCAGCGCCGGGTCGACGCCGGCCGGGGCGTCTCGTGCGGCGCCGCGGTCGCCTCCGCGCCCGGTTCAGGTTTCGCGGTAGCGGTAGCCGACGCCATAGAGGGTTTCGATCGCGTCGAACTCAGGGTCCACGTCGCGGAACTTCTTGCGCATGCGCTTGATGTGGCTGTCGATCGTCCGGTCGTCGACGTAGACCTGATCGTCGTAGGCGGCGTCCATCAGGTTGTCGCGGCTTTTCACGAAGCCGGGCCGCTGGGCCAGCGATTGCAGGAGCAGGAACTCGGTCACCGTCAGTTTCACGGGCTTGCCATCCCACAGGCAGTCGTGGCGGGCTGGATCGAGCGTCAGCTTGCCCCGCTTGATGGCGCGGCTGCCCTCCGCCGCGGCCGCCGTGGGGGGCTGCTCCTCGCCCTCGATGCCGGCCCTGCGCAGCACCGCTTTCACCCGCTCGATCAGCAGGCGCTGGCTGAACGGCTTGTGGATATAGTCGTCGGCGCCCAGGTTGAAGCCCAGGATCTCGTCGATCTCCTCGTCCTTGGACGTCAGGATGATGACCGGCGTGTCCGAGGCGCGGCGCAGGCGGCGCAGAACCTCCATGCCGTCCATGCGCGGCATCTTCACGTCCAGGATGGCCAGGTCCGGCGGGTCGTTCTCCAGCGCGGCCAGGCCCGCGGCGCCGTCGAAGTAGGCCTTGACGGTATGGCCATGGCTTTCCAGCGCCAGGCTGACGGAGGTGACGATGTTCTCGTCGTCGTCCACCAGGGTGATCTTGGCCATGTGGAAAAAGGGTCTCCTTGGGGCGGTTGTGAAGCTAGTCGCGCCGCGGCGTGGCCTCAATGGGGCGCAGATGGGCCGACTGAAACGAAAACCACGGTCAATCAGCGCTTAAATCTTCCCGGCTATCCCTTTGTTCTCGAGGAAAAGGGGCTGGGATGGTCGGCGGGGCTGTTCATTTCGAGGTTTTCGTCCGCAGGTACCCGGATTCCGTCTGGGCGCTGAAGCTGGCGACCGAGGGACGCGACCAGGCCCTGGACGAGGCCCACGGGCTGATGCGGAGCGGCTCCGTGGCCGCTGTGCGCGTCACCCGCGAGAGCCTGGACCCCGAGTCCGGCGAATACTTCCCCATCGTCATCCTGAACCTGGGCGCGCCCGAGGGCCGCAAGAAGGTGAAGGTCAAGGAATCCACCGAGCCGCTCTGCGTCGCCCCGCAGGACCTCTACACCTGCCATGCCCGCGAACGGATCGGGCGGCTGTTCGAGCTCTGGCTGGAGCGGCGGCACGCCACGCCCTTCGAGCTGCTGCACCGGCCCGACCTGGTCGAACAACTGGAAGCCAGCGGCGTCGAGATCAAGAACGCCATCCACAAGGTGGCCGTCCCCGAGGCGCACGCCCGCGACTCGACCGTCGCCGAAATGACCAAGACCTTCAAAGGCCTGGCCGACCGCGCGGTGGAGCGGCTGATGAAGGACGCCAAGAAGGGCCTGCCCAGCGTCACGCCGGAGACCTTCGCCAGGACCGCCACGGCGCTCGCCAAGGAGGCCGACGGATCCTATCGCCTGGGCTGCGCGGTCGCCGCCACCCTGCAGCCGGCCGGGAGCTGGAGCGAGAAGGTCGGCCTGCTGCTCGACCTCGCCGACGCCGCACCCGCCGATAGCGCAGGCCGCGCGCTCGCGCTTTCGGTGATCGCCGAGCCCATGGAAGAGATCGTCGCCCAGCCCAAGGGCCTCGACAACGTCGTGGGCGCCGCCCTCGACCTCGGCGCGCGGCTGGCGGCCATGAGCCGGCTGGCCGCGGCGCAGGTGATCGACCTCCTGATGCAGGCCGAGCCGTCGGTGGCCAAGGTGACGCCGGAGCTGTCGCCGCGGGCCAAGCGCCTGGCCGTCTGGCTGGAGGATTCCGCCTTCACCGGCGTGCGCGCCGCGATCGGCCAGCGGATCCTACGCGAGCTCTCCGGCCACCGCCGCCTTCGGCCCTCCGATCCGGTGGGCGAGATCGACGTGATCCGGGGCCTGGCCATGGCGCTGACGGCGGCGGCGGGCAAGCTGCTGCCGCTGGACAACGTGCAGACAGCCTTCTCGGCCCGCTCGAAGATGCTGGTCAGCCGCGACTTCGTGGAGACCTACCTTGGCGAGGGCCGCTCGGCCCACGCCGAGGCCGAGGCGCTGATCTGGCTGACCGAGAACATCGTGGGCGCCGGCAACAAGCGCGAGGCGGGCCGCTGGCTCTCCAGCCTGGTGTTCAGCCTGCGCTTCGAGACCGAATACCGCGACGAGGAGACCCCGCCGGCGCTGAAGCTCAGCCAGCTCGCGCGCCTGCAAAAGGCCGTCGGCCGCTGTGGCCTGGTCGAGGAGGCCTACATCCCGCTTCAGCTGAAGCTGGGCGAGATCGGCGGCATGGTCGAGAACGACGCGCGCCTGGTGCTGATGATGGCCAACGCCGAGGCCTCGGCCCTGCAGCGGCTGACCATCCTGCTGAAGCTGGCCTGCGGCGAGACCGCGCCCCTGGGCCCGGCCGCCGACAAGGCCCGCGCCGCCGCCCTGAAGCTCGCCCGCCACGACGAGACCCGCGCCGAGCTTACCGAAGCCCCCGACCGCGTCGACGCCATCCGCGACCTGATCAAGCACGCCTCGCTGGCGGCCTGACCCGCCTCAGCCAATCGCCGCCGCGCGACGGCGGCGCAGCGCAGCGCCCGCCAGGCCGAAACCGCCCAGCATCAACGCCCACGCTGCCGGCTCCGGCGCGCCACCGTGGGGCGGCCCGGGATCAGGCGCGATCGAGGGACCGAGGTCGTACTTGATCTTGTTGAAGGCGATCCCAGCGGCGTCGTCGTTCCAGATGGAAACGCCCCGGATGTCCTGCACGCCGCCCTCGCGCTCGAAGCCATAGTAGGTGTCGGCGACGCCGTTGATGACGACCGACTGGATCAGCGTCCCGTTCGCCCGCCAGAAGTCGAGGGTGACATCCCCCTGGTTGGCCCCGAACACCGCGAACCCGAACTGCGACAGGTTGCCCGTGAACAGGAACGAAATGGCCCCTTCGCCGAGCGCGTCGAAACTGGGATAGCCGACCGGGCCCAGGCCGGCGACGACGTGGCTGCTGCCGTACTGGAAGACATCGATGTTCTGGTTCGGCGCCCCCGCGACGAGCGTCAGGGGTCCGATCACGTTGTCTCCCAGCTTGTCCGAACCCGCGAAGTCCATGATCGTCTGGCCGTAGAACCGCTCCGCGATCCCGACGCCATTCGGGTTGATGATGCTGTCGTAGCTGGTTCCCGGGAGCGCCGCGGCGGGCGCGGTGTTGAAGTCCAGCAGGTTGCTGGCGGTCATCGCAAAATAGTCGACCTGGTTCACAGGGTCGGCGAGCGCCGCGGCCGGAACACAGAACAGCGCGGCCGCGATCAGCAGGCGTTTCATCGGGAAGCCCCCTCTTTGAGTCAAAATCAGGGGCGTCGGATGATCGGTTGAGTCGTTCGACTCAAGCGCGCGCACCCTCGATGAGAAGGCTTCTCAGCTGACGAGAAATCTTCTCACGTGGAGTTGCCTTGCAGACCCAGCGCGGCGGCCAGAGCGTCGACTACCCGACCAACGTCTCCATTCGCCATGCCCGGATAGAGCGGCAGCGAGAGGCAGCGCGCATACCAGGCGTCCGCGCCGGGCAACGACAGCGCGCCGTAGCGGGCGCGGTAGTAGGGCTGGGTGTGGACCGGGATGTAGTGGACCTGGCTGCCGACGCCGCGGGCGCGCATCGCATCCATGACCTGGCGGCGCGTGCGGCCCGCCGCCTCGAAGTCGATCAGCACGCACATCAGGTGCAGCACCGGGTCGCTCCAGGGCGGCCGCTCGGCGATCCGCACCACCGGCGCCAGCGGCGCCAGCGCCGCAGCATAGGCCTTGGCCAGCGCCCGGCGGCGCTCGGCGAAGCGGGGCAGCTTGGCAAGCTGCGACTGGCCGAGCGCGCAGAGCACGTCGGGCAGGCGGTAGTTGAAGCCAGGCTCGGGCATCTCGTAGACCCAGGGATCGGCGCCCCCCTCTTCGGTATTTGGGGGGCGGACCATGCCGTGGCTGCGCATCACCCGCAGGCGCTCGGCCAGGGAGGCGTCGTTGGTGGTCACCATGCCGCCCTCGCCGGTGGCGATGGTCTTCACCGGGTGGAACGAGAAGGTGGCCATGGCCGAGTGGCGCGCATCCCCGGCGCGTTCGGCCACGTTGCCGTAGGTCATGGTCGAGCCCAGCGCGTGGGGCGCGTCCTCCACCAGCACCGCGCCGGCCTCGCCGGCCATCGCCGACAGCCGCGGCAGATCGACGGTGTCGCCGCGCAGGTGCACGGGCAGGACCGCCCGCAGCCGTCGCCCCTGCAGCCGGCCCAGCGCCTCGTCCAGCGTCTCCGGCGTCATCAGGCCGCTCAGCGGGTCGACGTCGGCGAAGACGACCTCGGCGCCCACGTAACGCGCACAGTTCGCCGTCGCCAGAAATGTGATCGTGGGCGCGATCACCGCCTCGCCCGGCTGCACGTCCAGCGCCAGCATGGCCAAGTGCAGGGCCGCGGTGCCGTTGGCGCAGGCCACCGCGTGGCGGGCGCCCACGGCCTCGGCGAAGGCCCGCTCGAACTGCTCGACCCTGGGGCCAGTGGTCAGGAAGTCGTCCTTCAGCGCCGCGGCCACCGCGGCGATGTCGTCGTCCTCGATGGTCTGGCGGCCGTAGGGAAGGACCGGCCCCGTGGCTTTCGGGCCGACCATCAGTCGGCCGCGCGCCGCCGCCGCTTGGGCATGGACTCGCCCAGCACCGCCAGCAGCGCCTTGCCCGACAGCCAGTCGTCGTTGGTGTCGCTGGCGTAGCAGAAGTCCTCGGGCGGGCGCGGCCCGTCGAAGGCCTTGCGGGAGTACTCCACGAACGCCGGCTCGATGGCGTAGCGGTCCCCTAAGTCCACCGTCTGCCGCGCGTCGTCCGTGGAGATCATGATCTCGTGCAGCTTCTCGCCCGGGCGGATGCCCACCACCTTGGTCGGCAGGTCGGGCGCCAGCGCCGTCGCCAGGTCGACGACCTTCATCGAGGGGATCTTCGGCACGAAGATCTCGCCGCCGCGCATCAGGTCCAGCGAGGAGAGCACGAACTCCACGCCTTCCGTCAGCGTGATCCAGAAGCGCGTCATGCGCGGATCGGTGATCGGAAGCTCGGTCGCGCCGCGGCCGATCAGCCGCTGGAAGAGCGGCGCCACGGACCCGCGGCTGCCCACCACGTTGCCGTAGCGGACCACCGAAAACCGCGTGCCGATGTCGCCGGAGAGGTTGTTGGCCGCCACGAACGTCTTGTCCGAGGCCAGCTTGGTCGCCCCGTAGAGGTTGATCGGGTTGCAGGCCTTGTCGGTGGAGAGCGCCACCACCTGGCGCACCCGATTGGTCAGGCAGGCCCAGACCACGTTCTCGGCGCCCAGCACGTTGGTGTGGATGCACTCCGAGGGATTGTATTCGGCCGCCGGCACCTGCTTCAGGGCCGCGGCGTGGATCACGACGTCCACGCCCCGCAGCGCCAGGATCAGCCGCTCGCGGTCGCGCACGTCCCCCAGGAAGAACCGCATCACCGAGAGCGTTTCCGGGCCGAACCGTTCGGCCAGGTCCATCTGCATCTCGCTCTGCTTCAGCTCGTCGCGCGAATAGACGATCAGCTTGCGGGGCTTGGCCTGCGACAGGACGGTCTCGACGAAGCGGCGGCCGAACGAGCCGGTGCCGCCGGTGACCAGGATCACCTTGCCGTCGAGGTCGAGGCGGGTCGGCGCAAATCGGCCCAAGGCGAGCCTCCGGAAATCAGGACGTCCGGCCAGTCATGGCGCCCGCGCGTAAAGAAGGCGCTAACCATGTTTGCGGTGATATGCGCCATGCATCGCCGCCGCCTCCTGACCCTCGCCGCCCTCGCCGCGTTGGCCCCGGCGACGGCGCTCCGCGCAGAGGAGAAGAAGAAGAAGTCCGGCGGCGAGACCTACGTGCAGTTCGACACGCTCACCGGCACGACGGTGAAGTCCACGGGACGCCGGGGCGTGCTGACCGTCGACTGCGGCCTGGACGTGCCGGATCCGAAGCTGCGGGAATTCACCATCCTGTCGCTGCCGAGGCTTCGGGCCGCGTACCTGCAGATCGTCATGACCTACGCCGCCGGCCTGCCGAGCGGGGCGGCGCCCAACCCGGACTACATCGCCCGCGACCTGCAGCGGCAGACCGATCTGCTCCTGGGCCGCCCGGGGGCGCGCATCCTCCTGGG
>Ga0308175_100003074_pt1 | contig 11518 bp, 16 predicted proteins | sample PhyCR1_3_FD_203893 | JGI IMG/M metagenome (GOLD analysis project Ga0308175, IMG submission 203893) | Soil microbial communities from UC Gill Tract Community Farm, Albany, California, United States - DLSLS.C.R1 | ecosystem: Environmental > Terrestrial > Soil > Agricultural land | place: USA... | reverse complement strand
TATTATAGTCGTTTCATTTTTCCGTTCTAATAAGAAACGAAGCAATCAACTTAACAGGATTGAAGAAAAATTGAACATATTAACTGAGGAAATTAAGAAATTTAACAAATAAATGAACCACTTGTTAGGTTTAGCCCTTCGTGTGCTTATTAAAGTAACGGGTGCTTGAATTAAAGATGAAGATCGCTGAGGCGGTCTTATTTTTCTTGTTCCACTAACTGGCAGGTTAGTTGAAGAGATATTTTGGATAAAATTACCTGATGTATTATATAAATCGAACAATTATTAAAAAAAAGATTTATTAGTAAAAATACTTTTTAAACATTTCGGATTGCAGGAAGTCTAGGAGGAATTGGGTTTGATTGGGAAGCTTATATTTGGGATTGTAATTGGAATCCTGGGTCTCACTATTTTATATCTCTCATATCGATATACACCAGAAGTACACGAGAAGTATCGAAAAAGTTTAGAGAAAATGAGAAAATCACAGTTAAGAGATTTTGATTTGTCAAAGGAAGCGTTACACGTACGTATGCCTTATTGGTATAATAAGATTTTCTTCTTCCTAGGTGGCATAATGATACTTTGCATTGATTTCTTTATTTGGTATAGTGGTGTATTTAATCTTTATCGACCTTAAAGCTGTTTGGAAAACAAAGTATAAAAATATCATTGTTCGTCAACAAACGGGTGCAATAGTTAAAGAACGGAGCTGTCATTTTGGCAGTTTTTCTTGTTCCACTAACGTGGCAGGTTAGTTCAACAACAGTGACGAATTTATGAATGTAAAAAACTAAAGAAGGTGGTAAGATGTCATCGGAGAGAGACAATATGATTTCCGAATTAAAAAAGATTGTTGTTCCTGAACTTAGGAAAAGAGGATTTAAAGGTTCTTTCCCTCATTTTCGAAGAATTAGTGAGGACAAAATAGACTTAATGACTTTCCAATTTGACAGGTATGGTGAAGGTTTTGTTATTGAAGTTGGGGTATGTTCGCCAGAAGGATTTACTCATTCTTGGGGTGAGAAAGTTTCACCCAATAAAGTGACAGCACACGACTTAAATCCTGATAATAGGTTGAGGTTGAAAGAAAATGATGGTCAGTGGTTTAGGTACGACGCTGAAAATGAATCTGAAGACATATATGAAAATGTTGCAATTGAAGTAATGAAACATCTATACGAGGCTGAAGAGTATTGGAAAAATAACGGGTAAATGAAATTGTCCTTATTCTGCTAACGTGGCGATACTTCAAGAAAGTATCGCCGTTCTACTTATTGAAGTAAAGGGCAGAATAGTTGAAGAAGGATTTTGAATAAATACATATGAAAGTAATATGGGGTGAGAAACGGGGATGGATATTTTTGAAAATGAATTTAAAGACATAGCAATAATTTCGGGGAATACTTACCTTTTTCAGAGTACTGATGCAGTTGATGTAATTAAAAAATGTAAAGAACTTAACATAAAGATTCTGGGTGTTGAATCCTTTGAAATATATGAAAACAAAAGAAAACCTATTATGGAGGGGATTTTTGATTGTTCAATTGATGGGAAAATAGAAGGCTATTGGTCTGAGGCAATCCATTTTATACAAGTATTGCAGAACCAAATTCAAAACCAAGGGTTAGTATTCGAGATTATTTACGAACTATAATCACCATACTTTTTCAACGGGGAGTGTAGAAGTATGCTTGAACGTGTTAAAGAAATATACTCACCAAGTAAGGCATATAAAGTGGAAATTAATAAACGTTTGAAAGATGGGCTTTTTGAAATTGAAGTTTATCTTTGGGATAGTGAGTGGGAAACTTGGTTACAAAAGTCCACTGGCTTTTCACTTACTGACAACATAAATAGTGCATTGGCGATTGCTAAAGAAAAACTGAAAGTTTATTCAGGTGAGATGATTGAATAGGAAAATTGTGAGGTAATTCACTTAAGCTAATGGGTGCTTGTGTTTAACAAAGGGTTACTGCGGCAGCTCTTTTTCTTGTTTCTTGTTCCACTAACGAAGCAGGTTAGTGTAAGAAGGAAATACATATTTAAGGTTGTTAAACAATAAAATAATGTGCATATTTCGATTGAAATTAAACAGTAGTGGAACAATGCTAATAGTGAATATAATAAAATATAGAGGTATCTTATGAGGAATATACTGAAAACATTATTGATAGTCATATCAGGGGGGTTAGGTTTTTTTTTACGTAAGTATAAAAGGAGACGACAAAATGGTTGGACATTATACGCTCCACTTGAACAGGACTTTGTTGCCGAACCAAAGGAATACACTTTTAAATGGATAGAAGAGCTTAATGAGGAACAATTTGACAGTCTTTTTGAGGAAAGTGACGATGATGGTGAGCTTCAAATTAACGGACTTGAATTTAAAACTATCAAATCAGCTGATAGCCTAAATGAAATGAGTGAAATATGTTTCCTTTACGCTGCACCTGATGTTATTTACGAAGATCACCATTCTGCTCTTGTTTTTCAAGATGTAACCCCTTGGGTGTTAGAAATAATAATGATGGAAATGGTTCCGCATTATAAGGTTGTAAAAGAACTTTATATTGAGGATAAATTCAAGGAAATTCAGTTGTCAGATCTAAAAGACGAATCAAAAGAGCTTGCAAAGGGTTTGATTTCCCAAAAGTTTTATCCTGTAGTAACAGATTTATATAGGAATAATCAACCTCTCGATTCCATAGGACGTATTCAATATTTTTCAATCAAAAAGGAAGATGTTACTCCATTGTTTTTAAAAGAGAATGATGGGATTCATCAATTTATGAAGAATAATAATTTCAAGCATAATAAACCTTTTGTAATAACACCTGTGGGATGGAAATTAGATGAGAATTTAAAGGATTCCATCGCTATCCGGTCTTTTTATTCTTTCGCGAACCAAATTGTGTTGGTGGTTAATACGTTTGATGACAGTGTAAGAGCAATTTTTATTTTTGGGGAAAATTAGAATCAAAGTTTTCTCGATTGAAACATTTTGTATTCGTCAGTGAGCTGTCAAAGGATATTCCATAACAAATAAAGAAAAAACGGATACATAAGGGTACTGACATTGTTAATTAGTTGCTTGAGTTCTTTATTTCTTAACAAGATTGTGAAGTATTGTACTTAAACTAAAGGGTGCGATACTTCAATAACGAAGGATCGCTTTTTCTTATTGAAGTAACGGGGCAGTTTAGTTGAACAACAATGACAATAGCATAATTTTACCGCTATTTAAAAGCGTGAAGATTTTGTAGAATATATTTAAAATGACATCGCGATAATACGGGAGAAATCAAATGGATGAGAAATTAATAGCTTTTGTAAATGAGAATGTGGATTATTATGAACGTGTTTGGCGGAAAAAATATAGTTGGAATTGGGCTGCATTTTTTCTGGCTTTTTATTGGATGGGATATAGAAAAATGTATAAGCACATAATCCTTTTTAATCTAGTCTATCTAATAACAGATTTAATTTGGTTTAATTTTGTACCTAACTTTGATTTGGCATCAGGTGGAACTGCATTAATTGTAGGCATTTTTATAGGATTTAATGGGAATAATATGTATAAAACAAAAGTTGAGAAAGCTTTAGAGCGTGTAAGTGATTTAAAGCTTAATTATTCTGATGAAATTAAAGCACTATCAAGTAAGGGTGGAAGAAGTAAGGTAGGAGTTTTTATTGGTTTAGGGATTTATTTGGTGTTCAACTTCATATATGAAGCCATAATCAAATATATATAGTGGAAAGAAAAAGTATCATTACAATTTTTTCAGAATTTATATTAAAATATAATACTTTATAGATAGCTGATGTTTTATTTAAGTGGATTAAGAATTTTACTATTCGCGAATATAATAGTTTTAGGTCCAGTCGCCATTTTCTGGTGGCTTTTTGTTTATTTAACTAACGGGGCAGATCAATGAAATAAAAATATACTCAATAAATTACAAAATACTACAATTATTGATAGAGGTGAAAGGGTAACAGGTGCGTATCAGGAAGAAGTAGATACGCTCTTTCGCTATTGGTGCAGAATAGTCAATAAAAGGACCCTATAAAAGTAAACAATTTGACATTTTTGTTGGTTCCTTTATATGCGTTCGGAAGTGCCCTAAGATGTTTCTGTTGATTATTCAAATTCATTCTTACGATCTTTGAAAAAGTCGTAGAAAAATCTTACATTTTCAAGTTCAGTCCATATATATGTTCTCAAAACGGGAGCGTCAAGATTATAAATCTTAGCATCTAGTGTTCCCAACATAAATGGAGAATGTGTAGCTATAATAAACTGACAGTTAAAAAATCTTGCCAGTTTATTGATTTCTTCCGCCAACTGAATTTGGTTTGTAGGTGAAAGAGATGTCTCAGGTTCATCGAGCAGGTATAATCCATTTGGGACAAGGTACTCATCAAATATCTGGATGGATGTCTCTCCGTTAGAATACTTTTCATTGGCAAACTTCATAATCTCGATTTGTTTGTACATCTGTGAAGAATGTTTCAACTTTTCCAAATGCTCCTTAGTATACCCCAATTTAGAGTGTTGGTACAGGTAACCTTCCTTAAGAACTGCCTCCTGCTGAATCTTCTTGATCTCATATAAAATATCTTCGCTTTTGATGTACAAACTATTACCCGGTATTTGATCTGACTCCCCGTCACTCTTATTATCACCTAGGCAGTATGAACAATCCGATATGTAATCTAACGGGTATTTGTTATAGCTATTATTTGTAAGTTCCTCAGCCCCTGTAATATTCAGCTTGTTTGCTATTAAATTTAATAGCGTGGATTTGCCGGAACCGTTGTTACCATACAAAACTGTAATGTTATTAAAGACAAACACTTCTCCAGATATTTTTCTAAACACATTGTATGGATAGGCATTTGGATTCTTGACTGTATGAGGGGAAAGTTTAAAGCTTTTTAAATATATCATATGGGTAAACCTTTCTTTGGGAAAAATGAATAGCTATAATCAATAATATCATCATTTTACCACGTTTTCAGAAATATAGAGTGAAGGTTGAATTTATGCTGTTCAGCAACGCTTTTTCTTCTATAGTGTAGGAATACCTTAGTCTATGAGGTTATAAGTGTTGAATTAGACTAATCATACCTTATCTTCAACTATAGGGTGCTTGAGTTTAACAACGGAGGTAGCTGCGGCACCTCCTTTTCTTATTCAACAAACGGGCAGTTTAGCTTGACAAGATAAAATGATATAAAAGATTAGAATACTTAGTTATATTGTGAGTAATAAAATGATTGTGAGGTCTTACTTAAATGGAAAAAGACTTTATTGAGATAGGTTCAAAAAGAATCCCATTATCCGATATTAAAAGTTATGAAATCACAACTGAACAGCTAAAACGAACTTACACAGAGAAAAAGAAACGCAATTGGTTTGTCCGCATAATTTTACTATTTACAAACCCTGGATTTGTTAATGAACCAAAGGAAGTTGTAGTAAGCCGTCTAATTCCTTTTGTTGTAATTATTATTAAAACTGTTCAGGGAGATGAATACAGGTTCTCTAAAAATGAATATGTATTTGATATTCAAGAAAAAACAAGGGAACTGGATGAATATTTGAATTTAAAATAAATGTATTTTCTAAGCAAGATTGTGAAGAAGTGTACTTAAAGTAACGGGTGCAAGAGTTGAAGATCCAGCTGCCATTCTTGGCAGCTTTTCTAATTGCACTAACGGTAGCAGGTTAGTTTAATAATTGTGTTATAATTTAAATAAATTTCAAAATAAAGGGAGTTGTAATTTTGAGGAGAATTATTTTAATTTTATTACTTTTGATTAATGTTTACTACATAGCAAATTTCCTTATCAATTTTGATTCATCTAAAACATTAAATAGCCTGTGGATTGTCTTTTTTATCATCAGTTTTTGCTTATCTCTTTTCTATTTGTTTCGTTCAAGAAAAAATTCTGGTTATAATCCTTATTTATTAATTGCAGTTCTAGTTGCAAGTATTAGTTCTTTAGGAACTTTTGGTTATCTATATTTTATATCTAACCTTATGGGATAAAAATATTGAACTAACTAGCTAGTTGAGTGTAAGAATGGGGGTTGCTGTGGCAGCCCTTTTCTTGTTTCGCTAACGGGGCAGGATAGTTAAAGATAGGTTAAATGAAAGTTGGTTAACATATAAATGGAAATAATTGTAATATTTTCCGCACCTTCAATACATACTAATGATTAACCAAACCTATGAGGTGACAGTATGAGAAAAATTAGAATTATGTTGATTATAGCTTTGATTATGTTAAGTGGTAACAATTCATCGTACGCAGAACATAAGGAAGATAAAATTTCAGTGAATTCTGAAGATGTTTTAAAGTCAATGCTCTATCCGAAATTATTACAGATTGTAGTTGAGCAATATGGTGGACCGAACGTAGATTGGAGCATAGAAGGTGTTGAAAATGTATCTTTAAAAAAGAATAATAATGATATATGGTATGAAGTTCAATTATCATTGAAGATTATCCAATCAAAAAAAGAACATTATGACAATGTTACCTTAAAAACCGATTTATATAATCCGAACACTAATGAAGTCGTATTACTTAATTATCAAAAGGGAAAGTAATAAAGGGCGTGGATATTCCTCTACCTCTTTTTTTAATCTCTAGGTCTTGTTGAACTAACGGGTGCTTTACTTCAATTAGGGGTAAAGCCTTTTTCTTATTCAAGTAACGGGCAGTTTAGTTGAACAAGCACGTATGGTAAACTGATGTAAAGATTAATGCCATATACATTCTGTTGTGTTTATTAAGGGAGGTAACAATATGGGAGAAGAACAAAGCAATCCTTATGAAAACTACGATTTAATTAACGATTGGAAGCTCATAATGCAATTCAATTTTGCATTATTTACAAACAAAGATGAATTTGTAATCATTGATAATAATGATGAATATATTGCTCGTTTTAGCATCACCAAAGTGGGGGTAATTGATTTTAAAAAGACTAATTATGACTTAAATCCGAAGATTGATTTTAATAATAAAACGATTAAGATTCCCATAATTACAGAGTATGGGGAGTATTAATAAATAATTGGGTTGCTGCGGCAACCCTTTTTCTTTATTCAACTAATGGGGCAGTTTAGTTTAATAAGATATGGTAAAATTTATTGAAATTGGTGTTATTGGAATTAGGGAAGGTGATAGCAATGTGTGGGTTAGATTTTGCAATTGGAGTAACCGATAAAGGAGTATCAAAAGAAGAAAAATATGTTCATTTTAATGAGAGAATACACGCTTACTTAATAAAAAAGGAAAAGGATAATGGTAACGACTTTAATCTACTTTTGAATCTTGACCCCTATCGTCAAACAATAATATTTATTGAAAACATTCCAGATTTAAAAGTTATATGTGAATCCTTAATAAATAAATACAATTTGAGTGATGAAAAAGAACGAAAAATAAGAACTTTTGCACAAGAATTAAAGGAACTATGCGAAGATGCAATAAAACAAAAGAAACATATTTACGCCATTGGAGATTAGCCAACTGTCCATTCTTATTGAAGTAACGGTGCAGTTGAGTTGAACAAGAAATGATATGTGTGATTAATTGGGTCAGAAAGTAGGTGTAGCATCATATTAAAGAAGAATAGAGGAAAGATTAACGAAATAGTGTACAACAACACTGCTTACTATAACGGAAAATACAGATACTTCCCTACGATTACGGGATTAAATGGAATATTAAAAGAAATTATTAGGTCTAATTCAACAACCGATTACATTAGAATTACACCATTCTATGTCAACGAACAATTGGAAAGGCAAATTGAATTTGAAGAATATATGTTTTATATAGAGTGCAGAGAATGGTTTGACGAAGAAATTCAAGAAAAGCACGTCAAAGAATGCCTTAATGTGGAGGATACCCAAAGAACTCTTAATGATTTAGAGTTAGGAGCAATACTTTATCCTTTATGTAAAAACAACGATGTTGACTCTTATAAAAAGGCACTCACAAAATATAAAGAATCTTTAACGGAGATTATACTCAAAATGATGGAGATTGCAAAATCAGAAATGGAATTAAAAGAAGGACATTTGCCTTTTGGATATTTCTGTTTTGAAATTCATAGTGAATAATACGTTCTTCAACTAACGGGGGCGATACTTCAAGAAGAAGGTCGCCTTTTTTCTTTTTCCACAAGTAAGATTGTGAAATGTTGTACTTAAACTATCGGGGCAGGTTAGTGGAAGTAGTAAAGTGACAAACTAACACGTATATAAATTCCTTAAAAGGAGTAAGAAAACTGTACGATTATGAAATAGTGGCTATTGGGATTATATTGGTTGTTGGCGGAAGTATCATTTTAGGGTGGTTTATTAAAGAAGCATATAAAAATTATAAAAATGAAAATACAAAAACTAAAACTTTCTATTTCCTATTGGTTATTTTAGGTGTCGTATTAGATTTAAGTAATGGATTAATTATTATTGTTGGTCTTATTTTATTAGGAGTTCTCTTAATAATCTATTCCCCACTCTTCAACTAAAAGGTGCTTTACTTTAACAGGAGTAAAGCCTTTTTCTTATTCAAGTAACGAAGCAGGAGAGTTGAATAATTAGGAAAAGATAAGGTGTAGTGAGAAAAAAAAGTGGTATAAGCATTTGTAGTGATGAGGAGGAATTAGTATGCTAATGTTAAATGAAAATGTAAAGGGCAAACGCTATAAACAATTAATAGATTTTCTATCAAAACATTGCAATCGTTTTGCTTTTGTTGAAAATAGACAAATGATGGAGATTGAAGAGGAGCGTCTTGCCTATATTGATAATTTGATAACCGATATTGAAGGACATTTAATCGAAAGGAAAATTCAACGAGAATGGGAAACCACAAAACTTTCTGGGGGTACAGCATACGTTTTTTATTTTCAGATGAATAAGGCTACAAGGCAATTTTTGAAAGAACGTAGCAATTCTCTTTTCGATTGGATTAGCCCAGAACTACCTGAAGACTTAATGTTTTATCAAAATGATAAATGTATATTAGCTGGATGTTCACACGAGGGATTTTTTATGGTTGATGAAACTATATGGAACAGTTTCATATTAAGCTAACGGGTGCTTTACTCCAAGAGGAGTAGAGCCTTTTTGGTTGTTCCACTAACTGGCAGTTTACTTCAAGAAGGAATCGTTATGATTTTTGTTGAATTTGGAATAAGATTTGGTAAAGAAGTGGCAATTTAATAACACTTGGAGGATATTATGACTATATATTTTTTTCAGTTAGAGGCAATACCGCTTATTGATAATCCAGAAAGTGAAGAATGTGTCGGTGCTTTTGTAAACTGTTGGGTTAAATCAAAAAATATAAAATTAGCTTTGAATGCAGCCAAAAACTACGTCGTAAATCAAGGTTGAGAAGTAATAAGCATTGAGGACCAATTCATAGCGAGTCGAGATATGTACTTAGAAGATACTGAAGAAGATAAGGAATTCCTCGAATGCTTTGATGAAGCATTGTGGAAGGGCATTTCTGCAATTTTTTATACATACGAAGAAGATGAAGATGATTTAGACATTATCCATTGAGAAGAACTTTATCTAACGGGGACAAGAGTTTAAATGGATCGCTGCGGCGGTCTTTCTTTTCTTGTTGTGCTAACGGGTGAGGTTACTTGAAGAGGAATATTGAATATTTAAATTATAATACTACTATCTTTACTGAGGTGATGATATGAGATTTACTTATTATCGAAATCTTAATAAAAACGAAAAGTATGTGACAACTAAAAAACAAGTTAAATCTTATCTCTCTAATGATGAAAATATAACTGTTGTATTTGGTTTAAGGAGAGTATTTGAACTTGATAGTAGATGCTCAAATGTGCTTAATATTAAAGGAATAGTTGTTGCTTCTGCTTATTGTAACAGAGATAAAACAATAGGTGTTTCGTTCTTTCCAATACCTCAAAACGTCTATGATGAACAAGCGTACGAAGAATTCAATAACGCAATTTTACCTCAAATAAAAAAATGGTTTGAAGTACAAGTAGCAAAACCAGATACAGCAATCTTAGGAGTTGAAGAATTAATAATCGAATGGAGTGAAAAGAATCATTTGTTTCATAGTGTGAGGTTTCTATAATAACCCTCACAAGTTATGCGAAAACGGTAGCTTCTTGAACTAAGGGGTGCGTTACTTTAAGATCCAGCTGCCATAATTGTGGCTTTTTTGTTGTTCAACTAGAGAAGCAGGTTAGTTTAGGTGCAATAGATCATTATTCTATGCACGCATTTTTGTTTAAGGAATTTCTATTTCCACCGGCTCAACTGGAGAAAGAGTTTCATTATATGAAGGTGATACCTTTAAAGTTGCATTTTTGAGCAGTTGTGGAAAAACCAATCTCCGAACAACAGTTGTTCTGTCCCCATCAATTATTTCGTCGATTTTCCCATCACTTGTGCCGTTAATTGGCAATTTCATATTACTGTCAACATTAAGCATTCTAAACGAGGAATCTAATTCTCCCTTTGGATAAGTTACACTATAGATGATTGCGGTAGTAGCTTTGCCAGAAATAACAGAATCCACTTTAAATTCTACATTGCCTTCCGGATTTGTACTTTCTTTGCTATCAAATATGAATTCCTCAACGGGGTTTTGCTGTACAGGTACATCGAATTGCCAGTTGCCTTTTTTCTTCCCTATCTCTTCAAATGAAACTGGAATTGTATCATTCTTAGGCAAATCCTTATATGGGTAAACAATTCGAATATGCCCCGTATATCCCTCTTTGGTTTTCTCCAAGGTTGTTAGCTCCTTTGTTTCATCTGCAAGAGGGTCGCCATTAAACAATTCATATAATGCTAAATAATATCCATCCTGCTCCTTGATTTCACCTTTAACATCAAACGTTATTCCAATTAAATAGCCGTCATAGTACGCACTTGTTAAGGCAACGTCTACACCGTTGCTGGAATAGGTTTGATTTAGGTTCTTCACCAAATTTTGCTCTTCTAAGTTCCTTCCTACTGCATCATTAAAGCCAGAATACCATCCGCCGATCACGGGAGCATCCGCCAATACCCTGGAAAATGATGGAACTATCAGACTAGAGGAAACAAGGATTCCCGCTGCAACTGCTGCTGAAACCCAAGTCTTTGTAATAGGTTTCCTTTTCTTAGGTGAGGCTTCTTGTACGGCCCGACTTACACCTATTTTTATTGATTGCAAAACCTCTTCCTTCGGCACCTCAACTTCATTAATTTTGTTAAAATCATAATAGTAGAAAAGGATAATGCTTGTCTGGTGCTTGGGTGGCAATTTTCCGATAGCTACAGAGAGGTCCAGCTTTTCCACAGTCTTCACTCTAGAAAAGGATGCTACATTATTTTCTGAAGCTATCTCATTTTTTCTTTTCTTTTGGACATTATAGGCACAGTTAATAAGAATCTTAGTTAGCCAAGTTAGAAAATATTTCTCGTTTCTCAACTGGCTAATGGAGGAA
>Ga0308175_100003073_pt1 | contig 11519 bp, 4 predicted proteins | sample PhyCR1_3_FD_203893 | JGI IMG/M metagenome (GOLD analysis project Ga0308175, IMG submission 203893) | Soil microbial communities from UC Gill Tract Community Farm, Albany, California, United States - DLSLS.C.R1 | ecosystem: Environmental > Terrestrial > Soil > Agricultural land | place: USA... | reverse complement strand
TGGTAGGAACCATCAAAAAGCGTCACTTTGACATCCACTACCGGAAAACCAGCCAATACCCCATTAGGGAGCGTCTCTAGCAGGCCCTTTTCCACCGCCGGGATATATTCGCGAGGTACGGTTCCACCCTTGATAGCATCGACAAACTCGAAACCTTTACCTGCCTCATTCGGCTCCATCTTGAGCCAGACATGACCATATTGCCCACGCCCGCCCGACTGCTTGATGAACTTGCCTTCGATCTCCACTTGTTTTTTGATTGCTTCGCGATAAGCCACTTGCGGAGCGCCCACATTGGCTTCCACTCCGAATTCCCGCTTCATCCGGTCTACAATAATTTCGAGATGCAGTTCACCCATACCGGAAATGATGGTCTGACCCGATTCTTCATCGGTACGAACACGGAAAGAAGGATCCTCCTGCGCCAAGCGGTTCAAGGCGATACCCATCTTTTCCTGGTCAAGCTTTGTTTTAGGCTCCACCGCGACGTGGATTACCGGCTCGGGAAAAGACATGCGCTCCAGCGTAATAATCTGAGCAGGATCGCACAGCGTATCGCCCGTAATAGCCTCTTTCAGACCGACAGCAGCCGCGATGTCGCCTGCACGGACCTCTTTGATTTCCTCACGTTGGTTTGCGTGCATCTGCAGCAACCTGCCGATCCTTTCCTTTCTTCCCTTTACAGGGTTGTAAATCGTGTCGCCGGAACTCACTACTCCCGAGTACACCCGGAAAAAGATCAGTTGGCCGACGTACGGATCGGTGGCTATCTTGAACGCGAGCCCGGCGAAGGGCTCTTCGTCGCTCGCGTGACGCTCGCCAGGTTCTCCATTTTCCTTCTCGCCATTGATTGCCTTAATATCCACAGGCGAAGGCAAATAGTCCAGCACGGCGTCCAGCATAGCCTGCACGCCCTTGTTCTTGAATGCTGAACCGCAAAGCATGGGCACGATCTCGTTGCTGATGGTACGAATGCGCAGACCGCCTTTGATGTCATCGATAGATAAATCGCCTTCCTCAAGATATTTATCCATCAACTCTTCGTTCGCTTCGGCAGCGGTTTCAACCATTTTCTCGCGCCAATGCTTCGCATCTTCGATCATGTTGGCCGGAATGTCGCGTTCCTCGAACCTCATCCCCTGGCTGGCGTCATCCCAATAGATGGCCTTCATCTTGATCAGATCGATGACACCCTCGAATTTGTCCTCGGCGCCTATGGGCAATTGTACCGGTACCGGAAGGGCTTTCAGGCGCGCTTGTATCTGTTCATAAACACGCATGAAGTTAGCGCCTGCGCGGTCCATCTTGTTGACAAAAGCAAGCCGCGGTACCTTATATTTGTTTGCCTGGCGCCATACTGTCTCGGTCTGGGGTTGAACCCCACCCACCGCACAAAATACCGTGCAGGCGCCGTCGAGTACGCGCAGCGAGCGCTCTACCTCGATGGTGAAATCCACGTGGCCAGGTGTATCGATAATATTGATACGATGAGACGGATAATTATTTTCCATCCCTTTCCAGAAGCATGTGGTGGCAGCAGAAGTAATAGTAATACCCCGCTCCTGCTCCTGCTCCATCCAATCCATCGTGGCTGCGCCATCGTGGACTTCGCCAAGCTTGTGCGATACACCGGTATAAAATAATATACGTTCAGTGGTCGTGGTTTTGCCGGCATCTATATGTGCCATCACGCCAATATTGCGATAACGCTCAATAGGTGTCTTTCTCGCCACAGTTTTTAAGCCTTAAAATTTGAACAATTGAAAGAGTCGCTTATCAGAAAGAGTCGCTTCAACTCGACAACTCGATCAATAACATCAATAATTACCGTTAAAACCGGTAGTGCGCAAAAGCCTTGTTGGCTTCGGCCATGCGGTGAACTTCCTCGCGTTTCTTGACAGCGCCGCCCCGACCTTCGGCTGCCTCTGCCAATTCACCCGCCAGCCGGGCACCCATCGATTTTTCGGCCCGTTTTCGCGCAGCATCACGCAACCAGCGCATCGCCAGAGCATTACGCCGGATCGATCGCACCTCTACCGGAACCTGATAGTTTGCGCCGCCAACGCGCCGGCTTTTTACTTCCACCATTGGCCGGACGTTAGAAAGCGCCTGTGTGAATACCTCGACTGGATCCTTGCCCGTTCGCTTCTGAATTTGATCCATTGCGCCGTAAATGATTCGCTCCGCCACAGATTTTTTACCCCGCGTCATCAGGACATTGACGAACTTGGCCACTTCAGTATTATGGTATTTAGGGTCAGGCAAAATTTCACGTTTCGGCACTTCTCTGCGTCTTGGCATTTTTTTAACCTTGATTTAACTGTTCAGCTCAGCTTTGGTTATTCAGTTGATATTAAAATTTGAATATCAGTATAAAGTCTGGCGTACAACCTGCTCCCTAAGCCGCTTTCGGCCGTTTCGCCCCGTATTTGGAACGTCCCTGCTTGCGATCCTTCACGCCTGCAGTGTCCAGGCTACCGCGCACCGTGTGATAGCGAACACCCGGCAAATCCTTAACGCGGCCACCACGGATCAATACTACCGAGTGTTCCTGCAGATTGTGGCCCTCTCCACCTATGTAGCTCGACACCTCAAAACCATTCGTCAGACGAACCCGCGCCACCTTTCGTAACGCCGAATTCGGTTTCTTCGGTGTGGTGGTATAAACCCGCGTACAAACTCCTCGCTTTTGAGGGCTGTTTCCTAACGCTGGAACCTTACTCTTTACGCGCCTTGCAGCTCGAGGTTTACGTACTAACTGACTGATTGTCGGCATGTTATTCCTTAAAAAAACAGGACTGAAGGTGAAGTTGTCCCGCTGCCAGTGATGTCGCGGTTTGCCCACCCAATAGATGCTGCATGTTTGACCGGGCGGCAGAAAAAAGACTGCGAATTCTATGGGGTTTACATAGGCCTGTCAAGACAGGACTTCATCTCGAATAAGCCGAGCCGCGTCATTAAATGTAAAAGTTCGGGCACAAAAGCTGTTCGGGAAAAGCGATCCGGTTAAATAGCAAATCAGTTAGCAGCATAATTTATAAACTGAGTTATAAACTAAGCCATGAAAAACCGAGCCATGAACCGAGCCGCAACCGAGCGGCTGTAACGAAAGCCGGCCGAGCGAATCAGCGAAATGAGAGCATGATTAAATCGGCAGGTATCTCCGGCGCACTATATGCTCATGTACCTGGGAAGAACGGCCAGTACCAGTCACCAGTACCAGTCATGTGGAACGCCTAACCAACAGCGGCGCGGCTCTCCCGGCGCTTCGCGGTAAGCGCGTGATTACCCAGCTTCTTCAGTACTTCCCACGCCGGTCCTGGGAATTTGTGCAGTTTCACCATCACATCCTCCAGCGCTTCGAGGAACCAATCCACATCCGCTTCACTGATATTCAAGGGCGGAAGTAATTTTATGATAGGCATGGCATGACCCGCCACCTGTGTAAGGATGTGGTGATCATCCAGAAGCGGAAGAACTATTGCCTGGGCAAAGAGATTTTCATCCATCTTATTGACCATGGCCCATGCCGCCCTGAGCGACATCGATTCGGGCGGCCCAAACTCGATGGCGATTATCAGACCGCGCTGACGCACTCCCTTCAGGAATTCAAAGCGCGGCACCATTGCTTCAATTCCGGTGCGAAAGCGTGCGCCGAGTTCGAGAGCGCGCTCGGGAAGTTTTTCATCGTCCAGAACGCTAAGGGATGCCAATGCGGCCGCCATGGCCATGTTACCCATACCGAACGTGGATGCGTGCACGATCGCGCGGTGCATGCCGTCATAGACGCTATCGTATATTGCCCGCCGGGTAATCGTCGCTCCTACTGGAATATAACCGCCCGAAAGCGCTTTCGAAAGACAGATAACGTCGGGCTGCAAACCCTCGATCCAGTGGCTGGCCAGAAAGCGGCCTGTACGTCCCATGCCAGTCTGGACTTCATCGCAGATCATCAGTGTGCCATATTTCCGGCACAGGTTCTGGGCGCCGAGAAGGTACTCATCACTGGCGATATTGACGCCCTTGCCCTGAATAGGCTCGAAGACGAAGGCAGCAACATCCCCCTTGATAAGCCGTGCCTCAAGAGCCAGCAGGTCGCCAAGCTTCACTTCTGAGCTATCCGGAAGCATCGGATCGAAACCTCTGCGGAAACTTGCTTCTCCATTCAGTGATAGCGATCCCATGGTCAGGCCATGAAAGGCTTTCGCAAGATGAATCGTAGTAGGCCGGCCAGTATGTGCGCGAGCAAACTTGATCGCCGCCTCGATGGCTTCGGTTCCCGAATTGCTGAAGTAAACCATATCCAGGCCAGGCAGCATGCGCTTCACCAGTTCACGCGCCAGCACGGCAGCCAGGGGAGGAGCATCGAATCCCACCCATCCCGGAAAATCGGAGTCCAAAACCTGTTGCAAAGCGTGGCGGATAGCGGGATGACGCCGGCCAAAATTGAAAACACCCCAATTGGTCAGAAAATCCAGATAACGCGTACCGTGTTCATCCCACAGATAGGGACCTTCACCGCGCACCCACGTGCGGTTGAAGCCCAGCATGCGCTGTACCTTGACGAAAACCGGATTCACATGCTCTTCAAAAAGTTCGAAGTTCCTACCCCGCGTCTCTGCAATTATTGCATTGATATCAATCGGCATAACTCGGATCTTCCATTTTATATTTATGAGCTCGCAATATTGGCCTCCATTACATTAAATCCCGACCGGAGCCTCATAAAGCGAGCTGTTGATTCCCTGTATCTTCCTGACGCAGCTCTCGATTTTCCTCGGTATGTAACAGCACCCTCTGCTTTTTTCGGGTATTGTGGAAAGCAAGCCCCGTTCCCGCAGGAATGAGCCGCCCAACGATAACGTTCTCCTTGAGGCCGCGCAAGTCGTCCCTCTTGCCCATGATAGCGGCCTCCGTCAGCACACGCGTGGTTTCCTGGAAGGAAGCCGCGGAAATGAACGAGTCGGTGGAAAGCGATGCCTTGGTAATACCCAGCAGCATATATTCATAGGTGGCAAGTTCCTTATTCTCCAGTTCCATCTGTTCATTTTCCGCCAGCATATCAGCACGTTCGACCTGCTCGCCAGGGATAAACCGGGTATCACCCGAATCGACAATTTGTACGCGGCGCAGCATTTGCCGCACAATCACCTCGATGTGCTTGTCATTGATCTTGACGCCCTGGAGACGATAAACGTCCTGAACCTCGTCAGTAATATAGCGGGCGAGCGCTTCGATACCAAGCAAGCGGAGAATATCATGTGGATCTGCAGGGCCATCGACGATGCTTTCTCCCTTGTTCACCACCTGACCGTCGTGCGCAGTGACATGCTTGTCCTTGGGAATCAGGTACTCATGCGAAACGCCGTCCAGATCAGTAATGACCAGGCGTTGTTTGCCTTTTGTATCCTTGCCGAATGATACGATGCCTGTAACTTCCGCCAGTACACCCGCATCCTTCGGGGAACGAGCCTCGAACAACTCTGCAACACGAGGAAGACCGCCGGTGATGTCCCGCGTTTTCGAACTTTCCTGCGGGATGCGGGCCAATACCTCGCCAACACTGACCTGCTGCCCATCTCGCACGGTAATGACTGAGCCGACCTGGAAGGTAATATTGACAGGCAGGGTGCTTCCTGCAAGTTTCACTTCCTTATCATCTTCATCGAAAAGTTTCACCATCGGGCGCAAACCCTTGCTTTGAACCACGCCGCGGCGTTTCGGATCGATCACGACCAGCGTGGACAAGCCGGTCACTTCGTCGATCTGCTTGGCCACCGTCACGCCTTCCTCGACGTTCTCGAATCGAACTCTGCCCCCATACTCTGTAATGATGGGACGAGTATGCGGATCCCATGCCGCCAGCACCTGCCCCGCCTTTACGGGTTCTCCATCACGGATCAATAGTGTAGCGCCGTAAGGAGCCTTATGGCGTTCGCGTTCGCGGCCGTTATCGTCATATATCACGACCTCGCCGCTGCGGGAAATTGCGATCAGTTCGTTGCGGGAGTTCGTCACATAACGCATCGTGGGTGAATAACGCACAATACCATTCGACTTGCTCTCCACCTGACTTGCCACGGCGGTTCTGGAAGCGGCGCCCCCTATATGGAAGGTACGCATGGTAAGCTGCGTGCCGGGTTCGCCTATCGATTGCGCAGCGATGACGCCTACAGCCTCGCCCACGTTGACAGGTGTGCCCCGTCCGAGGTCGCGTCCGTAACATTTTGCACACAAACCATAGCGGGTTTCACAGGTAAGCGGGGTACGAACCTTCACTTCATCTATACCGAGGGATTCGATCATATCCACCGCACTTTCTTCCAGCAAAATCCCGGCAGGATACATCACCGTCTGATGCTCAGGATTGATAATATCGTTCGCCAGGACGCGCCCGAGTATGCGTTCACGCAGCGCCTCGATCACCTCCCCGCCTTCCACCAAGGCTTTCATCAAGACCCCGTTGCTGGTTCCACAGTCATCCTGGGTCACCACCAGATCCTGAGTCACATCCACTAAACGGCGAGTGAGATAACCGGAATTGGCAGTCTTTAGTGCCGTATCAGCAAGACCCTTGCGCGCGCCATGGGTCGAGATAAAGTACTGCAGAACGTTCAATCCCTCACGGAAATTTGCGGTGATCGGTGTTTCGATGATTGAGCCGTCGGGCTTGGCCATCAAGCCGCGCATCCCTGCCAACTGGCGAATTTGCGCCGCGGAGCCGCGCGCCCCGGAGTCAGCCATCATATAGATCGAATTGAAGGATTCCTGTGTCAGTGGCTTGCCTCGCTCATCGTATTTGCTTTCACCGGATACCGGATCGAGTACAGGTTCAACACCAAGCTGATCCATCATGGCTTTGGCCACCTGATCGCCAGCGCGGCCCCATATGTCGACCACCTTGTTATAGCGCTCACCCTGCGTCACCAGACCCGACGTATACTGAACTTCAATCTCCTGCACTTCGCGCTCCGAGGCGCCGATAATCTCGTCCTTCTGCACGGGAGTGAGCATGTCATCCAGGCAAATCGATATTCCCGCGCGCGTTGCATAACTGAAACCGGCATACATCAATTTGTCGGCAAAAATTACGGTCTCGCGGAGCCCGCAACGGCGGAAGCTTGCATTAATCAGCCGTGAAATTTCTTTTTTCTTGAGCACTTTGTTGATCAGCGGGAAGGGAAGCCCGGCAGGCAAAATCTCTGACAACAGTGCCCGTCCCACAGTCGTGTCGTAACGCGTGATCTTCTCGTTGCGCTCACCCTCAGCATCGATTTCATATTCCTTGATGCGCACCTTGATTCTGGCGTTCAGTTCGATGACGCGGCTTTCATAAGCGCGGGACACTTCACCCATATTGGCAAAGGACATCCCTTCGCCGCGCGCATTGATTTTTTCCCGTGTCGTGTAATACAGCCCCAGAACGATGTCCTGGGATGGCACGATAATGGGTTCACCATTTGCCGGAGATAGCACATTATTTGTGGACATCATCAAGGTGCGGCATTCCATTTGCGCCTCCAGCGAAAGCGGCACGTGAACTGCCATCTGGTCGCCGTCGAAGTCGGCATTGAACGCCGCGCATACCAGAGGATGCAACTGAATGGCCTTGCCCTCGATCAGTACCGGCTCGAATGCCTGTATACCCAGACGATGCAGTGTTGGCGCGCGATTCAGCATTACCGGATGCTCGCGGATGACGTCCTCCAGGATATCCCACACGATCGGGGTTTCGTTTTCAACCTCGCGCTTGGCCGCCTTGATAGTGCTGGCGATGCCCATGATTTCGAGCTTGTTGAAGATGAAGGGCTTGAATAATTCCAGCGCCATTTTCTTGGGCAGGCCGCACTGATGCAGTTTGAGCTGAGGCCCCACCACAATTACTGACCGTCCGGAATAATCCACACGCTTGCCCAGCAGATTTTGACGGAAACGTCCGCCTTTACCCTTGATCATGTCGGCAAGCGATTTGAGCGGACGCTTGTTGGCGCCGGTCATGGCTTTGCCGCGGCGCCCGTTATCCAGCAGCGAGTCCACTGCCTCCTGCAGCATGCGTTTCTCGTTGCGCACGATAATTTCAGGCGCTTTCAGTTCGAGCAACCGCTTCAACCGGTTATTACGGTTAATGACGCGACGGTACAAATCATTCAGATCGGAGGTGGCGAAACGCCCGCCATCCAGCGGCACCAGGGGGCGCAACTCGGGCGGCAATACGGGCAGTACGGCCAAGACCATCCATTCCGGCTTGATGCCGGATTTATTGAACGCCTCCAGCACTTTGAGGCGCTTGGCGATCTTCTTCATTTTGGTTTCCGAGCCGGTTGTTCCCATCTCACGGCGAAGATTATCAATCTCGACCCGAATATTCAGGTTGCCCAACAGATCGCGAATGCCTTCCGCACCCATGCTGGCGCGGAAATCATCCCCATATTCTTCCGTTTTCGCGCGATAGTCATCGTCGGTCAGCAACTGGCACCGTTGCAGAGGCGTCATGCCGGGATCGGTCACTACATAGGCTTCGAAATAGAGCACTCGCTCTATGTCGCGCAAAGTCATATCCAGCACCATGCCCAGACGCGAAGGCAGTGATTTGAGAAACCAGATATGGGCCACCGGCGAAGCGAGCTCAATATGTCCCATGCGTTCACGCCGTACCTTGGACAGCGTAACTTCCACGCCGCATTTCTCGCAAATCACTCCGCGATGTTTCAGGCGTTTATATTTCCCGCACAGGCATTCGTAATCCTTTACCGGACCGAAAATTTTCGCGCAGAACAATCCGTCGCGTTCCGGCTTGAATGTCCGGTAATTGATGGTTTCCGGTTTTTTTACTTCGCCATAAGACCATGAACGTATTTTTTCCGGCGAAGCCAGACCGATCTTGATCGAATCGAACTCTTCCTTCTGGGTAACCTGTTTGAATAAATCAAGCAGTGCTTTCATTTGTCACTCCTGTTGATCAGGGGCCAATATATAAAAAATATACCGGCTAAAAACATGGAAACGAAAAATGCGGTCTTCCAACGCATCACATGAATGCTAATGCCTGTCCAAGTCGATATCCATTGCCAGCGATCGGATTTCCTTCACCAGCACGTTGAATGATTCCGGCATGCCGGCATCGATCTTGTGATCGCCCTTGACGATGCTTTCGTACACTTTGGTACGCCCGTTCACATCGTCGGACTTGACCGTCAACATCTCCTGCAGCGTGTAGGAAGCTCCATATGCTTCCAACGCCCAGACTTCCATTTCTCCAAAACGCTGACCACCAAATTGCGCTTTGCCGCCGAGCGGCTGTTGGGTAACCAGACTGTAAGGGCCAGTTGAGCGCGCGTGCATCTTGTCGTCCACCAGGTGATGCAGCTTGAGCACATGCATGTAACCGACTGTAACAGGACGATCAAATGCCTCGCCTGTCCTTCCGTCATAAAGTGTTACCTGGCCAGATCGGGGAAGGCCGGCGAGCTCCAGCATGTCCTTGATCTCATGCTCCGTCGCGCCATCAAACACAGGTGTTGCAAAAGGCACGCCACTCTTGAGATTTTCCGCCAGATCGAATACTTCATCATCAGTAAGCGAAGCGATATCCTCCTGCCTGCCGCTGGTGTTATAAATCTTGTCGAGCAACGCGCGGATCTCGACAGCCTGGCTGCCGGCGCGCAGCAGATTACCGATCTTCGTGCCCAGCCCTTTTGCCGCCCACCCAAGATGGGTTTCGAGAATCTGGCCGACATTCATGCGCGAAGGCACTCCGAGGGGATTCAGCACTACATCGACGGGCGTGCCATCAGCCATATACGGCATGTCTTCCGCAGGCACGATCTTGGAAATTACGCCTTTATTTCCATGACGTCCGGCCATTTTATCCCCGGGCTGCAGGCGACGCTTTACCGCCACGTAGACCTTGACCATTTTCTGTACGCCCGGTGGCAACTCATCGCCTTGTGTAAGTTTCTTCTTCTTCTCCTCAAAAGCAAGGTCAAAGGCCTTGCGTTTCTGCGCCAGACCTTCTTCGATCTGTTCAAGCTGCACGCTCGCGTCTTCCTCCAGAAGCCGGATGTCAAACCAGTGGTGCGGATCGATACCGTCCAGATATTCCTTGGTAATTTGCGCACCTTTACCGAGTTTTTTAGGCCCGCCTGTCGCAACCTTGCCAATAAGCAGGCGCTCGATACGCTTGAATGCATCGCCCTCGACGATCCGCATCTGATCAGCCAGATCTTTCTTGTAACGTTTCAATTCATCGTCGATGATCTGCTGGGCGCGCTTGTCGCGCTCGATTCCCTCGCGCGTAAATACCTGTACATCGATGACGGTCCCGGAAATACCCGACGGCACCCGCAGTGAAGTATCCTTCACATCGGAAGCTTTTTCGCCAAAAATCGCCCGCAACAGCTTTTCCTCGGGCGTCAATTGCGTTTCACCTTTAGGAGTGACTTTTCCCACCAGCACGTCTCCGGCCTCCACTTCGGCGCCAATATGGACAATGCCCGACTGGTCCAGGCGCCCGAGCTGCGCTTCGGAAAGGTTGGAAATGTCGCCGGTGATTTCTTCCGTTCCCAGCTTCGTGTCACGGCTCACGACAGACAATTCTTCGATATGAATCGAGGTAAAACGATCGTCTGCAACGATGCGCTCCGAAATAAGTATCGAATCCTCGAAGTTGTAGCCATTCCAGGGCATGAACGCCACCAGCATATTCTGCCCCAGGGCCAGTTCACCCTTGTCAGTGGAGGCGCCATCAGCCACCACATCGCCCCGGGCGATGACATCTCCCACTTTTACCAGGGGACGCTGGTTGATATTGGTATTCTGGTTGGATCGGGTATATTTGGTCAGGTTGTAGATATCCACGCCCACTTCGCCCGCGCGTGTTTCAGTGTCATGCACACGCACGACGATACGGCTCGCATCCACATAGTCGACCGCGCCGCCGCGCACCGCCTGGACCGCCGTTCCCGAATCCACCGCAACAACACGTTCGATGCCAGTGCCCACCAGGGATTTCTCAGCGCGGAGGCAAGGAACTGCCTGGCGCTGCATGTTGGAACCCATCAGCGCGCGATTGGCATCGTCGTGCTCCAGAAACGGAATCAATGATGCGGCCACCGATACGATCTGCGCCGGGGCTACGTCCATGTACTCGATCCGGTCGGGCGTTGCCAGGGTAAACTCATTCTTATGACGGCAGGAAACGATCTCATTGGTAAATTTGCCATTGCGATCCAGTTCGGCATTTGCCTGCGCTATCACATACTGCCCTTCCTCAATCGCCGACAGATAGTCGATTTCATCCGTTACCTGACCGTTTTTCACCTTGCGGTAGGGCGTTTCCATGAAGCCATATTCATTGGTGCGGGCATATAGCGCCAACGAATTGATCAGACCGATGTTCGGCCCTTCCGGCGTTTCAATCGGGCAGACGCGACCATAATGGGTCGGATGAACATCGCGCACTTCAAAGCCTGCGCGTTCGCGCGTCAATCCACCCGGGCCGAGCGCGGAAACACGCCTTT
>Ga0308175_100003072_pt1 | contig 11521 bp, 12 predicted proteins | sample PhyCR1_3_FD_203893 | JGI IMG/M metagenome (GOLD analysis project Ga0308175, IMG submission 203893) | Soil microbial communities from UC Gill Tract Community Farm, Albany, California, United States - DLSLS.C.R1 | ecosystem: Environmental > Terrestrial > Soil > Agricultural land | place: USA... | reverse complement strand
GCGACGAAGAAGGACAAATAGTACAGCCCGATCACCGTCGCCGTGATCTGCTTGGGTGAGATCTTGGAGAAGAGCGCCAGGCTGATCGGCAGGACGTGCGCGAAACCGATGCTGTTCATCACCTCGAACATCATCGGCCAGAACAGGCTGATCTTGGCGCCCGGAGCCTGGGTCAGCGCGGCCATGAACAGACACAACCCGCCGGCGACAGTAAATATGCTGCCGATGATCATCTTGCTGATCTCGTCGGGCTCGCGGTGGTTTATGCTCCACCATTTCCAGAATGCCGCGACCGCCACCAGCATCGCGAAGCTAACCGTGGCATCGACGGTGATCAGCCAGCTGCTCGTATTGTTGAGCAGGGTGAGGTCAAAATGCTGGTCACCCCAGGTCAGGTAGGCGTTGAAAATCTCCTGGTTGGTCAGGAGCGAAATCGCCAGCACCGGGATGAGAATGACGAGGTATATGACGCACAGCCAATCATCGCGCGTCAGCGGTTCCCGAAGAGTGGGCTCCTCAGTTGGCGCGGCCAGCTCCTCCTTCGGCAGATAGCGCCGACCGAAAATGTAGATGAAGAGGCCGAGCACCATCACCACGCCGGCGCAACCGAACCCGTAATGCCAGCCGACCTTCTGGCCGAGCGTGCCCGAGACGAGCGGAGCGACGATGACGCTGACGTTGATGAAGATGTAGAAAATCTGAAAGGCCATCGCCCTGCGAAGGTCGTTCGGGCCGTAGAGAGCTCCAACCTGGGTAGCGATATTGCCCTTGAACGCGCCGACGCCGAGTACCAGCGCCAGGAGCGCAAAGATAAACGCTGACTGGATCGCCATCAGGAAATGGCCGATCGCCATGAGGATTCCGCCGACGATCAAGGTCATGTCGCGGCCGAGCCATTTGTCGGCGATGATCCCGCCCAGGATCGGCGTTGCGTAAACGAGCGCGGTGTAGGTGCCGAAAATGGCCGACGCGAGCGGCTGACCCGCAATGCCGTGATAGAGATGCGTCTGCACCCAGTTGAGCCCGACGACATGTTCCATCCGTCCCGGCTTCAGCAGGTAGTTGACCATGTAGAGGACCAGCAGCGTCTGCATCGAGTAATAAGAGAAACGCTCGCACGCCTCCGTGAAGCCGAGGAAGCCGAGGCCCTTGGGGTGGCCGAGGAACGCGCGGTCCTCATGGGTGCCAACCTCATAGTCAGGCGCGGCGTCGGCAACCGTCATCTTCTCACTCCCTCATTCTCCGCCTCTAGCACCCGCCTTAGCGGACGCCGGACCGCAAGCGTCAACAACGCGCCGGCAAAACCAATCGTAGCATCGAGCGTCCAGAACGCCGGGTTGGAAATCTGGTCGTAGAAGCTGCCGACCCAGCCCATCAATGTCGATCCGACGAACAACCCCATGAAGCTCGCGCTCACCATCGTCGCGTTAATCTTGGCCGGGGCCGACTGGGAAATGAGCGCGAGCGTCACCGGCCAGTACCACATGAAGGCGGCACCCATTCCGAAATAGCAGGCCAGCGCCCACCACACCGGCACCTGTCCGCCGTCGCCCGCAAGCGCGCTTCCCGCCGCCAGGAACAAGGCGGAAGCGCCGACGATCGCGGAGCCGATCGCCATCTTCGTGAGACTGCCCGGCTCGCGATGGCGGCGCGCCTGCCATGCCCACAGGGCGACGAGCGGAGCGGCGACCACGATGCTTGCGAAGCTATCGACCGAGTTGAACCAGCTCGCCGGGACTGCACCGAGCGGAGTCGCGAGGTCCACCCGCTGGTCAACCCAAACGACGCCGATGTTCCAGATCATCGGATAAGCGATGCTGGGAAATACCGTAAGCGCGATGACTCCGACGATCGCCCAAGCGCGGCGCTTCTCCTCGGCGGTAAGCGGCGCAACGTCGCCACGCTCACGCCGGGCGGGCTTGCTTGGCGGAAGGTGGCGCTGCCCTGCGAGATAGACCCCGAGCGCGACGAGCATCAGCGCCGCCGCGAGCCCGAATCCGGCGTGCCAGCCATAGATCGCGGCGACCGCGCCCGTGGCGAGCGGGCCAATAACCGCGCCGATGTTGATCGCGGTCGAGAAAATGGTGAAACCGCGCGAGCGGAGCGATTCCGCAGCCTCGGGATAGAGCGCACCGACCTGCGCCGAGATATTCCCCTTGAGGAAGCCCGAGCCGATGATGAGCAGGAGCAGCGCGACGAGGAAGCTCTGGTCGAAGGTCATGGCGAGGTGCCCGGCGCTCATCAGCAGCGCGCCGGCGGTCACGGTGCGCTTCGCGCCGAGCCAGCGGTCGGCGACCCAGCCGCCCACGATTGGCGTGAAATAGACGAGTCCGCCGTACCACCCATAGATCAGCGAAGCGAAGGCCTCGTTCGACATGGCGCCGCGAAACTCGAACAGGTGCCGCAACAGCGCGAGGCCGAAGACGTGATCAGCGTGAGGCGGCAACAAAAGTTGCTTGCCGAGATACAGCGCCAGCAGCGCCGTCATCCCGTAATAGGAGAAGCGCTCCCACAGCTCAGTGAAGGCGAGATAGGCGAGGCCCGGCGGATGACCGAGGAAGCCGCGTTCACGCGGCTGTCCGGCCACGGCCAAAGCCGGTGCGCTGCTCAATCAGGAAGTCCCGCCCATGTTACCCATGCGTAACAGTCGTGCGGCGGGGACGGAAGCCGGGTTCGACGAACTATTGCGGCGGGGTTTGCTGGTCGGCGGTCTGCTTGCGCTCGCCCTTGGCTTCCTGGATCACCTTGATCAGGCAGCCGGTGTAGCCCGCCGGACCGACCGGCGAGCAGCTGTTGATTCCGGTGGCTCCGACAGTCTCGAGATTCTTCGAGCGCACCGCCCAGGATTCCATTTGCTGAGGAGTGCCGCTTGGACGCATCTTGGGCGGAATCCGGTAGCGTTCGGCTTCCGGGCGGCGGGCGCAGACGACGACCTTGTCGTCGGTCGAGCGCGGGCAAGGGTCGTTGCCGTAGACGATGATCTCGGCCACGGTCGGTGCCGATTGGGCCACGGCAGGGGCATGAAGGGCGGCAAATGCGGCGGCGACCGTCACTGCTGCCACGCTCTTCAGGGTCGATTCTATCCTCATAAGGTCCTTCCAGCCGCTACAGCGGCCACATTTCCTTCTGGTTCCTCAAATCCGCTTCGAAAGCCCGATCGCCACCCTGCAACCGGCACGGATCGCCGCAGTCAATATGGGGTAACCGAGCGCCCCTGTCGCCCCCGCCTCGCGAGCGGTGTCGCGGTGCTCGAGCTCATCGGCGCGGAACTCGGCAATATCGGTCGAGAGCTCCGGATCGCCCTCGCCAAGCTCTTCGAGCTGGCGCGAATAGTGTCGGTCGATCTCCGTCTCGATCGCGTCGGTGCAGGCGAGCGCCGCTTTCTCCGACATCAGCGCCGTCGCCGCTCCGAGCGCGAAGCCCGCCACGTTCCACAGCGGCTGAAGCGCCGTCGGGCGAACGCGGCGCTGAGACATCAGCCGGTCGAAGCGCTGAAGGTGACGCTGCTCCTGTGCAGCCATGCGCGAGATGAGCTTGGCTTCGGGGCAGTTTGCGCGAAGCACCGCGAGCTGCCCCGCATAGATACGCGTCGCTCCATATTCGCCCGCCTGGTCGACCCGAAGCATCGATGCCGCGTCGGCGCGACGGTCGCCCGGACGCCAAGCCGTCATGCGCGCTTCCCTTTGAACGAAACAAGCAGGATCAAGGCCGCTCCGCCGAGCGAGCAGATCGCGTTCCAGCCTGCCATCGAGATTCCGAGAAACCGCCACTGGACCTCATCGCAGCGCACCAGCGGGGCGTGCGTGAGCTGTTTCAATAGCTCGGCGGTGCTCGCTCCCTTGGTCAGGGGAGTGGCGGTGCACTGGGTGAAGCCCTCGAATATCTTCGCTTCCACGCCCGCGTGATAGACACCGATCGCGCCGGATACGGCGATCGCCGCGGTTGCCAGCAGAACCAGGTTTCGTGAGCGAGAAGTGTCAGCGGGACCACTGAACGACAGCGCCGCGAAAACCACTGCGACCATATGGGCTTCGCGCTGCCACCAACACATTTCGCATGGGACAAGGCCGCCGAAATATTCCGAACCGAAGGCGCCCGCGAGAAGCGCTGCCGGAAGCAGCAGCGCGATCAGCCGCGCGGTCGACTGGGACAGAAGGCGCGAACGCCCCGCTTGCACCGCGATCGCCTGATTCATCTTACGTCCTTAGCGCGATTTCTTGGAGGTGCCGCCGCTCGCTGCGATCGTTTCCGGGACCGGCGTCGCCAGCCGCTTCAGCGTATTGATCGCATAGGTAAGCTGGAAGTCCTTGACGCCCTCCTTCTTGAGGTCGTCGGCCTTGGCCAAGAAGCGCGGATCGGGTGTGCTGTCGGTTTCGAGCAGTTTCGTATCGACCCCCTTCTGCGCGAGCAGATGGTTGCGAAGGTCCGCCTCGCGGATGAACTTGCGGTCCTTGTAGTCCGGATCGCTAAGCTGCGGCACTTCGACGTCCGGCGTGATACCGCCCGCCTGAACCGAGCGGCCTGACGGCGTGTAGTAGCGCGCCGTCGTCAGCCTCAGCGCCGAATCCGGCCCCGTCTGGACCACGGTCTGCACCGATCCCTTGCCGAAGCTGGTCTCGCCCATGATCAATGCGCGGTGGTGGTCTTGGAGCGCCCCAGCGACGATCTCCGACGCCGATGCGGTGCCAGCGTCGGTCAGCACGATGACGGGCAGGCCATGTGCCATGTCGCCGGGCCGCGCGTAATAGCGTTCGATGTCGTCCTTGGTGCGGCCGCGCTGTGAAACGATCTCTCCGCTGTCGAGGAAGTCGTCGGCGACGTCGACCGCCTGGTCGAGAAGTCCACCCGGGTTGGAGCGCAGGTCGACGACATAACCGATCGGATGCCCGCCGGTCGCCTTGTCGATCGACAGCAGCGCCGACTTCACCTGCTCGCCGACATTGCCGGTGAAGGTGTCGATGTTGATATAGCCGACGCCGTCCTTGATCTCCCACTTGACCGGGCGAAGCTCGATCCGCTCGCGGACGATGCTGACATCGAAGGGTTTGTCGCGTCCCGGACGGACAATGGTCAGCTTGACCGGAGTGCCGGGCGGGCCCTTCATCTTCTCGACCGCCTGGTCGAGCGTGACGTCGTTCAGGAACTCGCCGTTGATGTGCGTGATGTAGTCGCCGGCCTTGATCCCGGCGCGCCAGGCCGGCGTGTCTTCGGTCGGAGCAATGACCTTAACGACGCCGTCCTCGAGCGAAACGGTGAGGCCAAGGCCGCCGTAATTGCCGTCGGTCGTTGTCTTCAGCTGGTCGAAGTCTGCCCCCTCGGCATAGCTCGAGTGCGGGTCGAGCGCGGCAAGCATTCCGTCGATCGCGCCCTTGATGAGCGTGTGGTCGTCGACGGGCTCAACATAGTTGGCCTTCACCCGCTCGTAGACGCTCATGAACTTCTCGAGCTCCTGGTAATTGGTCGTGTCCGCGGCAGCGAAGCTGCTGGCGGTGACCGGCACCAGGGCGAGCGCTCCGACAAGCGCGATCGGCGGAAGGAATTTGGCAATGGATTTCATCGGTCGCGTCCTAGTCAGGCGGCGGGGTCGCAAGTGGCGCAGCATTTAGCCGTCTTTCATGCCCTTTGACAGAGTTTGAGATGAACCTGCGATGAGAGCGGGCGAGAATCGGAGCCCATTGTGGGACAGTTGGACCTCGATCTGTCCCAGCGTCCTTCCCAGGGGATCGCCGAGGCGCACCTTATCGCCCGGCTTCAGCTCCGAGGAGACGTTGACGATCAGGCTCATCCAACCGCCGCCATGATCGAGGATGAGGATTCCGTCGAAATTCCGGAAGGGCCCGGAGTAGCGAACCTCTCCATCGGCGGGTGCAGCCACGGTGATGCCGCGCGGTGTCGCAAAGACGGTGCCGCGCGACCGCACGCCGCTGTCATTCACGGAGCCCAAGCCTTCGATTACCGGCGCATTGACGGGAAGAGCGTAAGCGAAGGGCGGGCGCGGCTGTTGGCCGGCCGGCGCGAACGGGCGCAAGGGCGCAGGACTCTCCGAGGCCAGCAGCGCTGCGAGAGCGCGGTCGGAGCGGCTGCTCGATTGCTGGCCGCGGAGCCGCTCGACCTGTTCGGCCGCAGCGATCGCAACGTCGCCAGTGCCTAGGGCCTCTCCGCCGGCGGCGATCGATCGGCCGAGCGCTCGCCGTTCAAGCTGCGCAAATTGCTGGCGACGGGCGAGCAGCTGTTCGCGGCTCTTCATCAAATAGGCGCGTGCGTATGCCGCTGTCGCTTCGAGCCGCTGCCCTTCCGAAATCTGTCCAGACAGCGCCCGCGTTCGGTTGCGGATCACCGGCAGCGTCGAATCCAGAAGAACGCCGACCTTGACCAGATCGTCCGTCCCTCCGCCATCCGCGAGAGCAAGCAACGGCGGGCGCCGGGCCATGACCGCGAGCCCTGCAAGAAGGGATGATACGGGCTGCTGCTCCTCGGCGAGCTGCTGCCGATGCGCCGCGACAAAAGCTGCGGCGAGCTGGTAGCGCATGTCGGCAGCTGTGATCCGCGCTTCGGCGGCTTCGATCGCCTGAGCGGCAGCCGCCTGCTGGGCGTTCAATCGATCGGCCTCGCTGCGCGCACTCGCCGCGGCTTTTTCCAACCGCGCCGTTTGTGCGTCGGCCGCAGCCTGGTCCGCCAGCGCCTGTTTGAGCGCGACCTGGAGTGGCGAGGACTGCGGTTGAGCGGGCGCGCTTGCTGCCACCAGAGGCGTCAGAAGCAGCGCGAGAGCAAGGCGCTTCATGCCCCTAACCCCCCCGATGATAAGGATGGTTCGCAAGGATCGACGTGGCGCGAAACAGCTGCTCGGCCAGCATCGCGCGGACCAGCAGGTGCGGCCAGGTCGCTGGTCCAAAGGACAGAAGCAGCTCGGCATTTTCCCGCTCCGCTCCGCCATGGCCGTCAGCGGCACCGATCAGGAATCGCGCCTCGCGCTTTCCTCCATCGCGCCATTGTCCGAGCTTTTTGGCGAGCCCTATCGACGAAAGCGCCTCTCCGCGCTCATCCAGTGCGATCGTCACCGTGCCGGCTGCGGAATCCGGCGTCCTGCCGCCTTTGTCGGGTAGCTCGGTGATCTTCGTCGGCCAGGCGATCCGGTTCATATAACGCTCGACCAAATCGGCTTCCGGAGAGCGGCCGATCTTTCCTCGAGCGACGATGTGCAGAAGCACCCTATTGGGCGGTTGAAAGCGCCGGACGGAACGGCCAGGTCACGAGTGTCCGGAAGCCGTCGTAGATTGCGCGCGCGGCCTCGGCGATGGCTTGTGGCCGGTTCGATCCGCCGCGGGCGAAGATCGCGACCGCGATCCGGTGGCCGTCGGGCATCGTGATGAAGCCGACGTCGTCGGCAAGACCATTGAGCGTGCCCGTCTTGTGCTCGACCGGGGTTCCGGCGGGCAGCAGCCATTTCATCCGGTTCTTGCCCGTGTGGCACTTGGCCATGACGCCAAGCAGGTAATTCCGGCTGTCGGGTTTGATCAGGTCGCCCTTGTAGATGCGGCGGAGGAGGTCGACCATTGCCTTGGGTGTGCTCGAATCCCTCGTGTCCCAAAGGTCCCGCCTGTCAGCGAGAAGCTGGGCGATCGTGCGGTCGACATGGACGCCCTGAATCCCGTTATCGGTGAGCCAGCGATGGACGGCGCGCGGCCCACCAACATCCTTGAACAGGATGTCGGCCGCCCGGTTGTCGCTGTAGATCAGCATCTTGTTCATCAAGGTGCGGACGGACTCGCCGCGGATCGTGTCGTCCAGCGTTTTCTGGCCGTGATCGACCTGCGAGAGGTAGAGCGCCGCGATCGCGACCTTGACCGTGCTCGCCATCGGGAAGGGCGTGTCGCCCTTGATGCTGAGGCTCTCGCCGGTGTTGAGGTCGAGGGCCGCCACTCCCACGTCTGCGCTTTTGTCGGCCATCAGCGACTGCAGCTGCTGCTCGACGGAAACGAGGTCGGGCGATGCCGCCGCCCAGACCGGAGCGGCAACGAACGCCGTCAGCGACAATAGAATCGCAAAGAATCGCATGTGCCTCACCCGCGAGCCGCGCTCACATTCGCTTCATCGCCAAATGCCCACATTCGTTCCAAATTGTAAAAATTTCTGACTTCGGGACGGAAAATGTGAACGATGACGTCGTCGGCGTCGATCAGCACCCAGTCCGCAGCCGGGAGCCCTTCGATCCGGACGTTCCTCCCAAATTGCTCTTTAATCTTGTCGGCAAGCTTAACGGCCATCGAAGCGACCTGCCGCGTCGAGCGGCCCGAAGCGATCACCATGTGATCGGCGATGTTGGATTTGCCGGTAAGAGGAATGGACACAACCTCCTGGGCCTGGTCGTCGTCGAGCGACTGGAGCACGAGCTTGTGGAGATCTTCGACATTCACGGGGGGACGCCCGGTCGTGTCTGCGGCTTCAGCGGGATGTTCGGTCAAGGCGTCTCCTGGCGAACAGGGGCATGGCCGTACGCCCGCGCGAATGAGCGAGCGATGGGGATCGGCGATACCAGCTGGGGTCTTGCGCGCGTATTGCGGTCGCGGACGTCGGGTCGGGCGGCAGGCGAAGGAAAATGATCGCCGGTTCACTCCACTCCGTCCAGTGACTTGCCTGGCTGGAAGGATGGACAAACCTTCTCAGCCAACCCATCGCGCGCGCCGCGCGGGCAGTTGAATCATAACCGGGCCGGCGAATCACGGCAACCGGCACTTCGCGTGCTAAACCCCTCCAATCGCGCCATTTGTGAAAATTTGGCAGGGTGTCGCTTCCAAGCAACCAAATGAAGCGGTGCTCCGGATGGCGTTTCTTCAGGCGCCTGACGGTGTCGACGGTGAAACGCGTGCCTTCGCGTTGCTCGAAATCCGAGACCCGAATGCGGGACCGCCGCGCCGTCCGCCGAGCCCAGGCAAAGCGCTCTTCGAAAGACGCCATGTCTTTCGCGCCTTCCTTCAACGGATTGCCGGGCGAGACCAGCCACCAGACCTCGTCGAGGCCGAGCGCGCGCATCGCTTCCAGGCTGATGCGGCGGTGTCCGCGGTGAGCGGGGTTGAAGGAACCGCCGAGGAGTCCGATGCGGGCCATGCTGAACGGCTAGCACGCGGGCTCGGCACAGCATAATGTCGGCGCTAGGGGGTGCGGATGGGCGAATTCGACGCGATTGGTGAAGCGGTGACCGGCGGCCTGTTGGCGCGCGCCGTCGAGCCGCACGCCGGAGAGATGGATAGCGGGCATACGCACGAGAAAAACTGCCTGAACTGCGGCACCAAATTGATCGGCCCGTTCTGTTCCGCCTGTGGGCAGAAGGCACATATCCATCGCTCGGTCCGAGCCTTCTTCCAGGACTTCCTGCAGAGCCTGTTCAATTTCGAAGGGAAGATCTGGCACACACTGCCGATGCTCGCCTGGAGGCCGGGCGAGATGACCCGCCGCTACATCGCCGGCGAGCGCGCCCGGTTCATCTCCCCGATCGCGCTTTACCTGTTCACGGTTTTCGCGATGTTCGCCGTGCTCAATTTTACGGGCACGCTCGGCGGCAGCCACGGGAAAAATTTCCGGAACGACCTCAAGACGGACATCGCCGAGAATCAGACGAAGATAGCGAAGCTCGAAGCGGACCGCGGGATCGCCCTCGCCGCCGGCAAGGATATCGCCGGGATCGATCGCAAGATCGCCAAGCGAAAGGCCGACATCGCCGAGACCCAGAAGGTAATGAGCGGCCAGGCTTTCTCGACTGGCGAGACTGACGACGAGACTCCGAGCTTCATTCGCCCGTTTATCGAGAACGCGCGGGAGAATCCGGACCTCGTTTCCATGAGGGTTCAGGATGCCGCGTCGAAATATAGCTGGCTTCTGATCCCGTTTTCGGTGCCTTTCATGTGGCTACTCTTCCCGCTCCGGCGCCGCTTCAACACCTACGACCACACCGTCTTTGTTACCTATTCGCTATCGTTCATGATGCTGCTGGTGGTGGCAGGCGGACTGCTGGTCGCAGCGGGGATGCCCGGCCTCGCCAGCCTGCTGTTCTTCGTACCGCCCCTCCACATGTACCGGCACCTCAAGCAGACTTACGAGCTCGGCCGGTTCAGCGCGATCATGCGGACGATGGCGCTTCTCACCTTCGCCTTCATCGCCGCCGGATTGTTCCTGGCGGCCTCCGTCGCGATTGGAGCGATGTAGCTACCGCCTGCAGGGATATTTCTTCTGAAGAACGCGGATCATCGCGTCTTTCAGGCTCATGTTCGCGCGCTCGGCTGGAGGAATGGCTTCCAGCCCGTCGATAAACTCGAAGCTGCCAAGCTGCGCCCGGGCGTTCGGCGAGCAATAAAGGATGGGCTTGTGGGCCCTTTCGGCCGCGATGCGATCGTCACCTATCGCCTTCCCCACCGCCGTCGCCTCGGTCTTGAGCCGTCCGTAGTCGCTGTCGAAAAAGGCCAGCGGGCCCTTCGCCTTGAGGCGGTTGGCACGGTCGAGGAAGTTCTGCGCCGTGCCCGGGGGCGCAGCGTAAGACGGGATCGATATTGAAACGAGTAAAGCGAGGATAATTGTCTTGCGCATCAAAAGGTCACTCCGCGGGCTTAGTGCCGCGAAGTGGCCTTTCGGTTTGAACGGCGTTTGAATTAGGCGCCGGCGGTGGCCGGTCCGCCGATCGAGCCGGCCTTCGGACGCTTGGCTTTGGGAATCGACGATCCCGCCGACGGAATCGACGGGCCCTTGGCGCCGCCCCGGTCGATCGTCTCGCCGGCGAGCACCTTCTTGATCTCGTCGCCCGACAGCGTTTCAAACTCTAGCAGCGCTTGTGCCAGCGCCTCGAGCTCGTGGCTCTGCTCGGTCAGCACAGTCTTGGCGCGGGTGTAGCCGTCCTCGACGACTTTGCGAATCTCGGCGTCGATCGCCTGCGCAGTCTCGTTCGACATCTGCCGCTGGCGGTTGACGGAATAGCCGAGGAAGACTTCCTCCTCGGGCTCGGCGTACTGGAGCGGGCCGAGCGCGTCCGACATGCCCCAGCGCGTGACCATGTCGCGGGCGAGCTGCGTCGCATACTGGATGTCGGAAGAGGCGCCGGAAGAGACCTTGTCGTAGCCGAAGATCATCTCCTCGGCGACGCGGCCGCCCATGGACACAGCGAGGTTCGCGTACATCTTGTCGCGGTGATAGCTGTAGCTGTCCCGCTCCGGCAGCCGCATGACGAGACCCAGCGCACGTCCGCGCGGAATGATCGTCGCCTTGTGGATCGGGTCCGACGCCGGCTCGTGAAGAGCGACGATGGCGTGCCCCGCCTCGTGATAGGCGGTCATGCGCTTCTCGTCCTCGGTCATGACCATGGACTTGCGCTCGGTGCCCATCAGCACCTTGTCCTTCGCGTCCTCGAATTCCTGCATGGCGACCAGGCGCTTGCCCTTGCGCGCGGCGAGCAGCGCGGCCTCGTTGACGAGGTTGGCGAGGTCGGCGCCGGAGAAGCCCGGCGTGCCGCGCGCGATGACTCGGGCGTCGACGTCGG
>Ga0308175_100003071_pt1 | contig 11521 bp, 11 predicted proteins | sample PhyCR1_3_FD_203893 | JGI IMG/M metagenome (GOLD analysis project Ga0308175, IMG submission 203893) | Soil microbial communities from UC Gill Tract Community Farm, Albany, California, United States - DLSLS.C.R1 | ecosystem: Environmental > Terrestrial > Soil > Agricultural land | place: USA... | reverse complement strand
GAGCGACCGGTGTGGGCACCTTCCAGCTGCCGGCCGGCAACTACGCCATCGCCTGCTGGCAGGAGGGTAAGGCCGGCGGTGGCAAGGGCCCCGTACACGCCTCCATCGGCATGGCCAAGGCCTTCACCGCGGCCGCTTCGGCCCCGGCGCCGCAGGCCGCCGCCGCGCCGACATACCAGGTGTCGGTGTCGAAGTTCACCTACCAGGGGATGCCGGACACGGTGGCGGCGGGCAAGCCGTTCACGATCGCCTTTACGAACAAGGAGTCCTTCGAGATCACCCACGAGCTGGTGGTCGTGGCCCTGCCCTCCGGCAAGACCCTCGACAGCCTGATCGCCGACGCCAAGGCGAAGGGACCCGATAGCGAGGACGATTGGCTGCACTTCGGCGAGATCGGTGAGGTGAATACCGGAGCGACCGGTGTGGGCACCTTCCAGCTGCCGGCCGGCAACTACGCCATCGCCTGCTGGCAGGAGGGTAAGGCCGGCGGTGGCAAGGGCCCCGTACACGCCTCCATCGGCATGGCCAAGGCCTTCACGGTCTCCTGAAGGAGGCGTCATGCACGCCGGACCCGGCCCGGACAGCAACGCCCGCCCCGCTACACCGGAACGGCGGGCACCGATCCGACTGCGCCGGACGGCTACGGTGGTCGCGATCGTGGCGACGCCGCTATTCACCTCGGGCTGCGTCAAGCAGGGCATTTCCGGAAAGTCCGTCGAAGTCCACGGGTTGTTCTTCGTCATCCTCTGGCTGGCGCTGCCGGTCTTCCTGTTCGTCGAAGGCATGCTCCTCGTCGCAGTCCTCAAGTTCAGGAGACGTGCCGGGGACGAGTCGATGCCGCCGCAGATTCCCGGCAGCCGAAGGGCTCTCACCGCCTTCTTCGCCGGGCCGCTCGCCGTCGTGGTTCTCCTGCTCGCCTTCGGCGAAGTAGCGGTAGCCAGGGTGGACCGAAACGATCCGAGCCCGGCTGAGCGCCTGGTGGTGACGGGTTTCCAGTGGGAGTGGTCGGCCAGGTACGTCAACGAGGAGTTCACGGTCTCGGGTCGCACGCTGAAGCAACCGATGACCATGGAACTACCGGTCGACGCCTCGACTGAGATCGAGTTGAGGTCCACCGACGTGATCCACGAGTTCTACGTGCCCGATCTGCTGTTCATGAAGAACGCGGTGCCGGGTCACCCGAATGTCTTCACCATCAGGCCGACGAAACTGGGCACCTACCGCGGCCAGTGCGCCCAGTACTGCGGGCTGTGGCATTCGAAGATGACCCTGATACTCAAAGTCGTCCCGCAGGCTGACTTCTCCGACTGGGTGACGCAGCAGAAGACGGCGGCGAGCGCCGGCGGCTCCTGCAGGTCGAGCGGATCGAAGATCAGTCTCGTGGCCAAGACGATCTCGTGGGACAAGACCTGCATCGGGGTCGCGGTCGGAGTGCCCTTCCAGATCACCATCGACAATCAGGACAAGGGAATTGACCACGACTTTGCGATCTACGACACACCCAAGCTGAAGCATCGGCTCTACCTGAGTCCCAAGGTGACTGGCCCGGGGACCAAGACCTTCAGCGGACCCGCGCTGCCGGCCGGCAAGTACTACTTCCAGTGCGACGTCCATGGCCCGGCGATGTCGGGGACATTCGTGGTCGGCTAGACGTGGAAAGAGAGGAGGAAAGGGTCGCATGACGACGACACAGGTGCGGGTGCCGACGCTGGAACCGCGCTCGCGACGCGCCCGGGCACTCGAGTGGATGACGACCACCGATCACAAGAAGATCGGGATCATGTACCTCGTCAATTCCTTCGCGTTTTTCACCTTCGCCGGCGTGCTGGCCATCCTCATCCGCACGCAGCTGGCGCGGCCCGATAACACGCTGCTCTCGGCACAGACGTACAACGAGACCTTCACCATGCACGGCACTATTATGATATTCCTGGTGATCCTGCCGCTGCTGTCCGGTTTCGGGAACTATTTCGTCCCTTTGCAGATAGGCGCCCTCGACATGGCGTTCCCGCGGGTGAACGCGTTGTCGTTCTGGCTGTTGCCCGTGGGTGGCCTGACCATCCTGTCCGGCTACCTGACCTCCGGTGGCGCGGCCGCGGCCGGCTGGACGAATTATGTGCCGTTGGCGCTGCAGGAGGGCACCGGCGAAGACCTCTGGATACTGGGCCTTCTCGTCGTGGGGACGAGCTCATTGCTCGGAGCCATCAACTTCATCGTGACCGTACTCCGGCTGCGGGCGCCCGGCATGACGATGGGTCGGGTACCCATCTTCACCTGGGCGACACTGAGCACGTCGGTCCTCGTCGTGCTGGCGGTGCCTTCGCTCACCGCGACGCTGTCCATCCTGTTCACCGACCGCCATCTCGGCACGGTGTTCCTCGACCCGGCGCACGGTGGCAGCGTGTTCAATTATCTCAATACCTTCTGGTTCTTCGGACACCCCGAGGTCTACATGCTCATCATGGGGGCTTGGGGTATTGTGTCCGAAATCATCCCGGTATTCAGTGGCAAGCCGCTCTTCGGCTACCGCGGCGTCATCGCGGCCTTGCTGCTGGTGCTCGCACTGTCGTTCACAGTGTGGGGACACCACATGTACACCACCGGACTCGTCGACGACTCCCTCTTCTCGGTCACCACCGAACTGATCTCGGTGCCGACCGGGGTCCTCTTCTTCAATTGGCTCTTCACGCTCTGGCGGGGAAAGATCAGGCTCGAGCCGCCAATGGCTTTCGCGCTCGGCTTCGTCGCACTGTTCGTGATCGGCGGCATAGACGGCGTGTGGATGGCGTCACCGGCGATGGACTTCGCGATCCACGACACCTATTTCGTCGTCGCGCACATCCACTACGTGCTCTTCGGCGGCAGCCTCTTCGGGATCATGGCCGCGATGTACTACTGGTTCCCGAAGATGACCGGACGATTCCTCGACCGGCGGCTGGGCTACCTTCACTTCTGGCTGCTGTTCATCGGGTTCAACGTCACGTTCTTCCCGATGCACTTCCTCGGCCTCGCGGGGATGCCGCGGCGGGTGGCCACCTACCCAGCGGACGCGGGCTGGAGCACGCTCAACCTGGTCGCCACGCTCGGTTCCTACGTCATCGCGCTGGGGATGCTGATCGCACTGGTCAACCTCGTCGTCTCGTTGCGCCGGCCACGGACCGCGACCGCTGATCCGTGGGAGGGCAACACCCTGGAATGGGCGACCTCCTCGCCGCCGCCCCCGCACAACTTCGATCAGCTCCCCCCGATCACCTCCGAGCGACCGGTGCGCGACCTTCGCCTGGCGACGCGGTCTACTTCCGCCGAGGTGACGGCATGACCACCACCGACCCGGCCCAGCCCAATCCCGCGCTGCTCGATCTGACCGCGGTTCGCGGCGCCAGCAGTGCCGTGACGGGCATGGCCCTGTTCGTAGCGTCCGAGGCGGTCTTCTTCGGGGCGTTCTTCGGCATCTATGCCAGCGCGTACAGCCAGGCCGATGTCTGGCCCCCGGCCGGCGTGATCACGCCGTCGCTGGGTCTGCCGACGGTCGCGACACTGGTCCTCCTGGCCAGTGCGGTCAGCATGGCCCTGGCCCAGCGGGGAGCCCGGCGCGGGAACAGCCTCCGGCACTCGTTGCGCTGGCTGTCGGTCACCGTGGCCTGTGCGGTCGGATTCCTTGCCCTTGTCATAGCCGGGTATCCGGGGCTGCGGTTCGGCGTGGGAGAGGGGATCTACCAGTCGCTGTTCTACACGATCACGGCGATCGCGCTGGCGCACGTGGCCGGCGGAATCGTCCTACTGTTCCTGGTGCTGGCCCGCGCGCGCGCCGGTGAGCTCGCCCTGCACCGGGAGCCGCTGCAGGCGGCCGGAATCTACTGGTACTTCGTCGTCGCCGTCGGCGCGATCGTCTACCTGCTGCTCTACGTCGCGGTCGCCGGATGACCCGGTGTGACGGCGGCGGTGTCCCCGGGGAGAGGAGCTCCTGGTGAGCCTGTTCTCCAAGTTGTTCGTTGCCCTCGGCGCGTTCCTGCTCGGCGCGGGTGTCGTCTACGGCGTGCTCGCCCGTGACTACGAGGGCCTGACGTTGTCGCTGACGGCCGCCGGCGGTGCGCTCCTGTTCGGTGGGTACGGCAGCTCGGCACTGCGCCGGGCACGGACAGCGCTGGGCTCGGCGACGGAGTCGACGGCGCCGGCCGCCGCGGAGTCGGCGACACCGCCCGCAGATGAGTCGGTGACACCGTCCGCCGCGGAGACGGTGACACCGCCAGCCGCGGAGACGGTGACACCGCCCGCAGATGAGTCGGTGACACCGCCCGCCGCGGAGTCGGTGACACCGCCCGCCGCGGAGTCGGCGACACCGCGCGCCGCGGAGACGGCGGCTGATGAGGAACCACACGTCGGCCCGACGATCTGGCCGCTGGTGTTCGCGGTATCCACCATCGGGCTGGTCCTCGGCGCGGTCGCCGTCCGGTGGGCGCTGCTTCCCGGCGCCATCCTTTTCGTGCTGGCAAGCGTCGGCTGGGTGCTGGACGTCCACCGGCAGTGGCACCACCACGCCGCCGGGCTGTCGGGCCATGGCAGTGGTGTGTTGGAGTCGGTCAGCGACATCCACGCGGAGCCGGGACTCGAGCCGGGCCTGCCGATGGGACCCTCGACGGATGGGTCGACCGAACCGGGCGAGGCCGATGCGCGTGATCCCGCACAAGGCATGCCGACCGGCAACCAGTCGGCAGCTGCCGAGGACGGGAGGCGGCGGTGACGATGACGCCCGCTTACGATCAGTGCATCCGTTGCGGCAAGCCCACCGGGTGGGGCCAGGCGGTATGCAGGGACTGCAATCCTGCCGGACTGCCGGGGCCCAGTCCTTCGCAGTACCACGCGACGGTGTTCCTCACGGTCCTGCTCGTGCTCGCCATCTTCGTCGTCGTGCTGCTGCTGCGGTGAGCCGCGATGTCCGTACAGTCGTCGTGGGGCCGGCACAGCCGCGCAGTGCGCTGGCTCGTCGGCACCGTGGTGATAGCCGGAGGCATAGCGGCGCTTGCCGCCTCGCCCGCCGGCTCGAAAGGCTTGCGCGACTCGGCCGATCGCCGAGGGCCACAGGCGACTCCGGTCTCAGTCTTCCCGCGGCAGGGTGATCTGACGGTCGCCGGTCGAGCCGGGGACACGATGGTCGGTCTCACCATCCGGCCGGGCCTACCGGGCCGCAATGAGGTCGTCGCCTACCTTGCGCCCGACCCATCGGCCGACGCGACCGTCTGGCTGTCGACCGGGTCTGGACGTGCTGCCCTGACCGCCTGCGGCCAGTCCTGTCGGAGTGGAACGCTGGATCTGCGGGGTGGCGAGCAGGTCGTGCTGCGGGTCGCCGGTGAGCACGGCGGGAGCGTCGTGTTGCCGGTACCGGCTCTCCCTGCCCCTGACGGAAGCGCGCTCCTGCGGCGAGCGACTCGGACCATGGCGGCGCTGCAGCGGTACCGGGTCGACGAGTTGTTCTCCGGTATCCACAGCTCTTACACGTTCGCGCGACCCCACCAGATGTGGCTGCGGACGTGGCTGAGTGGGAGACCGCGGGACACGCTGTGGCTCGGTTCCTCCGTCTACAAGCGCAGTGACCCGTCGGGGGACTGGAGCGCGCCAAGCCCGGCAGATCCGGTACCGGTTCCCTACCTCGCCTGGCAGCCCTTCGCGCCGTTCGTCGACGTCAGCACCGTGGGCACGGCGACCGTCGTCGGAGTGCCGGTGAGCCTGGTGTCCTTCTTCGGTGGTCACGGCGACGATCCGGAACCCGTCTGGTTCACGCTCTGGGTGGACCGGAGGACCGACCGGGTCTTGCGGTCCCAGATGTGGGCGCCGAACCACTTCATGGACGATCGGTACTACGCCTTCGACCAGCCGGTCGACATTCCGCGGCCGCACGATGGCTGACCGCAGGACGGCGGCGGCGCCGGCCGCGGCGCCGCCGAGGATCACCGATCACATGGACCTGGGCGAGCCCGCAGCTACGCCGCGCAGTCAGGATTCCTGTCGGCCGGCCTCTACCCGGCTACGGTGATGTCCTCGCCGTCGCCGGCCTTCGGCACGATGCCGCCTTTCGCCGGTAGCCGCAAAGTGAACGTGGTGCCGGCACCAGGGACGCTGTGCAGGAGCAAACGGCCGCCATGTGCCTCGGCGATGGCTTTGACGAGGGCGAGGCCGAGGCCGAGGCTGCCACTCTCGTGGGTCGTGCTCAGCCGGACGAAGCGGTCGAAGATCCGCGATTGCGCCTCACGCCGGATCCCTGATCCGCGGTCGGTCACGGCTATGGAAGCCTCACCGTCCACAGAGGACACCGACAGGGACACCGGCGTTTCCGGCGGGTTGTGCCGGATGGCATTGTTGATGAGCTCGTCGAGCGCTGACCGCAGCTGGATCGGGTCGACGAGCGCGGAGACCGGTGCGAGCCGGCCCAGCGTGACGGCGGGATGGCTCGACGACCAGCTCGACGCCGCCTGGGTCGCCAGGCGGTCGAGCCGCGTCTCCACCCCTTGCAGGAAGTCCGGTTGCTCACTGGCCGCCAGCGCGAGCAGTCGGTCGGAGACATGCTTGAGGCGGGTCAACTCGTCCATCACGACAGTGAGGTCTCGCGTGGTCTCCGCATCGCGGGTACCGCGCAGCAGCAGTTCTGTATGGCCGAGTGCGATCGTCAGCGGGGTACGCAGGACGTGCGAGACGTCCTGGACCAGTTCGCGTTGCCGTTGCAGCAGGGCCAGATTGTGTTCGGAGATCCGGCGGATCTGTTCCTGGCCGGCCACCGCGCGGTGGACGTACAAGACCATGACCACGAACACGATGGCCATCAACGGGAGCTCGGTGAGCTCATCGGCCGCCTGCCGGCCATCGACCACGTCCTTCGTCAGAGCGAGGCCGGTCAGGAAGATGACCATGACGAGTGCCGCGGTCGTGCCGGCCCTCTTCCACACCCGCCAGCCGTACAACAGGGACAGCCCGATCCAGACGAAGTGGAACGGCACTGTCGCCCAATCCGCGTACCGCACGACGCCGGCCGAGTTGACGAGGACGAACGCCACCCAGAGCACCTCGACCCAGCGCCGGGCCAGGAACGCGCGGAGCCATCTGATCGGGGCCGCGGGATGCTCGGCCCGTCCCCTGGCGGCTCCGGCCGTTGCGGAAGCGTCAATCGATATCGATCCCATAGCCTCTGCCTCGGACGGTGCACACGGCATCGGGATCCAGCTTCGCTCTGAGCCTTCGCACGTACACGTCGACCACGTTGGAGTCGGAGCTGAAGTTGATTCCCCACACGACGGACAGCAGCCGCTCCTTCGATACGGCGTGACCGGCGTTCCGCATCAGCTCGGCGAGCAGCATGGACTCCCGGCGGGTCAGCGGCACCTTCCCGAAGCCGGCGTCCGCCTCCTGCCGAACCGGGTCGAGCAGCAGGCCACACGTCTGGAGCATGTCGGGGTGAGCGGCCGACCGGGTCCGGAGTCGCGCCTTGACCCGGGCCAGGAGCTCGTCGAGCGCGAACGGCTTGGCCAGGTAGTCCTCGGCGCCCATCTCGAGACAACGGACCTTCGACCGGGTATCCGTCAGGCAGGACAGCACGATCACCGCTTGCTGGGGCCGTCGCCGCAGGATCCGTTGCAGCACCGAGAACCCGTCGGTGCCCGGCATCAGCAGGTCCAGGATGACGACGTCATAGCGCCGCGACACGGCGAGCCGGAAGCCCTCCTCGCCGGTGTCAGCGGTGGTGACGTCGAGTCCTTCACTCCCAAGAGCTCGGGAGACGAAGCCCAGGACCCGCTTCTCGTCGTCGATTGCCAGAACACGGTTACCGGACACGGCGACCTCTGCACAAGCTCGGCTCGGTCGCGCCGTGATCCCTCACAGCACGTCTATAGGATAGGCCTCGTCGATCACGGACGGAAGACGCGCGGGGCCGCAGCGTGACCAGCCCGAGCTTCCGACGCCGTGTGCAGCTCGCGCTGACGCTGGTGCTGGCGCTCGCCTGCGGCAGCTCGATCGCGTCGGCGACGACGCCCCCGCCGGCCGCAGCCCGGGAGATCGGTCCTCTGTTGCGCACCGCTCCCTGTCCCGACGACATCGGTGTCCCCGTCGTCGGCCGGACAGCGACAGTCCTACCCTGCTTGACGGATCCCGGTCGGCTGGTTCACATCCGACCGGGGAATGGCAGGGCCGAGGTCATCAACGTATGGGCATCCTGGTGCGAGCCGTGCCGCCGTGAGGCGTCGCTTCTCGAGACCGCGTACCGCGATGCCGGCGATCGCGTGCTCTTCCTCGGCATCAACTCTCGGGACGAGCGTGGGACGGCCCTGCGTTTCCTCCGGAGCACAGCCGTGAGCTACCCGCAGGTTTTCGATGCCCAGGGCACTGTTGCACGCCGGCTGGGAATACCTGGCGTGCCGTACACCGTGGTCGTGGAAGCCTCAGGCGAGATAGTCCTGCGTCAGCTGGGCGAGCTGACCGAGCAGGCGCTCAGCACCGCGCTCGCTCGAGCCGGCATTCCTTAACGGAGGCCGCGCCGGCGTCTCAGCTCGTCCAGCGCGCCGGCTCCGCCAGGTCGACCACTGCGTACATCGTCCACAGGGTCCTGTTGGACGGGGACCACGGGTACACCGGAAACCCGCTCGCCCTGCTCAATCCGTTCGGAATCCCTCGGCGGGTTGACGATGGTCGGGCTGTTCCGGCGGTACGGGGCGGTGCTCCTGGCCACGAAGACAGCCGGCGCGATCGGACACCGTGCCTGGCGCTGGCGCTGCGACTGACCTGCCGGCCTTCGCAGTCAGCGACGGCGGACCCAGCCGGAGTAGCCGGCGACGACCAGCGTCGCCGTCGCCCAGCCCAGCAGCGTGAACAGCCAGCCGGCCGCGGCCAGCGCCTGCCCGGACGCCGTCCCGGTGGCGAGCTGGCAGCGGTCGGCGGCGCCGGTCGACACCAGCGGGATCGCGCTGTCGACGGCGAGCCCGATCCGGTCCACGGCCGGGCACTCGCCGCCGGGCGGCGTTCTGGTGCCCGCGGACAGGCCGAGGAACAGCCCGACCGCGAGCGCAAGCACCGCGGCCAGCAGGGCGACCGCCCGCGCCGGTTGGTAGCCGTACTGCAGGGTCAGCCCGAACAGCCGGTGCCGCAGCCTGGTCCAGCCGGCGAGTGACCGGTGCAGGTGCTGCTGCTGCGCGACCAGCACCCGGCGGGCCTCGTCCTCGTGCCCCGCGCCCTGGTAGGCGGCGGCGAGCTGCCGGTACGGCTGGGCCGCGTACGACGGCATCCGGTCGAGCCAGGCCAGCCGGTCCCGGACGCTCACGCCGGGGTGCCCCGGCACGCCCCGGTACGTCAGGCCGCTCAGCTGCACGAAGCCGTCGTCGCGCCGCAGCATGCCGGCCGGGTCGTCGTACAGCGCACCGACGGCCGAGTCCCGCAGATCGAGCCCACCACCGTCGACGGCCAGCGTCGAGAGGATGGCCCGGCCCTCGACCGTCGCGGTGTTCAGCCGCAGGGCGATCCCGCCCGGGTTGGCCACCGTGGTGTGCCGCAGCTCGAGGTCGCCCGCGATCCGGGCCGAGCGCAGGTCGACCGCGGCCGCGTCTCCGCTGGTCCGCAGTGTGGCCCCGCCGAGCCGGACGGCCTGGCCGACCTCGAGCCGGGTCGCGTCCAGTGCGGGCCGGCCGCCGCCGTCGACGGCGGCGCCCTCGAGGCTGAGCCCGCCGAGGAGGCGCCCGCCGGACACCCTGATCCCACCGGTCGCGGTCACGTGGTCCAGGTAGAGCGTGCCGCCGACCTCGAGGTAGTGCGCGGACACCGCCCAGCCGTCCGGGTTCTCCAGCCGGGCCCGGCCCAGCGAGAGCGAGCCGACCCGGGCGCCGACCAGCCGGACCGCGCCGTCCGGCCCGCAGCCGCGCACCTCGATGCCCCGGCTGAGGTCGACCATGTCGGTGACGTGCAGGCTGGCCGCGGCCAGTCCCGGACCGGTCGGGTTGGTCAGCCGCAGCCGGCGGCCGGACAGTCGACCGGCGATCCGGGCGCCGGTCAGCTGGACGGTGCCGGCGGCGGCCGCGCCGGTGCCGACCGCGTCGTCGAGCAGCAGGTCGCCGCCCAGCGTGATCCGGTCGGCGACCATCGCGGCGCCGGAGCCGCCGGCCAGCACCGCGCCGGACAGGTCGAGCTTCCCGCCGATCCGGGCGCCGACGAAGCTCACCAGCCCCTGGCACCTGAACCCGCGCCAGAGCAGCACCGAGCCGTCCACCGCCGCGTCGTCGGCGAGCAGGCCGCCGACCGTGCAGCCGCCGAGGTCGAGCAGTGGCAGCGTCGCTCCGCGCAGCACGAGGCCGGGCAGCGTGCACTCGCGCAGCCGGAGCCGGACCCGGGTCTGCAGGCCGTCGAGGTCGAGCGGGCCGACCAGCGCCGCGCCGCGTACCTGCAGCCCGCGCGCGTCCACCGGCCCGTGCTCGCCGAGCAGCACGTCGCGGACCAGGCCGGCGCGCAGCTCGCGCTCGGAGGCGGCGCGCAGGTCCAGCGTCTGGCCGGCCACCGCCGTCTCGACCAGGCGCCGCTCGAGGTCGGTGAGCGCCGCCATGGCGCGGAAGGCTAATGCCCGGCGCCAGAGGTCCTCGCACCGGTCCCCGGCGCCCGGACGACGACGGCGGCGCCGTCGTCGCGGCCGGGAGAACCCCGGCACCGGCCGCTCCTGCGCCGTGCCGGACGCCAGCCCGGATCACCGGGAACCGGCAGGAACCCTCTGACGAGGGACACCAGCCGGCGGCGGTGGCCCGGCTGCGCCGGCCCCGCCCCGCACTGCGAGCATGCAGGGTGCCGAACCGACCCGAGCGGCCGGCGCCGCCACCGGAGGAGCTGACGTGCCACTGACCACCGACGAGACCAGCCGCGTCATCGCGGCCGCGCAGCAGCACGCCGCCGGCAACGGCTGGCGGATCACCGTGGCGATCGTGGACGAGGGCGGCCTGCTCAAGGCGCTCAGCCGGATGGACGGCGCGCCGCCGCTGTCGGCACAGATCGCCGAGGCGAAGGCATGCGGCGCCGCCCTCTGGCACCGCGAGGGCGACGGGCTGGCGGACGTGGCGACGAGCCGGCCCGCGTTCTTCGAGGGCGTCGACCGGCTGGTGCGGCTGCCGATCCTGCCGGCGCTCGGTTCGGTGCTGGTCCGCCGCGACGGCGTCGTGCTCGGCGCGGTCGGCTGCAGCGGCGCGACCGCCGAGCAGGACAAGGAGTGCGGGCAGGCGGGCCTCGCCGCGATCGGCCTGTGACCGGCCGGGAGGCTGATCCCGTCGGCCGGCGAGACCGAGGAGGCCGGGACCGGCGCGCGCACACCGCGGACCTCGGCGGCCGGGCGTCCACCCGGGAGGTCGGCGACACGGTCCTGGAGGCGCCGGCCCGAACGACCACGCCGCGGCCGACCCGCGGCCTCACGCCGTCGGCTAGCTAGCGCTAGCTGCCCTGTGTCGACAGTGGACGGTCGGGCTCGGGAGGCTTGCGGCACGCGTCCGGCGAGGCGAGCCAGGTCGGACGC
>Ga0308175_100003070_pt1 | contig 11522 bp, 13 predicted proteins | sample PhyCR1_3_FD_203893 | JGI IMG/M metagenome (GOLD analysis project Ga0308175, IMG submission 203893) | Soil microbial communities from UC Gill Tract Community Farm, Albany, California, United States - DLSLS.C.R1 | ecosystem: Environmental > Terrestrial > Soil > Agricultural land | place: USA... | reverse complement strand
CTGGTAGGGCGCACCGCCGACGCCCAGCGGTGGTCCGGGGGGCAGCTCCGGAAAGCCGACGACGCCCGTGTGCGGTTCGACGACCGCCAGCACCGGATCCCCGGCCCGCGCCAGGCTGCACTGCCCGGAGACCGGGTTGTACACCGCGTACAGGCAGGTCACGCCCCTGGCCTCGTCGGCGTGCGACCTCGGGGGGTCCGGGCCGCCCTGGCCGTCCCCGCGCTCGTGCGCGGTCTGCTCGACCAGGTCGTCCAATCGGGACAGCAGCTCGTCCGGGGTCAGGTCGAGACGGGCCAGGACGCGCACCCCGGTACGCAGGCGGCCCATCGTGGCAGCGGCGCGCAGGCCGTGCCCGAGCACGTCCCCGACGACCAGGCCGACCCTGGTTCCCGACAGGGGGATCACGTCGTACCAGTCGCCGCCCACCCCGGACCCGTTGTCGGCGGGCAGGTAGCGGCTCGCCGAGTCGAGGGCGGTGTGCGGTGGCAGGCGGCGCGGCAGCAGGCTCCGCTGGAGCCTGAGGGCGACCCCGTGTCCGCGGGTGACCACCGGCATCAGCAGGAGACCTAGCAGCAGGGCGCCGAGACCGATGACGGTGACGCCGCCGGTCGGCCCGAAGAGCGGCAGGTCGACGCTGGTCGCGCCGTACCCCGGGGCCGCGTAGACATAGGTGGCGTAGAGGAACAGGGTGAGCATGATCAGCCCGCCCAGGCCCGGCAGCACGCCCTTGAAGACGAGGTCCTTGGTGCTGCGGTCGAGGATCTTGCGGTAGTACCAGAGGCAGGCGAAGCCGGTCAGACCGTAGTGGAACGTGATCGCGAGGCCGACCGAGTCGACCGAGTCGGCCAGCACGTTCCCGCTGAAGGAGGTCAGCAGCACGAGGAAGGCGATCGAGACCACGCCCATCCCGACGGTCGACCAGGTCGGGGTGAGGAACCTGCGGTGCACCCGGGCGAACCGGGCGGGGACGGCCTTGTGGACCGCCATGGAGAAGACCGTCCGGGCCAGGGGCAGGATGGTGGTCTGGGTGGACGCCAGCGCCGAGGTCAGCACCATGAGGATCAGCAGCCGGGACAGCACCAGACCCGTGTCGTGGCTTCCGAAGACGGCCTCGCCCAGCCCGGAGAAGACGTCGTCCGAGTTACGGGCGTTCCCGAGCCCGATGCCCGAGGCGCCGGCGCCCGCGAAGGCCTGCGCCGAGGTGGAGACCAGCGCGTACATGATCAGCAGCAGCACCGTGGACATGACCGCCGCGCGGCCGGGGATGCGGGTGCTGTCGACCGTCTCCTCGTTGATCGAGACGGCGGTGTCCCAGCCCCAGTAGATGAAGACCCCGGCCAGCAGACCCGAGGTGAGGGCCTTCACCGAGGTCACCTCGAAGGGGTTGAACCACGAGGCGGAGACATGGAGCGCGGTGGACGGGGCGTCGGTGTACGCCCTGACCAGCGCGGCGACGGCGAAGACGAGCAGCATCCCCACTTCGAGGCAGAGCAGCCAGCGCTGCAGGGCGGCGGAGAACTCGATGCCGACGTAGCAGACCGTGGTCATCACGGCGATCCAGACGATGCCTGCGACGGTGGTCCACAATCGGTCCTCCGCCAGCCCGTCGAGGCCCACCAGCCGGAAGCTGTACGCGCCGGCGATCTCGGCGAGACTCGCCATGACGATGACGTTGGCGACGACGATGCCCCAGCCGCCCATCCAGCCGGTGCGGGGGCCGAAGGCGCGGGTGGCCCAGGTGAAGGTCGTTCCGCAGTCGGCGTTGCTCGCGTTGAGTTCCCGGAAGGCGTACGCGATCAGCAGCATCGGGACGAACGACAGCATGATGACGATCGGGGCCTGCAGGCCCACCGCCGCGACGATCAGGCCCAGTGTGGCGGCGAGACTGTAGGCGGGGGCGGTGGAGGCAAGCCCGATGACCACCGAGGAGAACAGGCCCAGCGCGTCGTTCTTGAGCCCTTTGCGACCGGCCCCCGTCCCGGGAGCGGGGCGGTCGGAGGACCCTGCGCCGCCAAAATGCCACACACTCGATTCCACCGCCGGGCCACTGACCCCGCAACAGCGCGGGGCGCCCGCGAATCCCTGATTCGCGGGCGTCCTCCGGCCGGCCCGAGCCGGTCCGCCGCTGACCGGGGTCGGTCAGAACGCCTGGTTGTTGCAGCCCATGTCCGAGCCGAGGTGGCTCTGCTGCGCCCCGGGGTTCCCCTCGCCGTTCAGCAGGTTGCCCGCGGCGCCGGTGAGGGCGCCGACGCTGCCGAGCACCTCGATGTTCATGTCGTGCGAGCGGCACTCGACGCCCTGCGTGACGTCGATGTCGTGACCGGGCTCACCGTGTGCGAAGGCGGTGTTGGCGCCGAACGAGCCGACGGTGCCGAGCATGGCGCCCACGAGGACCGCCTTGTGGAACTTGCGCATGGGTTCTCCGTTGTTCGGGGGATGGAATCTGCGACGGATACGGATCGGGTGGTGACCGCGGGCGTCCGCGGCGGGGCGGTCAGCCGAGTCGGGGAAGCCCGAGCTGACCGACGGGCGGTGCCGCGATCTGACCGAGGCCGACCGGAGACAGTCCCGGGGCGCTCGGGGGCGCGATGATCGGGTTGACGAGCGGGTTCACCTGCGGGTTGACCTGCGGGTTCACCTGCGGGGCGACATGCGCCGGGGGCTCCTGGCTGACCGCCTGGGGCATGGCCACCTGCGGGGCGACCTGCGGCATGACCTGGGGCATGACCTGCGGAACGACCTGCGCCGGCTGTGCGGGGGCGGCCTGCTGGTACGGCGCCGGCTGCTGGTACGGCTGCTGCTGCGGGTATGGCGCCTGCTGCTGGTACGGCTGCTGCTGCGGGTATGGCGCCTGCTGCTGGTACGGCTGCTGCTGCGGGTACTGCTGCTGCGCGTACGGCGACGCGGTGGCCTGGGCCGAGCCGTGCGACACGGCCGACGCCGAGGCGTAACCGGTCTGCTGGGGCGCCTGCGGAGCCGGGGCCGGCGCATAGACCTGGGGGGCCGCCTGCGGAGCCGGGGCCGGCGCATAGACCTGGGGGGCCGGCTGCGGAGCCGGAGCCGGGGCATAGGCCTGCGGAGCCGGCTGCGGAGCCGGAGCCGGGGCATAGGCCTGCGGAGCCGGCTGTGGAGCGGGGGCCGGGGCATAGGCCTGCGGAGCCGGCTGATCGGGAGCCGGCGCCGGAGCGGCGGTGCCCTGTCCCACTGGAGAATCGGCATGGCTGACGCCTACGCCGATGACGGACAGACCGCCGGCCGCCGCTACAACGAGCGCGGCCTTGTGAAGCTTACGCATGAAACCCTCGGCCCTTCGATACCTGAAAAGGGAAAGCAATTGCGTTCGGTGCCGTCACACGTGCAGCCGGTGCGATATTCGCACCGCACCGTCAGCAGCTTTACTCCTGACCGGCACGCGGACGTCGCGTGGAGCGGGCAGCGAAATTCCTCGCCCTCTTTGAGTCCACGTCACTGCCCTCTCCCGGCCAGAACGAGAATTCCCACGCCGCGGTCACGGCACCCGAAGGCCTGTCACCCATTTGCCACATCCCCGTAAGGGGAATTACGGTATATGCCGGTCCATTACCTTTGCTCGAATGGGTGACCCCGGGCCGGCGGCCGTATCCGCGACCGTTTTCGCCTCGTTCCCCACGGGCCGGACTCGACGGTCCATCGCAGCCGTCGGCCGCGCCGGGCAGCGGGACAGCGAAGGCTGTGCCGCCCCATCAACGTTTCACCATGTTCCGCGCACAGGTCAACGAAGGGCCGAGGATTCCATGCGCAAGCTTCAGCACGTCGCGCTCGTCATCGCAGCTGCGGGCGGTCTGTCCGCCGTCGGCGCCGGCCCGAGCTCCGCCGCCCCCGCCACCTACAACGGGACCGTTCCGCCACCCGTCTCACAGCCGGACGCCCAGGCCGCCTCGGCCACCTCCTCCCAGGCGACCGCGCAGACCTACGGCTCACCGGCCCCGCAGCAGGCGGCCCCGCAGCGAGGCGCCGAGGTCACCCCTCAGGTCAACCCCCAGCTGAACCCGCAGATCAGCCCCCAGATCTCGCCCCAGGCCCAGCAGACCCCGCAGGCTGCCCCGCAGACGAACAACCAGGGCGGTGCGGTGAGCCAGAGCAACCTGTTCCGTCCGTACCAGGAGTGCAGCCCGCAGAACCTGCTCGACGCGAACGTGCCGGTCGCCCTGCTCGCCGCCGCCGAGACCCGGGGCGTCGACTGCACCCAGGCCAACAGTCAGTCGAACTCCCTGGCCAGCGCCCAGCAGTACTGACGGCCGGACGCCGGCGGCCCACCCCGGTCCGCTCGCCTTTCGATCCGACGGTCCGTCATATTCGCTATGGGGTACGGGGTTTCCGGCGCGTGATCAGAAGATCGGCGCGTCGCCGCCCGTTTTGGACCATTTCGCACTAATCTCCCGTAACTGTAAAACGTCGATCTGCCACAGATCGCACTCCCCACTCCACCGGAGATGACATGCGCAAGCTTCGCAAGGTTGCCGTCCTGGTCGCCGCTCTCGGCAGCATCGGACTCGTCGGCGGCACGGCCCACGCCGACGGCGGCAAGGGCGGCGACCACGGTGACAGGTTCAACATCACGCAGAGCACCCACTGCAAGTCGCACGACCTGAACCTCGACCTCCTCGGCAACGTCGGCCTGCTCGACGGCGTGCTGGGCAACGGCCTGAACGGCGAGGGCAACCCGGGCGCCCAGAACACCCACAACGGCTCGACCATGGGCTGCAACAACAGCGCCTTCTGAGCCCCGGTCCGGCGCACCGACGCCGGAGTGTGAACGGTCCCGGCACCGCGGCCCGCGCCCGGTGCCGGGACCGCTGACGTTCCCCTCGAATCTCACCCTCCTCACTCATCGGGAGTTCACATGCGCAAGCTCCGCGCGACCACCCTTCTCATCGCCACCATCGCCAGCGCCGGGTTCTTCGGGGCCGGCGCCGCCCACGCCGGCGAGGGCTGGGGCAAGAGCGGCGACGAGTTCAACATCCAGCAGAGCGCCGACTGCCGCTCGCACGACCTCAACGCCGACATCCTCGGCAACGTCGGCATCGCCGACGGCCTGGGCGGCAACCTGGCGAACGGCGAGGGCAACCCGGGCGCGCAGCAGACGTCCAACGGCTCGACCATGGGCTGCAACAACACCGCCTTCTGAGCCCCGGTCCGGCGCACCGACGCCGGAGTGTGAACGGTCCCGGCACCGCGGCCCACGCCCGGTGCCGGGACCGCTGACGTTCCCCCCGGAGGCCGCCGCAGGCAGGCCGAACGGCAAGTCCCGGTGCCCCGACCGGCGGTCGTGACACCGGGACTTGCCGTTCCCCCGGCGGACTGTCCGTGCCGGCGGCGTTCAGAAGTCGACGTGCGGCTTCTTGAAGCCCTTGGGCAGCTTCGCCGTGTTGGAGCAGTCCACGACCTGCCCGGTGCTCGCGGACTCCTCGCCCGTGACCGCGCCCTCCGAGAAGATCACGTGCGGACGGTCGGCCGGCGAGCAGTCCTGCTTCTGCTGGATGATGTGCGTGCCGTCCTTGTCGACACGGGAAGCGTTCTTCTGGACGCACACGGGGCCGCCCTGCGCGGTGCTCTGGCAGCCGCCGGGGAGTCCGGCGGCGTGCGCCTGGCCGGCGCCGAGGCAGAGCGCGGCGAGACTTCCCACGAGCCCCGAGACGGTGGCGATCTTCTGTGCGGTGAACATGCGTTGCGTTCCCTCTCTCAAAACGACAGGCCCGGACGCCTGCGCCTGTGACCGGCGTGCGCCCGGGCCGATATTCCTGAACAGTGCCTTCGAAGGACGGACTTGTCGTCCGGCGCATCCGACGGCGGGATGCCCGCAGCCCGGGCGCGTGCCGTTACGGCCGGCGCGCGCCCGGGCTGACTTCGCGGTGTCACCGGGACACCGCTGGACGGAGTACGTGGTTAGTGGTCCTCGCCGTGCTCGCCGTAACCCTGCTCGGGCTCGGAGTTCTTCTGCTCCTCCTGCGGCTGACCCTGCGGCTGCTCCTCCTGCGGCTGGGCCTGCTCCTCCGGCTGGCCCTGCGGCTGGACGTAGTAGCCACCACCGACGGCGACGGCGTTGGCCGAGGAGTTGGCCACAGCGCTGATCGTCGGGGGCGCGTCGTTCTCGCCGGCGAAGCTGGCCCCGGCCCCGAGGACGGACAGTCCGGCCACCGCCGCCATCACGATTGCAGCGCGCTGAAACTTACGCATGTATTGACCCTTTCTTACCCGGACGGAACGCCCGGATCGACTACGTATCGTGAGGATATACACACTCTACGTAGTTGACGAGGATCTACACTCCCCATGTCGCGTCCGCAACTTCGGAGACGGCGGCCTACCGGCCCTCAGGGCGTCAGACCGAACAACCCCTTCTCACCGTCGGCCTCATCGGGCACCCCCATCGTCGTGGGGGCACAGGTGACCTCAGGCCCGATCCGGGTGACCCCGGCGCCGACGGCGGGCAGCCTCACGGGCTGCACCGGCGCGCAGGTCTCCTGATGGGGGATGACGCCCCCCTCGGGCACCTCGCCCGTGATCCGCTGCGAACAGCTGATGTTGCCCTGGAGGTCGGGCGTACAGGGCGCCGGACCCCCTGCGGCGAACGCCGGAGTGACACCGGCGCAGGCCACGGTGAGGCCGCCGAGGAGCCCCGAGACGGCCGCGATCTTCATCCTGCTGAACATGTTGATGCGTCTTTCTTTGCAGGGGCTCCCGGGAACCGGCCGCACCGGGCTTTCGTCTTCGACGCTCTGCCAACCGACCGGAGAAACGGGGCCCTTCGGAGTTGCCCCCCGAGGGCCCCGCGCCGAGCGTCGCGCACGATGACGCCGCCGGACTCAGCCGTTGAACGCGGTGTTGTACTGGCCGCAGGTGGTGTCCAGGGTGCCGGCGATCCCGAGCACACCGACCGGGATGCTGTTCTCGGCCACCGTCTGCGGGCTGCACTCCTGGTAGGGGCGGTAGGAGTCGGACACCTTCGGCCCGTTGTCGTAGGTGTCGGCGACCGCCGTACCGACGCCGATGGCGGACAGGCCACCGGCCGCCACTGCTGCGATCACGACCTGCTGAAACTTGCGCATGGAACCCTCGGTCCTTTACCTGAACAACGAAATTGATTGCCTAGCGTGACTGGTCAGACACTAGCAGTAGCGGGATGCGACATTCCACATCGCCGGTCCGGCCGGGGGCCGGACAACCCCACAGAGGTCACCGTGGGGACGCCAATTGACCGCACACAGCGCCGGGTTGCCGAACTCGGGTGCGGTCGGCGGAAGTTCGTCAGAGGAAGGCCGGCTCCGCGGCCCGCAGGCGACCGTGCGCGGGCACGGAGAGGATCACGTCCCGCAGCGCCTCGACGTACAGCCGTACGTTCTTGTACGCGACCTCGGTGTCCGGGTAGCGGCAGGCGAACCACAGGCCCTCGTGAAGGCGATTGACCCAGGCGCACACCTGGTCGCCGTACGACACCCGGATCAGCCCGTACGCGTTCTGCTCGGCCCAGCGGGCCGAACCGGGAGTGAGGCGGGCGTCCACGTACGAGATGATGGAGTACATGTCGGGCGAGGTCGGGCGGAAGTCCGCGCCGAGCAGGCGCAGTACGCGGGCCAGCGGGATGCGTGCCAGCGACCGGTTGGCCCTCAGTTCGGCGCGGACCGTGGCGAGTGCGCCGTCGAAGTCCCGCGCCGCGGGCACCTCGATCGGGGCGCCGCCGACGTACCAGCCGACGGAGTCCGACCACGCGGACTTCAGCCGGGTGTGGAACGGCACGACCGTGCGGTAGACCGGCTGCCCGCCCAGCTCGTGGACGATCAGGCTCGTCGCGGCCAGGACGCCCACCAGGCTGCCGCCGTAGGGCCTGCAGTACGCCTCGAACGCGGCGGCGGCGTCCGCGTCGACGAGCGGCTCGCACAGCAGCTTCTGGGTGGGCAGCGCGTCACCGGGCCGCAGGCCGAGGTCGACGGGGAACTCCGGGAGCCTCCCGTCGCAGCGGCCGATGAACTCCCGCCAGCGGTCGACGATCGCGTGGGTGTCGTCGATCCCGTCCGCGCTCGTCCGCTCCTGCTCGCAGAAGTCGACGTAACTGCCGGGGGGCGTGCCGGCCGCGGGCCGCCCCGTGACGTCCGCGGTGTACAACTCGCGGATCTCGTCGGGGATGCGCTGGAGCGAGTAGGCGTCGACGTTGGTGTGGTCGAAGGCCATGTACACGCTGGTGGAGTCCTCGTGGACCACCGCCGCGTAGATGAGGTTCGGCCAGCCGAGCGCGTCCGCCGCCACGTCGAATCGGCCCTGCAGGTACCGGATCAGGGCATTGGTGTCGGCGAAGTCGCCGATCACCTCGCGGTGCAGGGACACGTCGTGCTCGTCGAGGGTGAACCGGTGCATGTCCTCATCCGCCCACCGGAAACCGCTGCGCAGTGTCTCGTGACGCAACGTCCAGCCGCGCAACGCCCGTTCCAGTGCGTCGAGGTCGGCCGGCCCCGGCAGGTCGAACGCGGTGCCCAGCCAGGTCGGTACGAACAGTCCGTCCTCCCGCACCGAACGGGCCGTCCGGATGTGCGACTCCTGGATGTACGCCGGCGGCCGCGGGTCCGGCGGCAGCACTGCCGCGGCCTCGACGGTCGCAGGGCTGAACGTCCACTCGACGAGTCGTCCGGGCCGGACCTCGCAGCGCTGGATGTCAGAAATTCGCACGGTGGCGTCTCCTTCGCAGAAGACACCAGCTTGGTGAAGGGGGCGCCGAGCGCGAGCGGCGGCCGCCGTGTCGCCGCCTTTTCAGCGGGACGTGTGACGCGTCGAACGACGAAGCGATCATGCGGAGTTCACGTTTCGCCGCGCGTGAGCGGTCCTGGCTCCGTGACTCGGGCGGTCTGCCGCCTCAGGGACGGAGGCCGTGGTCGAACATGCGGTGCCGCATTCCGCCGGCTGTCCAAGTGCCTTCCGAGCACCCGCGCCATGGACGCTCTTCGGGAACCTCGGGAACGAGGCCGGACAGCAGGTGCGGGTTCACAGGCTCAGCGTGATCGCGGCGCCGAGGCCGCCCAGGCCGAGGGCGAAGGCCGCCTCCTTCCAGCCGCCTCCTCCCCAGAGGAAGAGGCGGTCGGCAGCAAGCCGGCCAGGGCCGATGGCGGCCACGGCCAGGGCTACGACCGCGATACAGACGCTGTATTCCACACCGCCGTCCGCCTCCCACAGGCCATGGGCGCCGGTGACCGTGGCCATCGCGTTGATCATGACGCCGATCAGGGCGGCAGCGGCCAGCGGCGTCAGCAGCCCGAGAGCCAGACCGAGGCCGCCGAGGAACTCGGACAGACCTCCGATCACGGCGTAGAGCCTTCCCGGGCGATAGCCCAGGCCCGCGAAGCCCTTGCCGGTCGCGGTCAGGCCCGGGCCCCCGAAGAGCCCGAAGAGTTTCTGGGCCCCATGGGCGGCCATCATCAGGCCGAAGGTCAGCCTGATGAGCAGCAGGCCGACATCGGCGGCGGTGGCGGGACGCGCCACCGTTTCCGCGGAACGAGCAGGGCGGCTCAGTATGCGCTTGGTCAACATGGCAATGCTCCGGTAGGAACGCCGGAACGGGCGGAACTTCCCCAGCTCGGACGGATGCCGAGCAACCGGTGACGGGTGGGCTCAGCTCCGCGGGGCGGCGGAGCACGCTCCCCCACACGATCCTTGCGCCGGGAGCGGCATCGGGCATCCGGGGCGGCGGCCCAGGGGCGGGCGGACTCCCCTGCCTCCCGTCAGTGGTCCAGGACCGGTCGGCCGTCACCGTCGTGGCCGCCGGGGCCGAGTCGCACGCAGCACTCCCCGGGCTCGGGGGCCAGGACGGCGTGGACTCCATTGACCTGAAGTCCGTCGAGGTAGCCGCTGAGGAAGGCGTGGTTCATGCCGCACACCAGATCCGGGGCCTTCGCGGCCAGCGGGTGGAACGGGCAGTTGCGCAACCGCAGCCGAGTGGGGGTGTCCCGGACGGGTTCGTAGCCGTACTGGTCCAAAAGGCGCTCGCACGCGGTCATCCCGCGCTCGGGGCCCAGCCGGCCCGGTCGGGTCTCCTCCCGCGCGGCCTCGCCCAGCTGCCGGCCGCGCCGCTCGGCGGTCCGAACCGCCGCCTGCGCGGCGCTCTCGTCCGCGCCCTCGGTCAGGACGGCGTCCAGCAGCAGATCCGCCAGGAGTTCATGCCGGCGGTCGGGGATGCTCACGGTGATCTGGGCGCCGGTGGGCTCGTACACCTTCGGCTGCCTGCCGACCTTGCGGATCGCGCCGGGCGTGCCGTACCGCGCCCGCAGCAGGCCGGCGTCGACGAGCTTGTCGAGGTGGAAGGCCGCGAGCTTGCGGGAGATACCGACGCTGGCGGCGGCCTCGTCGCGGGTGACGGCGCGGCGGGCACGCCGGATGAAGCTGAACATGCGCCTTCGCGAATCCTCGCTCAGGACGCTGACGGAGTCGATGGCGCTGTCGGCCGTGTCGGCCCGCGCGCTCGGATCGGAAGCCACCCGACCACAATAACTCCCACCCGCATGGGCACAAGCGTTCTTCACTCGTCATGGGCTGTACGTCTTGACGCCCTGCCGCAATAAGACCAAGCTTTATTGGTGCAATGGAGGAGGTTGCAATGACCCCTGAGCCACAGCTTCAGGCGAAGCGCCCGGTCAGCGCCTCGCTCGCCGGCCCGTACGGCCACCCGTTCCACCCCATGCTGGTGACCGTGCCGATCGGAGCCTGGGTGACCAGCCTGGTGTTCGACATCGCGTCCCACGTCGTGCACCGTCCGGGCTTCCTGACCCAGTCCTCGCAGTGGCTGATCGCGGTCGGAGTGATCGGCGCCCTGCTGGCGGCCATGGTCGGATTCCTCGACCTGTTCGCGATCCCCGCCGGCACCCCGGCCTTCCGCACCGCCCTGGTACACATGACGCTCAACCTGCTGGTGACCGCCGCCTACGCCGTCAACTTCCTGTGGCGCCACGGCGTCCACACCGGCGACGGAAGCGTCGGGACCGGACAGCTCGCTCTGTCCGCGCTCAGCGTCGCGGCCCTGGGTGTGTCCGGATTCCTCGGCGGCAAGCTCGCCTACCGCTACGGCGTGCGCGTCGCCGACGAGACCACCCAGGCCGAGGGATACACACCCCACGGCGGCCCCGGGAGCGCCCACACCCGCACCCCCGTCTGACCCGGCCCCCTCCCCCCCCCGCCACGGCGGCCGGCCCGCACCCCCGACCGCCTCCGCCACCCCTCTCCCCCGGGAGTTCCCCATGGACATCGCCGCACTGATCACCTGGGTGGTCACCGCTCTCGGCGGCTTCTACATGCTCGGCACCTGGATCCAGCGCGGCGGCCTCCGTCAGCAGCGGACCGGTACCAGCCGCCTGCCCGCACCGGTCGTCCTCGGGCACTTCGCCCTGGCCGCGATCGGGCTGGTCGTGTGGATCATCTATCTCGTGGCCGACCGGACCGCCCTGGCCTGGGCGTCGTTCGGCCTGCTTCTGCCCGTCGCCCTGCTGGGCTTCGTGATGCTGGCC
>Ga0308175_100003069_pt1 | contig 11524 bp, 12 predicted proteins | sample PhyCR1_3_FD_203893 | JGI IMG/M metagenome (GOLD analysis project Ga0308175, IMG submission 203893) | Soil microbial communities from UC Gill Tract Community Farm, Albany, California, United States - DLSLS.C.R1 | ecosystem: Environmental > Terrestrial > Soil > Agricultural land | place: USA... | reverse complement strand
CTGACGACGCCGGCGTGGTCTACTGCCTGTCGCGCAAGAAGGTGGAGGAGGTGACGGACTTCCTGAACCAGAACGGCAGGACCGCGCTGGCCTACCATGCCGGCATGGACCTGGAAACCCGCACCGCCAACCAGGCCCGCTTCCTGCGGGAAGAAGGCATCGTGATCGTTGCGACCATCGCGTTTGGCATGGGCATAGACAAGCCCGACGTGCGCTTTGTGGCCCATCTCGACCTGCCCAAGAGCATAGAAGGCTATTACCAGGAGACCGGCCGCGCCGGCCGCGACGGCGCCCCGGCCAATGCCTGGATGGCTTACGGACTGCAGGACGTGGTGCAGCAGCGCCGCATGATAGACGAGTCCGATGCCGACGAAAGCTACAAGCGCATCCAGACCCAGAAGCTGGATGCGATGCTGGGCCTGTGCGAGACGCTGGGCTGCCGCCGGGTGCGGCTGCTGAGCTATTTCGGCCAGGAGTCGGCGCCGTGCGGCAATTGCGACACCTGCCTCAACCCGCCGGTGTCGTATGACGCCACGGTGCAGGTGCAGAAGCTGCTGTCGACCATATACCGGGTTGACCAGCGCTTTGGCGCCGGCCACGTGATGGATGTGTTGCGCGGCATCGATTCGGAAAAGGTCAGGCAGTGGAAGCATGACCAGCTGTCCACCTTCGGCATCGGCTCCGACATCAGCGAGCAGGAGTGGCGCGCCATATTGCGGCAGGTGATTGCGCTGGACCTGGTCGCGGTTGACCATGATGCCTATAACGCATTGAAGCTGACCGCCGAAGCGCGGCCGGTGCTGCGCGGCGAGCGCCAGGTGCAACTGCGGCGCTACGAAAAGCCGGCCAGGCAGAAGCGCGCCGGCTCAGCCAAGCCGCGCGGCTATGTGGAAGCCGACCTGTCGCGCAGCGAGCAGACCATCTTCGAGAAGCTGCGCTGGTGGCGCATGGAGACAGCGCGCGCGCACAACGTGCCGGCCTACGTGATTTTCCACGATGCGACGATGCGCGAGATCGCCAAGGCCAAGCCGGCGTCCCTGGACGATTTGCGCGGCGTGTCCGGGGTAGGCGAGAAGAAGCTGCAGACCTACGGCGAAGACATCGTGTCGCTGATCGCGGAACTGCTGTAGAAGCCGCATCCGGGAGCAAACCTCAGCCGTTCCCGATCTCCAGCAGCCGCCCGCCGTGGAAGATCAGCCCGCGTTGCGGCGCGGCTTCGCATTGTTCGACCTCCCCGACGAAAATCACATGGTCGCCTTCCGGGTAGCGGCTGCGGTTATGGCATTCAAACCAGGCGGACACGCCTTTCAGTATCGGCAGGCCCGTGCGCGACAGTGTGAATTCCACGTTCTCAAAACGATTCACGCCGCGCCGCGAAAACTGTTCGGCCAGCGCGGACTGCTTGGCCGACAGCACATTGATCACGTAATGGGAATTGTCGGTAAACACCGGCAGCGTGCTGGCGTGCTGCGACAGGCTCCACAAGACCAGCGGCGGCGACAGTGACACCGAATTGAAGGAACTGGCGGTCAGGCCGACGAAGCTGCCGTTGTCGAGCCGGGTAGTGATGACAGTCACGCCGGTGGCGAACTGGGCAAGCGCATTGCGGAAATGCGCGGTATCGAATTCCGGCTCCTGGGCGCGGGATGAGGAAAGTGGCATTGAAGGCCTGCAAGCATTAAACAGGATTAATTATGCCGAAAATCCGGCATGCATGAGGCAGGCAGGCGTTTTTTCCGTAGAATCAGCGGGTTTGATCAATTGCCTGCTGTTCATGACCTTCAGCGCTCCTCCATTGCCGCAGCCATCCGCCAGCCTGTTTGAACTGCTGGAGCGCCACGCGCGCGCGCAGCCCGAGGTGGTTGCCTGCGCATCGCGGTTCCGGCTGGCCACTTACCGCAAGCTGTGGTCGCGCATCGAGCGTGCCACCGCGCGGCTGCAGGGCGAATGGGGCGTGGGCCCGGGAGATGTGCTGGCTTACTGCGGCCAGGCGCATCCCGATGCGCTGGTGCTGTATTTCGCGCTGGCCCGCTGCGGCGGCTTGCTGCTGCCGCTGGAGCGCCCGGCGCCGCGTTCCGCGCTGGCAGGCGTTGCCGCGGCGCTGCCGCTGAAACTGGCGCTGTTCGATGACGACGCCGAGCCGCCGCTGGCGGCGCTGCCCGTCTACACGCTGTCAACGCTGATCAGCAACCGGTGTCCCTGGCAGGCGCGGGTGGCAAGTCCTGATGCGGCCGCGCCCAGCCTGCTGCGCGTCGGCCAGGCCGGCGCCGTCGAAAGGCTCAGCCTGGCGCAACTGCAGCATGTGCCGGCCAGCGGTTCGCATGAAGTGCGGCATTGCCTGTTCGACCCCGACGTGTTCGGCCCGATAGTGCTGCCGACGCTGGCCGCCGGCGCGACGCTGACCTTCGTCGGCAATCTCCGCGCCGCCGTCAGCCGCTGACCGCGCTGGCGGCGATATTGACCGACAGGCCCAGTATCGCGGCATTGAAGAAGAAGCTCAGCACCGATTGCGCCAGCACCGCCTTGCGCATGGAGCGCGACAGCACGGTGATGTCGGACGTCTGCGCCGCCACCGCGATGGTGAAGGAGAAGTACAGGAAATCCCAGTAATTCGGGTTGGCTTCCTGGTCGGGGAAACTGAGCGCGCGCCGCTTGGCGGGCGACTTGTAGTACAGCACCGCATAGTGAAAGGTGAACATGACCGCGACCAGGCACCACGAACCGGCCACGGTGAGTCCGGTGAGCAGGTAATGGAACAGGCGCGCGCTGAAAACCAGTTGCCTGGCGCTGCTGAGCTCCAGCACGATGGCGGCGATGCTGGCGACCGCGGCGGTCGACATGATGGCCAGCACCGCCAGCGCGGTCCGGTCCTCCTGTTGCGCGATGGCGCGCACATGGTCATGGTCGACCCGTGTCATCAGCCAGCCGATCAGGACCAGGTAACACCAGACCGTGACGTTCCAGCCTATCAGCACGCGCGCAACCGGGCCGAGTGCGGCCGGCAGCAAGAAGCCGGAAACGATGCCGGCCAATACGGCCAGGGACAGCCGGGGACGGGAAATAATCAGGTGCTGGAGCAGGTCGCGCATGAAATGTTGAACGCGGTCACCGCGCCCGGGTTGCTTTTAACCTAGTATGACAGCATGATGCCGGCGCAACCATAGCGCCGGCATCATGCTGCCGGTCTCCCCATCATGGAAAGAAACTATGGATCAAGAGCAGCGCTCGCTGTATGGCACAGTGTTTTCCCTCGTCGTGGTGGCCTTGGCCGCCTATGTCACGCAGCGTTTTTTCCTGCCCCTGCTATGGGCTGTCATCCTGGCGCTGGCAAGTTGGCCGTTGTACCAGGACCTGCGGCGGCGCCTGGGCGTGCGCAGGATCACGGCGTCGCTGCTGTCGGCCCTCATCGTCGCCGCCGTCTTCGTGCTGCCGGCAATGATGGTGATACGGGAGGCGAGCAAGCAGGCGCCGGCGATAGCGCAGCTCATCGCCGACGCCAGCCAGAACGGCATAGCGCCGCCAGCCTTCCTGATGCGCATTCCGCTGGCCGGCCCTTATCTGCACGACTGGTGGAACCATACTTTGGCGCAGCCGCACGGCCTTGGACACCTGCTGACCGACAGCCCGCATGGCCGCCTGGGATCGGCCAGCGAATTGCTCAAGGTGTTCGGCGCCGACGTGTTCCACCGGGTGCTCGACTTTGGCTTCGCTATCCTGTGCCTGTTCTTCTTTTACAAGGATGGCGATGCGCTCAGCCGCCAGGTCAATGCGCTGGGGGGGCGTTGCCTGGGCTTGCGGCGCTGGCGGCGCTACGCCAGCAGCATCCCGTCAGCGATACGCGCCACGGTCAACGGCCTGGTGCTGGTCGGGCTGGGGGAGGGGGTGCTGATAGGGATCGCGTATGCGATCGGCGGCCTGCCATCCCCCATATTGTGGGGCGCGCTGACCGGGGCGCTCGCCATCATCCCGTTCGGCGCCCCGCTGGCTTACCTGGCCGCCGCCGTGCTGCTGCTGGTCCAGGGCAAGACCACCGTCGCGGCCGCCATCGTCGCCTGGGGCACGGCCGTGCTGTTCATCGCGGATCATTTCGTGCGTCCACGCATCATAGGCAGCGCCACCCGGCTGCCTTTTCTGGCGGTGCTGTTCGGCATACTCGGCGGCGTGGAGACGCTGGGCCTGATCGGCCTGTTCATCGGGCCGGTGATCATGGTTCTGTTCGTGACCCTGTGGCGGGAGCCGGCGGACGAGGAGGCTGCGCCCGACTATCCCGGGAACAGCGCGGTATAGCCCATGGCCAGCACCGCCAGCGCCATCATGACCGTCGCCAGCCAGCCGGCGACCTTGAGGCCGCCCTTGATGACGAACCTGCCCATGACGTTGTGATTGCTTGCCAGGAGCATCGTGACCACCATGACCGGCGCCGAGATCACGCCATTGATGACTGCGCTCCAGTACAGCGCCCTGACCGGGTCGATCGGGCTGAAGTCCAGCACCACGCCGCCCAGCGTCGCCAGCGCGATCACGCCGTAAAACTCCTTGGCCAGCGCCGGCTTGTATTCCAGGCTGCTGGCCCATTTGAAGCTGCCCGCCATCGCATAGGCGGCCGAGCCCGCCAGCACCGGCACCGCCAGCAGCCCGGTGCCTATGATGCCCGTTGCGAACAGCATGAAGGCGAAGTCGCCGGCGATCGGCCGCAGCGCCTCGGCCGCCTGGGCCGATGTCTCGATTGAGCCAACGCCGTGCGCATGCAGGGTCACGGCCGCGGTCAGTATGATGAAGAAGGCGACCAGGTTGGAAAAGCCCATGCCGATATAGGTGTCGACCTGTATCCGTTCCAGTTCCGGCCTGGCCTGCGCCGGCGCCTTGATGATGGGCCGCCCGGCAGGGTCGCTCTTCATATGCTCCACTTCCTCCGACGCCTGCCAGAAGAACAGGTAGGGACTGATGGTGGTGCCCAGCACCGCGACCACGGTGGTGACCGCGCCGCGCTCGAAAGACAGTTGCGGCAGCACCACCGACCGCCCGACACCGACCCAGTCTATCTTCACACTGAAGATGACGGCGATATACGCGAGCAGCGCCAGCGTCAGCCATTTCAGCACGAGCACATAGCGATGATAGGGAATGAATACCTGCAGCAGCAGCGACACCAGGCCAAAGCCCGCCGCATACCAGCGCACCGGCCCGCCCGCCAGCAGATGGACCGCGTCTCCCATGGCGGCCAGGTCGGCCGCGATGTTGATGATGTTGGCGACCACCAGCATCAGCACCAGCACATGCAGTATCCAGGGCGGATAGTGGCGCCGGATATTGGTGGCCAGGCCATGCCCGCTGACCCGGCCTATGCGGGCGCTGATGACCTGGATCGCCACCATCAGCGGATAAGTGAGCAGCACGGTCCACAGCATGTTGAAGCCAAACCGGGCTCCGGCCTGGCTGTAGGTGGCGATGCCGCTCGGGTCATCATCGGCGGCGCCGGTTACGATGCCGGGCCCTAACTTGGAGAGCCATGAGGTTTCGGCGCTGGTTCCGGCCGTCGCGTCCTGGCTGTGAGAAGAGGAGAAGCGGTTGTGCTTCCCTTGATCGGATTTCATGTTGCTTATCGTAAATCGTCGTGCGGGCCCGGGGATTGCGCCGGGTCAATGTCCGGCATCCGCGGCGCCGCCGGCCAAGGCAGCGGTTTTGGAATTTTTGCGCTACAGTGACATGCTGGGTTCCAGTAAAACATAGGGGGAAAACATGGCAACTGAAACAGCGACGCTGGGCGGTGGGTGCTTCTGGTGCCTTGAAGCGGTCTACCAGGAATTGCAGGGGGTGCTGCATGTCGAGTCGGGCTATGCCGGCGGACAGGTGGAGAATCCGCGCTATGAACAGGTGTGCGAAGGCACGACCGGGCATGCCGAGGTGGTGCGGCTGACCTTTGATCCGGACGTGGTGAGTTACCGGGAAATCCTGGAAGTCTTTTTCACCATCCATGACCCGACCACGCTGAACCGGCAGGGCAACGACGTTGGCACCCAGTATCGCTCGGTGATTTTTTACCATAGCCCGCAGCAGCGCGAGACCGCCGAGCATGTGATCGCTGAAATGGCCAATGTCTGGGACGCGCCCATCGTCACCGAGCTCAAGCCGCTGCCAGCCTATTACCCGGCCGAGTCCTATCACCAGAACTACTTCCGCCAGAACCCGATGCAAGGCTATTGCGCCTACATCGTCGCGCCCAAGGTCGCCAAATTCCGCAAGACCTATGCCGAGAAGCTGAAGCAGTAAAGCACTGAAGCTTCCGGCGCCGGCCGCTTCGTTCTGGTCAGCGGTACATGTGGCGGCGCGACCAGGGCAGGGCGGATGCGTCCCGGCCCGCCTTGCCGCAGACGATCTGGTTCAGCGAGATCCAGTCCTGCGCGAACGCGTAGGAGCAGCCGGCGAGATACACCCGCCAGATCCGGAAACGCCTGTCATCCACCGTCTTGCGGATCTCCTGTGCCCGCGTCTCGAAATTGTCAGCCCAGATGCCGCAGGTTTTCGCATAGTGGCGGCGCAGGTTCTCGACATCGAGCGGCTCCAGCCCGCCCATCTGCATGGTCTTCAGCACCAGTCCGACATGCGGCAGCTCGCCTTGCGGGAAGACATAGGTATCGATGAATTCGCCGCCGCCGTAGGGCGTTTCGCCGTTTCCGACGTCGGTGGTGGTAATCCCGTGGTTCATCACCAGCCCGTCGTCCTTCAATAGCGAATGCACCTTCTTGAAGTAGAGCGGCAGGTTCTTCAGGCCGACATGCTCGAACATGCCGACGCTGGTGATGCGGTCGAACGAGCCTTCCACGTCGCGGTAATCCTGCAGCCGGATCTCGACCTGGCCGTCCAGCCCGGCTTCCCGCACCCGCTGCGTCGCCAGCGCATGCTGGTTTTTGGACAGCGTGATGCCGACGCAGCGCGCGCCATACTGCTGCGCCGCCCGGATCACCAGGGCGCCCCAGCCGCAGCCTATATCGAGCAGGGTGTCGCCGGGGCGCACCTGTATCTTGTTCAGGATGTGGTCTATCTTCTTGAGCTGCGCGGTGGCGAGGTCCTCATCGCCGTTTTCAAAGTAGGCGCAGGAGTAGACCATGTTCCGGTCCAGCCACAACTGGTAGAACTCGTTGGAGACATCGTAGTGATACTGGATGGCCTCGGCATCCTTCTTCCGGGTATGGGTGAATGGATTGTTGAGCCAGCTGACCTTGCTTTCCCGGCTCAGCGTATGCGCGGCCAGCGCGTTGGCGACCTTGATCACTTCATTGACCCGGCCTTCCACTTCCAGCTTGCCCTCGACATAGCCGCGGCCCAGGTTGGCCAGCGTGGGCCTGAGCAAAAATGGCAATGAAGAGACATCCGGCACCTTGACGGTGACAGCCGGGGAATGCGTGCCGAAATCGAACTCGCGCCCATTCCACAACTCCAGCCGCAGCGGCAGCGCCGCCTGGTGCCTGATATGTTCAACCCACTGTTCCAGCCTCTTTTCCCAAAACATGAAGTCCTCCGAAAAGTGCAGTCAATATCCTGGCGCCACCGGCAATCCGTTGATGCGTCTCCCCTATGGCTGCAGGCGCTCCCGACGCCAGGCGCCATCGCCTTCCAGCGTGTAGAGGATGCGGTCATGCAGCCGCGACGGCCGGCCTTGCCAGAATTCGATGCGGTCCGGCCTGAGCCTGTAGCCGCCCCAGTGCGCCGGCCGGACCGGGTACTCTCCATATTCGGCCTCGACGCGCGCGAAGCGCTGCTCCAGCAGCGCGCGGTCGGCGATAGGCTCGCTCTGCGCCGATGCGATCGCGCCCAGCCGGCTTTTCAGCGGCCGGCTGTTGAAGTAGGCATCGTTCTGCTCATCCGGCAGCCGCTCCACCTTTCCCTCGATGCGGACCTGCCGCTCCAGCCCGATCCAGTGGAACAGCAGCGCCGCATACGGGTTGGCCTGCAGTTCCCGGCCCTTGCGGCTGGCATAGTTGGTAAACCAGGTGAAACCGTCCTGGTCCACGTCCTTGATCAGCAGGATGCGCGAGGACGGCCGGCCGTCAACGCCGACGGTGGCCACGCTCATCGCATTGGCTTCCGGTATCCCGGCCTGCAGCGCCTGCTGGAACCAGATCAGGAACTGCTCGATCGGGTCGGGGCTGACGTCCGCTTCGTTCAGCTTGGCGTGGCTGTATTCCTTGCGCAGGTGCGCTATCGACATCAATCGGCTCCTTCAGGCAGGGCAATGCCGCGCCGGGTGCGCATCGCATTGCCCAGGGTGCGCATCTGGTCCGCGCTGAACAGCCGCTTGGCCATCGGCGCGATATGGTTTTCTTCCTTGTCCATGTGGCCCAGGTAAAGCGCGCTGTATTCCTCCACATCGGTGCTGGACAGCGTTCCGGGCCGTCCTTCCGCCAGCGCGGCCAGTTGCGGCTGCAGCCGCTGCCAGACCGCTTCCATTTCATGATGTTCCCGCAGCACCTGCGGCGACAACTCGGTCAGCAGCGCGGCATCGGCGTCGCGCGCCGTGGCGGCCAGCATGGGCAACAGGTCGCGCTCCTCGTCTTCATGGTGCTGCGGCGCGGCTTTCTCGAAATAGCGCAATACCGCCGCCGCGGCCTGCCGCACGATGTCGGCGCCAGCCTGGTCAATGGCCGGGCCGGCCAGTTGCTCCATGGTCTTCAACTGTTTGCGGATACGGTCATGGCAGTGCTTGAGGACGGCGACTGGCTGGTCAAAATCCGGCGCTGTATCAAACAGGGAAGTATTCATGACATTTTGGATGGCAGTAATAAGCCGGCGCGGCTGGTTAAGGAGCTATTGTGCGGCGCAGATAGCATATCGGCCTAATAATGAAAAGGAAGATTGCGGCACGTAGGTAAAGTGCAACACAATGTTGGTGAATTGTTATTTTAGTCGGAAAATCGTTGTGGGTATATGGCAATCGGACCGCCAAGCCGCCTCCGGATGCCCTTGCTGCCCTTGCCCTTCGGTAAAATAACGCCATGGAACTTATTTTTCCCCCAGTTGCCGAGTCCGACCTGGCCGACATCGATTTTGAACGCCGTTTCGGCGGCATCGCCCGCCTGTATGGCGCCGCCGCGCTGGCCCGGTTTCGCGCCGCCCATGTCTGCGTGGTCGGCGTCGGCGGCGTCGGTTCATGGGCGGCTGAAGCGCTGGCCCGCAGCGCCATCGGCCATATCACGATGATAGACCTGGACAACGTGGCCGAATCGAATGTCAACCGCCAGATTCATGCGCTTACCGACACCATAGGGCAGGCCAAGGTCACTGCGCTGGCCGAGCGCATCGCCCAGATCAATCCGTTCTGCAGGGTGACGCAGGTTGAGGATTTCATCACGCCCGACAACCTTGACGACATGGTGGGCCTGCGCAATTACGATTACGTGATCGACGCCATCGATGACGCCCGCGCCAAGACCGCGCTGATCGCCTACTGCCGCGCCAACCAGATACGCCTGATCACCATAGGCGGCGCTGGCGGCCAGATCGATCCGACCAGGATAGAAGTGCGCGACCTGTCCCGTACCGAGCAGGAACCGCTGCTGGCCAAGGTGCGCAAGCGCCTGCGCAGCCAGCATGGCTTCCCGCGCGGCGCCAAGAGCAAGTTCGGCATCGATGCCGTGTTTTCAACCGAGCCCCTGCGACAGCCGGATGCCGGCGACGCCTGCGAAGTGGACGGCCAGGGCGGCGTGACCGGCCTCAATTGCGCCGGCTTCGGTTCGACCATGGTGGTTACCGCCAGCTTTGGCCTGGTGGCCGCGGCGCAGGTGCTGCGCCGCCTGGCGGAAAAGGCTTAACCCGGCTTGCGCTGCGCCAGCACCTCGTAGACCGGGCCATGCGGCATGGTGGTCGACCGCACCAGCGCCAGCCGCGGCGCATGCCAGGTGATGGATGGCGCTTCGCCGGCCGGTGCGGACGGCGCATTGCGCGCCAGCGTGATATGCGGCCTGAAACCGGACTCCTTGTCGTGCCCTATGCCGCAGTCCTTGACTGCCGCCGCCAGGTCCGCATGCAGCGCAAGCAGTGCGGGCGGCGGATGGCGCATCCCCGCCCAGGCGATGCGGGCGCGGGAAAAATAACCGAAACGGTCAACCTGTAATGTCATCTCCGGCAGATCGACCCGGTTCAGCACCTCGTTCAGCGCTGGCAGCACTTGCGCCGGCTGCATGCCGAGGAAGACCATGGTCAGGTGCAGATTGGACGGCGCGGTCGGCCGCCCGCTGATGCGCTGATCCTGCAGACGGGCCAGCGCGGCCCGGCTTGCCTCATCCGGCCACAGGGCAAAGAACAGGCGCAGCGCGTTCGACATCCGCGCCTCAGGACTTGCCGAACACTTCGTTCAACTGTTGCGTAACGCGGATGAACGTGGTGCGCTTGGTCAGTTCCTTCAACTTGTGGGCGCCGACATAGGTGCAGGCGGAACGTACGCCGCCGAGGATATCCTGCAGGGTGTCGGCCACCGGCCCGCGCGACGGCACCAGCACTTCCTTGCCTTCGCTGGCGCGGTAGCGCGCCACGCCGCCGGCGTATTTTTCCATCGCCACGCGGCTGCTCATGCCGTAGAACTGCTTGAATTTCTGGCCGTCGCGTTCGATCAGCCCGCCCGCGCATTCATCATGCCCGGCCAGCATGCCGCCCAGCATGATGAAGTCGGCGCCGCCGCCAAAGGCCTTGGCCAGGTCGCCCGGCACCACGCAGCCGCCGTCGGCGCAGATCTGGCCGCCCAGGCCATGCGCCGCGTCCGCGCACTCGATCACGGCCGACAGTTGCGGATACCCGACCCCGGTCATCTTGCGGGTGGTGCAGACCGAGCCGGGGCCGATGCCGACCTTGACGATGTCGGCGCCGGCCAGAATCAGTTCCTCGGTCATGTCGCCGGTGACCACATTGCCGGCCATGATGGTCAGGTGCGGGTAATTGCCGCGCACTTTCTTGACGAAATTGATGAAGCCCTCGGTATAGCCGTTGGCGACGTCGATGCAGACATACGAAATAGCCGAACCGCTGCGTCCCATCACCGCCTCGAACTTGTCATAGTCGGACTTGCCTATGCCCATGGAGTAAAAGGCGGTGGATTCCGGCTGGCCGGCTTCCTGCAGCGACCTGAAGAAAGCCACCAGTTCGTCTTCCGGGTAATGCTTGTGCAGCGCCGCCGACAGGCCGTGGGCGCCAAGGGCGCGCGCCATTTCCATGGTGCCGGTGCTGTCCATGTTGGCCGCGATGATGGGTATGCCATGGTACTTGCGGCGCGAATGGTGGAACACGAAGTCGCGGTGGATGTCCACTTCGGAACGGGAGGTCAGCGTCGAGCGCTTGGGGCGTATCAGTACATCCTTGAAGTCGAGCTTGACTGATTCTTCGATATGCATGCTAGGTCATCCTGGTTGTTGCGTTTGATGAGTGCGCACGGCGTCAGTGGCAGGAAGCTGCGCCGCGGTCGCTGAAGGGCGGGCTGGCGCTGGTGTCGACGCCCAGAAATTCCCATGTATAGCCAGTGTCGAACAGTTCCAGC
>Ga0308175_100003068_pt1 | contig 11525 bp, 9 predicted proteins | sample PhyCR1_3_FD_203893 | JGI IMG/M metagenome (GOLD analysis project Ga0308175, IMG submission 203893) | Soil microbial communities from UC Gill Tract Community Farm, Albany, California, United States - DLSLS.C.R1 | ecosystem: Environmental > Terrestrial > Soil > Agricultural land | place: USA... | reverse complement strand
CACCCCGACCGTGGGCCGACCCGCCGAGCGCAGCAGGTCCTCCCGACCGGCCAGCGCCCGGCGGTGGTCGGCCGGCGTGAGGGTGGACTGCAGGCCCGCCTCGGTGCCGGCGCCGAACGCCTGCAGGAACTCGCACTTGAAGGTGTCGATCGCCCGGCGCAGCAGCGTCGGTGAGATCGGCGCGGCCCCGTAGGTGATCAGCTGCAGCCGCTCGTAGTCGTAGGAGTCGACGCCGTCCAGCTGCAGGATGCTGCTGATCATCGTCGGCACCAGGAAGACGGCGGAGACGCGGTCCTCGGCCATGAACCGGTGCACGGTGGCCGCGTCGAACTGCGGCAGCAGCAGCGAGGTGAACCCGCGCGCGATCCCGGCGAGCAGGCCGGACACGCCGGAGACGTGGAAGGTGGGCGCCGCGCAGTAACGCACGTCGTCCTCGCGCATGAGGTACTCGACCGAGCAGATCTGCACCATGTTCTTGTGCATCCGCTGGGACTGCACGACGCCCTTGGGCAGGCCGGTGGTCCCGGACGTGAACGCCAACGCGAAGGTGTCGGCATCGGTGCAGACCACCGGCGGCTCGACGTCGGCGCCGGTGGCGAGAAAGCTCTCGAACTCCTCGTCCAGGCTGAGGTGCAACCGCAGGCTCGGGTGCGCGTCCGCGACGCCGTCGAGCAGCCCGGCGTAGCGGGCGTCGGAGAACAGCGCGACCGGCTCGGAGCGGGAGAGCAGGACGTCGACCTCGGGCCTGGTCAGCCGGTAGTTCAACGGGACGAACACCGCGCCGGTCTTGGCGCAGGCCAGCACGACCTCCATGTGGCGGTGCGAGTCGAGGGCGAACACGGCGATCCGGTCGCCGTGCCCGACGTCGGCCCCGCGCAGCGCCGACACCAGCCGGTTCACCCGGCTGTTGAGCTCGGCGAAGCTCAGCGCGCCGCCGTCGGGGAACAGGAAGGCCGGTTTGTCGGGATGGCGCCGCGCCGACAAGGGCAGCCATTCGCCGACGGTGATGCTCAGCTGGTCGGCGACCGATCCGCGGGACGGGGTCATCCGGTGCTCCCTTGCGATGGGCGGGTCAGGAGGAGAGTGCGGCGATCTGGTCGGGGGCCAGCCCCCACCCGGTCAGGACGGCGGGGTCGCCGGCTGCCGACGGCGCGGCCGGCGCCGTCGTCGCCGGCGTGCGGGCGAAGCGCGGGGCCGGCGCGGGCTGGGTCAGGCCGGCGACCGCGACGAACGTGCCGCGGGCGGCGTTGTGCGGGTGGGTGTGCGCCTCCCCGGGAGCGAGCACCGGGGAGACGCAGGCGTCGGTGCCGTCGAAGACCTTGGTCCACTCGTCGCGGCTGCGCTCGGCGAACGCCGCGGCGATCGCGGCCTCCAGGTCGGGCCAGCGGGACCGGTCCATCTGGTCGGGCAGCGCGGCCGTGTCCAGGCCCAGCAGCCGGACCAGCTCGGCGTAGAACTGGGGCTCGATCGCGCCGACCGCCATCCAGCCGCCGTCGAGCGTGCGGTAGCTGCGGTAGAACGGCGCGCCGCCGTCGAGCAGGTTGCTCCCGCGCTCGTCGGTCCACATGCCCCGGGCGGCCATGCCGTGCAGGTAGGTCGACAGCAGCGCCGCGCCGTCGACCATCGCGGCGTCCACCACCTGCCCTCGCCCGGAGGTCGCCCGCTCCACCAGCGCGGCCAGGACCCCGAAGGCGAGCAGCAGGCCACCGCCGCCGAAGTCGCCGAGCAGGTTCGCCGGCGGCACCGGTGCTCCCCCGCGCTCGCCGATCGGGTGCAGCGCGCCGGCCAGGGCGATGTAGTCGATGTCGTGCCCGGCCGCCGAGGCCAGCGGGCCGTCCTGCCCCCAGCCGGTCATCCGGCCGTAGACGAGCCGGGGATTGCGCTCGAGGCAGACGTCGGGGCCCAGGCCGAGCCGCTCCATGACGCCCGGACGGAAGCCCTCGACGAGCACGTCGGCGCCGTCGGCGAGGGCGAGGACGGCGTCGCGCTGGGCGGGGTCCTTGAGGTCCGCCGCGACCGCGCATCGGCGACCCCGCAGCAGCACCTCGGCGTCCGAGGCGGGCAGCCGGCCGGGCCGGTCGATCCGCACGACGTCGGCGCCGAGATCGGCCAGCACCATGCAGGCGAAGGGCGCCGGGGCGAGGCCGGTGAACTCCAGCACCCTGACACCCGCGAGGGGTCCGCTTCCCATCCAGCCGTCCCCCTGCTCCGTCGTATATGACGTCAATGTCAGGTTGGTTCTACGGGTCCGCCCCCACCTCTGTCAACGACACGGAGGCAACCCGGGGCTATCGCCGCGGCGACCCGGCGCCGTGGTTGACGGCACACCCCGCGGACACTAGGAAAATGTGACTCCGACGTCACCATGCAACCCCTGGGAGGCGCCGCGTGCGACCCATGACCCGAGCCGGCAGCTTCCTGAAGCTCTCGGCGGACCGCTATCCGGACCGGCCGTGCTTCGTCTTCGGCGACGGCTCCGAGCAGACGTTCGCCCAGACCAACAGCCGCGTCAACCGGCTGGCCGACGCGCTGCGCGGCGCCGGCGTGACGAAGGGCGGTCGGGTCGCGATCGTGGCCACCGACAGCGGGGGCTACATCGAGGTGCTGCTCGCCTGCATGAAGCTGGGCGCCACCTACGTGCCGCTGAACAACCGGCTGCAGGCCGACGAGCTGCTCACGCTGCTGCGCCGGGCCGAGCCGACGGTGCTGTTCGCCAGCAGCCGCTACCTGGAGGTGTGCCGGCGGCTGGCGCCGCAGGTCGGCACCATCCGGCTGCTCGCCGCCTTCGACGGCGATCCCGCGGCCGGGGTCGTCGGCTTCGAGGAGCTCGTCGCCTCGGGCACCGACGTCGAGCCGGACGTGCCGGTCTCCGACGACGACGTGCTCGGCCTGGCGTTCACCAGCGGCACCACCGGGCTGCCCAAGGGCGTGCTGCAGCCGCAGCGGATGGTCAAGTCGCTGGTCGTCAACATGTCGATCGACTACGAGATCGTCCCCGACGAATTCCGCTACACCGCCTCGCCGATCTTCCACATCGCCGGCCAGGGCATGGTCCTCATGCACGTCTGGCGCGGCTTCCCGACCCTCGTGCTGCCGCAGTTCGAGCCCTCCGCCGTCCTGTCGTGGATGCAGGGCGGCCGGCTGACCGGCGCCTTCCTGGTGCCCACGATGATCAGCACGCTGGTCGAGCACCCCGACGTCACCGCCGGGTCCTACGAGAACCTGCGCTCGATCATCTACGGCGGGGCGCCGATGTCGCCGGCGCTGCTGCGCCGGGCGATGGACGTCTTCGGCTGCGACTTCATCAACGCGTTCGGCGCCGCTACCGAGGGCGGCCTGCAGTCGGTGCTCGGCTCGGCCGATCACCGCCGCGCGCTGGCCGGCGCGCCACACCTGCTCGGGTCGATCGGCAAGCCGGCCTTCGGGGTGGAACTGCGCATCGTCGACGACGCCGGGCACGACGTCCCCCGCGGTCAGGTCGGCGAGATCATCAGCCGGTCCGACCCGGTGATGACGGGCTACCTGGAGATGCCCGAGGAGACGGCGCGGGCGATCCGGGACGGCTGGTTCTGGGGCGGCGACCTCGCCCGCATGGACGACGAGGGCTACCTCTACCTCGCCGGGCGCAGCAAGGACATGATCATCCGCGGCGGGGAGAACATCTACCCGGTGGAGATCGAGACGGTGCTCGCCGACCACCCGTCGGTCGCCCAGGTCGCCGTCGTCGGCCGGCCGGACGAGCACTGGGGCGAGGTCGTCATCGCGTTCGTGACCGGCGACCCGGCCGGGCCGGCGCCCGACCCCGAGGTCCTGCGCGAGCACTGCCGCACCCACCTGGCCGCCTACAAGGTGCCGGTCGAGGTGACCGTGCTCGAGGCGATGCCGCTGAACGCCAGCGGCAAGATCCTCAAGCGCACGCTGCGGGAGCGGCTCCCCTCCCCCACCGTCCCCTGAGCCGCCGGACGCCCGGCACCGACCTCGCGTCAGGTGCCGGGCGTCGGCCGTTCGTGGGTCCGCTCAGCGTGGGGCCATGCGAATGGCGCCGTCGAGGCGGATGACCTCGCCGTTGAGCATCGGGTTCTCGACGATGTGCTGCACGAGCGCGGCGTACTCCGCCGGCTGGCCGAGCCGCGCCGGGTGCGGCACCTGGGCGCCCAGCGCCGCCCGCACCTCCTCGGGCGCGCTGCCGAGCAGCGGGGTGTCGAACAGGCCCGGGGCGATCGTGACCACCCGGATGAACAGGGAGGCGAGGTCGCGGGCGATGGGCAGCGTCATGCCGACGATGCCGCCCTTGGACGCCGAGTAGGACGCCTGACCGATCTGCCCGTCGAACGCCGCGACCGAGGCGGTGTTGACGACGACGCCACGCTCGCCGTCGACCGGTTCGGTCTTCGAGATCGCGTCGGCGCCGAGCCGGATGACGTTGAACGTGCCGATGAGGTTGACCTCGACCACCCGGCGGAAGTCCGCCAACGGGAACGGGCCCTTCTTGCTCACCGTGCGGATGGCGTTGCCGATACCGGCGCAGTTGACGACGGCACGGAGCGTGCCGAGCTCCTGCGCGGCGGCGACGGCCTCGGCGACCTGGTCCTCGTCGGTGACGTCCGCGGGCACGAACGCGACCTCGGGGCCGAGCCGCTCGGCGACCGCCTTCCCCTGCGAGGAGGGCAGGTCGACGACGACCGCGCTCGCCCCTGCCGCGACGAGCCGCTCGACGGTGGCCAGCCCGAGGCCCGAGGCCCCTCCGGTCACCAGTGCCGTGATCCCTGCTACCTGCACGTCGTGCCTCCCAGCGTCGCGAGTCCGTGCCGCCTGCCTAGTCGACATTGACGTCAACTGTCAACGACGGCATGCTGCAGGAGCGGGCGCGTGCACCGAGCCGCCCCCGGACCCCTTCCCAGAGATGCTGGAGACCCCCATGGCGGACGCCTACCTCGTCGACCTCGTGCGCACCCCGTCCGGCAAGGGCAAGCCCGGCGGCGCCCTGTCGACCGTGCACCCGGTCGAGCTCCTGTCCGGTCTGCTGCGCGGGCTCGTCGCGCGCCACGACCTCGACCCCGCCGTGCTCGACGACGTGATCACCGGCTGCGTGGGCCAGGCCGCGGAGCAGGCGGTCAACATCGGCCGCAGCGCCGTCCTGTCCGCCGGGTTCCCCGAGTCCGTGCCGGCCACCACGATCGACCGGCAGTGCGGCTCCAGCCAGCAGGCGGCGCACTTCGCCGCCCAGGGCGTCCTCGCCGGCGTCTACGACGTCGTCATCGCCTGCGGCGTGGAGTCGATGAGCCGGGTGCCGATGGGCACCTCGACCGCCGGCCGAGACCCGTTCGGCCCGGGCATGGCCGCCCGCTACCCCGACGGCCTGGTCAACCAGGGCGTCTCGGCGGAGCTGATCGCCGCCCGGTGGAAGCTCGACCGGGAGCAGCTCGACGAGTACTCGGCCCGGTCGCACCAGCGCGCCGCCGCGACCGCCGCCGCCGGCGGCTTCGACAACGAGATCCTGCCGGTCACCCTGCCCGACGGCGGGACGCACACGAGCGACGAGACCGTCCGCGCCGCGACCACCGCCGAGGGCCTGGCCGGGCTCAAGCCCTCGTTCCGCACCGACGCCATGAGCGAGCGGTTCCCCGAGATCGGCTGGAGCATCACGCCGGGCAACTCCTCGCCGCTCACCGACGGCGCCTCGGCCACGCTCATCGTCAGCGAGGCGGCGCTGAAGCAGTACGGGCTGACCCCGCGGGCGCGCTTCCACTCCTTCTCCGTCGTCGGCGACGACCCGTTGCTCATGCTCACCGGCCCGATCCCGGCCACCAAGAAGGTGCTGGCCCGGGCCGGCCTCTCGATCGACGACATCGACGCCTACGAGGTCAACGAGGCGTTCGCCCCCGTGCCCCTAGCCTGGGCGCAGGAGCTCAACGCCGACCCCGAGAAGCTCAACCCGCGCGGCGGGGCCATCGCGCTCGGCCACGCGCTGGGCGCCAGCGGGACCCGCCTGATGAGCACGCTGGTCAACCACCTCGAGCAGACCGGCGGCCGGTACGGGCTGCAGACGATGTGCGAGGGTGGCGGCCTGGCCAACGCCACCATCATCGAGCGCCTCTGATCCGCCCGACGACCCAGAGGAAGTTCTGTGGACTTCTCCCTCCCCCCGGCCCTGACCGCCCTGCTCGGCGACATCGACGCGTTCATCGACGCGGAGATCACGCCGTTGCAGGAGCAGGACGACAACCAGCGCTTCTTCGACCACCGGCGCGAGTTCGCCCGCACCGACGTCGAGAACGGCGGGGTGCCCCGCCGGGAGTGGGAGGAGCTCCTCGCCGAGGTCCGCCGCCGCGCCGACGCCGCCGGGTTCCTCCGGTACAGCCTCCCGGAAGAGCTCGGCGGCCGGAACGGCTCCAACCTCGACATGGCCGTGATCCGCGAGCACCTGGCGCACCGAGGGCTCGGCCTGCACAACGACCTGCAGAACGAGCACAGCGTCGTCGGCAACCTCGTGTTCCCGTACCTGCTGCACCTGTTCGGCACCCCTGAGCAGAAGGAGGAGCTGCTCGAGCCGTCGCTGACCGGGCAGCGGGGGCTGGCCTTCGGGCTCACCGAGCCCGACCACGGCAGCGACGCCACCTGGATGGAGACGACGGCGGTCCGGCGGGACGGGGACTGGGTGATCAACGGCAGGAAGCGGTGGAACACCGGCGTCCACTCGGCCACCCACGACCTCGTCTTCGCCCGCACGTCGGGCGAGCCCGGTCACGCCCGCGGTATCACCGCGTTCCTCGTGCCGACCGACTCCCCCGGCTTCGAGGTGCCGTTCTTCTGGTGGACGTTCAACATGCCCAGCGACCACGGCGAGGTGACGCTGACCGACGTCCGGGTGCCCGACGCGTCGATCCTGGGCGCCGAGGGCGAGGGGCTGGCCGTCGCGCAGACGTTCCTGCACGAGAACCGGATCCGGCAGGCCGCGTCCGGGGTCGGCGCCGCGCAGTACTGCATCGACGAGTCGGTGCGCTACGCGAAGCAGCGGATCACCTTCGGCAAACCGCTGGCCGAGCGGCAGGCGATCCAGTTCCCGCTGGTGGAGCTGGCCACCGAGGCCGAGCTGGTGCGCACGCTCATCCGCAAGACCGCCGTCGAGCTCGACGAGCTGACCGCCCGCGGGGAGCCGGCCGTGTCGATCGGCCACCGGGTGTCGATGTGCAACTACCGCGGCAACCGGCTGGTCTGCGACGCCGCCGACCGGGCCATGCAGGTGCACGGCGGCATGGGCTACAGCCGGCACCTGCCCTTCGAGCACATCTACCGCCACCACCGGCGGTACCGGATCACCGAGGGGTCGGAGGAGATCCAGATGCGCCGCGTGGCCGGGCAGCTGTTCGGCTTCCTGAAGTGAACTCGGCGGCGCTCTCCGGCGTCCTGGGCGCCCCGGTCGAGGGGCTGACCCGGCTCTCCGGCGGCGCCAACCGGGAGACCTGGGCGCTCACCGCGGGCGGTCGGGACCTGGTCCTCCGCGGCGGTGCCGGGACGAGGAGCGTCGGGCTGCACGTCGAGGCCGAGGCGATGACGGCGGCCGCGCGGGCCGGGGTGCCGGTGCCGGAGGTGGTGCACACCGGAGAGCTGGACGGGTCGCCGTACCTGTTGATGGCCCGGGTGGACGGCGAGACGATCCCGCGACGCATCCTGCGCGACGCCGCGCTGGCCGCGCCCGGCCGGGCACGGGAGCTGGGGGCGCTGCTGGCCCGGCTGCACACCGTGCCGCTCGCCGAGGTGCCCGCCGTCAAGCCGGCCGGCGACGCCCTGGCTGCGCTGCACGGGGGCTACCTGACCGAGGGACGCGTGCCGCCACCGGGGCTGGCGCTGGGGCTGCGCGAACTGGCGGGCACCCGCCCCGAGCCTGCCGGCGAGACGCTGGTGCACGGCGACTTCCGGCTGGGGAATCTGATGCTGGGCCCCGACGGCGTGCGCGCGGTGCTGGACTGGGAGCTCGTGCACACCGGCGACCCGGTGGAGGACCTCGGCTGGCTGTGCGCCAAGGTCTGGCGGTTCGGCTCGCCGCACCCGGCCGGCGGCCTGGGCTCGCGCGAGGAGCTCCTCGACGGCTACGGGGCGGTCGCCGGGTGGCGGCCGAGCGCGGCGCAGCTGCGCTGGTGGGAGCTCTACGCCACGGTCCGGTGGGGACTCATGACCGGCCTGATGGCCGAGCGGCACCTCTCCGGGGCCGAGCCGTCGGTCGAGCTCGCCGCGATCGGCCGGCGCGCGTGCGAGCAGGAGTTCGACGTGCTGCTCGCCCTCGGACTGGCCGCGCCCGACCCGGCGGTGCCACCCGAGCCGGCCGACGACGACGCCGCCCTCTACGGCCGGCCGACGGCGACCGACCTGCTCGAGGCCGTGACGGCGTTCCTCGCCGGCGACGTGCAACCCGGCGGCGACCGGGTGGGCTTCCACGCCCGGGTGGCCGGCAACGTGCTGGCCACGGTCCGCCGCGAGCTGGCGCTCGGCCCGGCCGCGCGCGAGCGCCACCGCGCGCGCCTGGCCCGGCTCGGCTGTCCCCACGACGCGGCGCTGTCCCGCGCGATCCTCGACGGCGGCCTCGACGACCGGTGGGACGACGTCCTCGACGCGGTGCGGTCGGACGTGCGGGACCGGGTGCTGGTGGCCAACCCGCGGCACCTCACCGCGCCGGCCTGAGCGGGTCGTCCCCCACGGCGTCCAGGTCGTCGTAGGCCGAGACCACCTCGGGCAGCGGGTGCAGCGGGACGTCGCCGTCGCGCAGGGCATCCCGGAACCCGTCGGCGTCGGGGTAGACCGTGCTGCGCCGCCGGTTGAGCGCCGCCAGGTGCTCCCGGAGCTTCTTCTTCATCCGGCCCGGGATCACGACCGCGCAGAACGGCAACCGGTTCGGGCGACCGGCCGCCCGCTCGGCCGGCGAGAAGAGGTTCGTCAGCCGCTCCTTGCCCGGCGGGTCGGAGAACGGCAGCGGCAGGCCGTCGACGCCGACCGGCGCGGCCCCGACCGGGACGGCGCCGGAGAGGAAGAGCCCCTCCTGGGCCTGCATCCGGGGCGTGCGCTGCGCGGGGCGCACGAGGAACGGGGCGCCGGTCTTCGCCGAGACCGCCAGCGCGTGGCGCAGCGCCCACTCCGGCCCGGCGGCGAGGTCGGTCGTGCCGTAGGTCGGGGACTCGGTCACGTCGAAGGCGAAGAGGGCGCCCGCGTCGTCGTCCCCCTCGCAGGCCATCCACAGCGCCGTCATCGGGTTGTCGGTGACGTCGAGCAGGCGGGTCGGCACACCCGACCGGTGCAGCTCGGCGAGCAGGGCGAGGTCCGAGGCGCCCACCCCGAGCCCCCACGCGCGCGCCTCCCGCAGCACCGCGACCTCGTGCCGCCGCAGCTCCGGCTCGGTCGGCAGCGGTTCCGACTCGTCGATGATCAGCTCGCGCAGCAGCGGCGAGCGGATCCGGGCGGTGCTGTCGCCGCAACCGCGCCAGACGTAGCGCCGGCCGGCGGCCAGCGTGACGATCCGGCTGATCGCGCGGAACACCTGGTCGTGGGAGCCGACGGACAGCCCCCAGCCGCTGCGCGTCCACCGCGGGTCAGCCTGCTCCGCCACGGTCCGGTGCACCTCCTCGTCGCGCACCGGTCCATCCCGGCACTCGAACAAGTGTGCTACCGCCGTCTGACAATCTGCGCGGTCGCCGTCCTACCTCACGGCAACGCCTCCTCCCTCACGTCGCACCGTGAGGGAGGAACCGCTGGGATCAGGTCAGCTGATCGTGGCCGCCGGCCGCCGGGTCGATCCGGATCGCCGAGACGTCGAACTCGATCTGGATGCGGTCGCTGACCAGCACCCCGCCGGTGTCGAGCGGGGTGTTCCAGGTCAGCCCCCAGTCGCTGCGCTTGATCGCCAGCGCGCCCTCGAAGCCCACCCGCAGGTTGCCCCAGGGGTCGAGGGCCGAGCCGGTCAGCGCGAAGTCGACCGAGACCGGGCGGGTGACCTCCTTGATCGTCAGGTCGCCGGTGACCCGGTACAGCGCGTCGTCGATCTCCTCGACCTCCGTGGAGCTGAACGTCAGCTCGGGATAGCGCTCGACGTCGAGGAAGTCGGCCGAGCGCAGGTGCACGTCGCGGTCGGGGGTGCCGGTGTCGATGCTCGCCGTCCGGATCCGCAGCGCGACCGCGCTCGCCGCCGGGTTGGCCGAGTCGAGGTGCGCCGCCCCCTCGAAGTCGGAGAAGGACCCCCGGACCGTGGTGACCATCGCGTGCCGCGCTCGGATGCCGATCCGCGTGTGCGCGACGTCGACGGCGTAGTCGCCGGTGACGTCGGCGACCGCGCTGGTCGCGGCCTCGAACTCCGTGGTCTCGCCCTCCGGCGCCCGGTGCTTGCCCACGTCTGTCCAGCCTCCCCCTGGTCGTCCCCCGCGGGTCCATCGTGACCGACGCCGCGGGGGACGGCACCGGTGGGGCTCAGCGCGGCTGCAGGACGAAGTCGTACCGCGCCTCGAACCACGGCTGGTCGATCGTCCCGCCGTCGGGCGTCTGCCCCGGCTCGCGCCGCTCGTAGTGCACGACCAGCTCCTCCTTGACGCCGAAGACGACGTCGCTGTCGAGGTAGTCGGCGCCCTCCTGGAACAGGTGGGTGATCAACGGCTCGTAGCCCGGCACGTCGAGCAGGAAGTGCACGTGCGCCGGCCGGAAGTAGCTGATGTCGGTCCGCGAGATGAGGTCTCCGACCGGGCCGTCCAGCGGGATCGTGTAGCCCAGCGGCGCGACCGTGCGCACGCAGTAGCTGCCGTCCTCGCGGGTCGTGTACTTGCCGCGCAGCCGCGCCTCGTCGACGTCGGCGTGCTGCGACTCGTAGAGGCCCTCGTTGTCGGCCTGCCAGACGTCCAGGACGGCGTCGGGCACCGGCTTGCCGTCGAGGTCCCTGACCACGCCGTGCAGGTACAGCGGCTCGCCGGGCAGGCCCTGGGACATGTCGTCGCCGTACTTGAGCTCCGGCGAGCCCTCGATGTGGAACGGCCCGAGCACGGTGGCCGGGGTCGCCCGCGGATCGAAGTCGTGGTTCATCTGGACGACGAGCATCGACAGGCCCAGCACGTCGGAGGCGAGGATGAACTCCTCCCGCTTGTCGTTGCTGATCTGCCCGGTGCGGTTGAGCCACTGGATCGCGGCCATCCACTCGGGCTCGGTGAGCCGGACCTCCCGCGCGAAGGCGTGCAGGTGCCGCACGAGCGCGCTCATGAGCTCCGCCGTCCGGGGGTCGTGCGCGGTCGCCCAGCGCCCGACGGCCAGATCGGTGATGTTCTCCTCGGTCACGAGCTGCACGGGAACCTCCTAGGGGATCAACACGAAACGGACCCCGGCGTCGCCGGTGGCCTGGCGTCGCCAGGCCTCGCCGACGTCGGTGAGCGGGAGCGTCTCGGCGGCGACGGTGAGCCGGCCGGCCGCGGCGTGGGTGGTGACGGCGGTCAGCGCCTCGCGGCGCTGCTCGATGGTGATGCCGTTGTTGGTGTAGCCGAGGATGCTCGCCGTCTTAG
>Ga0308175_100003066_pt1 | contig 11530 bp, 10 predicted proteins | sample PhyCR1_3_FD_203893 | JGI IMG/M metagenome (GOLD analysis project Ga0308175, IMG submission 203893) | Soil microbial communities from UC Gill Tract Community Farm, Albany, California, United States - DLSLS.C.R1 | ecosystem: Environmental > Terrestrial > Soil > Agricultural land | place: USA... | reverse complement strand
ATCGCCACCGCACTCGGGTTAAAAAATGGACTGAATATTCCTTGTGTAGGGGTGCCGGTGACCGAGGCGATGCATTTAGTTTCGATCCGAGGCGGAAAGGTCGTGACCGCAATTCCAATGGGAAGAAACGACGTCGCGTACCATGAATTTGGCCCGGAAACCGCACGGTCGGCTCCGAAGCTCATGACATTTGATGAGTTTCTCGAATTTGCACGGTCAAACGTAGAATACGAAATTATCACAGAAGCATCTTTGTACGCCCGTTTACGCGAATCGGAACCGTGCATACCGGTTTTGGCCAGCGCCGGCGGCAACCTTGCTTATCATGTGGGTCTTGCAGCATCAAAAGTTGAGACGAGCGAAAATCTTGAACCGTTATTTGTAAAAGCCGCGTAATGAAGTGCAATGACTGGAAAAGAACCCATTTGCCGGCTCCTATACCGCTGTGCAGTAACAGGTGACAGATTATCTGGAAGGCTCCGTTAGGAGCCAGCTGTTTGTAGCAGCGGATGCAACAGAAGGATTCAAGCTCCGTCAGGAGCGTCATGTTTCAATCGCTTGTTCACATGCCGCCCCGATGGGGCTTGAAATTTAATACGCGACTCGTTTCTACAAACATTTCGCTCCTAACGGAGCTAATGCCACAGGAACAATTTTCGGCGATGCCGAATCCCAACAAATATTCCTTTATATGCACGACTGTAAGAGCTGACTGAATTTGAACCAAACAAATAACTGATGCCTACACTTATCAGAACTGTGAATCCGTCTGACATTAGTGAGCTCGAACGCATCGCGGAAGAATCTCGTTTAAGCCCTTGGACCCAGCAAGGCTACATCGACGAGATCATGCGTCCCGATTCTATATTTTTGCTGGCTGAAACGGCTGATAACGAAATCATGGGCTTTATTGTCGGGCGAATCGTACCCGGTCCGGAGGCCGAAATTTACAATATTGCGGTGTCCAAAAAAGCCCGGCGGCAAGGGACCGGAAATGGGTTATTGGCGGAGTTTATTTCGCGATGTAAGGCATTAAAGGTTGAAAACATCTGGCTTGAGGTTCGACGGTCTAACGCTAATGCTATCAAGTTTTATACTGACGCCGGATTCGAGGAAATATCCTTGAGACCGCGATTTTACAGCGATCCCGTTGAGGATGCGATCATTATGAGGCTTGAACTTTAAATCACCGAGACCTGCGAATTGCGCTTGATAATTGATGTTAATTTGGGCTAACATCGAGATTAAGCCTGGTGACCCAAGTTTATCCGAGATCATCGGGTGGGAAAAATTGAAAAGTGAGGAAGAAAACGCTATGGACATTGCAACCACTGATGCCTTAAAGAACGAACTCATTAAGACCAATCCGACATTCCGGGACCTCGTTCAACAGCATCAGACTTATGAAAAAAGACTAGTGGAACTCGCCCATTTGACCTATCCCAACGACGACGAACAGTTCGAAGAATCGACAATCAAAAAGAAAAAATTACACGTTAAAGACGAGATGTACGCGATGATGGAACAGTACGCGGTCTCGCACTAGATTTTGACTTCCAAACTGAAAAGCTTTTTTATTGGGCGGGAACATGATTCCCGCCCTTTTCATTTGGCCGCACAGCCGCCAATGCTGTAGCCCAGGATGCCTTCAACTGTCGCGAAAACGGCCGAATTCCCGGCGATAACCGGTGCGTGAACAAACGCGTTTTCGCCGTCAAGAGTAAGCTGGTTTAGAGATTTGCCGTTTTTTGTGTCGATCACGAAGGCGGTATTTTCACCCGCCGTAAGCGTTACGGCGATCTGCCTTGCCGCATCGGGAACGATGTTTACGCGGCCTGCCATTCGCTTTTTCCATACCACCTTGCCGCTGCCGGCATCTATCGAATACACAAAATTATCATAGGAAGCTACCAGTAGATCACCGTTGTTCATGTTGATCTCGGAGATCCGCGCGCCTTGTCTGAGCTTCCAGTTAGCATTGCCGCTAACAGCGTCAACCGACGATAAATTGCCGCGGTCATCGCCGATGATTATCGTTTCCGAATCGGATGATGCAACCGCAGTAGGAATATATTTTGTTTTGATCTGCGAATTTATTTCGCCGGTCCCGGTTGAGATAACAAGGATCAGTTTATCGTTCGTTCCAAGAATGATTTTATCGCTTGCAATTATCGGTTCGGCCGATACAGTGGCCATAGTTCGGCTCCAAAGTTCCGCACCCGTCGAGGCGTCGAGAGCTGCGACCGTCCCGTCCGAAACGCTTAACAATCGCTGCCCGACCCCGCTAAGCGTTATGTGGCCTGTAGCGTTTAACGGGACGCTAAAAACCGTCAGGCCGGTTTCCTTGCTAAGTGCCCAAAGAGTTGTGTGGGTTTTCGACGGGTCGTTGCCGGTCGAACGTGTTGCAACGTAAATATTTTTATCGCCCGCTAAGATGTTTGACGTGACCACTCCGCCGAGGTCGGACGCCCAGAGCTTTTCGCCGCTGTCAACCGAAATGGATTCGATCCGTGCGTTTTGCTCACCCAGAAAAATTCGCGATGTGTCGGACGCAAGGCCTTGTTCGCCGATCGCGGCAGGATAATTCCAGCATTTCTTCAATAGGGGCGGATCGCCTGAACGTCCGTTAGGCTGAGCGGCGCTGGACGAAACGGGTATCAGCACAGTGAAGCCGAGAAGCAAGCCTATGGCGACGAAATTTGTGAGATATGATCGCTTCATTGCGTACTTAAGTGATAAAATAATAATGACAATTCACAGTTCGGCAAACAAAAACAGGATTTTATCACGGCGAGCTTGACCGTCCTAAATTGATGAATATAAAATCCCTAACGTTCGCTGAAATTAAATAAACGACGGAGAAAACACATAAAATGTCCTTTAACAAAATCATCATTGTCGGGAATCTCGGCCGCGATCCCGAACTTCGTTACACACCTCAGGGATCGGCGGTTTGCGATTTTTCGATGGCCACGAACGAGAAAAGACGCGACAAATCGGGCGAGTTGCAAGACGTTACCACATGGTTCAAGATTACGTTGTGGGGGAAGCAGGCCGAGAACGGCGCTAAATATCTGACAAAGGGCAGTCCCGTTTATATCGAGGGGCGGCTTCGCGTCGAAGAGTGGACCGACCGTGACGGCAATAATCGTTACACGCTTGGCGTGCACGGAACGGATATGCAGTTCATCAGCGGCGGCGCCAAAATGGAAGACCACGGCGAACCGGGCGAAGGCGATTTTGCTCCGCCGGAGAAATCGTCACAGGCCGCAGCAAGCGCACCGGCCGGGCAGGATGACGATATACCGTTCTAGATGTACAACAACAGGCTGTTAGCCTGTGTTGCTGCAAGCGATATACGTTCAGGACAAACAAAGCCGCATTTTCCTAATAGGAAGGATGCGGCTTTGTTTGCTTAATAAAGTCGAGTGGGGCGAGAATTAAACCACCCGCTACGTTAGGCGGCGCTGACAGGTATCAGGCCCAGTCACCCATTTTTCTGAACTTCTGATAACGCTGTTCCATTCGTTCCGACGTGGAGAGGGCGCTCAAATCTTTTAACTGTTTTGCAATAGTCTTTTTTAAGGATTTTAATACTTTATCGAAATCTTTTGACTCGCCGTCGGCCGCGACTTCCCAGGCCTTTGGTTCAGGTATCACTTCATCTATCAGATCGAAACGCTTGAGATCACTGGCAGTTAACCGAAGAGCCTCGGCGGCTTTTGGAGCCTCTCCGGCGTCCTTCCAAAGAATGGCAGCGCAGCCTTCGGGCGTGATCACGGAATAGACCGCGTTTTCCATCATCAGAACGCGGTCGCCGATACCGATGGCGAGAGCGCCGCCCGAACCGCCTTCGCCAAGTATGACAACAATGATCGGAACCGTAAGCGCCGCCATTTCGCGCAAATTAAATGCGATAGCCTCGGCCTGGCCGCGTTCTTCGGCGTCGATTCCCGGATAGGCTCCGGGCGTGTCGATAAAGGTAATTATCGGCCGGCCAAATTTTTCGGCCATTTTCATAAGACGCAGGGCCTTGCGATAGCCCTCGGGTTTCGGCATTGCAAAATTGCGATAACGGCGCTGGTTGATGTCGCGCCCCTTTTGCTGGCCGACGACGGCGACCTCGATACCGTCAAGCCGCGCAAAACCGCATACGATAGCCGGATCGTCGGCATATCGCCGGTCTCCGTGTACCTCGACGAAGTCCGTGAACATTGCGTCAAGAAGGTCCAACGAATATGGCCGTTCAGGGTGCCGCGCGAGTGTTACTCTGTCAAAAGCTGTTGTTGTCATTTAAAAAATCCTAAAATCATTAAGAGAGTTATCCGCGAAAAACACGAAATGACACGAAAAAATAATTCTTTGCTTTCTTATTATCGCGATATTTTGCGTGTTTCGCGGTTATAATCTTTGCCTATTGCCAGACGACACGGCAGCCAAGCTCAGCCAGGCCCTTCTCCACGCGTGTGCCGCCCTGTATCCGCAACGGTCCGGATTGGATCTTTACCGAGACGTCGTCAAATGCGAAGTTTAAATATACATCGCAATCGCCAGGATTGCCGCTCAGCACGGCAAAAACCCGTTCGAGAAAATCAGTGTCGCACTTATTATCTGGAAAAATGACCGACGCCTCGCGGGCTTTTGACAAGATTGTTTCGCCGAGCCGTTTTACATCGCTGACTATGAGCGTAACGTCCTGTCCCTCGCCGGCCTCAATGCGTCCTTCGGCAAAGACAAGTTCGTCATCCTTTATAACCTCTGATAATTTCGAAAACGCTTCGCCCCAGGCAATGCATTTAAGGCCGCCGCTGCGGTCTTCTAACCTGAAAATGCAAAAGCGATTGCCTTTTTTGCTGAACTTGGCCTGCGCTCCGCTTATGATCCCGGCAAATTTGTGCGTTTCGCCCGGCTGAGCCGTCGAGCTTTCGGAAATGTCGGGAATCGACAGGTCGGCAAGCGGCTGCGCGTAATTATCAAGCGGATGAACCGACAGATAAAAGCCGATCGCGGCTTTTTCTTCTTTTGAAATCCTGATCTGCGACCATGGTTCGACATCGGGCAGAGCGGCGTCTGTTATGAGAGCGTCGCCTTGATCGCCGCCAAATAAGGCGTTTTGGCCGCGCAGCTTGTCCTTCCAGATTCGCTGACCTTGAAGCAACACATTATCTATCGATTCATAAAGCTTTGCACGCCAGAGGTTTACATTTTTGTTTTCTAAATCGAGCGAATCGAACGCTCCGGCGGAGACAAGGCTTTCCGTCCCGCGCCGATTGAGCGATCCCTGATCGATGCGGGACACAAAATCGAAAAGGGAAGTAAATTTGCCAAACTTTCGCGCCGCCAAAATCGACGAAACGCTAGACGAGCCGATTCCCTTGATCGCGTTCAGACCAAACCTTACAGCCCCGTCGAGCGGCGTAAAACCGTCGTCGCTTTCGTTAATGTCCGGCGGCAGCAGTTTAAGGCCAATCGAACGCAGCTCGTTCGAGTATTTATAGACCTTTGCGCTGTCCTGCGATTCGTGCGACAGCACCGATGCGTAAAAATATGCCGGATAATGAGCCTTTAAATAAGCGGTCTGAAATGCGAGATAGGCATACGCAATGCTGTGGCTGCGGTTAAACCCGTAATCTGCAAACTGCGACATCAGGTTAAAGATCTCTTCGGCTTTTGCTTTCGGTATTCCACGTCCTACCGCTCCATTCACAAATTTTTCCGAGTGAACGGCCATCTCTTCGCGTTTCTTTTTGCCCATTGCGCGGCGCATCATATCCGCTTCGCCGAGGCTGTACCCGGCAAGCTGCTGCGCAAGCTGCATGATCTGTTCCTGATAAACCAGAACGCCGTAGGTGTTGCTGAGGATGTCCTTCATCTGCGGCACAAGATAGCGTACCGGTTTATCGCCGCGATGCCGCAAGATGAAATCTTCGATCATTCCACCGTCGAGCGGGCCGGGGCGATATAACGCATTCAATGCGGACAGATCTTCGAGTTCTTTTGGTTTCAGGCGTCGGCAAATCTCCTGCATTCCGGACGATTCAAACTGGAATATCGCCTCGGTTTTTCCTTCGCCAAAGAGCGTCATCGTCGCTTCGTCGTTTAGCGACACTTTGTTCCAGTCGATCTCGATGCCGGCTTTCTGTTTGAGCGATTCGAGGCAATCGCTGATGACCGTTAAGGTGGTCAAAGCGAGAAAGTCCATCTTGAGCATTCCCACTTTTTCCAAGTCGTTCATCGTGTACTGGCTGGTCAACTCGTTTTTGGACGACATCGCGACCGGTACCAATTCGTGCAGCGGTTTTGGCGATATGACGACACCTGCCGCGTGGACGGACGTATGCCGAGCGCAGCCTTCGAGTCGCAGCGCAAGTTCGACAAGCTCTTTGACCTGTGGATCGGTTTTGACGGCTTTTGAAAGCTCGGGTACCTGTTCAAGAGCCTGCGAGATGCTGATATTACGGCCGCGATACGGAGGCGGTATCATTTTTGCGATCTTTTCAACCTCGCCGTACGGCATATTCAGAGCGCGGCCAACGTCCTTGATTGCCGCCTTCGACGCCATCGTTCCGAACGTGATGATCTGGCAGACCGATTCGCGTCCATAAAATTCGGTAACATGTTCGATAACGTCACCGCGCCCGCGGATGCAAAAATCTATATCGATATCAGGCATCGAGATGCGTTCGGGATTAAGAAAACGCTCGAACAGCAGATCGTATTGCAGCGGGTCAATGTCGGTTATCCGCATGCAATACGCCGCAAGCGAACCGGCGGCGGATCCGCGTCCCGGACCGACGGGAATGCCTTTTTCCCTTGCGTATTTGATAAAATCCCACACGATCAGGAAATATCCGGCGAAACCCATCTGGTTGATCGTGCCGATCTCGATTTCGAGACGTTTTTGATAGGCGTCTAGATCGTATTTGAGCTTGCCGAGAGATCGCATCGGTTCCCAAACCTCGCGTTTGCGCTCGTCGAAACCTTGCTTTAGAACGTATTCGAAATATTCGTTTGTCGTGGTTGCTTTTGCGTCGGAAGGGATCGGATAGGTCGGCAATGTCAGGTCACCGCCGAGCGGCAATGTCAGGGCACATGTTTCGGCGATCTTGAGCGTGTTGGTCAACGATTCCGGCAGATCCTTGCCAAATATTGCCCACATTTCCTCGGCGGAACGTACATGTTTTCCTGCATATTCACCGGAGCTTTCACCCGAAACCGTTTTGCCTTCGCCGATGCAAAGCAGCACTTGGTGAGCGCGGTCGTCGTCGGCGTTTAGATAGTGGGCGTCGTTCGTTGCAACGAGCGGCGTAGAAGTTTTTTTAGAAAGCTCGACAATACGTTTTACAAGCTGGTCTTCGCCGTCATTGATTTCAAGGTAAAGGTTTTCCTTTCCAAAGATATCGCCAAATTGTTCAAGTCTTTCCTGAGCTATTTTGTCGTTTCCATTTTGAAGAAAATGTGTGACGGGGCCATCTTTCAACGCCGGTATCGCGATCAGCCCGCCGCTCTTTTCGGCAAGCAGTTCGATGTCGATGCGCGGCTTGAAATAGAAACCCTCGGTGAAAGCTTTTGAAGCAAGATGAACGAGATTTTCGTAACCTGTCAGATCTTTGGCGAGGAGCAACAAATGATAGTATGGCCGTTCGCCTGCTGTGAGTGATGTCGAACGGTCGTGCCGGCTGCCGAAGGTGAGCATCGCTTCATATCCGACGATCGGCCGCACGCCCGCGTATTTCATCGCATTGTAAAACGAAACGGCCCCGTACAGGTTTGCATAATCTGTTATCGCGCAGGCCTGCATTTCAAGTTCGTTAAGGCGATTTGCAAGAGGTTTAAGTTGGATTGTGCTTTGTAACAGGCTATAATCGGAGTGTAAATGCAGGTGGACGAAATCCTTCGATTTGAAGTTTAAGTTTTCCGCTTCTCGCGCCATATCTATGAAGAAAGTTTATCTGGAAACTTACGGCTGTCAAATGAATGTTTCGGATTCTGAGCGGGTTGCCGCAAATCTCGAATCGAAAGGATTTGAGATCACTCACGAACAATCCTCAGCCGATGTGATTCTCATAAACACCTGTTCCGTCCGCGAAAAAGCCGAGCAAAAACTCTATACCCAAGTTGGCCGCATTAGGGATTTACAAGAGAAAAAGCCGCTAATCGGCGTGCTTGGCTGCGTCGCGCAGCTTGAGGGCGAAACATTGTTCAAAAAAGCTGCGGGAATCGATTTTGTCATCGGAACGCGAGCCGTGGGACGCGTGTCGGACGCGATAGAAAAGGCGTTTGACGGGCGGCACGGTTTTGCAGATCTCGGTGAACGCGAACCCGGTTATGACTGGACGCCGGCTGAGACGCAGCGTCATTCGCCGTACGTTGCGTTTGTTCCGATCATCGAGGGCTGCAATAAATTTTGCACGTACTGCATCGTTCCGTTTTCGCGCGGACGCGAAAAAAGCCTTTCGGCGTCCGAGATCATCCGGCACGTTTTGGAGCTTCGCCGCCAAGGCGTAAAAGAGATTCATCTGATCGGTCAAAACGTGAACAGCTATCGTCCTGAGTCCGATTCCGGCCTCGAAAGCTTTCGCGGAACCACTCCGTTTGCAAAACTTCTTCGCGCGGTTGCCGCGACGGGAATGGAAAGGATAAAATTTACGACATCGTTTCCGAGAGATTTTCGCGACGATATTGTTGACGCGATAGATGAGAACGAAAATCTCTGTAATTGGGTTCACCTGCCCGTGCAATCGGGAAGCAACCGCGTGTTAAAACGTATGAAGCGCGGCCACACGGCGGACAGCTATTTGAGAAAGATCGACAAGATCAAAGCGTCGAAGCGTGACATATCGCTGACGACAGATATCATTGTCGGATTTCCTGGTGAAACAGAACAGGATTTTAAGGAGACCGTTAAACTGGTCGAATATTGCGGCTATGACGGCGCGTATATTTTTAAGTATTCGCCGCGTCCGGGAACGCCGGCATTTGAAATGGACGACGACGTTACGCCGGGTGAAAAGACGTTGCGGTTTCTCGAACTTGAATCGGTTCAGCGGAAAACGCAGGACGCATTGCTCAAGCGTTATATTGGACGCAGCGTTTCAGTTTTGGCCGAAAAAACTTCGGCCAAAAGTGACAGGCATCTTTCAGGTCACTCAACGTGTCATAAAGTGGTAAACTTTGAAGCAAGGCAGGACGGTCTTGGTGCAATTTACGACGTGAAGATAACGGACGTTAAATCTAATTCGCTGTTTGGTGAGGTTTGCTAGAAGCGGTGGAAGAAAACGAAACATCAGTTGAAGTAAAGATCGGTGCCCTGATAATGGACCCGAACACGAACACTCCTATCGTCGTGCTGAAGGGCGTCGATTCCGATACGGTGCTTCCAATTTGGGTCGGTGCGTTCGAGGCGAATGCAATAGCGCTCGAGATCGAAAAGATCGTGCCCCAACGCCCGATGACGCACGATCTGCTTCGCAATTTTATAATCGCGGGCGGAATGAAGGCTCAGCGTGTCGTCATTACCGACTTGATCGACAACACGTTTTACGCCGTTATCGAAATGACCGACCGCGACGGCGAGGCCGTTTCGATGGACTCGCGGCCGTCCGACGCTATCGCCCTGGCACTGAGGCTCGATTGCCCGATCTACGCCGAGCGGAAAGTTTTGGAAATGTCTGCATCGTCAGCGCAGATCGAAAGCGAACCCGACGAGAGCAGCCCGGTTCCCGAAGACTGGCCCGATCTGATAGGATAAATTTTTTCCTTACAAATAATGATAATCGTCATCGCTAATCAAAAAGGCGGAGTCGGAAAGACTACGACCGCTATAAATCTTTCAGCAGCCTGCGCCGAGGCGGGAAAACGTGTCCTGCTTATCGACCTCGATCCGCAAAGCAACAGTTCGCTTTCGTATATCGACCCCGAACGCGTCAACGGCGGCTCGTTCGAGATGTTTACCGACACTCAGCGGCCGCTAACAGATTTGATTTACCAGACCGGCATTGAAAAACTCGACATAATTCCTGCAAGGATAAATCTTGCAAAACTCGAAGCAAAGCTTGTTGGCGATTTTGACGCGATCTACCGACTTCGCGATCGCATCGAACTGGTTCGCAGCAATTACGATTTGATAATTATCGACACACCGCCGACGCTTGGATTAATAACGGTGAATGCCCTGGTAGCTGCCAATTACGTTTTGATTCCGATTCAATCATCGTATTTTGCTATGGAGGGAACCGACGACCTGCTGGAAACGATTGAAAAAGTGCGGTCGCGGCCAAATCCGGAATTAAGCCTGCTCGGAGTGCTCGTAACTTTGTACGACCGACGCACGGCGCTTTCGCGCGACGTTGAGGAGCACATCCGCAAAGTGTTCGGCAAAAAAACATTTAACACGATAATCACCCGCAGCGTCCGGCTCGAAGAAGCACCTGCACACAAAAAACCGATAACGACGTACGCTCCGCGCTCGTCCGGTGCGATTGAATATAAAGATCTTTCGAAGGAGGTACTAAAGCGTGTCTAAATTTGGCCTGCCCGCAACTGTGCAGATGCGGCACGATTTTCATTATGTCGAGGAACTTTCGCGGGCAAACCGCCCGATCGGAAAAGTGATCGCCATCGACCGCATCGAGCCCAACCCCGAACAACCACGCGTCGAAATCGGCGATCTTTCGGAGCTTTCGGCTTCGATCAAGGAAAATGGCGTGCTCGAACCGCTTTTGGTCAAACCGAACGGCAACGGCCGGTATATGATCATCGCCGGCGAACGGCGCTGGCGTGCGTCGGGACTTGCCGGTTTGCAGGAAGTACCATGCATCGAGCTCGACATCGATGAAAAGGGAATTGCCGAGATAGCGCTGATCGAGAATCTCCAGCGCAAAGACCTGACCATCTGGGAAGAGGCCGACGGCCTCGCCGCGCTTGCCGATAAATTCGGATATACACAGGATGAAATTGCCAAAAAGATCAGCAAAAGCCGCACTACCGTTACCGAGTTAATGTCGGTTGCTGGTATCCCGACAAAGATCCGAGAAAAGTGCCGCGCTGCAAATATATCTTCGAAAACGACGCTGCTTGAGATCGCCCGTCAGTTCGACGAGGATGCAATGCTGAAACTGACCGACCAACTTGTAAACGGCGCCCGCGACCGCGAAACCGTCAAGAAGGCCGCGCGAGGCGAACGCACCGCACCCGTTGTCGAAAAAAAAGGCGATTCCGATAAAAGAAAAACGTTTCGATACTCGCCGAAAAACGGAGAATTTACATTGCAGATCGACTTCAAAAAATGGGACAAGCTTAGCCAAAACGGCGTATTGAAAGCGCTTAAGGAAACATTTGACCTCGTTAAAAACGAAGAGATCGATATATAGAGTCAAACAAGGAACGAACTATCAACTGTCAACTTTGAACTATTAACTAACTAAACAGATTCTGATAAACAGTTGATAGTTGAGAGTGTATAGTTAATATTTTTCGCTTCAACAAAATGGCACGTCCTACCTCGCTGTAACGCATTCTGCTATTATTA
>Ga0308175_100003065_pt1 | contig 11530 bp, 14 predicted proteins | sample PhyCR1_3_FD_203893 | JGI IMG/M metagenome (GOLD analysis project Ga0308175, IMG submission 203893) | Soil microbial communities from UC Gill Tract Community Farm, Albany, California, United States - DLSLS.C.R1 | ecosystem: Environmental > Terrestrial > Soil > Agricultural land | place: USA... | reverse complement strand
GCGCCGGATCTCGTCGTTCTCCCGCTCGAGGTTCCCGATCACCTTCTCGCGGTCCCACAGCACCTTGAGCCCGAACTCGATCTTGTCCTGCATCTTGTCGAGCACGTCACTGAAGGCCTGATACGTGGAGCGCAGCAGCTCGGTGACGTCCTCCTCGGAGCGGAACACCGTGCCGAACGACATCGGGATGACGGTGAACTCCTTCATCACGGTCTCGTTCACGAACTCGTGGGCGAGGACGTTGTCCCGCGTGGGATCATAGATGACGATGGGCGTGTCGCTGACCACGGCGGCCAGATCCTGATACGCCACGGTGAACACGCGCTGGCCGCCGCCGATGCCGATCGCGCCGAAATCGCGCTGGCGGTCGCTGCGAACGATGCAGTAGACGTACTTTCCGCCGTCCGGCGGCCTCCCCGTCGCCGAGGAGTCGTTCTCGAGGTGCACGTTTGTCATGGTGCTCGCACAGCAAGAGAGATGCGCCCAAACGGGCGACTCATCAAGGGTATGCTAATGCACCGTGTTGTGTTCGGCGATGTGGACTCAGGCGAACGCGCGTCGCCGTGAGACGGCTGGCCACAGCTCCGTCTGCGGCAACTCACCTTCGAGCTGCTGGCGTACGCGGCCGGCGATGTCCTCGATCGCGTCGGGATCCGTGATGAGATCGTAATTGCGCACGTCGAGCGCGAGCACCGGGCAGTGGCGGAACTGTCCGATCCATCGCTCGTAGCGACGGTGCAGCGCGGCCCAGTAGTCGCGCGACGTGTCCTTCTCCTTTGGTCGTCCGCGCGTCGCGATGCGCTCGACGATGGTATCGAGCGGACCGTAGAGATAGATCAGCAAGCGCGGCGGCCGCGCTGCCGGCGAGTGCAGGAGCTCGGCGTAGAGGCGGCGGTAGAGCGACCATTCATCGCTCGACATCAGTCCCTGCTCGAAGAGGCCGCGCGCGAAGATCTCCGCGTCTTCGTACCAGGTGCGATCGAGCACCCAGCTTCCGCCGAGTCCGCGCATGCGCCGCATGCTCGCGAAGCGCGTGGCGAGGAAGTGGAGCTGCAGGTGCAGCGCGTAGGCCCGCATCTCGTCCGGGCCGCCGTAGAAGCTCTCGAGCCACGGGTTGTCCGCATCGACGCTCTCGAGTGCCATCTGCAAGCCGAATCGCGCGGCGAGCGCGCGAGAGAGCGTGGTCTTGCCCGTGCCAACCATTCCAGCAACGCCGATCAACATGCGAGACAACCTACAAGTCGCGCGCATCGCTGCAACGGTTATTCACACTGCGCGACTTATGTGCGTGCGCTTCGTCACCGCGAGCGACGCATATTGACGACGAGAGCGATTGATGCTATGCGACGGTCAGCGTGCCGGCGGTCGCGTCGAAGGTGACGGCGAGTTGATGCAGCGGTCCGATCGACTCACCGGTGGTCGGACCACGAATGACCGCGCCCGTCGCCGTGAACTGCGAGAGGTGACAGGGGCACTGGAAGTGATCGCCCTGCACGTCGATGTCGCAGCCTTGATGCGTGCAGATGCGCGACACGGCGACGAACGACGACGCGCCCGTGCGCACGACCGCGCGCTCGTGTCCGATGTCGACGGGAACGCCAATCGTCGCCAGCGCGGGGAAGTCCGACACCTTGACCGTCACGGCACCGCCGGTCGGTTGCGCCCCCGAGCGGTCGGGAGGTCCGATCTGGCCGTCACCGCATCCCTCGGCGACGACGAGTGCCGCGGCGGCCAGGGCCGATCGGGCGAGAAAGTCGCGTCGGTTGACGCAATCGTGGCAGGGCATCTGGAGGAGAGAGAGAAGGGATCAGACGGTGACGAACGCCGCGGTCCACGGCGCTTCGTCCTCGTCCTGCTGATAGAGCTTATCCAGGTTGGCCACCACATTGTTCCCGTCTTTCCGCACCGCGAAGCGATCCATGTTCCGCGTGGCGCGGCCCGAGTCCTTCACGTACTCGCCGTCGGGAAGAAAGCGCGAATGGTGCTTCGGGCATTCGAACGCGTTGTCCTTGTCGTACCAGCGCAGCGCCGTGTTCTGATGCGGACACGCGAGCGAGAACACGTAGACCTTGCCCTGCCAGCGCGTGATGATCGTGCCGTTGTCCTTGTCGATCTGCGTGCCGTCCTTCGCGGGCAGCGGATACGACTTCTCCTCGGGTTTTCCACCATCGAGCGCCGAGATCAATTCCACCGGCGCGGCATGAGCGCGCGTGGGTGATACACCAAGTGCCATGAGCACGCCGGCGGCGATGAGCCCAGCGTCGCGAACGAATGCGCGCCGTCCAACGAGCGCGCATCCGTCGCATGACGACGGCTCGTCGGCGGCACCCTCCTTATATGCGGACATCAATTCCTCTTCAGGCCAGGTTGACCAGTGCAACTCCCGCGAGGGAGATCAAGAACCACAATCCGAGACTGGTCACGGCGGTTCGATGCAGGGTTCGCCACGCGGGCGATCCGTCGCTCGAATCTCTGGCCAGCGCCGCCTCGGTGCGCGTCATGACGAGTCCATTGACCAGCAGTAAGGCGACGAGCGCCATCTTGACCCAGAAGATCCATGAACCCCAGAAGGTCTCGATGTCGGCTGCCAGCAACGCGAGGCCACTCAGCACGACGACTATCAGTCCGGTGAGCACCCAGCGATGCACCGTGGAAAGCTCGCGCAGGTGATACGGGCCGCTGTGCGCCGTGTTCTTGAGCGCGCGGATCGAGCCGCGATCGGCGGCGATGGCCAGTCCGCCGGCGAGCAACAGCCCACCGATGTGCAGAAACGTGACGACGGTCTCCGCGCCTTTGGAATGACTGTAGAAGTCGTTCCAGGGCTGCAGAAGATTCACGAGGGATTCGGGAGGAGCGATCATTGGCGGAGGTTATCGATTCCAGAACTTCATGGCCAGACCACTCACGACGGTGACGCCCATCGCCGACAGCGCGACCGTCTTGTGCTCTCGTCGCTTTGGTTGGCTCGTCTCGGCTTCGTTGGACAGCTTGGCGCCCGCATACGTGAACGCGGCATCGGCGCCGAGGATGCTGAGTGCGTGAATGGTACGAAGCACGCGGCCTTCTTTGACGGACCGTGAATCCCACCAGTTCCACGCGCCGGTGACCGTGTTGACCGTGAACATCGCGGCGAGCGACGTCGCCCCGACGCGATGCATCGTCTTCGCCCACGTGGGTGCCTCCGCTCCATGCTTGTACAGACGGTCGCCCGCGGCCCACTGCAACGCGAAGACAGGTATGGTCGCATACGCGACATAGCGATGCACGGTGAGTCGGCGGCTGTACCAGTCGCTCACCTCGACGACTTTCGGGCGCGTCCGCGGCGTATCGGCAGCGATGGGAAGCAGCGTCGTGAGCCGCGCATCGAGTCGCATCGAGTCCGTCGCCATGGTGGCGATGCTCGCGCGCGATGCGGCGTTGACACTCGACGAGTCGCCGCTCGAGTCACGAACCACGCTCAAGGCGGTCGACTGCGCGCCGATAATCATCCACAGAGCTCCGAGTGCGAGCATCGTCTTCCGGGGCAAGGGTAAGCCAGCCAGCCAAAGTATCACCAGATCAGAACCGCCGCCCGGGCTCGACCTCCGCGGCAGCCGTCTGCTTTGATGAACCCGCGGCACCCGGTCCAACGTTCCAGAATACGGCCATCCGAGCCCCGTGAGCTCCATCTTCGTCGCGCGCCAGCCGATCTTCCAGCTCGATCGTGGGCTGTACGGCTACGAGCTCCTCTACCGCCGCAGCGCCGACGTGCAGAACGCCGACGGCGAGGCCGGCTTCATGAGCGCCGACGTCATCATGGGCTCCCTGCTCGGCATCGGGTTGTCAACGCTGTCCGGCAGTGGCGTCGCCTTCGTGAACTTCTCGCGGACGCAACTGCTCGATCAGGCGTGGCGGCTGTTCGAGCCGCGCGCGGTGGTCATCGAGCTCCTCGAGTCCGTCACCGCCGATTCCGACACCGTGGCAGCGTGTCGCGACGTCGTCGACGCGGGCTATCAGCTCGCTCTCGATGATTACGTATTCGGCGACGAGACTCGGCCATTGTTGGAATACGCGTCGATCGTGAAAGTCGATGTGCTCGGCCGCGATCAGGCTGATCTTCGCCGCCTCACGAAGCAGCTCGAGCCGTGGAAGCTCCGACTCCTCGCCGAACGCGTCGAGACGACGAGCGTGCGGGACATGTGCGCCGACATCGGCTACGAGCTGTTTCAGGGATACCTGTTCAGCCGTCCGGAGATGCTCTCGCGCACCGATGTTTCCGCGAGCCAGATGGCGGTCATGCGGCTCCTCAATCTTCTTCAGGATCCACGCGCATCGGATTCGCGCATCGAGGATGCCTTCCAGAGCGATCTCGCGCTGTCGTACAAGCTGCTGCGGATCGTGAATGCGGCGGCGATCGGTGGTCGCGGGATCGCGTCGATCGGACATGCCGTGCGTCTCGTGGGACGCGACGCGCTGCACCGCTGGCTCGCCGTGATGCTCGTGGCGTCGTTCGGCCGCGCGGGCGACGTGAGTCACGAGATCGCGCTGACGGCATTGACGCGCGCACGCATGTGCGAGCAGCTCACGCACAATGCGGGTCAGCCGTCGAATGCGTCGTCGGGGTTCATCGTGGGTCTGCTGTCGCTGCTCGACGTGCTGCTCGAGGTGCCGATGGACAGGATTCTGGGTCGCCTCGAGCTCAACGACGACGTTCGCGATGCGCTGCTCGAGCGCAAAGGCGCGCTGGCGCCGGCGTTGAGCATCGTGGAGGCGTACGAGTCAGCGGAGTGGGATTCGGCGCGGCAGCGCGCCGGTGAGCTGCACGTGCCGTCCGAAATGCTGCCGACGCTCTACGTCGACGGATTGCGTTGGGCTGCGGATCGGCTGCTTGCTGCTTAGCGACTTGTTTTCAGTTCTCAGTTGATCCGCTGACGCGCGGAATCGTGGGCGGCGTCGGCGGCTTGATCGGATCCGGCGCCGTGATGATCGAATCCTTCGGATCCGGAGTCGAGAACGGCAACAGGATCGTGATGCGGCGGTTGCTCGGATCGAGCGGGTTGTCGGCGTTCCGAAGCTGACGATCCGCCATGCCGCGCACCTCGGCGATGCGCGCGGGATTCAGGCCGCTCGCCTCGAGCACGCGCCGCGCCGCATTCGCGCGATCGGCCGACAATTCCCAGTTGCTATACAAGCCCGAATACTGCGCAGCGTCGGTGTGTCCTTCCACGACCACCACGTTGCGCAACGGCGCGAGCTCTTGGCCGACGATCGTCAGCGTCTCCTTCATCAACGGAGTCATCGCGGCCGACGCCATCGCGAAGAACTGCTGGCCACTCTGATTCTCGGCCAGCTCGATGCGAAGGCCCGCACTCGTCTCGACGATCTCGATGCGATCGCCGATCGCAGCGAGGCCGGCGTTCTTGAGGCGTGACTTGATCCTGCCACCCACGCTGCCGAGCTCCGACTCCTCCTGCTGTCGATTCACCAGCTTGAGCGGCGTCGTCTGCACCGTGCCGGGAGACGACCCCGAAGACACTGGACTCTTGCCCGCGCTATAGCCTTTCTTGAATCCGATCGGATTCGAGAAGTAGCCTTCGATGGAATTCCTCAGCGTCTGGTCCATGCCGAGGATCCACATCACCATGAAGAACGCCATCATCGCCGTCACGAAGTCGGCGTACGCCACCTTCCACGCGCCGCCGTGATGGCCGTGGCTGGCGACCTTCTTCTTGACGATGATGATCGGTCGCTTGTCGCCCTTCGCCATCGGACTACGCCGCCTTGCGCATCAGCGCCTCGAGCTCCGCGAACGTCGGACGTTCGACCGGCTCGATGTTGCGCCGCGCAAACTCCACGCAGGTGAGCGGCGCATCGCCGCGAGCGAACGCCAGCAGCGCCGTGCGAATGCAGCTCATGTAATCGTGCTCCGCGCGCAGCCGAGCTTCGAGCGCGTTGGCGAGCGGATTCACGAGACCGTACGACAACAGGATGCCGAGGAACGTCCCGACGAGCGCGGCGGCGACCTTCTCGCCGATCTCCGTCGCCGTGCCGCCGATCGAGCCCATCGTGATCACGACGCCGAGCACCGCGGCCACGATGCCGAACCCCGGCAACGCGTCGGCGATCTTCGACAACGCCTGCGGCACAGCATGCGCCTCGGCATGCTGGCGCTCGAGGTCGAGATCGAGAATCTCCGCGAGGTGATGATCCTCGACCGCACCCGTGAGGAGCACCTTCAGCGTGTCGCAGAGCAGTGGCAGCGCGTGATGATGATGCGTGAAGAAGGGATACGACTTGAAGAGATCACTCTTGTGCGGATCTTCGATGTGCGATTCGAGTCCGACGAGACCATCCTTGCGCGCCTTCTGAAACACGTCGTACAAGACCTTCAACAGCTCGGCGTAAGCCTTCTCGTTGTACGGATTAGGTTTGAGCAGCCCGAGGATCTGCCTGAAGCTTCCCGTGACGACCGATATCGGATTGCTGACCAGGAACGCACCGAACGCGGCTCCGCCGATGATGAGAAACTCGGTCCACTGGACGAGCACGACCAGATGGCCGTGATCCAGCACGAAGCCGACCAGGATGCTCCCGAAGACGACAATGATTCCGACGATGACGAACACGAGAGACTCGGTGGGAGGCAGACGGCAACCGCGACTCGCGGTCCGAGCTAGAGTATCGGCTCGTTGCAGCCGCTGCGTGAAGGAGGGAACAGCGTGACGCAGGACGGACTATCGACCCCCGCGATCGACGGGGTCGACGAATGGCTCGAGCTCGTGGAACAGGCGCTCGAGGGCTTGCACCACGCCCTGAATAACCGTATCGGCTCGCTCTCGGCCTTAGTTGAGCTTCGACAGATGGGAGACGCGACCGCGGATTCTGCTCGAATGGAAGGCATGGCCGGCGATCTGGCGCGCCTCGCGGAAGCGAATCGCGCGATCGGCCTGCTCACGCGCGGCGGCTCAGCGGATGAGCCGCTCATCATGGACGACGTCCTCGCGGACGTCTTCGCGATTCATCAATTCATCCACGACGTGCGCGATCTCCAGGTGACGATCGTCCCCACTCGCTATGTCGAGCCGGTCCGTGTGCAGCGCTGGGCGTTGCTGCGCGTGCTCGTGCTATTGCTCAAGGACGCCAAGCGTCTCGCCAAGCACACGAACGCCGTGGTGCGCGCCGCGACGGAGTCGGACGAGCAGTCGGTTCGTGTGGAGTTTCGCATCGGCGCGCCGCTCGTGGCCGATACGCCGGCCGCGCCAACGCGCTACGCAGAGCTCGTCGCGTCGACGTTCGGCGGAACGGTCACCCGTCGCGCCGGAGTCGCGGAGCTTCGTCTTCCGACGCTGAAGGCTCGTCGCGCTGCGGCCCGCCAATGACGTCGAGCCACGCCTGATTGCCCGCGCCCGCCGCGCCGGCGCGCTGATTCTCGGCGGCGATGTCTGTGACGATCTCGCCGCGCAGAATGGTGACGTCGGAGGGCGCCTCGATGCCGAGGCGAACACCCTTCCGGTCTACCGCGAGTACGACGACGCGGATGCCGTCGCCGATCAGGATCGAATCGCCGGCCCTCCGCCCCAGAATCAGCATCAGTGAATGATAGCGCGCGCTACAGGCCGAGGTGAACCAGGGTGTCCGTCATGTCCTGCACGACGGTCACGATCCGGGCCGCGGCCTGATACGCCTGCTGATGCTGGATGATGCTGATGAGCTCTTCATCGGTGTTCACGCCGCTCACGCTTTGGCGCTGCGTGTCGGCGTTCGTCGCGAGCGTTTGCTCGGCCGTGGAGACGTCCTGTGCGTGCTGTGCGGCGGTCGCCACCGCGCCGACCGTGTCGGTGTAGAACCCGCCGATCGATGACGTGGCGAACGGGTTGCCGTTGGCATCGGTGAAGTTCACCGTGGTCGTATTGAGTTGCGACAGCGCGAGCGCGACGGAGTTGTCACCCGGACCGGTCGCGCCGGCGCCTGACGCAGCCACGGTCGCCGACGAGAGCGTCGGATCGAGACGCATGCCGCGTGCGGTGAGTCGCGGATCGTTCGCCGACGGCGGATTCGTCACCGCGAAGAAGTTGCCCGCCGCGCTTGCTACCGGCGGCGTGCCGGAGAATACCGTACCGGTCGAGTGAAGGCCGTTCACCGTCTGCACGATGCCCTTCGCGAGCGAGTCGAGCTTCGACATCACGTTGGGAATCACGCTCGACGACACGTCGATTGCCGCGCCGAGCGAGCCGCCGATGTTGTCGATGACGGGCGACGGTCCGCCGAACCCCACTGTCGGCGGCTGCCCGTCGTTCATCGTGAGCGAGTTGTAGACGGCACCGTCGACGAGCATACGTCCACCGAGATAGAACGCCATGCTGCCGTTCGAGCGCTCGATGGTCTGGCCGCCCGTGAGCTGCGCGAGCTTGTCGAGCAGAACGTCGCGCTGGTCGCGAAGGTCGTTGGCCGTGTTGCCGGTCGATTCCGCGGCGACGATCTGCGTGTTGTACTTCGAGACCTGCTGCGCGATGTCGTTGATCTGATTGACGTCGGCGTTCATCGCCTCGCGATTGTTCTGATCCAGCTGGTCGAGCTGCGATGCGAATTGATTCAACGTCTGCGCGACGGTGCGGCCGGACTCGACGACGACGCTCTTCGCGGCGCTGTTGCTCGGATCGCTCGCGAGATCGCTCCACGCCGACCAGAACTGATCCAGCGTCGAGCTCAGACCCGTATCACTCGGCTCGCCGAAGATCGTTTGAATCTGCGTGAGCGCCTGATTGGTCGTGTCGGCGCCGCTCTGTCCCGCGGCGTGCTGGCGATACGTCGTGTCGAGCACGGCATCGCGCGCGCGCGTGACCGTCGCGATCGTGACGCCGGTTCCAACGGAGCCATACGGGAAGACCTGCGGCACCGACGCGGTGAGCTCCGCGCGCTGGCGCGAGTAGCCTGGCGTCTCCGCGTTGCTGACGTTCTGCGACGCGATCTGGATGGCCGTCTGGTGGACGTTCATCGCGGTGCGCGCCGTGTTGAGAAGGCTCCCGATGCTCATGTTCAGATTCTCCGATCGAGCAGCGTGTTGCTCTGCGCGCGAACGTTCGGGTTCGGCTGTCCGCCGTAGACGGGAGCTTCGGATGCGCCGGCGAGCGCGCGGGCGTACAGATCACCGCAGGCGAGCGCCTCGCGCAACACGCGACGATTGATCGAGACTTCGCGCGAGAGCGCGCGTGCGGCGACGTGCAGCTCGTCGCGCGCTTCGCGGAGCGCCGGCGTCATTCGCGCGCCGAGGGCGTCTTCGAGCGCGTGGATGCCGAGGTCTTCGCGCTGGCCGATCAGCATGTTCAGGTTGCGGCGGCGGCGGCGCGCTTCGCTCAATGTGACGAGCACACGATGCGTCGCGAAGACGCTGTCGTCGACGGCCTGCAGATCGTCGGAGCCGACCGCGTTGCGCTGGCGGCGCATCACGGCGATCAACTCGTCGAGCAGACGACGTTCCGTCGAGAGTGCGTCGGTGAGTGAGTCGATCGGAGAGACGACGGTGCGGCTCACGAGCGCTTCGGTCTGTGGCTGTTCGGTCGACATCATGAATGCGGTTCCGTTCCCGCGAGGGCACGGGCGGGGGCGGGCGTGGATGCAGCGGACGATCCGGTCGTGCTGCCAGATGCATTAGAAGCATCGGCCGGATGGAGCCGCTGCCGAAGTTGGTTGTAGAGCGCGCGGGCCAGAGAATGGGTGCCGGTGTCCCACTGCGCAGGCACCTTTTCCGCCATTTTCTCGTCGAGGAGGCTCGTAAACGTGCCTTCCGCGCTGCTCTGCGACACGAGGCCATCGTCGGGAACCGTGTCACGCATGGCTGCAAAGAGACGTTGCACGAAGAGTCCTTCCATCTGCATCGCCGTCTTCTTGAGCTTCGCGTCGTCGCTCGCCGTCGGGCTCGAGACGAGCGGCTTGCCCGGACCATTCACGGTGGAAAGGCTCATCGAACCACGACCTCCGCGGCAATCGCGCCGATCGCGCGCAGCGACTCGAAGATCGCGGCAATCTCCGCGGGCGGCGCCTGCACCGCATGCAGCGCGGCGGCCACGCGCGTGACGGGGGTACCGGGCGCCATGCGGAGGTTGCCCGGCGAGACGACGGTCGTGTCGTTCGCACCGACGGTGATCGTGATGCCGCCGTGACTGACGGTGGCTTCACCGACGGTCAGCTCGCCGCCAGTCACGATCGTGCCGTCGCGCCCATCGATGATCAGGCGGGCGATCCGCTGCGGTTGCACCCGAAGATCCTGGATCTTCGCGAAGGTCGTCGCGCGGTCGTCTTTATCGTCCTTGAAAGTCAGCGCGATGGCGCCCGGGTCCTCGACCGTGGCGGTGCCGTCGCCCATTTCCTTGTTGATCGCCGTTGCGATGCGCGACGCCATCGTCACGTCGGGCTCCCGCAACAGGAGCTTCGATGACGCCTCGAACTTGGGTCGTGGCAGATCGCCCTCGAGCAGTCCGCCCGTGGGAATACGTCCGGAGTTCTCGATCGACGATGCGCGTCCACCGCCGTTGTCCGCCATCAGCAGCGATCCCTGCGCGGACGCCATCGGTTCACCGCCGACGTCGGACAGGAGTGGGGTCATCCACAACACGCCGCCGCGCAGTGAGCGCGCGTCGCCGACCGACGACACGTGAATCTCGAAGCGTCCGCCGGGACGCAGATACGGCGAGATCTCCGCTGTGACCAGCACCGCGGCAACGTTGCGCGTCTTGAGCGCCTCGACCGGAAGTTGAATACCGAAGCGGCGCAGCAGGTTCACGACGGAGTTCACCGTCATGCCACCTTGCTTGCCGCCGCTCGAGCGATCGCCGCTGCCGTCGAGACCGACGACGAGCCCATAGCCCATCAGACGCACAGGAATCGCTTTGTCCTCGATCGTCAGATCGCGGATGCGAATCATCTCCTGCGCGCCGAGCCGGAGTGGCGCGGCGGCGATGAGCGTGGACGCGATCGTGAGCAGCATCCGACCTGGAATCTTCATGGCCAGAACACCGAGACGAGCCGTCCGATGATGCCGCCGCGCGTCTTGCCGAGGTCTCCGCTGAGCGCGTAGGTCATTTGAGCGTCGGCGACGCGCTCGCTCGCGACGAGATTGTCCGTCGTGATGTCCTGCGGCCGGATCCATCCGGTAAAGTTGAGCGTCTGCTTATTCTTGTCGACGTCGACGACCTTGCTGCCCTTGACCTGCAACAAGCCGTTCTTGTCGACGGACACCACGCGCACGCTGATGTCGCCCTTGAAGGTCGTGGTTCGCGACGCATCGCCGCTCTGCTTGGACGACGCGTTCTTTCCCGTGGACAGCGTTCCGTCGATGCTCGGCAGGGCACTCGTACCGATCTTCGGCGGGTCGATCGCCACGTCGTTCTTGCGAGTTGTCTGATCGGAGCCGTTCTGCGACTTGGTGGCGCTGGCGAGCGTCGCCTCGCTCACTAGCACGGTGACGATGTCGCCCACGCTGTACTCACGACGGTCGGCCGTCCACGACATCAGGTGCCGCGCAGGCGACTGATCCTTGTTGTCCTTGCCCTGC
>Ga0308175_100003064_pt1 | contig 11531 bp, 9 predicted proteins | sample PhyCR1_3_FD_203893 | JGI IMG/M metagenome (GOLD analysis project Ga0308175, IMG submission 203893) | Soil microbial communities from UC Gill Tract Community Farm, Albany, California, United States - DLSLS.C.R1 | ecosystem: Environmental > Terrestrial > Soil > Agricultural land | place: USA... | reverse complement strand
TGCTGGTCGTCGACGTCGCCACCGGTCATGCGACCGCCGTTGCATCGTCGATCGGCCGCTCCGACTTCGTCGCCTGGTGCGGGAACACGCTCGCGTACGTGACGAACCACGGCGGACGCATCGTGACGAGCGGCGACGGGATCGCGGTCGCATCCGCACCGTCGTGGAAGCCGTCGACGGTTCTCCCTGCAGGCGGGGCGACGAGCTGGAACGCGGTCGGCTGCTCCGGGGGGACGCTCGTCGTCTCCGCCGGCCCGAGCTCGCAGGACAGCCCGTTCGGGCAGGAGCACCGGTCGCTCTGGACGGTCGCGGCGAAGCCGCATGCGACACCGCACCTGCTCGCGGGCACGGCGCCGCGTGCCGGCACGACCGACGAGCTGCCGATGTGGTCGGGCGACCGCCGCTTCGTCGTCTTCGTCCGCACGACGCCCGGCGGAGTCGGCGGCCGAGGCAGTCTCTTTGCCTACGACGTCGGGCGTCGCACGATCATCGGGCCGATCGCGCGCGTCGGCGCGACGAACAACTACTACGGCTCCTACGAGTGGGCCGACCGGATCGCCTGGCAGCGCTGATGCGGCTCAACGCGTGGCTCGCCCGCGCCGGCGTCGCGTCCCGGCGGAAGGCGGACGAGCTGATCAAGGCGGGGCGCGTGACGGTGAACAACGCGGCAGGAGAGCTGCACACCGTCGTGGCGCCGGGCGACCAGGTCGCGCTCGACGGCCGGCCGCTCGCGCTGCAGGAGCTCGCCTACGTGCTCCTGTACAAGCCTGCCGCCACCGTCACGACCGCGCGCGACCCGGAAGGGCGGCGAACAGTCGTCGATCTCGTCGATCACCCGGCCCGCGTGGTGCCGGTCGGCCGCCTCGACGCCGACACGACAGGTGCGCTGCTCCTGACGAACGACGGCGAGCTCGCGCACCGGCTCGCGCACCCGCGGTACGAGGTGGACAAGGTGTACGAGGTCGAGTGCTGGACGCAGCCGAGCGACGTCGACCTCGAGCGTCTGCGCGTCGGGGTGGAGCTCGACGACGGTCGTTCCGGCCCGGCGGTCGTTCGGCGCCTGGACGGCGCTCGCATCGAGTTGACGATCCACGAGGGCCGCAACCGCCAGGTGAAGCGGATGCTCGAAGCGGTCGGCCGCCGCGTCAAGAGCCTGCACCGCAGCCGTTACGGCCCGCTGACGCTCGAGGGGCTCGAGCCCGGCGCCTGGCGCGAGCTCGAGCCCCTCGAGGTCGAACGGCTGCGATCTACCGCGGCAGGCTCGCCGCCGCCGTGAGGATCGCGTCGCCCTGTGCGAGCCACTGCTTCGCGTCGTGGCCCGTGATCGGCTTGCCGGAGAAGGCGGCGCCGTTGAGCGCCGATTTGATCTGCTCCGCAAGCGCGTCGCGTTGCGACGTCAGCGTCTCTATCTGCGCCGACCGCGCGGCGTAGGTCGAGTCGTCACCCGCCATCGCGGTCGTCGACGCAGCGAGTGTGTCGTCGGCGAACCGGCCGAAGGGTGCGTTCAGCTGCTCGTACAGCACTCCCAGCTTGTGCACGTTTTCGCTGTGCAGCTTCGGCGGAGTCGCGTTCCCCGTCAGCCCTTCGGTGAGGACGCGACCGTCCTGCACGTAGTCGTCCTTCAACCCGAGCACCGACAGCATCGTCGGACGCAGGTTCGTGTGGTCGGTCCACGTCGTCGCATCGACGCCTCGCGAGGCGACGCCCGGTCCGACGAGGCCGGCCCAGGTGTTGCCGATCTCCTCCTGGACGTCGCCGTGGTTCCACGCGAACCCGGGTGAGACACACGGGTTCCCGCCGCACGACGGGTTCGACGTCGTCAGGAAGAAGTCGTCGTTTGCGAACAGCGTGAACGTCGGCGTCCTCGCGGGGTCGGCGTTGACCATGTGCAGCGCCTTCTCCTCGATGGGATCGGCCAGCGACACCGTCAGCGGAACCTCCTTGCCCGCATACGGATCGTTGACCTGCAACGCCGCGACGTCTCGCTCGAGCTTGCGCACCGACGGGTCCGTCCGCGACGGATTGCCCGCGACGTACACGGTGGGCGCGTCGTCGGAGTGCACCGCGAATGACGGCTCGCCGGCCGGCAGGAGCGCCGCCAGGTTGGCGTTGACCTCGCCGATCTGATTCGACGGGCACGTCGCCGTCGCGCAGTTCGTGTGGCTGTACGCGAGCGTCCCGTCCGGCTGCGGCGTACCGATGCCGCCGGCGAAATGGTCGCCCTCGTCGACTGTTACGACGAACAGCGTGTTCGACTTGTCGATGCCGTGCGCCGCGAGGTTCGAGAAGAACGCCGCGAACGCGTCGTCGTAGGCCTTCAGCTGCGAGACGAACCCCGCCTCGCCCGGCCCGTTCGCGGACGAGCGGTACGTGTCAGCCACCGGATCCGGCGTGTGCACGTCGTGCGCGTCCGAGATGTACCCGTAGGTGACCGGGACGCCGTTCTCCTGCATCTGCTCGACGTACCCGAGCGTGTTCGCGGCGAGCATCCCGTCGAAGCCGGGGAACCCGCAGTTCCCGGCGGGATCGGCGATCGGATGTCCGGCGGTGTCGTTCACGCACGGGTTGCCGCCCGTGATCGCCGGGTCGACGTACTTCGCGCCGTAGAGCGCCTTGAAGTCGCTGTAGCCGCCCGGTTCATCCGGCAGATCGTCCGGCTTCGCGTCCGCGTTTCCCGCGCAGCGGCTCGTCGCCGCCTGCGAGCAGTGGATCGCGATGCCCACGAAGTCGGCCTGCGCCTTGCTCGGCGAGTCTTGCGCCTCGGTCCACTCGGGTGAGTGGTCCCCGAAGACGCGAGTCATGTCGCCCGTCGCATCCGTCTTCGTGTTCTCGAGCTCGATGTTGGCGGTCCCGACGCCGCCGAAGTCGCACCCGTTGCGCGTGTACGGGACCCACGGTGCAGGCGTCGTCTTGCCGCTGTCCGTGATCATGTTCGGCTTCGGGTCGAACGTTGCGTCAACCTGATCGGTCCAGTACTTGAACGACGACGAGAACTTCGTCGAGCCGTCGTTCGCGAAGTAGCCGTAGGAGTTCGACACCGTCTGTCCCTGCCGGTCCGGGTAGAGGCCGGTCAGCGACGACAGGATCCCGCCCGCGGTGTGCGAGATCAGGATCGTGTGGTCGTTCGTGAACAGCGTGCCGTTCGATTTCAGGAAGTCGAGCAGGTGTGGCATCTGCTCGAGGTCGGACGCGACGTTCGGCCGGTCGCGCCGGTAATGCGTGTTGTCGAACTGGAGATAGATGACGTGCTTGACGCCGTTGGCGAACGTGCACGTCGACGCTGCCGCCGTCGCGCTGTCCGCGCCGCGGGTCGTGGTGAGCCCGGCGAACGCGGCAATGCATGCCGCAGCCAGGACGATCCCGGCTGTCCTCATGGATACAACCCCCCAACGTTGTGTGACCGGGGAGGCGTACCCGGGTTCAGCGGAGGACGAACCCCATCCGCTCGTACATCGACTTCAGGGTCGGCTCTGCCGTTTCCCGCGCCTTTTCCGCACCCACGGAGAGCAGCCGGCGCAGCTCGCCCTCGTCGGCGCGGAGCTCCGCGTAGCGCTCCTTGACGGGCGCGAAGAGCGTGACCACCGCCTCGCCGACATCCCCCTTCAGGTCGCCGTAGCCGCGGCCGTCGTACGCCGCCTCCACCTCGGGGATCGACGTCCCGGAGGCAACGGAGAGGATCTCGATCAGGTTCGAGACACCCGGCTTCTCGTCGGGGGCATAGCGCACCTCGCGGCCCGAGTCGGTGACTGCCGTCTTGAACTTCTTGCGGATCGTGTCGGGGTCGTCGAGGATCAGCACCGTTCCCTGCGGCGTGCCGGCCGACGTCGACATCTTCTTCGTCGGCTCCTGCAGGTCCATGATCCGGGCGCCGACCTGTGGGAAGACGCCGCGCGGGATCGTGAACGTCTCGCCGTAGCGGGCGTTGAAGCGTTGAGCGATGTCGCGCGCGAGCTCGACGTGCTGGCGCTGGTCGTCCCCGACCGGGACGATGTCGGTCTGGTAGAGCAGGATGTCGCCCGCCATCAGCACCGGGTAGGTGAAGAGGCCCGCGGAGACGAATTCCTTGCCCTCGCCCTTCTCCTTGAACTGGGTCATGCGGCCGAGTTGCCCGAACCCGGTGACGGCCGAGAGCAGCCACGCGGACTCGGCGTGCGCGGTGACGTGGCTCTGCAGGAAGAGCGTGCACCGGTCGGGGTCGAGCCCGACTGCGTACAGGAGCGCCGCCAAATCGAGCGTCCTGTCGTGCAGGTCCTGCGGGTCGTAGTCGGCGGTGATCGAGTGCAGGTCGACGATGCAGAAGAACGCTTCGCCCTCGTCCTGCGTCGCCACGTACTGGCGCATCGCGCCGATGTAGTTGCCGAGCTGCTTGGCACCTGTCGCCTGGATGCCTGAGAAGACCTTGCTCATGGAGTCACCTCGTCGGATCGAAGGGTCGGCTCGATGGACGCGGCGCTGGCGCTTACGCGCGCAGGCTCTCGCCGCGCCCGGGGCGCCAGCTCGTGCCGATCCGGCGGAAGCGACTCACGGGTCAGAGGATACCCTGAACCGATGGCCGTCACAGGATCTCCCGAGCTGCTCGTCGTCATGGGGGCGTCGGCCACGAGCGACCAGACAGAGCACGTGCTCGCGCGGCTCGCCGAGCAGGGGATCGACGCACGCGTGCAGCGTGGCCGCGAGGCGACGGTGATCGGCCTGATCGGCGACCGCGAACAGCTTGCGCTCCTGCCCCTCGAGGGTTTCCCGGGCGTCGAGTCGGTGGTGCCGATTCTCAAGCCCTACAAGCTCGTCGCGCGTGAGAGCGCACCCGACCCGACCGTGATCGAGGTCGACGGGCGGCGTCTCGGCGACGGGTGGTTCGGGTTGATCGCAGGACCGTGCTCGGTCGAAACGCGGTCCCAGACCCTCGAGACGGCGCGCGCCGTCGCGGCTGCGGGCGCCACCTGGCTGCGCGGCGGTGCGTTCAAGCCGCGCACGTCGCCGTACGCGTTCCAGGGGATCGGCCTCGAGGGGCTCGACATCCTGCGCGAGGCAAAGGCGGAGACCGGCCTTCCGATCGTCACCGAGCTGATGGACCCGCGCCACGTCGAGGCGGTGCTCGACGCCGCCGACGTGATCCAGATCGGCGCGCGCAACTCGCAGAACTTCCTGCTGCTCGCCGAGGTGGGGCGCACCGACAAGCCGGTGCTCCTGAAGCGCGGCGCGTCCACGTCGGTCGAGGAGCTCCTGATGGCGGCCGAGTACGTCGCCAAGGAGGGGAACGACCGGATCATCCTCTGCGAGCGCGGGATCAAGACGTTCGAGACCGCGACGCGCTACACGCTCGACCTGGGCGCGGTCGCAGCGCTGAAGATGGAGACGCACCTTCCGGTGATCGTCGATCCGTCGCACCCCGCGGGCCGCCGGGAGCTCGTCCTCCCGCTCGCGCGGGCCGCCGTCGCCGTCGGTGCGGACGGGATCATCGTCGAGACGCACCCGCGTCCCGAGGAGGCGCTCTCGGATGCGGCGCAGCAGATCCCGTCGTCGGAGTTCGGAGCATTCGCGGACGAGATCCGCGCCTTCGTCGCCCTCATGGGCAAGCAGATCGGCTGACGAAAACGCAACGGGCCTCGCGCCCGCCGCGCCGCCGAGGGGCCCAAAAACCGGGGTCTGACCCCGGACTGTCGCGAACGGACACCTGTTGGGGATGAATCGCCGTCCGTCCGGGACAACTTGGGGAACGATCGGCACACACTTGTCACGGTCGTCGACGGAGCGCTGCGGTTTGCGCGCGACCACCGGGGTCAGACCCCGTGATGTCCCGTGCGGACCTGTCCCGAACGTCAGCTCGCGAGGAGCCGAAGGGCGTCTGACACCATGGAGCCGTGCAGGTTGCGATCGTCGGAACCGGGCTGATGGGCGCATCCGTGGCGCTCGCCGCACGACGGCGCGGCGATGAGGTCACCGGCTGGGATCCCGATCCTGCGGCGCTTGCGGCCGCGGTCGAGCGCCAGGCGGTCTCCGCGGCCGGCAGCCTCGAAGACGCGGTCGCCGGCGCCGAGCTCGTCGTCGTCGCCGCGCCGATCGCGCAGCTCGCGCCGACCGTCGCCGCTGCTCTTGCCGCGAGCGGCGATGCAACCGTCACCGACATCGGCTCGACGAAAGCCTCCGTCGTCAGAGCCGCGGACGGCTCGCCGCGCTTCGTCGGCGGCCATCCGATCTGCGGCTCGGAGTCACGCGGCGCCGAGCACGCGAGCGCAGGACTCTTCGAAGGAGCGACCTGGTTCCTCACGCCGGTCGCGCACACCGACCCGGATCGCCACCGCCTCGTGCACGGCTTCGTCTCGGACGTCGGCGCCACCCCCGTCGCGATCGACGCCGACGCGCACGACCGGCTCGTCGCGATGACGAGCCACGTGCCGCACGTGCTCGCGAACATCGTCGCGAACCAGACGGGAGCATCGCGCGTCGAGGGCCACGAGCCGCTCGCACACGCCGGAGGGTCGCTGCGAGACATGACGAGGATCGCCGGCGCGAACCCGCGCATCTGGGTCGACATCTACCTCGACAACGCCGCCGCGATTCGCGACGCCCTCGCCGAGCACCGCCGCCGCATCGAGCAGGTCGAGTCGGCACTCGAGCAGGGCGATGCCGGCTACCTCGCGCGCTGGATCGGCGAAGCGTCGGGGAACCGCCGCCGGATGCTCGAGCGCGAGTACCCGGACGCAGGTGCGCTCCAGCGGCTGCGCGTGCACGTGCCCGACCGGCCGGGCGTGCTCGCCGGGATCACGCAGGCGCTCGGCGCCGAGCGGATCAACATCGAGGACTTCGAGCTGCATCACGTCTCCCCCGAGCGCGGCGGCACGCTGACCCTGCTCGTCGAAGGCGAGGGCGAGGCACAGCGCGCCGCTGCGCTGCTCGAGTCGCAGGGCTACGGCGTCCAGGTGTCGGCGGTTATCGATGAGAATTGAGCCCGTCGCGTCACTCGACGGCCACTTCGCCGTCCCCGGTGACAAGTCGATCTCGCACCGAGCGCTGCTGATCGGCGCGGTCTCCGACGGCGAGACCCGCATCGCCGGGTGGGGGAGATCCGCAGACACCGAGTCCACCCTCGCCGCGGTGCGCAAGCTCGGCGCCGAGGTCGAGGAGGACGGCGATCGCGTGACGGTTCACGGTGCCGGCCTCCGGGGGCTTCGCGCCGCGACGATCGACTGCGGCAACGCAGGGACGCTCGCACGGCTGCTGCCCGGGCTGCTCGCCTTTCAGGAGGGAACGTTCACGCTGACCGGCGACGACTCGCTCTCGTCACGGCCGATGACACGCGTCGCGGAGCCGCTCGCACGCATGGGCGCGAAGATCGAGAGCGCGGACGGTCATCTGCCGCTGACGATCACCGGAGCCCCGCTCGCCTCGCTCGACTACGAGCTTCCCGTTGCGAGCGCGCAGGTGAAGTCGGCAATCCTGCTCGCCGGGCTAGGCGCCCTGGGACGCACGACGGTGGTGGAGCCCGCGCCGACGCGCGACCACACCGAGCTGATGTTGCGGACGGCGGGCGCGCAGGTCGCCATTCGCCCGAGCTCGATCACCGTCGACGCCGCGGAGCGCCTGCGGCTGGACTCCGTCGAGATTCCCGGTGACTTCTCCTCGGCGGCGCCGTTCATCGTCGCCGCGACGCTGATCCCCGAGTCGCGCATCACGATCCACGACATCAGTCTCAACCCGCGCCGCACGGGCCTGCTGAACGTGCTCGCTCGCATGGGCGGGCGCGTCGGCATCCTCGCCCGACGGAAGATCGGCGCGGAGCAGGCCGGCGACATCGAGGTTCGCTCTGCCGAGCTGACCGCGACGACGATCCACTCGAGCGAAGTGCCGCTGCTCGTCGACGAGCTGCCGCTCTTCGCATTGCTCGCAGCGCACGCGCGCGGCGAGAGTTGGGTGTACGGCGCCGGTGAGCTTCGCCACAAGGAGACGGACCGCATCGAGGCTGTCGTCGATGCGCTGCGCGCGGTCGGCACGCGTGTGCGGGCGACGGACGACGGCTTCGCCATCACCGGTGTGCCGGCCCGCGTGAGGGGCGGCAACGTGGACGCGCGTGGGGACCACCGAATCGCGATGCTCGGTGCGGTAGCGGGGCTCGCGAGCCGCGAGGGGGTCGACGTGCGGGGCGCCGAGAGCGTGGCGATATCCTTCCCCGGCTTCTTCGACCTCCTGGAGGAGATCTCACACCGATGATCGTCGCAATCGACGGACCGGCAGGCGCCGGCAAGAGCACGGTCGCGCGCAAGCTCGCGGAGCGGCTCGGCTTCAGCTACCTCGACACGGGGGCGATGTATCGCGCGCTGACATGGCTCGCGATGCAGGAGGGGCTGCCGCTCGGGGACGGCGAGCCACTCGGTGAGCTGGCGCGGAGGAGCCCCGTCATGTTCGACGAGGCAGGGCGTGTGCTGATCGGCGGCGCCGATGTCACGTCGGCAATCCGCCAGTCGCGGATCGACCGGATGGTGCCGGTGGTCGCGCGCCATCACGAGGTACGCGAGGTGATGCGCGAGCGGCAGCGCGAGCTCGGGCACAGGGGCGACGTCGTCATCGAGGGGCGCGACATCGGCACGGTCGTCGCACCGGACGCCGAGGTGAAGGTGTACCTGCAGGCCGACCCGCAGATTCGCGCCCGCCGGCGCCAGGCGGAGCGGCCGGACATCGGCGCCGACGCGCTCGCGACCGACCTGCGCACCCGCGACGAATCCGACCGCGTGCGCATGCAGCCCGCGGAGGACGCGCAGCTCATCGACACGACCGACCTCGAGGTCGACGATGTCGTTTCGCGGATCGAAGATCTGATCCGCACCCGTTCACTGACCGCGCCGTGACGCTGCAGGACGTCACGTGGGCGCTCGGCCGGCGCTACATGGGCTGGCCGGCTCGCTTCTTCACGCGCGCGCGGGCCTACGGCGCCGACCGGGTGCCGGCGACCGGCGGACTCGTCTACGCGATCAACCACATGCACTGGATCGACATCCCGATCGTGGGCGCCCTCTCGCCGCGCAACGTGCACTTCGTCGCGAAAGCGGAGGCGGCGCTCGCACCCGGCGTCGGCAGGTTCCTCCGCTGGCACGGGACGATCGCCGTGCGCCGCGGCCAGTCCGACCGCGACGCGGTGCGGATGATGCGCGCCGCGGCGCGCGAGGGCGGCGCGGTCGGGCTGTTCGTCGAGGGGACCCGCTTGACGACCGGCCGCCCCGGCGCAGCGCAGCCGGGGGCGGCGATGATCGCGCTGCAGGAGGACGTGCCGGTGATCCCGGTTGCGATCTACGGCACGCAGTTCTGGAAGATCGGCAACTTCGCGCCGTGCTCCGTCGCGTTCGGGGAGCCGTTTCGCTTCGAGGGGCTGCCGAAGGGCGGCCGCGGCTACAAGGAGGCGACGAGCGAGATCGAGCGGCGCATCAACCTGCTCTTCGACTGGCTCGCCGAGCTGCACGCGGACGGCCGCCCACCTGGACGGGTGCCGCCGGTATGACGCTCGAGGGAACCGTCGCGATCGTCGGCTTTCCGAACGTGGGCAAGTCGACGCTCGTCAACCGCCTGACGGCGACTCGGCAGGCGGTCGTGCACGAGACACAGGGCACGACGCGCGACCGCAAGGAACTCGTCTGCGAATGGAACGGGAGGCAGTTCCTGCTGATCGACACCGGGGGTGTCGACATCGCCGACCCGAGCCCGATCACGCGCCAGATCGCCGTGCAGGCGCGTGCGGCGATCGCGGAGGCCGACCTCGTGCTCTTCGTGGTCGACGCGCGTGCCGGCATCACTCCCGGCGACGAGGAGCTCGCCCAGATCCTGCGCGAGGCGAAGAAGAACGTGCTCGTGCTCGCGAACAAGATCGACGACCCGTCGCAGGAGACGCTTGCCCTGGAGTTCCACCGGCTCGGATTCGGCCAGCCGTTCCCGGTCAGCGGGCTCCATGGGTCGAACACGGGCGACCTGCTCGACGAGATCCTCGAGCTGCTCCCGGGCGAGTCGACCCGCGAGACGCACGACGATGCGATCCGGATCGCAATCCTCGGGCGGCCGAACGTCGGCAAGTCTTCGCTGTACAACAAGCTCGTCGGCGAGGAGCGCACGATCGTGTCGGAGGTGCCCGGAACGACACGCGACACGATCGACACCATCATCGAGCACGACGGGCGAACCTTTCAGCTCGTCGACACCGCCGGCCTGCGCCGCAAGCGCAAGCAGCGGCAGGGCATCGAGTACTACTCCGAGCTGCGCGCGACCGAGGCGGCTGAGCGTGCCGACGTCGCGCTCGTCCTGATCGACGCGGGGCAGGGGATCGTCGAAGGCGACATCACGGCGGTCGAGCTCGCGCGCAGGACGCACTGCGCGACGTTGATCGTGCTCGCGAAGTGGGACATCTCGGAGGTGACGATCGAGGATGTCCGCCCCGAGCTGCAGCGCCGCCTGCGCCAGCGGCCGGACTTCATCACCATCTCGTCGCACACGGGCCGCGGCGTCTCGCGCCTGCTCGGCAAGGCCGCCGAGCTGTACGACCGCTACGTCTCGCGCGTGCCGACGGCGGAGCTGAACCGGTTCATCGCGGAGCTGAAGGAGCAGCGGCAGGCGCCGTCAAAGGGGGCGCGGCGGCTCAACCTGCTCTATGGGGCGCAGGTGACGACGCGGCCGCCGCGCTTTCGCTTCACCGTCAACGACCCGGGCCTCGTCACGCGCGACTACGCCTACTGGGTCGAGAACCAGCTGCGCGAGCGGTTCCAGCTCGAGGGCATCCCGGTCGTGGTCGACTTTCGCGCGCGCTCGTGAGGTTCGTCGTCGTCGGCGCCGGCGCGTGGGGGAGCGCGTTTGCGCAGCTGTTGCGCGAAGGCGCGCACGACGTCTTCGTCGCGCGGCGCGACACGCTCGACGACGCACCCTACGAGGAGGCAGACGTCGTCGTCCTCGCGGTCCCGAGCACCGCGTTTCGCGAGGCGCTCTCTCACGTCCGCGGACGCGCGCCGGTGCTCAGCCTCGTCAAGGGTCTCGACCCCGAGACCGGCGCTCGCCTCTCGACGCTCGTCGCCGACCGGCCTGTCGCGGTTCTCTCGGGGCCGAACATGGCGGAGGAGGTCGCCGACGGCCTGCCGGGCGCAGCGGTGATCGCGTCGCACGACGAGGCGCTCGCGCTGAAGCTGCAGGACGCGGTCAACTCCGGCGCGTTTCGGGTCTACGTGAACGGCGACCTGACGGGTGTCGAGCTCTGCGCCGCCGCAAAGAACGTGATCGCGCTCGCGGCAGGCGGCGTCGACGGGCTCGGGCTCGGCGACAACGCGAAGGCTGCACTGATCACGCGCGGGCTCGTCGAGATGAGCCGCCTCGGCGAGGCGTGCGGCGCCGAGGCCGAGACGTTCTCCGGGCTCGCCGGGATGGGTGACCTGATCGTCACGTGCTGGCATCCGTCGGGTCGCAACCGGCGCGCGGGCGAGCTGATCGCGCGCGGCGCCTCACCCGACGAGGCGAGGGCGACGATCGGGCAGGTCGTCGAGGGCCTGACGACCGCACCGGTGCTG
>Ga0308175_100003063_pt1 | contig 11535 bp, 10 predicted proteins | sample PhyCR1_3_FD_203893 | JGI IMG/M metagenome (GOLD analysis project Ga0308175, IMG submission 203893) | Soil microbial communities from UC Gill Tract Community Farm, Albany, California, United States - DLSLS.C.R1 | ecosystem: Environmental > Terrestrial > Soil > Agricultural land | place: USA... | reverse complement strand
ATCTGACGCTGTTCTTCCACCCGTCGATGAACGAGGTGGAGTACCACGGCAGCTACGTCCCGCTCCAGGGACAGCTGATGTCCGAGGCGTTCAGCTCGACCCTGCACATCTCCTTCGACGTGCGCGGTGGTCTGCTCATCCGGCAGATCCACCACTGGGCCGCGCTGATCTTCCTCGCCGGCATGTTCGTGCACATGATGCGCGTGTTCTTCACCGGCGCGTTCCGCAAGCCGCGTGAGATCAACTGGCTGTTCGGCTTCCTGCTGTTCGTCCTGGGCATGTTCACCGGCTTCACCGGTTACTCGCTCCCGGACGACCTGCTCTCCGGCACCGGTGTGCGCTTCACCGAGGGCGCGATCCTGTCCATGCCGATCGTCGGCACGTACATCTCGTACTTCCTCTTCGGCGGCGAGTTCCCCGGCCACGACTTCGTGGCCCGGTTCTACTCGATCCACATCCTGCTGCTGCCGGGCATCATGCTCGGCCTTGTGGTGGGCCACCTGATCCTGGTCTTCTACCACAAGCACACGCAGTTCGCGGGTCCCGGAAAGACCAACAAGAACGTCGTCGGCATGCCGCTGCTGCCGGTCTACATGGCCAAGGCCGGAGGCTTCTTCTTCCTGGTCTTCGGTGTGATCGCGGCCATCGCCGCGGTCACCCAGATCAACCCGATCTGGGCCATGGGCCCCTACCGTCCGGACCAGGTGTCCACGGGCGCGCAGCCCGACTGGTACATGGGCTTCGCCGAGGGTCTGGTCCGCTACATGCCGGGCTGGGAGATCAACTTCTGGGGTCACACGCTCGTCCTGGGCGTGTTCATCCCGCTGGTCCTCTTCGGCCTGGTGCTCGCCGCGATCGCGCTCTATCCGTTCATCGAGTCCTGGGTCACCGGGGACAAGGGCGAGCACCACATCCTGGACCGCCCGCGCAACGCCCCGACGCGCACCGCGTTCGGTGTCGCCTGGATCACGGTGTACATGGTCGGCCTGGTCGGCGGTGGCAACGACCTCTTCGCCACCCACTTCCAGCTGTCGCTCAACGCGGTCACGTGGTTCGTCCGGATCTCCTTCTTCGCCGGACCGGTCATCGCCTTCATCGTCACCAAGCGGATCTGCCTCGGCCTGCAGCGCCGGGACCGCGAGAAGGTGCTGCACGGCCGCGAGACGGGCATCATCAAGCGCCTGCCGCACGGTGAGTTCATCGAGATCCACGAGCCGCTCAGCCAGGAGCAGCTGCACACCCTCACCACCCACCACCAGTACGAGCCGGCCGAGATCGGCCCGACGGTGGACGAGAACGGTGTCGAGCGCAGGGTGAAGGGGTCCGAGAAGCTGCGCGCCAAGCTCAGCAACGCCTATTTCGGCGAGGACAACCAGATCCCGAAGGCCACCGTCGAGGAGTACCGGGAGATCACGAGCGGCCACGGCCACCACTGATCCCCGAGCGTCGCCACGCCACAGTCGAAGGGCTCCGTCCGCCTTGCGGACGGGGCCCTTCGCCGTGTCCGGGGCTGGATAGGGTGGGAACACACTGTTCTGCGACGACACCCAGGAGCGGCTATGAGCGCTGTGACCCCCGCTGGAGGCGACACCGCGGCGGGCCGTTCCTGGCCCGCCCTGCTGAACGGTCTGCTGGACGGCCGGGACCTGTCCGCCGACGAGACCGCCTGGGCGATGGACCGCATCATGCGCGGCGAGGCGACCGACGCCCAGATCGCCGGGTTCATGGTGGCGCTGCGCGCCAAGGGCGAGACGGTCCAGGAGATCACCGGCCTCGTGCGGACCATGTACGAGCACGCCAATGTGATCGAGGTGCCCGGGCCGGCCGTCGACATCGTCGGCACCGGCGGCGACGGCGCGAAGACGGTGAACATCTCCACCATGTCGTCGATCGTCGTCGCCGGCACCGGCACGAAGGTGGTCAAGCACGGCAACCGCGCCGCGTCCTCCGCCTCCGGCTCCTCCGACGTCCTGGAGAAGCTCGGCATCAATCTCCACCTGACCCCGCGGCGGGTCGCCGAGGTCGCCGAAGAGGCCGGCATCACCATCTGCTTCGCGGTGAAGTTCCACCCTTCGCTGCGCCATGTCGCGGCGGCCCGCGGCCAGTTGGGCATCCGTACCACCTTCAACGTGCTCGGCCCGCTGACCAACCCGGCCAAGGTGCGCGCCCAGGCGGTCGGTGTGGCCGATCCGCGCATGGCGCCGATCGTGGCCGGGGTCCTCGCCGAGCGCGGGAACTCCGCCCTGGTGTTCCGGGGCGACGACGGCCTGGACGAACTGACCACCACCGCCACGTCCCGGGTGTGGGTGGTCCGGGACGGCAAGGTCACCGAGGAGCGCTTCGACCCGCGGGACCTCGGCATCGAGCTGGTCCCCGTGGAGGCGCTGCGCGGCGCCGACGCCTCGTACAACGCGGAGGTGGCCCGACGGGTGCTGGACGGCGAGCACGGCCCCGTCCGGGACACGGTGTTGCTGAACTCGGCGGCGGCGCTGGTCGCCCTGCATCCGGCCGACGCGCCGCTCACCGAGCAGCTGCGCGCGGGCATGGCGCGGGCGGCGGAGTCGATCGACAGCGGGGCGGCGAAGCGGACGCTGGAGCGGTGGGTGGCGGCCAGCAACGCCTGACACCCGCCGGGTGTGACGCGGGGCGCGGTCCGGATGGCGGACCGCGCCTTGCGCACCGAAGATCGTGTGGCAGGATACTGAACCAGGTCATGAGTGACAGCCATTCGGCCCCGGCCGGCTGTCCGGCAACCCTCCGTCCGTGGCGGGGTGCCCCGGGTGAGGACCAGGTCGTGGGCAGCGAGGTCCACGGCAAGCGCGGACCCCTCGCGCGGCTCCTGAAGGAGCGCGGGACCAGGGGTCCTGGTCGTCGAGGGAGCCTTCTGTGAGCAAGCGAATGCGATAGGGCGTAGAGCCCCGCCTCCGCGTACCCCTTTTCACCTTCCGCCGTGCTTCGAGCCGTACCGCTCGCACGGTGTCACCGGCCTGCCTCACGGGAGTTCACCCATGTCCGTCTCCACCGCCGCCGCCCCCCGCACCATTTGTGACCAGTTGCCCGTTCTGGGGTGCGACGTCACCGTCCCGCTCGTGACGGGCGGCGAGGTCACCTACGCCGCGCTGGACTACGCCGCCAGCGCCCCCGCCCTGCAGCGCGTCTGGGACGACGTCGCCGCCTACGCGCCGTACTACGGCAGCGTCCACCGCGGTGCCGGCCACCTCTCCCAGCTCTCCACCGACCTGTTCGAGAACGCCCGCCGGACGGTCGCCGGATTCCTCGACTGCCGCGAGAGCGACCAGGTGGTCTTCACCCGGTCGACCACCGACTCCCTGAACCTCCTCGCCCGCGCGCTCCCGGCCGGCTGCGAGGTCTTCGTCTTCGAGACCGAGCACCACGCCGCCCTGCTGCCGTGGCAGGACGCGAGGGTGACCGTCCTCGACGCGCCGCGCACCCCGCGGCGGGCCGTGGAGACCCTGGAGCGGGCCCTCGCCGACCGCGACCCGCACGGCCCGGCCCTGGTGTGCGTCACCGGCGCCTCCAACGTCACCGGGGAGCTGTGGCCGGTGCGCGAGCTGGCCGCCGCGGCCCACGCGCACGGGGCCCGGATCGTCCTGGACGCCGCCCAGCTGGCCCCGCACCACCCGGTGTCGGTCCGGGACCTGGACGTCGACTGGGTGGCCTTCTCCGGTCACAAGCTGTACGCGCCCTTCGGGTCCGGCGTGCTGGCCGGCCGGGCCGACTGGCTGGTCGCGGCCGAGCCGTACCTCGCGGGCGGCGGCGCCAGCCGCAGGGTCGCCCGGCGCACCGACGGGGGAGTGGACGTGGAGTGGCACGAGAGCGCCGCGCGCCACGAGGCCGGCTCCCCGAACGTCATCGGCGCCTACTCCATCGCCTCCGCCTGCAAGGCCCTCACCGAGGCCGGCTGGGACGCCCTCGTGGCCCGCGAGCAGCACCTGATCGCCCGGGTCCGGGCGGGTCTCGCCGAGGTGCCGGAGGTCAGGGTGCTCTCCCTCTTCGGTGACGACGCCCCGCGGGTCGGCGTGCTCTCCTTCGTCGTCGAGGGCTGGAACAGCTCCCACTTCGCCGCCGCGCTCTCCGCCGAGTACGGCATCGGCGTCCGCGACGGCCTGTTCTGCGCCCACCCGCTGGTCCGCACCCTGCTGGGCGGCGACCCGCGGATCCAGGGCGAGTGCGGGGCGCCCGGGGCCGCGCCCGGTGAGAAGTCCCTGAACGCCGTCCGGGTCAGCTTCGGGGCGGGCACGCCCGACGAGCACGTCGAGCGCTTCGTCGACGCGGTGAGGGAACTGGTCCGTGACGGCGCGCGGTGGCGCTACCGCGCCGAGGACGGCCGCTGCGTGCCGGTGCGCGACCAGGCCTGAGCCGGGCGTACGGAGCTAGACGGCGGCGTTCACGAGTCGAGGCCGATCGCGAACGCCGCCTCCAGGTCGTGCTGGGAGTACGTGCGGAACGCGACGTGCGTATCGGTGCCCTCCACGCCGGGGATCTTGCTGATCCGTCCCGGGATGACGTCGGCCAGGTCCTCGTGCTGCCGCACCCGCACCATGGCGATCAGGTCGTAGGTGCCGGTGACGGAGAAAACCTCGCTCACGGAATCCAGCGAAGCGATCTGCTCCGCGATCTCGGGGATCCGGTCCACGCTGGTCTTGATCAGGACAATCGCGGTGATCACGGCAGGTTCTCTCCCTCGGGCGCCGGGGCCGGTGCGGACTTCACTCTAGTAGTCGGTCCGTAGCGCACCCACGCGTAGCCGAAGCCGAGGCCGAAGCCGATCAGGTGGGCGAGGTAGGCCACCCCGGGGCCCTGGCCGGAGCGGCCCGCCGCGAGCCACTGCAGGGCCGCCCAGAAGGGCAGCACCACCCAGGCCGGGAAGCGCAGGGGCAGGAAGAACAGGAAGGGGAGGAGACTGGTCACACGGGCACGCGGGAACAGGTACAGGAACGCTCCGAGGACCGCCGAGATCGCCCCCGAGGCGCCCACCAGCGACTGCCCGGAGGTGGCGTTGGCGGCCGCGTAGCCCAGCAGGGCCAGGTAACCGCAGCCGACGTAGAAGAGGGTGAACTCCACCCGGCCCATCCGTTCCTCGGTCATCAGCCCGAAGACGAAGAGGAAGAGCATGTTGCCGAGCAGATGCACCCAGCTGCCGTGCACGAACAGGGCGGTGGCCGGGGTCAGGGCCGCCCGGACCGACGGGTCGAACAGCTCGGCCGGGACCACGCCCCAGTGGCGGAAGTACGCCCGCTGCGCCGCGAACAGCGCCCCGCCCGAGCCGTACGCCGGGGTGAGGCCGGAGGCCGGGCCGAGCACGAAGATCAGGGTGCACAGGACGAGGAGGACGTACGTCATCGGCGCGGAGATGCCCCGGACCGCCCGGAACGTTCCACAGGCCGCCGGGCCCCAGGTGCGGATCATGACTACAGAGCATGACGTAACGGGACGCAAGCCGGCAGATCGCCTCGCCGCCGTGGACGGACGGGCGGCGATCGACCGGCAGGCCGTAGGGTTACGAGCCACACGCGTCGGGGAGCGGCGCGGACCGACCCGAGAAGGAAGCGAACAGTCACGATGACGGTTCCCCTGCCGACCGCCACGACACGATGGCGCTGCGCCCTCTGCGGCAACCTCACCCGCTTCGACGTGACCCGCTCGTCGAAGGTCGTCGAGTACGTTCACCTCGACCTCGCGGGCGAGCCGACGGTCGAGGAGCGCGAGGTGGTCAGTGAGACCATCGAGTCGGTCCGCTGCCGTTGGTGCAACGCGGTGGACCAGGTGGAACTCGTGGACAGGCCGGGCGCCGGCTCCTGAGCGGAGCGGGTCCCGTAGAGGTATTGGGGTGCGACGGATGGTGGAGACCGCAGGCGGGGGGCCGGGCGACGGCACCGCTGAGGTGCTTGACCGTCCGCTGCCCGACGGCGTGCGCCGGCGGGTCGTGCAGATCGTCTCGGACGGCTTCGGTCTGCTGACCGTGACGGAACTGCCCGCCCAGTTGCGGCAGTACGCCCGGTTCGCCCCCAATCGCCGGGCCAAGTTCGCCGGCAACGCGATGGCGGCGGCGCTGGAGACCGACGCGCTGTTCCGGCAGCGGATCGGGGAGAAGTTCAGAGAGGCGCAGCCGGAACTCTCCGGCGCGCTCGACTCCGGCTCACCGCTCCCGGCCGCGGACCCGCTCGATGTGGCGGCCGCGGCCTACGTACTGCGGGCCACGGGCTGGGTGAAGCTGGTCACCGCGGCCGGCGAGGAGGCGCAGCGCGCCGACGCCGAGCGGGCCGACGAGGAGAGCCGCGCCGAACTCGAGCGGCTGCGCGCGGAGCTGGACCAGGCCCGCGAGCAGACCCGCGCCGAGACCGAACGGCTGCGCGTCGAGGCGGAGTCGGCGAAGCGGGAAGCGGAGTCGCTGCACCGCAAGCTGCGTGCCGCGCTCAGCGACGTCAAGCGCGGTGAGGCCGCGCTGCGCAAGGTCCGGGGCGAGATCGAGGCCCTGCGCGCCGAGGGGCACGCGCAGCGGTCGGCCGCCGAGAGCGAGTCCCGGCGGCTCAAGGCGCGCCTGGGCGAGGTCGAGGCGGCGCTGGAGGCCACCCGCCGGGCGGCCCGCGAGGGCCGCAGCGTGGAGGACATGCGGGTGCGGCTGCTGCTGGACACCATGCTGGACGCCGCCCAGGGGCTCCGGCGTGAACTCGCCCTGCCGCCGGTCTCCGTGCGCCCGGCCGAGACCGTGGACGCGGTCGAACCGGGACGGATGACCCCGAAGGACATCGCGGCCCGGGCACTGTCCGAGAACGACCCGGCGATCCTCGACCAGTTGCTGGCGCTGCCGCAGGCGCATCTGGTGGTCGACGGCTACAACGTCACCAAGACCGGCTATCCCCAGATGCCGCTGGAGAAGCAGCGGCTGCGCCTGCTGGGCCAGCTCTCGGCGCTCGCCGCGCAGACCGGTGCCGAGGTGACCTGTGTCTTCGACGGCGCCGAGCTGGCCGCGCCGGTGCTGCTCGCGCCGCCGCGCGGGGTGCGGGTGCTGTTCTCCAAGCCGGGTGTCACGGCGGACGAGCTGATCCGTCAGCTCGTGCGCGCCGAGCCGCCGGGCCGTCCGGTCATCGTCGTCTCGACCGACCGGGAGGTGGCCGACGGGGTCGCCCGCGCCGGTGCCCGTCCCGTGGCCTCTGCGGTACTTCTGAAGCGACTGTCCTGAAAGTGCAACGCGCATATGCAATGCCCGAATTGGCCGTATCGTCACGCAACGTAGTGTCAATCGGGCATCACCGCACGTGAGTTGTGTGCAAAGAATGCGTTGCGTCACCGGATTTTTTGCCGCGGGGATTTGAACTGATCACAACTGGGTCACTAGGGTCTGGGCTCGAACCTCCGAACGGGTGATCACTCACAAGAAGGAGATCGTCCCTCGTGGCGTCCCACCGTCGACCCAAGCAGCCGAGCCGCACGCGTGTCACCGTGCTGACCACCGCGGCAGCCGCCGCCGTCGTGCTGAGCGCGAACGCCGCCAACGCCGCTCCGAGCGAGAAGCTCGGCAAGGACGAGGTCAAGGCGAAGGTCGACAAGCTCTACGAGCAGGCGGAGCAGGCCACCGAGAAGTACAACGGGGCCAAGGAGAAGCAGCAGAAGCTGCAGAAGGAAATCTCCACCATCCAGGACAACGTGGCCCGTGGCCAGCAGGAGCTCAACAAGCTCCGCGACGGCCTGGGTTCACTGGCCACCGCGCAGTACCGCTCCGGCGGTATCGACCCCTCGATCCAGCTCTTCCTGTCCTCCGACCCGGACGACTACCTCGACAAGGCCTCCACGCTCGACCAGTTGAGCGGCCAGCAGGTCGAGGCGCTGAAGAAGATCCAGGACAAGCAGCGCGAACTCGCCCAGGAGCGTGCCGAGGCCACCGAGAAGCTCAAGGACCTCGCCTCCACCCGTACCGAGCTGGGCAACAAGAAGAAGGAAGTCCAGGGCAAGCTCGCCGAGGCGCAGAAGCTGCTCAACACCCTGACGGCCAAGGAGAAGGCCGCCCTCGCCGCCGAGCAGCAGCGCGCCAACCGCTCCTCCAGCGACCGGGTGGACCTCGGCAACGACTCCTCCGCCTCCGGCCGGGCCGCCGCGGCCTTCTCCGCCGCGCAGAGCAAGATAGGCACGCCGTACGTCTACGGTGCCTCCGGTCCGTCCTCCTTCGACTGCTCGGGCCTGACCTCCTGGGCCTACGCGCAGGCCGGCGTCTCCATACCGCGCACCTCCGAGGCCCAGGCGAACTACGGCGCCCATCTGTCGCAGAGCCAGCTCCAGGTCGGCGACCTGGTGTTCTTCTACGGCGACCTGCACCACGTCGGCCTCTACGCCGGCAACGGCCAGGTGCTGCACGCCCCGCACACCGGCGCCGTGGTCCGCTACGAGTCGATCAGCAACATGCCGTTCCAGTTCGGCGTCCGCGTCTGACCCCGTCCCACGTCGGCTCCGGGGCGCCCGATCGGGCGAATCCCGAGTACCGCGACTGACCCTTCGCCCCGCCCTGACCTGCGTCAGCGGCGGGGTGCGGTGGTTGTGGGGGCGTTGACGGCCTTTGGCCGCCGTCCTTCCGCAGGGTTACTGTCTGCCGCGTTTCCCCGGCGCGGGGGTCTCCCCGTCCTCCGCGCCGGGGAGACCGTTCCTGTCCGCCAGCAGAAGGACTGCCGTGGGTTCCCATCGCCGTCTCGCACCGTCCGGGTTCGACCGGGGCGCCTCGGCCGCCCTGTGCGCGTTGTCGGCGGCGGCCGCCGCCCTGGGGGCCGTACCGGCCGACGCGGCGCCGCACCAGAACACCCGCGCCGAGGTGGACCGCCTCTACGAGGAGGCCGAGAAGGCGACGCAGGCCTACGACAAGGCCGACGAGCGGGCCGACGCGCTGCGCCGCGAGGTCCGGGACGCGCAGGAGCACATCGCGCGCCGCCAGCAGCGCGTCAACACCATGCGGGAGCGGCTGGGTTCACTGGCCGGCGCCCAGTACCGCTCCGGCGGCCTCGACCCGGCCGTCGCCCTGCTCCTGTCCGACGACCCGGACGACTACCTCGCCAGGGCCGCCACCCTCGACCGCATCGGCGTCCAGCAGGCCGGACAGCTCCGGGAGTTGCGCGTGGAAATGCGGCGACTCGCCCAGGAACGGGCCGAGGCCGCCGGGAAGCTCGCCGAGCTGGAGCGCGGCCGCATGGCCGTCGACACCCACAAGCGGATCGTGGAGCGCAAGCTCGCCCGGGCCCGGCAACTGCTCAACTCCCTGCCCGCCGGCGAACGCGCCGCCTACGACCGCGCCTCCCGCGGGGGCCGTGCCGATCTGCCCGGACTGCCGGAACTGGCCGGCGCCGTCGCCCACGACGCCCGCGCCGCGGCCGCCGTCGCCGCCGCCCGGTCCGCCCTCGGCCGCCCCTACGTGTGGGGTGCCAGCGGACCGTCCGGCTTCGACTGCTCGGGGCTGATGCAGTGGTCGTACGCCCAGGCCGGCGTCCATCTGCCGCGCACCTCCCAGGACCAGCGGCACGCCGGCCGGCAGGTCCCGCTGTCCCAGGCGCGCCCCGGCGACCTGGTCGTCTACCGCTCCGACGCCAGCCACGTGGGGATGTACGTCGGCAACGGCCGGGTGATCCACGCGCCCCACCCGGGCGCGCCGGTGCGCTACGACCCGGTCGGGATGATGCCGATCTCCTCCGTCACCCGTCCCTGACCTCGGACCACGCGCCGTACGATCGGCGGGTGACTGTTCGTGGACGGGCGCGGCGGACGTGGCGCGCCGCGGCGGTGGGGCTCTGCCTGCTGCTCCTGCCGCCCCTGGCCGGATGCGGCGGGCGGACCGCGGCCGATCCGGTCACCGCCGAGGTGCAGCGGGTCCTCGACCGGCGGTCGGCAGCCCTGCTCGGGCACGACGAGACGGCCTTCGGCGCGACCGGCACCCGCACCGCCTACGTCCGGCTGCGCGCCCTGCCCCTGGCCTCCTGGGCGTACCGGGTGACGGCCCTGCACCGCGGCGGCCCCGGCGCCACCGCCGACGCCGAGCTGCGCTACCGGGTCGCCGGCTACGACCGGGCACCGGTCAGCGTCCGCCGCACCCTCACCCTGCGCCGCACCGACGGCGGCCGGTGGTACGTCACCGGTGACCGGCCCGCCGGGAAGTCCGGGCAGCAGTTGTGGGACCAGGGTCCGGTCACCGCCGTCCGGGGCGCGCACAGCCTGGTCCTCGGGACCGGCCAGGGCGCCGCCGAGCTGCGCCGCTACGCCCGGCTCGCCGACCGCGCCGTACCGGCCGTCTCCGCGGCGTGGGGGACGGCCTGGACCCGGCGGCTCGTCGTCCTGGTCCCGCGGAGCCTCGCGGGCATGGCCGGACTGCTCGGCTCGCCCGCCTCGGGCTACCGGGGCATCGCCGCGGTCACCACCGGCGAGGCGGGGAGCCCGGGGAGCACGCCGGCGGACCGGGTGGTGGTCAACCCGGAGGCGTACGCGGTGCTGGGCGTGACCGGCAAGCAGGTGGTGCTCACCCACGAGACCACCCATGTGGCCACCCGGGCGCACACCACCGCCGCCACCCCGCTCTGGCTGTCCGAGGGGTACGCCGACTGGATCGGCTACCTCGGCACCGGCCGCACACCGTCCGAGGCCGCACCAGAACTCACCCGCGCGGTCCGGGACGGCAAGGTGCCGGCGGCCCTGCCCACCGACGGGGACTTCGCCTTCAGCGGCGACCCCGACCGCCTCGCACAGGCCTACGAGGGCGGCTGGCTGGCCTGCCGGATGATCGCCGCCCACTGGAACGAGAGCCGCCTCGACGCCTTCTACCGCGCCGTCGGCGCCCACGACAAGCGCGCCGGCGCCCTCGACGAGGCCCTGCGCAAGACCCTCGGCACCACCCCGAAGGCGTTCACCGCCCAGTGGCGCGACTACGTGCGCGATCAGCTGGGCTGAGCGAGCACCTCGATGGCCTCGCGCAGCCACGCGCGCTCCGCCTCGCCGGTGGCCCGGGCGACCCGCAGCATGCCCTGCCGGAACAGGTCCCCGCTGTCCTCCGCGCGCACCGGCTCGCCGTCCCGGTAGAAGAAGCTCGCCGGGGTCTCGAGGAACTCCAGGCGGCGGCGCAGCACCGCGGCCTGTTCGGCCGGGTCGGGCAGGTGCCGCAGGAAGGCCAGGACCGTGTTGAAGCGGACGTGGTCGGTGATCTCGGCCTGCTTGGGCCGGCGCAGCCGCTCCAGCAGCTCCGCGCGCCCCTTCCCGGTCAGGGACAGCATCCGGCGCGGGGCGGCGCTCGCGCCTTCCTCGGTGCGCTGGTCGAGCAGGCCGGCGGCGACGAGCCGGTTGATGGCCGGGTACAGGGCGCCGTCGCTGACCGGGCGGACATGGCCGCTCAGCGCCTTGATGCGCTCCTTCAGGTCGTAGCCGTGCAGGGGTTCCTCGGCGAGGAAGCCCAGGATCGACAGCTCCAGCACGCGGACTCCTCCTTGCAGTGACCGTGGAGACCATGTTACCTCTTATCGAGCTACCTCGTTTCGATGTAGCTCGATAAGA
>Ga0308175_100003062_pt1 | contig 11536 bp, 8 predicted proteins | sample PhyCR1_3_FD_203893 | JGI IMG/M metagenome (GOLD analysis project Ga0308175, IMG submission 203893) | Soil microbial communities from UC Gill Tract Community Farm, Albany, California, United States - DLSLS.C.R1 | ecosystem: Environmental > Terrestrial > Soil > Agricultural land | place: USA... | reverse complement strand
GTCCGCGCGCAGTTTCGCCGTCCGGGTCGCCCGCAGCCGTACCACCAGCCGCATGGCCACCACGTTCAGCAGGGCCACGCCGATGCCGACGAACGTCAGTTGAGGGTCGTAGGTGTACAGCAGCACCGCGTACAGCACGACCACGATGGCGTCCACGCCCGCCGCCGCGAGGTCGCGGGCGAGGGTCTCGGCCACCTGGTCGTTGGACTGCAGCCGCTGCACCAGGTCGGCGGGGGAGCGCTGGGAGAAGAAGGTGACCGGCAGCCGCAGCAGATGGCGCAGGAAACGGGCGCTGGAGAGGGTGGAGGAGATGATGCGGCCGTGCAGCAGGTTGGCCTGCTGGAGCCAGGTCAGCACCAGTGTGAGCGCGACGCAGGTGGCCATCGAGGCGAAGAGCACGCCGAGCAGCGAGGTCTGTCCGCCGATGAGGAACATGTCGATGTAGGTACGGCTGAGCGCGGGCACCGCCGCACCCACCGCCACCAGCAGCAGGCTGGCCAGCACGGCGGCGGGCAGGGTGCCCGCGGTGCCGCGCAGCCGGGCCGGCATCGCGCCGAGCACGCCCGGCCGGCGGCCGCCCCTGGTGAAGTCCTCGCCCGGCTCCATCACCAGCACGACACCGGTGAAGCTGCCGTCGAACTCCTCCATCGGCACGAACCGGCGGCCCTTGGCGGGGTCGTTGACGTACACCCCGCGGCGGCCGAAGCGGCGGCCCATGCCGTCGTAGACGACGTAGTGGTTGAACTCCCAGAAGAGGACGGCCGGCGCCTTCACCTCGGCGAGCGCGGCCAGGTCCATCTGCATGCCCTTGGCGGTCAGCCCGTAACCGCGGGCGGCCTTCAGCAGGTTGCTGGCGCGCGAGCCGTCGCGGGAGACACCGCAGGCGATGCGCAGTTCCTCCAGCGGGACGTGCCGGCCGTAGTGGCCGAGCACCATCGCGAGGGAGGCGGCGCCGCACTCGACGGCCTCCATCTGGAGCACGGTGGGCGTACGGACCGTGCCACCACGGGACTTGGGGACCGGCCTGCGGGCCGGGGCGGCCCGTCTGCGGCCGCGGGTTTCCTGGGCGGTGGTCACGGGAGCAGCCAATCGACGGGACGCTGGTCGGCCAGCTTGATCGAACCGGAGGCGAGGGTCATGGAGTCGAGCCGGTACGGCGGCCCCTCGGTGGACGACCAGCGGTAACCGCTCCTCGTCGACGCCGACTTGTCCAGTGCGACCAGCACCGCCACCGGGCGGCCCTTCCGGGTGAACTGCTCGCCGAGCTGGCTGTCGCCGAGGAACGCGGCGATCGACTGCGGGGACTGCGCGGCCCGGTCCACCGACTTCACATGTCCGCGCAGCACGCCGTACCGCTGTGTCGGTACGGACGACACGGTCAGGTCGACCGGGGCGTGCGCCGGGATGGCGGCCGCGTTCTCGGCCGGCACGTACACGGTCGCGTACAGCGGGTCCGAGGCGTGGGCGATCTTCTCCACGGAGGCCACGTTGGCGCCGGTCTGCACGATCTGCCCGATGGTGGCGGCGAGCGCGGTGATCCGGCCCGCGGCGACGGTGCGCACCACCGTGTCGCCCTGGCCGGTGCGGACCTTGAGGACGGGCGCGCCGGCCGGCAGCCGCTCGCCCTGCTTGGCGAGCACGGCCGTGACCTGGCCGGCCACGGGGCTCTGCAGCAGGTAACTGCCCTGCCCGTGGGTCAGGACGGCCTGTGCGCCGACGGTGGAGGCGACCGAACCGGTCACCGCCCATACGGAGGCCGCCGCCATGACGACGACGGTGACGCCGAGCGCGAGCCAGCCCTGGGGGCGGGCCAGCCGCACCGGAAGGTCCAGCTCCTCCGGCGACTGGAGCTTGGCGAGGGCCTGTTGGCGGAACTGCACGGAACTTCCCTCACCCGAGGAGAGACATCGTTACGACAAGACCGCGGGTGCCGCGGGAGGACCGTCGGTCCTGTGCGGGCACCCGAGAGTCCCGGAGCCGGGGGGCGGCTCCGGGACTTCGGTGACACCTAGGTGCGGTCAGAGACCGGCGACCAGGCCGGTGACCGGCGCGGTGTTCAGGCCGGTGACACCCTCGACGGTGCCGACGGCCGTGTCCGCCAGGCCGGCGACCGGGGCAACGCCGTTCACGGCACCGGTCACGGTGTTGAGGGCGTTCAGGGACAGACCGCCGGAGACGTTGTCCAGCTCGGCGTCCGAGATCTCGACGGTCGCAACCTGGGGGGTGGAGTTCATGGTGGAACTTCCCTTCGTATGGATATTCATAAGGGGGGAAGCGGCCCCCTCTGGGGACAGACGGACGGCCGCGACCGCGGGCTCCGGGCCTCCGTCTCCGGAAGCCCGGGGAATGCCCGCGGTGCGATGGATCAAAGCACGCCCGCAGCCCTGGCTTCCAATCAAACAGGCCTCTCACCTGGGCACTTGGCGCGCCAAGGGGCTCAACGGTGCAGGTATGCGCACGCCATGTCGGCTACTCCTTCACATGCCGCACGGCTTCGGCGCGGCCATGTCCTTGCCTGCCGGGTGGCGAATCCGGCACTCCGCGCCAAAGGCGTACCGCGGGGGCGCGCGGATGTGCAGAAACGAGGGCGGCGGTGACGTGCTTGGGCATTCCATGTGCAGATTCCCTGAAGCAGGGATTCCGGTACGTGAGCGGAACTGACCGTTACCGATCGGTAGCCGAACGTGTCGGTCTCGGGGCGTGCGGGCCGTCGGCCCGGGAGCGCGCGGGCCCTCAGCCCAGAAGCGCGTAGACCGTGCTCGCGCGTGCCGCGAGCGCGCCCGACTCCGCGTCGCCCAGGGTGATGTCGGCGAACGCCATCCGCCGGCCCAGCTTGGTGAGCACCGCCTCGATCAGGACGTCCGAACCGGTCACCGCGCGCTGGAAGGACGTCGACTGCTGCACGGTCGTCATCGGCACGAAGCCGCCCCGCGCGGCCGACACCGCGATCACCGTGGCCGTGTCGGCCGCCGCCATCAGCGCCTGCCCCGACAGCCCGCCGCCCTCCCGGGCCAGCCGCTCCGACCAGGGCAGCCGCAGCACCGCGCGGTCCTCACCCAAGGACTCCACCGCCAGCCCCAGTTCGAGGACCCAGGGGGCGAAGCGGGTGGCGAGGATCTTGTCGGCTTCGGCGATGGTCAGCGTCATACGGGCGATTGTTCCCGGGCCGGCACCGCGACACGCGCGACGTGGCCGATTCACCGCCGTGGCACGGGAGTCGGCAACCGGAATTGAACGCACCACGAGACCCGCCCGTACCTGTAGCCATCCAGGCGCCCCGAACGACTGCCCGACAGCGGCAGAACCCCCGTCCCAGGAGGTCGAGAAGTTTGAGTCACAAGCGAATGCCCAAGCGCAAGGCCGCGATAGCGGTGGGCGGTGTCGCGGCCCTCGGCGCGGCGGCCCTCCTGCTGCCCAACGCCAACGCGTCACAGGACAAGGCCTCGGGCGCCGCCGGCACCGCCAGGACCCTGAAGGCCGCGGACGCCTCGGATCTCTCCGCGCGGCTGCAGAAGGCGCTCGGCGACGCCCTCGCCGGGTCCTACTACGACAGCTCCAAGCAGCAACTCGTCGTCAACGTGGTCGGCGGCGACAAGAACGTGATCGTCCAGGCGGAGAAGGCCGGCGCGGCCGTGCGCCAGGTCGACAACAGCACCGCCGAACTGGCGTCCGCCGCACGGACCCTGAAGAGCAAGGCCACCGTCCCGGGCACCGCCTGGGCCGTCGACCCGCGGACCAACAAGGTCGTGGTCACCGCCGACTCCACCGTCACCGGCGCCAAGTGGGACCGGGTCCAGTCGACCGTGAGCGGTCTCGGCTCCGGCATGGCCACCCTGAAGAGGTCCGCCGGCACCTTCAAGACCTTCGTCTCGGGCGGCGACGCCATCTTCTCCCAGGTGCAGGGCGGCAACGTGCGCTGTTCCCTCGGGTTCAACGTCACCGCCTCCGACGGCAGCCCCGCCTTCCTGACGGCCGGTCACTGCGGGGTGGCGGCCAAGCAGTGGTCCGACTCCCAGAACGGGCAGCCCATCGCCACCGTGGACCAGGCCACCTTCCCCGGGGAGGGTGACTTCTCGCTCGTCAAGTACGACGATCCGAACACCCAGGCGCCCAGCGAGGTCAACGCGGGCAACGGCCAGACCGTGCAGATCAACCAGGCGGTGGACGCCACGGTCGGCCAGACCGTGTTCCGAATGGGCTCCACCACCGGGCTGCACAACGGCCAGGTGACCGGCCTCGACGCCACCGTCAACTTCCAGAGCGAGACCGACCCGAACGGCGTCGACACCGTCACCGGCCTCATCCAGACCAACGTCTGCGCCGAGGCGGGCGACAGCGGTGGCTCCCTGTTCACCCAGGACGGCGGCGCCGTCGGCCTCACCTCCGGCGGCAGCGGCGACTGCACCAGCGGCGGCGAGACCTTCTTCCAGCCGGTCACCGCGGCCCTGCAGGCCACCGGCGCCACCCTCGGCGACGGCGGCACCGGCGCGGGCGGCCAGGCGGGCGCGGGGGACCAGTCGGGTGCGGGCGCGGGCGGCCAGGCGGGCGCGGGGGACCAGTCGGGTGCGGGCGCGGGCGACCAGGCGGGCGCGGGGGACCAGTCGGGTGCGGGCGCGGGCGACCAGGCGGGCGCGGGCGACCAGGCCGGTGCCGGTGACCAGGCGGGTGCCGGTGATCAGGCGGGTGCCGGTGATCAGGCGGGTGCCGGTGACCAGGCGGGCGGCGACCAGATCGGCGGCGGCGCGGACCCGTCGGCCACGGCGGGCGGCGGCCAGAGCGGCACGGGCGAGGGCACCGGTGCCGGTGACCAGTCGGGCGCGGGCGACGGGTCGTCCTCCGTCACCGGGTCCCACTGACCCTCACCGGGTCCCACCGAGCCGTACCGGGACCACCGAGCCCCACCACGACTCCCTGACCGGCCCCCAGCGGCTCGGCCGGCCGGGGAGGGTCCGGCCCTCCGGCGGGAGGGCCGGACCGCGGCCGTCACAGCACCTGGGACCCGGCCGCCGGCACAGCGACCGCGGCTCAGCCGCAGTCGTGGGCCCTGAGCAGCAGCACCGCCACGTCGTCCACCCGTTCCTGCGCCGCCGCGCTGTGCCGCACCAGTTCGTCGGCCAGCTCCTCCAGCGGCCGGCCGCCCACCTCGCCGAGCAGCGCGCCCAGGTCGACCAGGGAGTCCTCGATGTCCACGCCGGGCGACTCCACCAGACCGTCCGTGTACAGCGCGAGGACCGAGCCGGGCATCAGGGACACCTCGGTCGTCGGGTACGTGGCGGAGGCGTCGATGCCCAGCAGCGGGCCGCCGGCCAGGTCCAGCACCCGCACCCGGCCGTCCGGGCGTCTGAGCAGGGGCGGCGGATGCCCGGCACGGGCCATCACGGCCCGGCCCCGGGCCGGATCCAGGCGCAGGTACAGGCAGCTCGCGAACAGTTCGGCGCCGAGGTCGATGAGCAGCCGGTTGGTGCTGCTCATCACCTCCTCGGGCGGCTGCCCCACGGTGGTGTAGGCGCGTACCCCGGTGCGGATCTGCCCCATCAGCGCGGCCGCCGTCACGTTGTGGCCCTGTACGTCCCCGATCACCGCCGCCGCCTGCGGACCGGTCGGCACCAGGTCGTAGAAGTCGCCGCCGATCTCCATGCCCTGAGTGGCCGGCAGATACCGGGCGGCCGCCTCGATGCCGGGCAGCCTCGCCAGCGAGTGCGGCAGCAGGGACTCCTGGAGCCCCTGAGCCAGCCGGTGCTTGGCGTCGTACAGCATGGCGCGCTCCAGCGCCTGCGCGATGAGACCGCCGAGGCTCGTCAGGACGGCCCGCTCGTCGGCGGGGAAGACCCGCGGTTCCGCGTACGCCAGCACACAGGTGCCCACCGGCCGCCCGGACGCGATCAGCGGCAGGAAGGCCCAGGCCGCGTAACCGTCCGGGGTCCGCCGCCGGCTGGGATACAGCCGCTCCAACTGCTCCTGGGTCTCGAAGAACGCCGGCACGCCGTTGTTCAGGACCTGGGTGCCCGGGGTGCGCTCGCTCAGCGGCAGCCCGTCGAACCGCTCCACGACATGCGGGTCCGTGTACCCGCGGTGCCCCAGCACGTGCAGCCGCCCGCCCTGGGAGCCGAGGATCACCAGCGCCTGGCTGCCGACCGCCGGGGCCACCTCGTCGGCGACCATCTGCACCACGTCGTGCACCCCGACCGCCTCGGTCAGCGCCCCGGCCAGGCTGAGCACCTGAGAGATCGTCACCAGCCGGGACGGTCCGGGTCCCGGCTGCGGCGCCTCCCGGGTGATCTCCGCCACCGCCCGTGCCCGGGTGATCCGCACGCTCAGCCCGGTCGTGCTCGGGTACAGCCGGAACGACAGCCACTCGCCCGGCGGGCGCAGCGCCACGAACGACGCCACCTGCTGGCTGAGCAGCGCGGCCCGGTAGCGGTCCTCGTACACCGGGTCGTTCAGCCACGGCACCGACACCCACGGCAGGGTGCCCAGCAGTTCGCTCGCGGGCCTGCCGAGCAGCTCGGCGGCCGCCGCGTTGACGAAGCCGATCCGGCCGTGCAGGTCCAGCGACACCAGCCCGTACGGCAGCCGGGCCACCATCCGCGCCGCCTCCATCGAGCCCAGCGTGCCCGCCACCCCCGACACCGGCGCCGCCAGCAGATCGGCCTCGGGGAGCAGCGTCGTGTTCTCCTCCGCGGCCCGGGCCAGCCGCAGCGCCAGCCGTTCGCAGCCCGCGGTCAGACGCTTCCGCTCCGGGTCGGACAGCTCCCGCTGATGCGTCCCGGGCCAGGTCACGAACACGGCGCCGAACACGGTGTCGGCCGTCGCCACCGGCGCCGCGGCCAGCGCGAAGGGGTACGGCAGCACCACCGAGATGCGCGGATAGCGGCGCGCCATCTCCTCCTCGCCGCTGACCCACACCAGCCGGCGCTCGCGCACCGCGTCCGCCACCGGGATCGGCGCGTGCAGCCCGACCCGCTCCCACGGCGCCGCGAACGCGCGGGGCATGCCCGCCATGACCGCCATCTCCAGCACCGGCTCGGAGCGACGCAGCAGGTAGACCGCGCCGGAGTGCGCGCGCAGGTCCTCCAGCATCGCGGCCAGCGCGAGCGATATCAGCGGCCGGCCGGCCGCCGGCGCCGGCTCCGGGCCCTCGGACACGCCGACCACCTCCTCCTACGGCCGCGCGTCGCGCTTTCGGGGACAAGACTCCCTCGGGGCGGCGCCCCGCGCACGGCGAACGTTCATGAGGCCTCCGCTTTCTCCGGCGCGGCGGATGCCTACGCATACCCCGTTCAGCCGTTTCCATGCGCCGGCGCGGACCGGGGCATGAGCCGGAACGGCGGATCGTCGCGCCGGCCGCGTCGGCGGCGCCTCGGGGGCCGCTCCGGCCACGGCGCACGAGCCGTGCGCCCGCCGCGGGCTCCGCGGTGCTTCCCGCCGTGCTGCCGTGTCCCGTCCGCCCTTAGCTCGGTGTCCACGCGTCCGGTGGGGCCTTCTCGTCCCCCGGACCAGAACTCGTGCGACCGGTGGGTCCTCCGACCGGGACCGGCCGGCTGTGTTCCGGCGTGTCGCGGTCGTCGGCCGGGACGCACGGCTCGCCGGGAGAAGCACAGGCGATGTACCAGTGCGCCAAGTGCGCCCCCGTCGCGCCATGATGGCCGAATTTGTACGCAGGGCACGTCTTTCCGCCTCCTGAGCGGTCGAACGGGTGACGGCGGTGCGGCGGAAGGCCGTGGGGCGTGCCGGCCCCCGGCGGCGGTCGGCACGGCGTGTCGCGATGCCGCCGCGCCGACGGGCCCTGAAGCGTTCGCCGGTCGTATCATCATCCCAGCTCAGGAAGGGTGTCGACCGGTCCGTCGGGCGGCCGGGCGAGCGCGGGCCGGGCGTGGCCGACAGGCGGTCGGCGTGTCCGCCGGCACACCGGCGGCATCCTTTTCCGGCACGTGCGGTTTACAGGTGCGGCGCCGGGGCACACGCGGTGCGACGTTCGACGGGCCCCGGCGCCCGGGGGGCGGCGCGAAGTGGCCGAGCAGTGACGCAAAAGCACCGGCAGAGTACGCTCCGTTCAACTTCAGGGGGTTGCTTGCTCGTGACTCGCCGTGAAGACTGTGGCCGAGTTTCATCGAAACGAAGGTGTCGCGCCGCGCGCATCATGCCAATCATCGGGCGGCATGGGCTGCGACTGCGTATATTCACACCTCGTTTCGGACTGCCGGGGGTGGGAGCCTCGCTGTCCGTTCAGGAGCCGGGAGGGTCCCGCGTGATCGTTGCGCGGGAGGTATCGCCGAGGGGGATGGGTGATGTCGGGTTGGCGCGCCACACGACGAGGCTCGCTGCGCAGCCGGGGCCGGCCGTGCGGCCGCCGCGTCCTGCACCGCACGTGTCGAAGGCCATGAGCCGACCCCACGGGACCGACGCCGGCTGACCGTCCCGCCGCGTACGAAGAGGGGCGCGCGGCCACGCGCTGCTCTCGTCCGATGTCCGCACAACGGTGGCACAGCCGTGCCCCCGACCGCCTGAGGCCCCGGCCGCCCAGGTGCACCACGCCCCTGCGCGCGTGACTCCTCCATGCCCGCACGCGCCACCCGTAAGCAAGGAGACAAGGTGACCAGTAAGCAAGTGACGGGGGAACGCCTTCTCTTGGAGGAGTTACCCGACCGCTGGCGCGGCTTACGCGAGGCCGGACCCGTGCGGTACGACGAGACGCAGCAGGTCTGGCAGGTGCTGGACCACGAGACCGTAGCCGCCGTGCTCGCCGACCCGGCGACGTACTCCTCCGACCTCTCCGCCCTGGCCCCCACCCAGTCCGACTTCGAGACCTTCACCCGGGGCAACTTCGTCGGCATGGACCCGCCGGAGCACCGCAAGCTCCGCACCCTGGTGAGCCAGGCGTTCACCCCGCGGGTCGTGCAGGGCCTCGGCCCCCGCATCGAGGCCGTCTGCGACCGGCTGCTGGACGCCGTCGCCGACCGCGACCGGTTCGACCTGGTCGACGCGCTGGCCTATCCGCTGCCCATCATCGTGATCGCCGAACTGCTCGGCATCCCGGCCGAGGAACACCGGCTCTTCCAGGAGTGGGCGAGCATTCTGTTCGGCGGCGACCAGCTCGGCGAGGCGCCCGACATGGCCGACCTCGAGCGGGCGCTGGAAGCCATCGCCCCCACCGTGCGCGAGATGAACGGCTACATGCTGGAGCACATCCGCGCCCGCCGCGCCGACCCCGGTGACGACCTCACCAGCAGACTCATCGCCGCCGAGGTGGACGGTGTCCGTCTCGCCGACCAGGAGATGGTCGGCTTCGTGGCCCTGCTGCTGGTGGCCGGGCACATCACCACGACCGCGCTGCTGGGCAACGCGGTCGTCACTTTCGACAGGCACCCCGGTACGGACGCCGCGCTGCGCGCCGACCCGGCCGGCGTTCCGGCCGCCGTCGAGGAGGTCCTGCGCTGGCTGCCGCCCTTCCCGGAGCTGGGCCGCCTGGTCACCCGGCCGGTGGTCCTCGGCGGTAACGAGATCCCGGCCGGCACGCTGCTGATGGCGCATCTGGGCGCCGCCAACCGGGACCCCGCCCGCTTCGCCGCACCCGACGTCTTCGACGTGACCCGGAGCCCGAATCCGCATCTGACCTTCGGGCACGGCATCCACTTCTGCTTCGGCGCGCCGCTGGCCCGGCTCGAGGCGCGGATCGCCCTTCACAAGTTGCATGAACGATTCCGCTCCCTGGTGATCCCCTCCTACGAGGACGTCGCCCACCAGAACCCGGCCGTCATCGTCGGCGTACGGCATCTGCCCGTCGAGGTCGGCAGACCGTAACCCCCGGCGCACGAGGCGCCCCCGGCCGGCCCCCACACCGCTCGTTCGGGCCGGACCGGCACACCAGCACATGAGACCCACTCAACGGGAGTCCCCTTCTCATGCCGTACACCATCCCCGCCGCTCCGACCGCTTCCCGGCCGCCGTCCCTGCTGCACCGGGAGTTACAGGCCCGCCTCGACGCCCTCGCCCGGATCCACCGGGTGCCCGGCGCCCAACTCGCCCTGGACACGGGCGGCGACGTCGTCACCGTGCACACCGGTACGGCCGACGTCACGACCGGCAGTCCCTTCACCGCGGACACCGCGGTTCCCCTGGGATCGCTCACCAAGCCCTACACCGCCGCGCTCGTCATGCTCCTGGCCGACGACGGCGACCTCGACCTGGACGCGCCCGCGGCCGAGTACCTCCCGGAACTGTGCGGCACACCCGAGGTGACGACCCGCCACCTGCTCAGCCACACCGCCGGGCTGCCCACCGGTCCCGACTCCGACACCGCCGCCGCGACCACCACCGCGCGCTACCTCACGGCCGTCTGCACCGAGCGTGACCTGCTGTTCGCGCCGGGGACCGACTTCTCCTACTCCAACGCCGGCTACGTCGCCGCCGGACGGCTGGTGGAGACGGTGACCGGCATGCCGTGGCCCGAGGCCGTGCGGGCGCTGCTCCTCGAAGCCCTCGACGTCCTGCCCGCGTTCGTCGGCGACGCCGCGCCCGTCCGTCCGGTGGCCGCGGGACACGCCGTCAACACCGCCACCGGGCAGGCCGTCCCAGCCCGCCAGACCCTGGCACCGCTGGAGGCACCGGCCGGCGCGCTGCTCGCGAGCGCCCGGGACCTGGTCGCGTTCGGCAACGCGCTGACCGGCCGCTCCGACCTGCTGCCGCCCGCCGTCGTCAAGGAGATGCGCCGGCCCGAGACCGCCGCCCGTCCGGGCACGCTCGCCGACGGCTGGGGCACCGGGCTCGCCCTGTACCAGCGGGACGGCCGTGTCTGGTGCGGCCACGACGGAAACGCCCAGGGCACTTCCTGCCATCTGCGGGCCGACCCGGAGAGCGGCGTGGTGGTCGCCTTCACGGGCAACGCCGGGAGCGCCACCGCGCTCTGGCGCGACCTCGCCGAGGAACTGGGCCGGCTCGCCGGCATCCGGGTGCCCGCCGGAACGGACGTCGTGGACCGGGGCGGGGCCGTCGGCCTGCCCGACTGCGCGGGCACCTACCGCAACGGCACTACGACCTACCGAATAGAGCCCGGGTCGGACGGCACGCCGGCCCTGTCGGTGGACGGGGACCTGCCCCTTCCGCTGGTCTGCTACGCCGACCTGTCCTGCGATCTGCGCGATCCGGCCACCGGGCGCCTCGAACCCGGAGGCCGGTTCCACCGGAATCCGGCCACCGGCCGGGTCGACCGGGTCCAGATCTCCGGACGCGCGGCACGCCGTACCGACGACGGCTGAGCCACGGTCGCCACCGGCACCCGGTTCCGGCGCGGCGGGTCCGGCCGTCGCGGGCCGGCGCCGGTCGCGGGTCCGCCAGGCTCCGGCGGCCGCCGCCAGTGGTGCCGACACCGGCGGGCGGACGCGGCCGACGCCATCCGGCCGGACACCACCGCCGATCCGGCCGGTACTCCGTGGTCCTGTGGTGCCCCACCGGACCACGGAGGGGGGCGCACCCGCCCGCTGGAGCGGCCGTGCTCGGCCCTTCCGGTGACGGGCTTGCCGCCCGAACCCGCGGGCCG
>Ga0308175_100003059_pt1 | contig 11537 bp, 10 predicted proteins | sample PhyCR1_3_FD_203893 | JGI IMG/M metagenome (GOLD analysis project Ga0308175, IMG submission 203893) | Soil microbial communities from UC Gill Tract Community Farm, Albany, California, United States - DLSLS.C.R1 | ecosystem: Environmental > Terrestrial > Soil > Agricultural land | place: USA... | reverse complement strand
AGGTGCCCGGCTACACCGGCGCGCTGAGCGGCTCGATGGGGGCCAACATCGAGGCGGCGGTGCAGATGGCGCTCGCAGGCTTCCTCAAGCTGGCCGGCGGCAGTCGCGGGTCGGATCCCAGCACCCCGCTCGGCCCGACCCTCGAGGGGGCCTACGCGCTCGGCCGGGGCGAGGCGCGCAGCGGCCGGTCGATGGACGCGCTGCTCGCCGCCTACCGGGTCGGCGCCCGGGTCTCCTGGCGCGGGTTGTCGACGGCGGCCTCCTCGGCGGGGGTGGACGCGGCCACGATGGCCCAGTTCGCCGAGCTGGTGTTCGCCTACATCGACGAGCTGTCCGCCGCGAGCGTGGCGGGGCACACCGACGAGCTGTCGACCAGCGGCCGGGTCCGCGAGCGCTACCGCGAGCGGTTGGGGCAGCAGCTGCTCGCCGGGGCCCACGACGAGACCCTCACGGCGGCCGCGGAGCGCGCGACCTGGACCCCGCCGGCCACCCTCACGGCCGTGCTCCTGCCGTCCGCGCAGGAGCGGTCGGTGCTCGCCTCGCTGAGCACGGACACGCTCCAGGTCGGCGAGGACCTCCCCGGGCTGCCCGGAGACGCCGGCCCGCACTACTCCCTGCTCCTGGTGCCGGACGTCGAGGGTCCGGGCCGCCGGCACCTGCTCCGGGTCCTCGACGGGTGCCAGGCCGTGGTCGGCCCCGCCCGTCCGTGGACCCGGGTCCGGACGTCGTACGACCGGGCGGTGCGCACCATGGCGCTACAGGCCGCGGCACGCGCGCTGGAGCAGGCGACGGGACCGGTGGACACCGAGGACCACCTCGCGGACCTGGTGGTGAGCGCCGACGCCGAGGCACTCGCCGACCTCCGGGCCCGGGCGCTGGCGCCGCTGGCCCACCTGCGGCCCGCCGCCCGCGACCGGCTGGCCGAGACGCTGCGCTCCTGGCTCCTGCATCAGGGGCGCCGGGACGAGGTGGCCGCGCACCTGCACGTGCACGCCCAGACGGTGCGGTACCGCATGGGGCAGGTGCGGGAGGCGTACGGCGAGCGGCTCGACGACCCGGGAACGCTGCTCGACCTCGTCGTCGCGCTCGGCGGCCCCGCGGCGTGGGAGCAGACGTCCGCGGCGCGTTAGCAGTGCGCGTCCCGCAACCGAGCCGCGCGTCCGACGACCACACCCAGCAGGGTGCCCGAGAGCGTCCAGCCGGCCAGGATGCCGACGATCCAGAGCAACATGGGTCGAATCTCCTCGTGCTGGTCCGTCAGCCGAGGGGGCACGCAGGGCCTCCGAGCACCGGCGCCTGCCGCAACCCCGGGAGACGAAGCGAAACCGATATGCAGGTCTGACGCGCGAGGTCCGGCGCCGGATCCATGGTGCGGGAGGGCGGCTCAGTCGCCGGTCGTCGGGGCGCCCACGGCTTCGCCGGTCCGGCGTTCGAGCCGGCTCTCGTCAGCCGCGGACCCCGCGCCGTCGCCGGCCGCCCGCACCGCTGCGTTCTCCAGCAGCATCACCGCTAGGTCGTCGGTGAGCAGGCCCTTCGGGACGTGCCGGCGCACCGTGTCGAGCAGGCCGTCGAGCGCCTCCTCGGTGGTGGCGCCGGCCAGCAGCGGTGCGAGCGGCAGCAGCGGGAGGAACTCGCCGCGTGCGTCGCGGGCCTCGCTGAGACCGTCGGTGTAGATCAGCAGGCGGTCGCCCGGTCTCCACGGCACGGTCGTGGAGTCGTAGGTCTCGCCGAGGCCGAGCGGCAGTCCCGCCGGGGCCTCGAGGAACGTCGCGGGGCCGTCGCTGCGGATCAGCAGCGGCGGCGGGTGTCCGCAGCTGACCAGGGTCAGCCGACCGGGCTCCGACACGTCGGCCAGGAGCCCGGTGACGAACTCCTCGTCGTCGAAGAACGGCATCAGGTAGGAGCTCATGTCGCTGGCGACGGCAGGCAGGTCGGGTCTCGTCGGCGCGGACTGGCGGAACGCCCGGATCACGCGGGCAGCCTGCTCGACACCGGCGATGCCCTTGCCCCGCACGTCGCCGACCAGGAGGCGCGTGTGCGTCCCCGAGTAGTAGCAGTCGTAGAGGTCGCCGCCCACGAACGCGTCCTTGGCCGCGGACAGGTAACGCGCGGCGATGGTCACCTGGGCGACCGACCTCGGAAGGGTGGGAAGGATCGCGCGCTGCGCCGCCTCGGCGATCACGACCACGCGCGCGAACCTGTGCTCGCGGCGTACCCGGACGGCGGCGATCAGCACGGCCGCCGCGCTCACGAGCGCCACGTCCGCGATGCGCACCACGTACTGCCCGGAGAACAGCGTCTGGTCCCACCAGCCGGAGGCGACTGCCACCGCCACCGCGGCGACCGCGAACCCGAGGGTGAACCGCGTGGGCAGCATCGCGCAGGCCGCGAGGGGGGCGAGGGCGAACAACGGCGTCAGCACGACGTTCGACCCGGGGATCGCCCAGTCGACGAGCGCGAGCACGACCAGCAGGGCCGTCGCGAACCCGGCGTCGGTCACCTGCGCTACTTTGTCTCTGCTCACCCGTGCTCCGTGCGGTCGACCCGCCGCTGCGGCGAGGTTCCTTCCACCGTAACCGCGCGCCGCGCCCTTTGACCGCGTGACCCGGACGCGGCGTCCGGGACCACAGGGCCTGGGACTCAACCACCGAGCCCCAGGGACACCTGGTCGGCGAGGAGGACGGCGGCGCGTCGCTGCTCGGCGGTGGGGTACGCGACGGCGGACGCCGAGGTGATCACGAAGTGTCCCAGCGTTTCGGGGCCGCGCCCCACCTCGAGCGCGGTCTCCTCGTCGACGGGGAGCCCGTCCCGCTCGACGTCGAGGGTCCTGCCGTTCCGCGTCACGTTCCCCTCGTGGTCGAGCAGGGCCAGCCTGGAGTCGTGCACCGGCCCCATCACGAAGCGGCACGAGGGCACCCCGAGGATCTCCGCGATCTGCGCCGAGATGAACCGGACCAGGACGGGGGTCGGCATGTCCCGGCGGGCGGCGTTCTCGGCGGCCTTCAGCGCACCGTCGAGGTATCCGGACCGTCGCGCCGCCCGGGACTGCTGACGGAAGCCCCACAGCGTCACCTCCGTCACGATCACGCCGATCACGACCAGCAGGACCGTGACCTCGACGTCGTCCGGGTCGGCGATGGCCAGCTCGTGGTAGGGCTGGGTGAGGAAGTAGTCGAAGCTGAGGCCGCCGACGGCCGCGGCGAGGAGGGCGGCGACTCGTTGCCCGCTCGTGCCCGCGACGACGACGCACAGCACGAGGACCAGGGCCGCCGAGGTGCTGGAGACCACGTTGCGCAGTGCGGCACTGGCCGCGCAGATGAGCACCGGGACGACCACCGACAGCGTCAGCACCAGCGCCCGGCGACGCCGCCCGGACAGGACGAGCTCGATCACTGCGTTGGCCATGGGCTGTCCTCCCTCCACGGGTCGTTCCCATGGTCCGACATCTCGTCGGTCTAGGGATCCCCAGGAACGGACGACGTACGACGGCCAGTCCTGGGCCTGTCGAACGCTGCCCATCGGGCGCACCATGGGAAATGACTGCCGCACGGCATCGCGAGGAGCGGGAGAAGGTGACCGCGGATGATCCTCGGCATCATCATCGCGCTGGTCGTGGTCGCCCTCGTCTTCGACTACACCAACGGCTTTCACGACGCGGCCAACGCCATCGCCACCTCGGTGTCCACCCGGGCGCTGACGCCGCGCATCGCGCTGGTGATGGCCGCGGTGATGAACTTCGTCGGCGCGTTCCTCGGGCAGGCGGTGGCGCACACCGTGTCCGACACGATCGTCCCCGGAGGCTCGCCCGCCCACGGTCTGGTCGTCGTGATGGGCGGTCTCTTCGGCGCCATCGCGTGGAACCTGATCACCTGGTACTTCGGGCTGCCGTGCTCGTCGTCGCACGCGCTCATCGGCGGCCTGATCGGCGCGGCGCTCGCGTCCGGGAGCCTGGTGCACTGGTCGGTGTTCCTCGACAAGGTCGTCATCCCGATGCTGGTGTCCCCGGTCGTCGGGTTCACCCTCGCGTTCCTGGTGATGCTGGCCATCATGTGGGGGTTCCGGAAGCGGAACCAGCACAAGACGAACCGCGGGTTCCGGTTCGCGCAGAGCCTGTCGGCCTCCGCGATGGCGCTCGGGCACGGCCTGCAGGACGCGCAGAAGACGATGGGCGTGATCTTCCTGGCGTTGGCCACCGGTGGGTACGTGTCGAGCAGCGACCCCCTGCCGACCTGGGTCATCGCCGCCTCTGCGAGTGCGATCTCGCTCGGCACCTACTCGGGCGGGTGGCGCATCATGCGGACCCTGGGCCGGCGCATCATCCACCTGGACCCGGCGCGCGGGTTCGCCTCGGAGTCGGTCGCCGCCGCGGTCCTGTACGTGACCGCGTTCGCGTACCAGGCCCCGGTGTCGACCACGCACACCATCACCTCGGCGGTCATGGGCGCGGGCGCGACCCGTCGTCTGTCGGCCGTCCGCTGGGGCGTCGCCCGGTCCATCGTGGCGGCCTGGGTGCTGACGTTCCCCGCCGCAGCCCTGGCGGCCGCACTCTCCTACCTGGTCCTCAAGCTCGTGTTCCGGCTGCCATGAGCCCGCTCGGGTGGCCTCGCTCGGGAGCGTGCCTAGTGTTGATGTCGAGGAGGAGCCATGACGCCCTCACGTGATGTCCCCGCGAAGCTCTCCGTGGGGTCGCACCTCGCCCCGGAGGACGGCGTCTGCCTGATGGAGGCGGTCTCCGACTTCGCGGGCCTGCCGTGGAGCGACGAGCCGGCCTGCACGCATCCGCTGGTCGCGCACCTGGCCCGCTTGGTCAACGACGCGTCGTCGGACGACGGGCGATCGAGGCTGGCCGCGTTCGTGCCACGGTTGGCGGCGGCCGCCGGCGACGAGACGACCTACGCGCGGGTGCCTCGGGTGTGCGCCGAGGTGGCGCTGCGCTGGCGGAGGTCCTTGCTGCTGGCCCACCTGGGCCGGCTGGCCGACGCCGAGATCCGGCGAGAGGTGACCGCCCGGGGGCTCGGACGGCCCCGGTCGACGCTGCTCGCGAGCCGGGTGTACCGCCGAGGTCCTGCCTACCGGACCGTGGAGGCCGCTGTCGCCTCCGCCCGGGTGTTCCGCGGCGAGGAGCGGGACCGTGCCCTGGCCGACCTGCTGGACGCCGTCCTGGCCGGCGGCCTGCCCGTCCCGACGTCAGAACATCGCGTCGCGCAGCTGCACCGTTCGCCCGAAGGCCACACCGAAGAGGGTGCCCGAGAGGGTCCACATGATCGCGAAGACGGCGATCCAGAGCATCATGTCTCGAGTCTCCTTAATGCCCCCGCCGACCGCAGGGTTGCCCGGATGAACGTCCTCCAAACAGCCGCTCGGCCCTGATCGCCACGGCGGGTCGGCCGACTGCTGTCACGGCTGTGCCGACCGAGGCAGAATCGACTCATGGCCACCACGCGTGAGGACGAGATCGAGCGCAAGTACGACGTCGACGCGTCGGTGGTATTCCCCGACCTGCTCGACGTGGACGGCGTGGCGAGGGTGGAGCCGGCCGTCGTGCACGAGCTGGAGGCGGTGTACTTCGACACCGCCGGCTTCGACCTGGCCCGGCGCCGGATCACGCTGCGGCGCCGCACGGGGGGAGACGACGCCGGGTGGCACCTGAAGCTGCCGGGCGGGGAGGACACCCGCACCGAGGTGCGGCTGCCCCTCGAGGATGGCACCGACAGCGTCCCGGGGGCCCTGCTGGACCCGGTCCGGGCCGTGGTGCGTGACCGTGCCCTGGCGCCGGTGGCCCGGGTCTGCACCCGGCGGCGGGAGCACCCGCTCCTGGGCGACGGCGACGTCGTGCTCGCCACGGTGACGGACGACGAGGTGGACGCCGAGCGACTCGACGGGTCGGCCCACCGCGAGCACTGGCGGGAGTGGGAGGTCGAGCTGTCCGAGGGTCCTCGGTCGGTGCTCGGGGACGTGGAGGACGTCCTCGTGCGGTGCGGCGCGGCACCGGCGGAGACCGGCTCGAAGCTGGCCCGGGTCCTGGGGGACGTGGTGGCCCGGGCGGCCGCCCCGGCGCCCGGCACGGACCGGCGTGAGAGGCCGGACGAGGAGGCCGCCGCGCAGCTGCTGCTGGACCTGCTGGCCGAGCAGACGGCGCAGATCCTGCGCCTCGACCCGGCGGTCCGGGACGAGGAGCCGGGGGCGGTCCACAAGCTGCGCATCGCAGCCAGACGCCTCCGGTCCGCCCTGACGACCTACCGGTCGCTGCTGGAAGCGGGCGTCGCCGACCCGTTGCGCGAGGAGCTGCGCTGGCTCGGCCAGGCGCTCGGGCGTGCGCGTGACGCGCAGGTCCTGCGTGAGCACCTGGACGCCGTGCTGAAGGACGAAGCACTCGAGCTGGTCCTCGGCCCTGTCAGGCGGCGCATCGACGACACGCTGCTTGCGGCCAAGCGCGCGGGCGGTGAGGAGGCCAGGGAGGCGCTCGACAGCGAGCGGTACTTCCGGCTGCTGGACGCCCTCGACGCCCTCGCGGCCGATCCGCCGCTGGCCCCGAAGGCGTACGTCGCGGCGCGCGACCTCGTGCCCAAGCTGCTGGCCCGTGACGAGAAGAAGCTCCGGAAGGCCGTGCGAGGGGTGGACCGGAGCGAGGACCGCGGCGCCCGGGACCTCGCCCTGCACGAGGCTCGGAAGAAGGCGAAGCGACTGCGCTACGCGGCGGAGTCCGCCGTCCCCACGTTCGGCAAGCGGGCGAAGTCCTACGCCGCGAAGGTCAAGAAGATCCAGAAGGCGCTCGGTGTCCACCAGGACACGGTGGTGGCGCGAGGGACCCTGCGCGAGCTCGGCGTCCAGGCGCACCTCGGCGGTGAGAACGGGTTCACCTTCGGGCGGCTGCACGCCCTCGAGCAGTGGCGGGCCGAGCGGGCGGAGCAGGACTTCCAGCGGGCCTGGCAGAAGCTGCCCGGCACCTCGGTCCGCCGCTGGATCAAGCGCTAGCCGGTCCTCCGCCCCTGCTCGGCCTCGGCGACGCCGGCCGGGGGACGCTCGGGGATGGTGAGGGTCACCTCGGCAGGTCCGGTGATCGCGGCCGTCCCACCATGGGCCTCGGCGACGGCCCGGACCAGGGCCAGGCCCAGCCCGGTGCCCTTGGTCGTCCGGCTGCTCTCGGCGCGCGAGAACCGGTCGAACGCCTTGTCGACGTACTCGGCGGGGAAGCCGGGCCCTTCGTCACGGACGGAGAGGCGTGTCTCGTCCCCGGTCCGCTCCGCGGCGAGGGTGACGGTGCCGCGGCCGTGGCGCAGGGCGTTCGCGACCAGGTTGCCGAGCGCGAGCTCGAGCCAGTGAGGTCGTCCCTCGACGACCAGGTTGCTGTGCCCGAGCATCCGGACCTGACGTCCGTCGGCTGTCGCCAGTGGCTGGAACCGGGCGATGACGTCGGTGAGGAGGTCGTCCACGTCGACCGCCTCGAAGGGGGCCGGCTCGGAGGCGCGGACCTCCTCCAGGTCCAGCAGCACGTTCGACAGCGAGATCAGCCGCTCGACCTGGTCCTGCAGCGACTCGAACGTCTCGTGGGTCTCCTCGACGCTGCGGGGGCGCAGGAGGGCCATCTCGACCTCGGTGCGCATCAGGGCGAGCGGCGAGCGCAGCTCGTGGGAGGCGTCGGCGAGGAACTGCCGCTCGCGCTCGTTGGCCTGGCCGATGCGGTGCAGCAGCGCGTTGAAGGTGTGCCCGAGGCGGGTGACCTCGTCGTCGCGGGTGGTGTCGACGGGCAGCACCGGCGCGTCGTTCGCGTCCTCCGCGGCGCGGCGGTACCTCTCGACCGGGTTCAAGGCGGCGCGGGCCGTGCCGTAGCCCACCAGGGCCGCGGCGGCGAGCGTGGCGAGGTCGGCGATGACGAGCTGCAGCAGGAGCTCGCGCAGCGCCTCGTCGTGCTTGCTCTTGCTGATGGCCGCGGCGACGACGACGGGTCCTCGGGGGCTCTGGACGCGGGCGGTGACGACCCGGTAGGGGTGCCGGGCCGGCGGGTAGAGGTGTCCGACGTCCTCGCCGGTCTCGCTGCCCCTGAACGCCGCGGCGACGGCCTCCGGATCGGCCAGCTGGGTGGGCGTGTTCCCCTCGATGACGTGTCCGCTGCGGTCGTACACCTGGTAGGTCTGCCCGGGGGTGTCCGCGGGCGGGGTGGCGCCGGTGGCGACGGCTCCCCGGACCACGTCCTGGTAGGCGCGGAGGTCCTGGTCGAGCTGCCGGTTGAGGGCGTACTCGACCCGCCAGAACACGAAGCCTCCGGCGACCAGCAGCACGACGGCCATGGTCCCGGCGACGGCCAGCACGAGCCGGGTGACGATCGGCCGGTCACCGACGAGCCGCCCCCACAGGCTCGGCTCCACCGGACCGTCACCACCGGCCGCCGTGCCGAGCGCGGTCGGGTGCTCGGGCACCCGACCGAGGTCGCTCCCGGTGTCCCGCCCGCTGCCCTGGCCGGGGACCTGACCGGGGGAGAGCGTGCGCGAGCGGCCCGCCGTCCGGTTCATCGTCCCGTCTGCTCGAGCCGGTAGCCGACGCCGCGCAGCGTCTTGATGGTGACCTGCTGCGAGCTCTCGAGCCGGTTCCGGAGCCGGGAGATGTGCACGTCGATGGAGTTGCTGCGGATGTCCTCGTCCTCCCACACGTCGTCGTACAGCCGGCTGCGGCTGACGACGTGGCCGCGGTTCTCCAGCAGGGAGGAGAGCATCGCGAACTCGCGGCGGGACAGGGTGATCTCGCTGCCGGCGACCCAGACGCGTTGCTCGAGGGGGTCGAGGGTCACGTCGCCGAACACCAGGCGGCGGTCGGCGTCGGGGTCGATGCGGCGGCGGATGGCGCGCAGCCGTGCGTGCAGCTCCTCGAGCGCGAACGGCTTGACGAGGTAGTCGTCGGCCCCCGCCTCGAGACCTGCGACCCGCTCCGGGACGGCGCCGCGGGCGGTGAGCATGAGGACCGGGACGTCGTTGCCCTCGCGGCGAAGCTGCTTGCACACGTCGATCCCGCTCAGGCCGGGCAGCATCAGGTCGAGGACGACGGCGTCGACGTCGGGTCCGCGGGCCGCGGCCAGACCGGTGGGTCCGTCGTGGGCGGCGGTCGTGGTGACCTGGTGGTCGCCGAGGTAGCTGGCGATGAGCTCGACCATGCGCCTCTCGTCGTCGACGACCACCACGTGCATGGCGTCACTGTAGGCGGGGGCGAGGGTGTGCGTGGACGGGGCGCTAGGCAACCGGCACCTCCGGGTCGTCGCGGTCGGAAGCTTCCTTCGTCCCTGGTCCGCGGTCGCGTGCGGATGCCGGGCCGCCGAAGACGAACCGCTTGTACGTGACGTAGCGGAACAGCGTGCCGAGCGCGAGGCCGATCACGTTGGCCGAGATGTTGTCCGCGAGCCGGCTGGTCATCCCGAGCAGGTCGTGGGAGATGAGCAGGGTGACGACCGAGAACCCGAACCCGATGATGTTGAAGAGGACGAAGAGCGCCACCTCGCGGCGGCGGTCCCCGGATGCGTGGTCGCGCCAGGTGAGGGTCCGGTTGCCGAGGTAGGTCACGCACATGGCCGCCACGACCGCCAGCGTGCGAGCAACCGACGGGTCCCAGACCTCGAACGGATCGATGGACCGGAGCACGTTGAACACGGTGACGTCCACGACGTACCCGGTGCCCCCGACGGCGAGGAACGTGAGCACCTCACGGTTCAGGAACCGCTCCGCCCACCTCTCGAGCAGCCCGGTCGGCCGGGCCGGCGCGCGGTCAGGCGGTCGCATGACGCCTGCCACCTCGTTGCGGGTCGCGACGACCAGGGAGCGGGTGCGGTTGCGCGGGCACGACGCCGGCGTCGGGGCTGTCGGGAGTGAACAGCGTCCGGCGCATCACGCTCCACCCGGCGAGCACGGCCAGGGACATGGTCGCGCCGCCGAGCACGTCGGTGGGCCAGTGCACGCCCAGGTAGACCCTGCTGGCGGCGACCAGCACCGAGACGAGGGCCGCGCCACCCACGACCAGGACCCGAAGCCGCGGCGTGGCGTGGACCAGCAGGAGGAGGGCGAGGACTCCCCAGGCCGCGACCGCCTGCGTGGTGTGCCCGGAGGGGTAGGCCCACCCGTGGGCCGGTGCCAGCCAGTCGACTGCGGGTGGGCGGGGCCGGTGCGCGAGCTGGCCGACGACCGCGTGCAGGACGACCGCGGCGCCGTACACGACGACGATGTCGACGACCACGCCCCAAGAGCGGCGCCGGCGTGCGAGGAGCCCGGCGGCCAGGACGAGGACCGGGACGATGACGATGTTCGCGCCCAGCCACGTGGCCGCCCGGAAGAACCCGTCCAGTGCACGGGTGCGGTGCGCCAGGACCCAGCCGTGGATGCGCGGGTCGAGCAGCGCGAGCTCCTCGTGGGCGAGGACGTCCTGGCTGATGCCGAGGAACGTCCACGTGGCCGCCGTGGCGACGGCCACTGCGACGGTCAGACCGAGGCCGGTGGCGGAGGCGGGGTCGAGCCGTCGCGCCAGCCACCCGGTCGTGCGGGGGAAGCGGGTGCGGGCCCGGTGGACGGGTGGGCTCGCGACGACCAGGTCGGCGACCCGGGTGAGCGGGCGCGGGCCGGTGCGGCGTAAGAGATACCCGCCGAGGACCGCGAGGGCGAGTACGGCGAGGGCAGCGAGCCCGATCCGGGAGGCGATGTGCTCGACGTGCCGCCAGCTGCTGCCGCCGAGGTAGCCGAGCATCACCGACAAGGTGCCCCAGCCGACGGCACTGGCCACGTTGTAGGCCAGGAAGGTGCGGTAGCGCAGCCCGGACATCCCGGCCAGGCCCGGGATCAGGACGCGGAGGGCGGCGGTGAACCGCCCGAAGAACACAGCCTTCCCACCGCGCTCGGCGAGGTAGGTCTGGGCCCGGTCGAGGTGTTTGCTCTTCACGAGCCGGCCGACCGTCCCGTCGAGCATGCGCCGGCCGTGCCGTCGTCCGACGGCGTAGCCGATGCTGTCCCCGATGACGGACCCGGCGATCGCAGCCGCGAGGACCGCCGCCAGCGGCACCCGGCCCTCGTAGGCGAGGACGCCGCCCAGGATCAGGGCAATCTCTCCGGGGAAGACGAACCCCACGAACGCGGACGACTCCAGGGCCGGCAGCGCGAACACGACGAGCAGCGCGACCCACGCGGGCAGGGACAGGATGTGGGAGGCGAGGTCGGACATCATCGGACGGCGCTCCCCTCGACGCGGGGGTCGACGCCGGTGACCAGTGGCCGCACGCGTGTCCGCGACAGCCCGACCACGATGCGGAGGAGGACGGGCCGGAGCAGCAGGTAGCCGGCGACGGTGACGGCGGCACCGAGCAGCAGGCCCGCGACGACGTCCAGCGGGAAGTGCGCCCCGACGTACACGCGCGTGAACGCCATCAGCACCGCGGCGGCGGCCGTGAACAGGCCGAGGCGACGGTTGCCGAGCAGGACCCCGGCCGCGACCGCGCCGGCCATCACGGCATGGTCGCTGGGGAACGAGAAGTCGTGGCTGTGGTCGACCAGGACCAGCGCGTGCGGGAG
>Ga0308175_100003058_pt1 | contig 11538 bp, 12 predicted proteins | sample PhyCR1_3_FD_203893 | JGI IMG/M metagenome (GOLD analysis project Ga0308175, IMG submission 203893) | Soil microbial communities from UC Gill Tract Community Farm, Albany, California, United States - DLSLS.C.R1 | ecosystem: Environmental > Terrestrial > Soil > Agricultural land | place: USA... | reverse complement strand
CGATACTCATTTATAAAATCAATCCGAGCATCTAATCTCTGAATATTTTCTACAGGTACATCTAGTTTCATACTTGGATAAATGACATTATATAAAGACAAAAAGGTGTTAAAGTTTGTATGGAAACGACCGGAATCACCAACAACCGCTGCGTCTTTAGCCTGGTGAAAGGCCGTCATTATTTGTTCTTCCATTTCTGTCCATAAAGGCTGATGACTGGTTGCTAATGCATCAATAACAAGACGGAATTTTGTTAGTTTATTTATTCTTTCCTCATATTTCATGTTAGGACTAACGGCAGCCTCCAGCGCTTCATCATGTGAAGTATTTACAATTCTGACCTCGTCCATTGATAAGGGTTTTTCTGTCCCAGTTATACTCATAAACTGATCAGAAAAATAGTCGAGTAATTTCTTGGCATCTTCATATCTTTGAAACTTTACCATTTGGAGAGCTTCATCTGAGATATCATCGAGCCTCTCCATCGGCGTTTGTTGTTCGGCGAAAGCAGTTATGGGAGTCAGCATCATGATCATTGCTAATAAAAAAATCCATCCAAATTTCAAACCTTGTCCCCCCTTTCATTACTAATAAAATGTATGTGGGGTTGGACAAGGTTAGACCATATTCATTCTATTTTATTTCAAGTCTAAACCTTCCTGGCCGTAAGGAAAAATAATAGGCAATACCTATCGAAAGAATAGACAGCCAAAATGTAAAATAGCCAATTTGCGGGGTGTACTGATTGAGCATTTGATAGCTTGGTAACATAAAAAAGACGTAATCGATAATATCATTATGAAGTGTCCAAATTGTAGTCACTATCAAATGCCATACTTTAAATCGGTAAAATGGTGCATACAATATACCCTGGACTGCCATAGCAAAGTGAGAGAAGATTAACATGTACCCAATCCAATCAAGCTCTCCCTGAACAAAATAGACAAGGATATTCATAACTACTGCCCAAATCCCATATTTAAATAAAGTCACCATCGCAAGCGCTTCAAAGATAGGCCAGTTTTTTCGCAATAAAAATCCAATAAGGACAAAAACAAAAAACAAGCTGGCAGTCGGACTATCAGGTACAAATGCCAAAAAAATGGCAGGCGTTTCTTTGAGCTGCCACCCATACCAATAATATCCATAGGCGGTTCCAACAATATTTACTACAAGTAATAGTTTAAGCACGGACCGATTCGCTAACAAAGGGTAAATCCAGCGCATATATTCACCTCATTCCATTCTTTAAATTAGTAATTGCGTAGGGTTTATAAATTCTTATATTATAAAAAGCTGACGATAAAGCGTCAGCTTTTATAATTGTATACTATTTACCAAGGTTTGAGATAAATTCAGATAGTGTCTTAAGCTGTTGATCATTACCTTTAAAAACTCCAGCCGGCATTACGCCGCCTTCACCTTTTTTACCATTTTTAGCAATTTTCGCTACTTCTTCGGCAGATAAGCCGGTGCCGATTAAAGTTGGAGCACCTGCGCCGCCTTGGAAGTTATCACCGTGACAAGTTATACAAGTATTTTCCTTGGCAATTTGGTAACCATCACTGCTTTTATCAATATCAACTTTTGCGACAATTTTACCTTGCCGCTCTGCAGCAGCCCAGTCATGGGTAGCAACTGATTGCCAGGTTAGAAAAACGGTGGCTGCAAGTGCTAAAAGCATAACACCTGTTGCAATCGGACGCTTTCTTGGACGACGTTCAGTACCACGGTCAATGAACGGAGCTAATAATAAGCCGCCAAATGCAAGTCCAGGTATAACCATTGACCCAATCACATTGTACGGGCCGGAAGCAAAACTATACTTAAGTAATTGATATAGGAATAAGAAGTACCAGTCTGGCAATGGAATGTAACCTGTATCAGTCGGATCCGCAATTCTTTCAAGCGGGGCCGGATGAGCAACGGTTAAGCATAAAAAGCCAACAAGAAAAACAGCTCCTACCATCCATTCTTTAAGAAGGAAGTTTGGCCAGAATGCTTCTGTTTTACCAGGGTATTCTGAATAATCTTTTGGAAGTTTCGGCGTGCGCATTTCTGGTGCTACGACACGTGAGTCGCCGACAAACTTCATACCTTTTCCGCGATGCATTGAGCAATCCCCTCCTTTATCTGTATTAATAAATTAGTATGTCAGAAATATTGATTTTAAAGCGGTCCAGAAATACCTTGTCTACGAATCATTACGAAGTGCGCTGCCATTAATGCAAATAAAACTGCGGGCAGGAAGAATACGTGTATCGCAAAGAAACGAGTCAATGTTTGTGCTCCAACGATGTGTTCATCTCCTGCAAGTAAAACCTTAACGTATGAACCAATGAACGGCGTGGATTCAGCAATTTGTAGACCTACTTTTGTTGCGAACAACGCTTTCATGTCCCAAGGTAATAAATAGCCAGTAAAACCTAATCCAAGCATAACGAAGAAAATAAGTACTCCGACTACCCAGTTCAATTCCCGAGGCTTTTTATAGGCACCTTGGAAAAAGACGCGTAGTGTATGTAAAAACATCATTACAAGTACTAAACTTGCTCCCCAGTGGTGCATACCACGTACGATTTGTCCAAAAGCCACTTCATTTTGTAGATAATAAACAGATTCCCAAGCATTTTTAATATCCGGTACGTAGTACATCGTTAAAAACATTCCGGAAAGTATTTGAATAACAGTAACAAAGAATGTTAGACCACCAAAGCAATAAACAAACGCCGAAAAATGATGTGCCGGGTTAACATGCTCTGGAACTTCATGGTCTGCGATATCGCGCCACATCGGCGTAATATCTAAACGTTCATCTACCCAATCGTAAATTTTGTTTAACAATGATTACGCCTCCTTCCGTGGTTCAGCTTTCCCTAAGTATAGGAAGCCGTCTTTTTCTTTGAATGGATATACATCAAGCGGTGCAAGCGGTGGTGTACCTGGAATGTTCGTTCCATCCTTCGTATATCGGCCATAGTGGCATGGACAAAAGAATTGATTTGGATGGTCCTTGTTCGTATTCCAGTTAACCGTACAGCCTAAATGTTTACAAGTAGGCGACAGGGCAATAATTTTGCCTGCATCATCTTTATAAACCCATGCAATGTTTGTAACTTCGGATTCATACCAAGCATCCTTTTGCTTGAAGGTAAAGTCGACTCTAACTGGTTCATCTGTAATTTCAGAAACCTTTTGCTTTGTCGCGATGAAATCTCCACCTGCTTCAGCCTTCAATACAGGATCAACCGCAAATCTTACCATCGGCATTAGCATACCCGCTGCCATAAAACCGCCTACACCAGTTAGTGTGTAGCTTAAAAATTGACGTCTTGAAACGCGTTCTTTACTCAAGTTTATCCCCCCCTCTATTCGTGAAGTTAAGTCCAGCGGACAATAATTAAACACATATAAAACTAGGACATAACAATGATATATCAATCTGCAACCGAGGTCAATATCATACTATTTCAAAAACATATAAACTGGCTAAGTTTTTGTTTAATTTTCATTCCATTTTTGTGTAAAGAGAGGCAGCAGCTGTTTAACCTGATTATCAATCACCTCAATTTTTTGAGTATTATTCATGTGTTCAAGTGGGAGCGATGGAAGCCAAATTAAGGATCCTGTTAATTTTTGCTCTTTCATTCGCCAGTCAAGTTCAGATGTTATATAAAAAATATGCTTAAATTCACCCTTAATCAGGTTTTCTTCCCACTTTAACAAATCGTCCAATACCTTTTCGCTAGGCTCGAATTTTAGATAAGTAAAGGACGGAAATAACAAGACCCTTCCTGTAAACTGTCTTTCTAAATGAGAGGTTAACAATGTGATAAATTCTACAGCTGCAGCCGATTGTTTCATATCACCGCCAAAAGAAACTGCAATTAATGGAATGACAGCTGTATCCACATATTCCTTCGCATTCAAGTAGGTCTCTACCTCTTGAGTTATCCATTTCATTTTTTGCACCAGCCCTTTAAATTAACTAGTCCTATAATATCATTATCTCCCAAAATAATAAAAGAAAAAGTCCAATTTTTACAGTATTCATACTTAATTAAGGTCTTCAAAAACAAAAAGGAAGCGTGCTTATCGCAAACTTCCTTTTTGTTCAACTACATTTAGAATGTTCAATTTTTCAGTTAGCTGCAAGAACGTCTTGCGATCCTGTTTATCCAGTGCCTCATCAATTAATTGCAATAGCTTTTCACGCTGGAATCGTTCAATACTCTGCTGTAATAATTGTTCAGCCAGTATTCCATCCTTTTCGTTCACCTGTAGGTGTTTCGGGACGAATGGATTCTCTTCTAAAACAGCTGCGTACTGGTGTGCCTGATTGGAGGCATGAAAATTCAATTGGATAAAAATATCCTCATCCCGATTTAGCCGAATATCATGAAAGGATTTTTCAGCATCTGTCGTCATAACATTTTCTTTATAAAAACGAAATGGTACCTTATCCACACAATGTGTAGACATAATGAGACCACGTGGACAATATTGGGCCTGCTCAACAAAATGGACTTTTTCCATTAGTTGATCGTGGCTCATTAAATAATTAAGAATCCAAACACATTCTCTTCTTTTTAATTGATAATGATTTAAAAACCAGCGAATAAAGTCCTTTTTCTCGTTGACAGAAACAGGGGTTGCCATGATAGTTTCCCTCCTCTGTAAATCAGCTTTTTTACTCTTTCCCATCAGTAAGGCGTTCTAGTAAATCCAGGTATTCCAAGTTTGTTGGGTCTGCAATTAATAGCTGTTTAAAAATTTCGGCGGCTCGGTCGTTTTTTCCTTCTTCAATTAGAAAATATCCATAATCATTCAAAAATGCTTCATTATTTTTAAAGAAAGTATATGCACTCTCATATTTGTCTAATGCGTATGAAAATTCTTCGAGTTTGTCGTAGGCAAGGGCTGAATCCCACAGAACCTGCGGCTCTTCGTCCGCGGCACTATCAAGCTGGGAAATTAATTCAATAACATCTTCATACCTCTCTTGTTGGAAAAAGAGTTTATTTAGTGTAAGTGCAGCTTCCATGAAGCCAGGGTCCAATGCAAGTGCCTCACGAAAATACTGTTCAGCATCATCCTCTTTTCCAAGTTTCAGAGAAAGTTTCCCTCCATAGTTAAATAACTCTTTATTGAATTCATCCTGTTTTAAACCCTCTTTAACTGCATGTATGCTATTTTCCAGTTCTTCTTCACTTTCATAAGCTTTAGCAAGATGTAAATAAAGAGAATGGTACTCTGGATCAAGCTCCTTTAAAGCATTGAATTTTTCAATTGCTGTACGATTATACCCCGCCTGAAGCGCTGTAAAAGCATAACCGAATAGAATGTTAATCTCTAATTTGTCTTCTAAAGCCTTATCATAGTGGATAAGTGCCTCTTCAAAGGCGCCTGAAGCACTAAGTAAATCTGCCATGCGCCCATGGATGTTAACACCTGCAATTTCATGCTCCTCCCTTAGAACCGTCTCGTATGCACTCATTGCCTTAATCACTTCGCCTTGCTCACTGTAAAGCTCGCCTAAAGCAAAATCAATTATTACCTCATCAGGCAGTATATCTTTTGCTTTTAATAGTTTTCTTTCACACACTTCATATAAACCTTGGATTTGATAAAGATCAGCTAACAATAACAAGGACTGTCCAAAACTTGCATCATGTTCTGAAATTCTTTCTAAGATTAGGATTGCTTCTTCTTCATCTCCCGCTTCCACCAATATTTCAGCTAACAAGACAAGAAGCTCACCTTCTTCAGGATATGTTTCTAAAAGGTTCTCAACCAGCGTCTTTGCCTCATCAAGGAAACCGAACTGGTACAGTTCTTCTCCCAATAGAAATTTCTCTTCTGGAAGACCTCTTTGTAATACAACATTATATTCACTTATGGCTTCATTATGTTGGCCGTTTTCTAACAAGCTAATAATTTTATTTACTCGATCCATTGGCTTTTACCTCTACTTCCCCTAATTTCACAAAGAAAAATAAGATGGGGTTCGCACCTTTACATATTCTCCATATCCAGGTTTAAATACTACCTTATCACCTGAACGGACAACCTTCCCTTTGTGCACTGTAACTACAAGTCTATCACCATAATAATGAAATAAACCTGTTTCAGCAACATCCTTGATTTCCCTTTCCTTTGAATATAAATTATAACTTAATTCACACCCGCTCATAAGACTTCCTTTTTGCGGGAATAATCCAATCCTATTTAATACAGCTTTTGACAGTGGTTGATATTCATCCAGTGCCTCATATAATGCCGGTATTTTTTCCTCTTTCATGATATATTTCCATTTCGACATAACAGCCTTCTCTTCCTTCTTTTGAAGAGAAGAAATTAATGGAATAAATGGACTGTTAAACGGGAACATCGCTTCCCTTATCCATCCCCAAGGCACTTTCTCCAGTTCGTCTAACTCCTCCATTCCCACAAAAATGGCTGGAATTTTCAACTTTTTACAACGCCTGATAAATGCCGGGGTAATGAGCCGTGCTGTGATTTTAATACCAATAATAAAATCAATTGGACTGCTGATTAATGCCGTTTTTATTTCGTTTATCTTTTCCGATAACTCATTTTCATTTGATATTTCAACATAGGTAAACAAAGTGGTGCATCCTTTTAATAAAAACTTATCCATCCAATAGGCCTTTAAGTCTTGATGGGACCCTCGTATAGGTACCTGTGAACTTAAAAGGACATATGTTGGGGTCATGATATAAGGTTCTGCATTCATTTTCATAAATCGATAGTGGTTAAAACTAGTTTGAATCTTTGTTATGCGCTCTTTTGCAATTAATAGAGAACATGGCGAAATTTGCTTGTCTTTTAGGATATTGGCATTCTCAATAATATACATTGCCCACCACCTATTAACTATCTTTAAGACAAGCTATGCGGCCAATTTTACATCTATACCTTAGAATAAAAAAGAAAAGCTGCATAAGATGCAGCTTTAACGAATAAGGCTATTTAAATGTGAAAAAAAGTTTGGATATGAAACTGCAATAGCCTCCGGTTTTTCAAGTTCAACTTCATTCTCACAAATTAATGCTGCAATGGAAAGCATCATTCCGATTCGATGATCTCCATGGCTGGATACTCTTCCACCCGTTAAATGGGATTTCCCATAGATAATCATCCCATCTTCAGTCGCTTCAATGGAAGCACCTAATTTACGTAGTTCTTCGACTACTGTATCAATTCTATTTGTTTCTTTTACCTTTAATTCTTCCGCATCCTTAATGATTGTATTTCCTTCTGCCTGTGTTGCCAAAAGAGCGATAATCGGTATTTCATCAATCAGCTTAGGGATTAACTCACCTTCAATTATAGTACCTTTTAGATTTGATGACTTTATGATAAGGTCACCGGCTGGTTCAAAAGAGTTGTCATCCCTTTGGACTATCTCAAAATCAGCCCCCATCTTCGTCAAGACCTCGATGATACCTGTTCTAGTCGGATTCAAACCTACATTTTTCAAAACCATTTCACTCCCGGGGATTACCGCACCCGCGACAAGAAAAAAGGCCGCCGACGATATATCTCCTGGAACATGAACGGTTGAACCCGTTAATCTTTGCCCACCTTTGACCGTAATTACTTTGTTATCTTTAATGATTTCACCGCCAAATTGTCGAATCATCCTTTCAGTATGATCACGTGTTTCAGCAGGCTCAATGATGGTGCTTTCCCCATCTGCTTGCAGTCCAGCTAGAATTAAGGCTGATTTTACTTGAGCACTGGCAACAGGAAGTTCGTAGCGGAGAGGTTCTAATTGCCCTCCACGTATCGAAATAGGTGTATAGGCACCGTTTTTACGGCCATCCAGTTTGGCTCCCATTTTCGATAGTGGATTCGTTACTCTTGTCATAGGTCTCTTGGCAATGGATTCATCACCCTCTAGTGAAGAATAAAATGGTCTGCCCGCCAGTATCCCCATCAATAACCGGATGGTTGTTCCTGAATTACCTACATCTAGTACTTGATTAGGCTCTTGTAACCCTTCAAAACCCTTGCCAATAATACAAAGTTCGCCGTTTGATTCCTCAATTGATACTCCCAGTTTTCGAAAGCATGAAATCGTGCTTAAACAATCATCGCCTGGCAAGAAGTTCGTAACCCGTGTTTCGCCCTGCGCAATGGCACCAAACATAACCGATCGATGTGAGATGGATTTATCTCCTGGGACTGTTATTTCTCCAACCAAACTGTTTACATTAGTCTTTAGTTTTAATGCCGACATCCACAATCACCTTTTTTATAATATCTGAATTTATACAGTTTAATTCCAAACGTTCCATCTCTTGGGCCTTTAGGAACCAATGGATGTACCATAGCTGGAATAAACACCGATACAACGTTCTGCTCGTTGACGATCTTCTTCTGTCTGAAAGCTTATAACCAAAACACCATTTATGTCTTCTCGTGTTTCAAGGATACGAATATTGGTTATGCTTATTTTTTCTTTTGCTAAATAACCTGTTATTTCGGAGATGACACCCGGATAGTCCGGAACATCGACAAATAAATCATAAAATGCAGGGATGGCTCCTTTTTCCTTCTGTGGCAGCCCATCACGGAAATGTTTTGCTTGTTGGAAATATTCAAAAATTGCCGTACTGTCTTCCTGCTCTAGTATTGTTTTAACCTGATTCATTTCAATCTGCCATTGATTGAGTAACTCGATTAGGATTTCACGATTGTGCATCAATATATCCTTCCACATCTCTGGACTGCTTGAAGCAATTCGTGTAATATCACGAAAGCCGCCTGCAGCTAAACGTGGGATGAGACTTTCCGCTTCTGAAAGTTTCTCCGTTTGCCGGACAATCGATGCTGCTATGATATGCGGGAAATGACTAACAATTCCGGTTAGATAATCATGATTTTTCGGAGCGATGGTCAGAAATTTAGCATTTGTACCAATCAGCCATTGTTTAAGACGGGCTACCGTGGATTTCTCCACATGCTCTTCCGGAGTTAATAAGTAAAAGGCATTTTCAAATAATATTTCCTTCGCTGCAGAAACACCGCTTTTATGGGACCCCGCCATTGGGTGGCCTCCAATAAATGTAATCCCCCGCTGCCTTAGATTTACGCTGCTTTGGACAATTTTACTTTTGGTGCTGCCTGTATCTGTCACGATTACTTCTGGATTAAGCGGAAGTTCAGATAATAGCTGTATAATGTTCTTCGTATCATTTACTGGTGCGGCAATAATGATTAAATCGGCATCTATCGCGCCATCCTCTATATTTAAGGCTATTTCATCAATGACACCAAGCATTTTTGCAAGCCTTGATTGTTCATTATTTATATCAAATCCGACAATTGTTGCTTGTCCATGTTCCTTCTTGATACATAATGCTAAGGAACCACCAATTAATCCTAAACCAATGACAAAAACCCGGCCGTTCAATTAAAATCCCCCTATTTTTACAGAGAACTGCTCCCCTTTAATTCGCTTCTAAAAATTTGCTTAACACCTTAATGACACCTTGATTCTGTTCAGAAGAGCCAACGGTAATCCTTACCGCGGTCGGGAAACCTAGTGCTTTTCCGGAACGTACAATATATCCTCTTTCTTGCAAATATTGAAATATCATATCTCCATCGACTTTAAAGTCAATCAAGATAAAATTCGTCTGGGAAGGGAAATATTCAAGACTGTACCGCTCACAAAATTCATAAAACTGAGCCAGCCCCTGTCTATTTTTCTCCTTGCATGCCTCGACAAAATTCTGATCCTCTACGGCTGCGCGGGCGGCCAATTGGCCTAAGGAATTCACATTAAACGGTTCTCTGGCTGGTTCCAGTGCTTTGATAATGGACCGGTTAGCGACACCATATCCAACCCTCAATGCTGCTAGTCCATATATTTTTGAAAAAGTTCTTAATACTATTAAATTTTCGTATTTACGAGTAAGACTAATGGAGTCATAGTAATCTTCCGCCACAACATATTCGTAATACGCTTCATCCAATACAACTAGAATATGGGACGGCACCTTGTCTAAAAAAGCGATTAATTTAGTTTCCGAAATATATGTACCTGTTGGATTGTTAGGGCTGCACACCCAAATGACATTTGTCCTATCATCGATTGCTGCAAACATATTATCTAAATCATGCTCCCCATCGGCCAAAGGAATTTCTTTAATAATAGCTCCTTCAATCACCGCATTGTGCCGATATTGTGAAAATGTCGGGGCAGCCATAATTGTACTAGCGTCCGGATGTAAGAGAGCTCTAGAAATAATTTGAATTAGGTTGTCTGAACCATTCCCAAAGATTAGTTCATCCTCTTCAACATGCAAAGATGCTGCAAGTTTCTCTCTTAGATCAGTAGCATAGCCATCAGGATAAATGGCATAGCTGGATGAATACGATTGTAGAGCGGATAGCGCCTGTTCCGAGCATCCAAAAGGATTTTCATTTGACGCCAATTTGACAATCGTTTCCAAATTGAATTGTTTCTTGACTGCCTCAATCGATTTTCCTGGTTGATAAGGAGTCAGTGATAATAACTGCTCTTTCCATCTCATACTCGCACCACTCCATTCATTTTAGTAGGGTTATATTAACTTGATTCCTATGATTCGATACTGCTGCCTAAGTCTGGTCTCAAGACTTTTGCCTCTCTTAAGTATACATGAACAATTTCTTCCTGTGCCAGATTTGTATTCACATGAAGCATGATTCTAACGCACATCTTCAAGGAATTGGGAACAGGCATTTCTCTCATGCACATGACAGGCACATAGGTCCAGCCTTTAAATTGCCGTAGTGCCTTAGCTGGAAATGCAGCATCGATATCTTCTGTTGTCGAAACAAATGCAGATGCGACGGAATCTGGAGCAATATTGTTAACCTCAATTAATTTTGCCATTAACTCCTTTGTTGCCGTAATAATGGCCTCTTCCGTGTTTGCACTAACCGTCGTGGCTCCCCTCGCCCCTCTAATCATCAACAATCCCCCATCTACTAAAAATTTCTTAATTCATTTAATAAAACTTCTGCGGATATTTCCTGAAGCATTGGGTTGCCAATTTGTTCTAATAAAACAAATCGGATAGTCTCGCCCACGGACTTTTTGTCCTGTTTCATTTTACCTATTAAGCTCTCGAATTGTAACTGTTCTGGAATGTTTGTCCGATATCCCAACTTGTTTACCCAATCAATGAATTCGGTTAACTGAAACGGCAGACCTAACAGACGGCTGCTTATTTTTAAAGCAAATACCATCCCAATCATAACAGCTTCTCCATGAGTAAAATTACCATAACCCATTTCTGATTCGATAGCATGTCCGAGTGTATGTCCTAAATTTAAATAGGCACGGATTCCCGTTTCTCTCTCATCCTGAGAAACAAAGTTATTTTTAATAGTTATCCCTTTTACTAGCGCATAGTTTAATTGCTCTAATGTTAATGAATTTAAATCATGGACATTCGCTAATAACCATTGGTAGAAGGCAGGATCAGAGATAAGCGCATGTTTAATTACTTCTGCGAA